>OJYG01000050.1_pt1 | contig 59897 bp, 71 predicted proteins | sample 1600841 | NCBI WGS metagenome assembly OJYG01 (sample SAMN04436709, study PRJEB24849) | human gut metagenome | biome: human gut; feature: NICU; material: stool | host: Homo sapiens | place: USA: Saint Louis, MO | collected 2010-09-09
TGAAGCTCTAGTGGATGAGTACGAGTAAACGTTGCACTTTTTATTGCAATTTATCATTATAAAATATGGGAAAACAGAAGAAAAATCTTCAAACAAATTTTACTTTTATATAAAAGTTGACACCAGGCGACAAGTTTCTTCTGTTATACTCATGATAGAAAAATGAAAAGAGCAAACAAATGAAATATGAATGGAGAAAATTAGATAAAAAACTTTATCAAGGTCCAAAAACTCCTGTGGTCATTGAACACCCTGTGCAGTCATTTATCATGTTAAATAGTCAAGGAAATCCAAATAAAGCTGACTTTTCAGAAAGGGTTTCTGCTCTTTATTCCCTCGCTTATGCGATTAAAATGGAGTATAAAAAAACTGCTCATCATCAAGAATTTACTGATTTTACCGTTTACCCTTTGGAAGGGAGTTGGCAGCAAACAGAAGCAGAGACTTTGGTAAAAGACGACTTGGTTTATACGATTATGATTGCTCAGCCAGAGTTTATTACAAATGAAATAGTTGAAACAGCTCTCGAAAAAGTAAAAGTGAAAAAGCCAAATCCATTTTATAATGAGATTCGCTTTGAACGAATAAGCGAAGGAAGCAGCGTTGCCATGCTTCATGTAGGACCATTTGACGATGAACCACAAACCTTCGCGAAAATGGATGCTTTCTGTCAAGAAAATGGGTTAAAACGCTGCACAGCATATCATCGTGAAATTTATTTGAACAATAAAAATCGCACCGCTCCAGAGAAACTAAAGACAATTTTGAGATATAGTGTTCAGTAACTAAAAAATCACTCCCTAGATTTCTAAGGAGTGACTTTCATGTTTAATTAGCATTGTTATCTGCTGGTTTTTGGATTTCTTTGTCGGCTTCATTTTCAGCTTTTTTAGCCGATTTGATGACAATTTTACCGTTGCTTGTCATGACAGCCTTGAGTTCTTTTTCACTTGGGTGTTCAAGGTAGTAGTCAGTAATGGCGTCTTCGATGTGATCTTGGATTGTCCGACGCAGAGGACGAGCTCCCATTTTCGGATCGTAACCCAAGTCAACTAATTTTTCCTTGACTTTGTCTGTCACGTCTAGGTGAATGTCATTTGTTGCAAGTCGTTCATTGACATCTTTTAGCATCAAGTCTACGATTTTTAGGAGATTTTCCTTATCAAGGGACTTAAATTCGATAATACCGTCAAAGCGGTTCATAAATTCTGGACTGAAGAAGTTGCCTAATTCACCGAGAACAGAGTTAGTCCGTCCTTCGCGTGTTGCTCCAAAACCAACATTTGCTTCAACTTTGCCAGTACCGGCGTTTGAAGTCATGATGATAATTGTATCTTTAAAGCTAACTGTGCGCCCTTGTCCGTCTGTCAGACGTCCATCGTCAAGAACTTGCAGGAACATGTGCATGACATCTGGGTGCGCTTTTTCTACTTCGTCAAGCAGAATGAGAGAATAAGGATTGCGGCGTACGCGTTCTGTCAATTGTCCGGCTTCTTCGTAGCCAACATAGCCTGGAGGTGCTCCAACGAGTTTGGCTACGCTGTGTTTTTCCATATATTCACTCATATCAAAGCGAATCATGCTGTCAGCTGAGCCAAAGAGCTCAATCGCTAATTGTTTAGAAAGTTCTGTTTTACCGACACCGGTTGGTCCGACAAAGAGGAAGGATCCAATTGGTCGATTAGGAGAGCCAAGTCCGACACGATTACGGCGAATAGCTTTGGCAATTTTATCAACGGCATCATCTTGACCGATGACATGAGCTTTCAAATCATCAGCCAGACTAATTAATTGCGATTGTTCCTTTTCTTTTAAGTCACCAACTGGGATATTTGTTTTTTGCTCAATGATATGCTCAATCGTTTTTTCACTGATGATAGGTGTATCTTGGTCTGCCATTTTATTTTGCTGCATTTCTTTGTATTTGGCAATTTGGTCACGGAAATAAGCAGCTTTTTCAAAATCTTCATCACGAGTAGCTTGTGCCTTGAGGTTTTCAGCTTCTACCAAGCGTTGATCAATAACTTTGGGATCAACAAAATTAAGTGTCAAATTCATCTTTGAACCTGCTTCGTCTAGCAAGTCAATGGCCTTATCGGGCAAGAAGCGATCTTGGATATAACGATTGGACAAGACAGCCGCCGCTTCAATAGCATCATCTGTGTATTTAACGTGATGATAGTCTTCGTATTTTTTTTGAATGCCTTTTAGAATAGTGATGGTTTCTTCAATCGTTGGTTCATCCACTTTTACTGGCTGCATCCGGCGTTCCAGTGCTGCATCTTTTTCGATAATGCGATACTCATTGAGAGTTGTGGCACCGACTAATTGGAGTTCACCGCGAGCAAGTGCTGGTTTTAGGATATTTCCAGCATCCATATTTCCATCGCCAGCAGAACCAGCTCCAACAATTTCGTGAATTTCATCAATGAATAATATAACATCTTGTCGAGAGCGAATTTCGTTCATGAGTTTTTGCATTCGCTCTTCAAATTGACCACGGATTCCAGTCCCTTGAACCAAACTAACGACATCTAAACGAATGACTTCTTTGCCTTGGAGTTTATGTGGAACATCTCCATCTACAATTTTCTGAGCTAAGCCTTCGACAACTGCTGTTTTACCGACACCAGGCTCTCCGATGAGGACTGGATTGTTCTTTGTTCGACGGTTGAGAATTTCAATGACGCGGACGATTTCCTCATCACGACCGATGACAGGGTCAATTTCACCGCGCCGAGCAAATTCGGTTACATTGATACCAAATTCTTCTAGGAGGCCTTTAGGCTGTTGCGGAGCTTGCTGGCGTGCACTCCCACCTTGATTGGAACCGTAACCTCCATTGCCGTAACCACCTCCAGATTGAGTCGGAGGGGTTTGTGGTTCTTGATGATTTTGAAAATTCCCTAGATTGTTAAAGAAATCATCAAAAGGGTCTAAGTTGTTTTGATTATTCATATTGGTCATTCCACGAAACAAGGCATTGTTTGGGTCTGTTTTCATGATTTGATAACAATTTTGACAGAGGTCAACTTGGTGTTGTTTTCCATTCACATTCGTGTAAAGATGAATGGTAGATTCATTTATTTTACAATTTTGACAAAGCATGTGCTACCTCTTTCTTTTAAAATTTGTTTGAATAATACCAATTGGTCAATAATAGTCAAATTTCTTAGTTTTATTATAGCAGTATTCTAAAACATTGCAAGAATAAAGTGTTAAAAGACAGATTTTTGTACTGAAGCGTTTTATTTTGTGTTAAATTTATCAAAAACAGGGCTTTTACTGGTATTTCATCTTTCATTTGTGGTAAAATAGTAACGTATAAATGAATAGGAGAAGGAAAATGGAATCACATTTAGTAAGAATTATCAATCGTTTAGATGCTATGACAAAAGATGGCGGCAATTTGAAACGCAATTTTGAGCGTGACGGAGTTGTTGTAGCAGAAGTAGCTTATAGCTATGACGAAGAAAATGGCTCAGTATTCACTCTTCGTGATGTAGCAGCGCATGAAACTTATACATTTGACAGTATTGATTTGATTGCTATGGAAATTTATGAGTTGTTGTATTAATTTGCTAGTCTCTAATAAGATATCCTCTAGGCACCTGCTTAGGGGTATTTATTTTGCAATAATTTTTATTTATCTACCTTAGAATTGTCAGAAATTCTTAGAAAAAAGTGGTATACTAATAGTGATAGCAAGCATATTTCTTGACAAACAGAAAAGGAGATAGTATGGATTTATCTCGGATAACATTATTAACAGAATATGAAATTGTCGGAATCGATCTAGAGGAAGCAAGTGTCCGTCATTTAGCTGATCTAGGGATTAAGATAGGCAGTTTTATTCAAGTCATTTCAAAAACAAACGACACAGCTATTCTCTTAGTTCGAGCTGCGAGGATTGCCTTGGATAATTCTATTTTGAAAAAGCTGGATGTTGTGCCAAAGGGCAGTAGCAAATCTTCTCTTCCTTTATCTGAGTTGGCTGTTGGAGATGTGGCATACATCGAAGCAATTCATGCAGATGGTGTTTTAAAACGACGGTTGATGGATATGGGTTTGACGAAAAACACAAAAGTTCAGTTGCAGAAAGTCGCACCATTAGGTGATCCATTAGAAATTAAGTTGAGAGGTTACGATTTGACGTTGAGAAAGTCAGAAGCGAGTCTGGTTAGTGTTGTGAAAAGCGAAAAGGGAGCAAAAGGATGAAAGAATTAGCGCTTGCGGGAAATCCGAATAGTGGAAAGACCAGTTTATTTAACATTCTAACCGGTAGTAGCCAGCATGTGGGAAATTGGCCTGGTGTCACTGTCGAGAAGAAAAGTGGTCTGTTTCGTAAAAATAAAGATATTATTATTCAAGATCTACCGGGAATTTACTCGTTGTCGCCTTATACTTCTGAAGAAGTGATTAGTAGAAATTATCTTTTAAGCGGTAATGCAGACGGGATTTTGGATGTAGTTGACGCAACCAATTTGGAACGAAATCTATACTTGAGCTTGCAATTGATTGAGACGGGGATTCCGGTTGTGCTGGCTTTAAATATGAGCGATGTCGTTGAAAAGCAAGGAAAATGGATTGATACGACTAAATTAAGCTACCAGCTAGGAGTGCCGGTCGTAGCGACCAGTGCTTTGAAAAAGACAGGGATTGACCAAGTCATGCAGCAGGCCATGCGAGTGATGAATCAGGTAGAAGAGGCTTTCTATCCAGCTTACGACAATCATTTTGAAGCGGCTTTGTCAGAAATCATCCGTATTTTGGGGAATGCAGTGCCTCAAAAACAAGCTCGTTTTTATGCCATTAAGCTTTTTGAACGCGATAAAGAATTATCTGAACAGCTGGCATTGTCTGATTTTCAAAAAACAGAGATTGAAGATGCGATTCGGATTACGGAAGAAATCTACAATGAAGACGCAGAAACCATTGTTGTTAATGCGCGCTATGAGTTTATTGAGTCAGCAGTCAAAATGGCGCTGCAAGCCGATGTTACTAAATTAAGTTTGTCAGATAAGATTGACCGTATTGTGACCAATCGTTATTTAGCTTTACCAATCTTTGCGCTTGTTATGTGGTTGGTGTATTTCCTCTCTATTCAAACGATTGGAACGATGGGAACGGATTGGACAAACGATGTTCTCTTTGGAGAATGGATTCCAAATGGTGTTAAATCATTGCTAGAGCAATTAGCTGTAGCTGACTGGCTTCAATCTTTAATCATTGATGGGATTATCGCAGGCTGCGGAGCTGTGCTAGGCTTTGTGCCTCAGATTTTTGTCTTGTTTATCTGCTTGGGCTTCTTGGAAGACATCGGCTATATGAGCCGGATTGCCTTTGTGATGGATCGAATCTTTCGGCGGTTTGGTTTATCTGGAAAATCCTTTATCCCCATGTTGATTTCGACGGGGTGTGGCGTTCCTGGTGTCATGGCGAGTAGAACCATTGAAAATGAACGTGACCGTAGAATTACCATTATGACAACAACCTTTATGCCTTGTTCTGCCAAGTTGCCGATTATTTCCTTGATTGCGGGAGCTTTCTTCCCCGGCAATCCTTGGATTGCACCAAGTGCTTATTTTGTCGGAATGGGAGCCATTGTCTTATCAGGAATTGCTCTGAAAAAGACAGCAATCCTCGGTGGCGCTGTCGCGCCCTTTATCATGGAGTTGCCGAGTTACCACCTGCCACAAGTCAAAACGGTTTTGCGCTATGCTGGTCAAAAGGCTTTGAGCTTCATTAAGCGTGCTGGAACGATTATCTTTGTGACCAATATTTTCATTTGGTTTGCTAGTTCCTATAACTTTAGCTTACAGGCGGTCGAAACAGAAGATAGTATTCTAGCCACCTTAGGAAAAGGATTAGCTTGGATCTTTAGCCCTCTTGGCTTTGGCAATTGGCGAGCAACGGTTGCGGCTATTACGGGATTGTTGGCTAAGGAAACGGTGATTTCTACTTTTGGAATCTTGTATAAAGTGACAGACGCGACAGAGACCACCAAAGAGTTGTGGACCAATCTCCAACAGCATTATACGGCACTTTCCGCTTACTCATTCCTTGTCTTTAATCTACTCTGCGCTCCTTGTTTTGCAGCGATTGGTGCGATTCATCGGGAAATGGGAAATGCTAAATGGACGTGGATTGCTATTTCATTTCAAACCCTACTGGCTTATAATGTCAGCCTTGTGATTTACCAATTTGGTCAAGTTTTGCTGTACGGAAAAGGAATATCTCCAGTGACTGTCTTTGCTCTGCTCGTTGTGGCAGCGGGTCTCTATTTCATCTTTAGAAAACCGCGCAAAGAAACAGTAGAGGTTATCACTTTAGATAGTCTGACACGTCAAACAGTATAGGAGAAATTATGTCCACGATTATTGTATTTATCATCATTTTAGTTTTAGCAGGTGCAGCTATGCACCATATCATCAAAGGAAAAGGACGCTGTGGCGATTGCGACTGCCAATGTGAAATCAAAGAAAAAATGAGACAAAAATAAAGAGAAAACTAAAAATATGACAGAGGTTGTCAGGTTATTTGTTGTATGATTTATTAAAAAAGGAGAACACAACATGGTAAGACCTACTAGCAAGACTGAGTTGATCAGTGCAGCGACGCAGCAATATGCAAAGCTGCAGTCATTGATTTCCCAATTAACAGAAGAAGAGTTAAAGACTCCATTTGATTTTTCAAAAGATGAAAAAAAGAAAGAGGCGCATTGGAAGAGGGATAAAAACCTCAGAGATGTTCTCATTCATCTTTATGAGTGGCAACAATTGCTTTTGGATTGGGTGCATTCCAATCAAAATGGTGTCGAAAAATCGTTTTTGCCAGCAGCTTATAATTGGAGAAGTTATGGTGAGATGAATGTGGCATTTTGGCAAAAACATCAACAGACACCGCTAGAAAAAGCAATCAAGTTGCTTCATCAATCACAGGAAAAAGTGCTAACCATGGCTGAAACCTTTACAAATGAAGAGCTGTTTTCAAAGGGCATCTATAAATGGGTTGGTGGGAGTACCCTTGGCTCCTACTTTGTCAGCTGCACATCGAGTCACTACGACTGGGCCATGAAGAAGCTGAAAGCACATCAAAAGAACTGTAAAAATCAGTAAACAATCAGTATGGTTGGGAGCAAAAAAGAGGGCAACAATAGGCAAGTGAGCCACATCCAATGTGCTTCATTTCGTCCGCCGGGCTGACGGAGAAAACCAAAAGTAGTTTATCTCGTCCACCGGGTCGACGTGGTAAACTAAAAGTTATTTATCTTTTCGACTGGGTCGACAGAGCCAATCCAAAGCGGTTCATTTTATCGACCAAGTCGACAAAGCGAACCTCACGTCATTTCATCCGAGAGTCAGTCTAGCTGTTTATAAAATAAATCGGTCCGTCAACTTAGCTGACGGACCGATTTTGTCTGAACTCATTGATATCTTATTTGCTGTTATCTCCCATTAGTAAGTCTTTTGGTTGCTTACTAAGGAGCGTGATTGAAGCAATGAGGACGGAAACGATGATAATGGCAAGTCCAAAGATGACCACCTTGGTCATATCATCAGGAGATACATGTACATTGAGGCTAGTGAGGGTCTTGTTAAAGCCATCCACTTCAGCCCCGCCTCCAAGATTGGCGCTCTTACCTTCTCGAGCTAGTTTTTCAGCAATACCACTGGTAACTTGTTTTAAAATGCTATTTCCCATCACCTTGCTGACAGCACTACCTGCAAAGTAAGCACCAATGAAGCTAAATATACTTACAAAGAGAACTTCTGTGATAAATTGGAAGAAAATCTTTGTTTTGCTAATTCCCATTGAAAGCATGATTCCCATTTCTTTTCTACGACCATTGATCCATAAGAACAAGACTAGCGTAAGAACAATCGCTCCAAAGATTAGAGTTCCGATTAAGAGGTTTCCAGTAACGCCGTAAATACCGTTAATAGAAGATTGAAGTGCTGGGAAGTTGCTTGTGCTCTTAACAAGGGTGTAGGCTTCCCAATCAATAGATGATATTTCTTTTACTTTCGCCATCACTTTATCAATATCTTGGCTACCATTTACAAAGAAAGTAGCATCTTGATAAATAGCGTTTTTATCTGTTGAACCTTGTAAAGTTTTAGTCGTTTCTAAGTCTGTGATAAAGGTATTTTCATACAATTCTTGAGGACTAGAAACGCCTCCTTTATTTTTCCCGTCAAAAATTCCGATAACTGTCACTTTAGTCGTTTTATTAGCTTTGCGAACGTTATCATAGTCATAAGTATTCGATTTTATATTAATCGTATCGCCGACTTTAAGTTTGTTCTTTTCTGCAAAATCTTTATGAATTAAAGCAACATTTTTGTCATTTTTGTTGATATGTCTACCTTCAACTAGTTTGAAGGTTTCTGCGGTAAATTTATCATCTTTAGATGAATCGTTGATACCTGTTGCCATAATGGCACGGCCGAATTTTTGTTTTCTATCTTCGCTTTCAAAGTCGGTTTCTCCAGATTCAACCAATTGGTGATCAATTAAGTCAGCGATAACATTCATTCGTTTGATGTAGCCAGAGATACCTTTAACTTTTTCCACAGCTTCGATATCTTCGCCTTTAAGATTTCCTGCTCCGCGAGGGGTACCTTGGTTCACTTCGCGGTTAATCTGCATTGAGAAACTGCTAGTGATATTTTTGAAAGTCTCTTTTGAAGCAGCGTCTGTTGCATTTTTAACAGCAATACTGCCAAGTGTTAAAGTAGAGATGGCTAACAGGATTAAAAAGATAATCAGTGTTTTTATTTTTTTGCGCCATACATAGGCAAGGGCGTTCTTTATCGTTAACATATAATTTCTTCTCCTTGGAGCTCTTATTTATAATTCTTAGTGACTTCGACTAAGTTCTTATTGCTTAACTCTAAGACGACGTCCGCTTTATTAGCTAACTCTTTGCTGTGTGTCACCACAATCACACATTTATTTTTTTGTTTAGCTGATTTAATTAGGACTTCAATGATGTCCATGGCAGTACCTTCATCTAAGTTCCCAGTTGGTTCATCTGCTAAGATAATTGGTGCTGTAGATGCAAGAGCGCGTGCAATAGCAACCCGTTGCTGCTGGCCACCTGATAATCGTAATACGTTACGATGGATTTCTTTTTCGTTGAGTCCAAGTTGTAACAAGCTATCTTTATTTGCTTGAGAATTCACGAGTCGAACATTCTCCATCGGAGTTAAGTAATCGATTAAATTATAATTTTGGAAAACCAGGGAGATTTGTTTCCGTCTGTGATGGTTATAGCCTTTTTGAGCGATGTCTTGATCTTCAAAGAGGATTTTTCCTTTTGTAGGAGTATCAAGTCCTGCAAGAAGGGAAAGCAAGGTTGATTTTCCTGCACCAGATTTCCCTATAATAGCATAAAATTTTCCTTCTTCAAATGAAGCTGTGATCTGATTCAATACATTTTCTTGTAGGCTATTGTATTGGTAACTAACTGAATCCATTTTTAAAATTGTCATGTTTTGTCTCCTTAACTTATATCGGTTAAAATATCTTTTGGTTTTTTATGTAGGATAATAGAAGATGAACCTACTACTGCAAGTAAAATAATGATGAGCAGTATTCCATAAGTCATCAGAATAGTAGAGGTATGTAAGTGCGGAACGATATTTTCAAAAATAGCGGATGAGCTATCTTGTTGTTGACCGCCTTTTATAAACCCTTTGAATACCATAGTGGAAATATAAGAGCAACTAATAGAAGCTAGTGCCGTACTAAATACTGATATGATAACCAGTTCCAGTATGAATTGAGAGATAATCATCGCTTTTGAAATACCGAGAGATAATAGTACTCCGATTTCATAAATCCTTTCTCTCAACCAGAACATGAGAATCAAGGAAAGAACGCTGATACTTCCAATAATGATACTGAAAGTTAAAACATTAATAATCTGTTTTAAACTGGTAACAGAAGAAGAAACTGCTTCAAAAGCTTTAGAGTTTTTAACAAGATCAGTTTGCTTCCAATCAATTTTTGATTTTTTGACTGTATTGATGATTTTATCAATTTGATTTGGATTTGATACGAAATAAACGGCTGCAGATAATTTATAATCAGCTGGTTTGTAGCCTTGTAAGTATTGGCTCGATTCATAGTCCATATAGACAGTATTTTCTGTCGCATCTGAGCTTAAACCGGTTTGTTTCTCTTCTTTTTTTCCGGAGAAGATACCAGCAATTTCAAACTCTACTTCATGGAGTTGTTTAGCATCCTCATCCTTTAAGGAGGCTCCCTTTAGTTTTAGTTTATCTCCAACTTTTAAATGGTTCTTTTTAGCTAATTTTTCATGGATGAGAATCTTAGATTTATCGTCTTTACGAATTGGCTTTCCTTGTTCAAGCTTGAAAACACCACTTGCAAAGGTTGTTTCTAGAGTAGAATCACTTGTTCCTAATGCTGCGACTAGGTTGTTGAGGACAGGGTTTTGATTGTCTCTTGTGACACCTTGTTTTTTCTTGACAACAGTTTTATCTGTCAAACTTGCTAAAGCATCGTATTTGAAGTTGAATTTTGAAATTTCTTTATTCTCAAGTAATTTTTCTGCTGTTTTTAGTGAAAGTGGTCGTTCAAGTGTTTTGCTAGTTATTGTAAAGCCAGTATTTGATGCGTCATAGATTTTCTTTTCGATATTATTAGTCGTTCCCATAATAGAAAAGCTACTAGTTAAGGCAGTTGAAATGAGAGTAAGTATCAGAAATACAAGAAGAGTTTTAACTTTTTTTCGACTGATGTAATGCAAAGATCGTTTCACTACTTGCATTGTCTTCTTCCCTTCTTTAAATTTTTAAACTAAATTGGTACCGTGTTCTATGTTAAAGCAGTTACCTTAAAATAGTTTTAAGGTTTAAGATAATTTTAAGTTTTTTGGCTCCTTTTTTTCTGTTTTTTGTGTAAATTTTCATAAAATAGTAGAAAAAGGTGGAAAGACAAGGTTGGTTTCGCTCTATAACTTTCTATAAAAAAGTCTATAGGACAAATGAATGAATTTCTGCTATAATAGAATGAAGAAAATAGAAATGAGAGTTATATGGCAAAGATAATCGACGGAAAAGCTTTGGCAGAAAAATTACAAGCACAATTAGCAGAGAAAGTTCGTAAATTAAAAGACCAAACAGGCTTAGTTCCTGGACTTGTAGTCATCTTGGTCGGCAATAACCCAGCTAGTCAAATCTATGTGAGAAATAAAGAACGGTCAGCTTTGGCTGCAGGACTTCGAAGCGAAGTGGTGCGTCTGCCAGAAACAACTAGTCAAGAAGAATTGCTTGCTTTGATAGACCAATACAATCAAGATTCAGCTTGGCACGGGATTTTAGTTCAGTTGCCACTGCCAAAGCATATTGATGAAGAGGCAGTGTTGTTAGCAATTGACCCTGATAAAGATGTGGACGGCTTTCACCCAATGAATATGGGACGCCTTTGGAGTGGTCATCCTGTCATGATTCCCTCCACACCTGCTGGAATTATGGAAATGTTTCATGAGTACGGTGTAGAATTAGAAGGTAAACGTGCTGTTGTCATTGGACGGAGTAACATTGTCGGAAAGCCCATGGCACAGCTTTTACTTGCTAAAAATGCAACAGTAACTCTGACGCATTCACGGACACATCACTTGTCAGAGATTACAAAAGAAGCTGATATTTTAGTTGTAGCTATTGGTCGCGGACATTTTGTGACTAAAGATTTTGTCAAAGAAGGCGCGGTCGTGATTGATGTAGGTATGAATCGTGATGAAAATGGTAAATTGATTGGCGATGTGAAATTTGATGAAGTATCTGAAACTGCAAGTCTCATTACTCCTGTACCAAGAGGGGTTGGTCCGATGACCATTACCATGCTCATGGAGCAAACCTATCGAGCGTGTAAACGGAGTTTGAAAAAATAAGAATGTCATGGGAGTGGGACAGACAACAGCCATGATTATACTACAAACTCCCCCACAGAAAGAGTGTAATCGTGAAAATTACGTATAAAAATGGTATTTCGTAAGAAATCAAATTTGTTGCCCCACCCTGCAAGGTTGAGTAGGTTTGTAAAAGCTGATATCATCAGCGTAATAAAGGCCACTCAATTGCGTATTGAGTTTTATTCTAGAAAGTAAACGAGTCTGAGACAAGAATGTCCTAGACAGGTCTTTTTTCCTTTATATAAAATAGAGGTAGACAAGGGGAATCGCAGTATGCAAAAGGAGAAAATAATGGAAGTGGTCAATTGTACATTATTGGAAAAGGTCGTTCAGCCACGTGCACTCCATAGTCACAAGGGGGATTACGGTCGCTTGTTGTTAATTGGCGGGACATATCCTTTTGGTGGAGCGATTATCATGGCAGCCTTAGCTGCAGTTCATAGCGGAGCTGGTCTAGTGACGGTGGCGACGGATAGGGAAAATATCGCAGCTCTCCACGATCATTTACCAGAAGCAATGGCTTTTGATGTACAAGATAAAAAGCTATTGACCGAGCAAGTCCAAAAAGCAGATGTAGTATTGATTGGATCAGGTTTAGCTGAAAGTAAACTTGAAAAAGCCGTTTTGCGGCTGGTAGTGAAACTTGTTAGTGAACATCAAGTCTTCATCATGGACGGTGGAGCTATTTCCCTCTTTAGCAAAGAAGCTCTGCCAATTCCAAAAGCACAGACGATTTTTACCCCACATCAAAAAGAGTGGGAGCGGTTGAGCGGACTAAAGATAGCTGAGCAAACGGTTGAAAAAAGCCAAGAAGCTGTTAATTCCTTCCCTGCTGGAACTATCGTTGTTCAAAAGAAGCACGGAACGACTATTTTTCAAAGTGGAAATGGAAACCATTTTCAACTGACTATTGGTGGTCCTTATCAAGCAACGGGTGGCATGGGAGATACTCTGGCAGGCATGATTGCGGGTTTTGCAAGGCAGTTCAAGACTAGTTCTTTACTGGAACGTGTAGCAGCAGCAGTCTATCTGCATTCAGCCATTGCAGAGGAGTTAAACAAAGAAAAATATGTAGTCTTGCCAACGGAAATCAGCAAAGAAATCCCTAAGTGGATGAAGAAGCTAGCTAAAAAAGAAAATATGTTATAATGAAAAAACCTGAAAAAGCATTTAAAAAATTGGAAAGTTTAACTTTTATTAGCTATTTATAAAAGTAATATTTAGCTCATGAGGTTTAGTACAAGTTGAAAGGGAGAATAAACTTTTTCAATATCCACTATCTTATGAAAATTCATTGTATTTAATGAGGTTGAGATGTTTTATCTTGACCTTATTTTTTCTGCCCTACAAAAATGTCACTTTTCTTTCTGAAAATGTAAGTTTATGTAATGGAAAGAGTGGGAAAATTTCAGTAAGATTATGCTAGTTGAAAAAAAGAAATGGAGAATGTATGATGTTACAATCTTTAAAGAAAATATCGAATGCAACGAACTTGAAAATTTTAGCTATTTTACTTGTGTTTTTAGATCATATCTACGAAATGTTTGGCGCTTTTGGCGCCCCGATGTGGATAACAATGCTAGGACGCGTAGTTTTTCCTCTTTTTATGTTTCTGGCAGCTGATAGTTTTTATTATACGCATAATCGAAAAGCTTATTTGAAACGGTTGCTCTTTATGACATGGTTTATGATTATTGGAAACATGATTGTCAGTCAATTTTTCACTAATGGTCAAGTTGGGCTGGCGAATAATGCTTTTGGCGCCTTTTTCTTAGCGGGCATATCTATCTGTGCTTAGGATTTGATGGTTGAGGGTATGAAAGAAAAGAAACTTTATTCATTCTGGAAAGGATTGGGCCTTTTTCTTTTACCGATTCTTCTGGCTCTGCCGGCTTTGTTTCTATCGGGTTATCTAGCCAGTGAAAATATATCACCTCTGATGGTTCAAATTATTGCTTTTTTTATCATGGCCATTCCAAACATTATCGTGGTTGAAGGAGGGGATGTCATGGTTTACCTTGGTCTTTTCTTTTATATCTTCCGCAGACACCGCATAGCACAAATGGTGACATTAACACCAGTATCTTTATTTGTGTATCTAACAGATCCAACGTCTGTGCAATGGATGATGGTTTTTGCGGTGATTCCAATGTATTTTTACAACGGTGAAAAAGTCGTGGTATGAAGTTATTTTTCTATCCTGTGCATATCTATCTTTTGTATATTTTGGCAAGTTTGTTGGGCTAGGCTCTGCTTAAGATATGGGAAACTAGTCTTTCCTTTTTCGTTGAGGGCTGGAAATGATTTTTTATAGATTGTTTGGTATAATAAAAATTATGAATAAAGAAGCATTACAGGAAATGAAAGGAGAGGAATGTCTGAGTATTTATCCGTGTCAACCTTGACCAAATACTTAAAATTAAAGTTTGATAAAGATCCTTATTTAGAACGAGTTTATCTGACGGGGCAAGTTTCTAATTTTCGTAGGCGACCTAATCACCAATATTTCTCTCTCAAAGATGAAAAAGCAGTCATTCAGGCAACAATTTGGGGTGGTGTTTATAAGAAGTTAGGTTTTGACTTGGAAGAGGGTATGAAGGTTAATGTCATCGGTCGTGTTCAACTATATGAACCAAGTGGATCTTATTCTATTATCATTGAAAAAGCGGAGCCAGACGGTATCGGAGTTTTGGCAATTCAGTTTGAGCAGCTCAAGAAAAAGCTAGGCGAGGAAGGGCTTTTTGAGGAGTGCTTTAAGCAAGCTTTACCGCAATTTCCAAAGAAAATTGGAGTAGTGACCAGTCCTAGTGGAGCAGTGATTCGCGATATTATCACAACTGTTAGTCGTCGTTTTCCGGGAGTTGAGATAATTCTTTATCCGACGAAGGTGCAAGGCGAAGGAGCTTCTACTGAAGTAGCAGAAAATATTCGTCGTGCTAATGGGCGAAATGATTTAGATTTACTCATTATCGGTCGAGGTGGTGGCTCAATTGAAGATCTCTGGGCGTTTAATGAGGAAGTGGTTGTCCGTGCAATTTTTGAATCGCACATTCCGATCATTTCGAGTGTGGGGCATGAAACAGATACGACCTTGGCAGATTTTGTTGCAGATAGACGGGCTGCAACGCCGACTGCGGCTGCTGAATTAGCAACACCTGTAACAAAGCTGGATCTCCTAGCACACTTGCAGCAGCAACAAAATCGGTTAGCAACTGCCACATCGAATCGTCTTACTTACAATCGTGAGCGATTAGCTAAGCTGAGTCAGTCTGTCATTTTTCGACAACCAGAACGACTGTATGATAGCTACCTGCAAAAATTAGATCAACTAAATTTACGGCTCAAGCAAAAAATTCGCGAATATTATAACGAGGAAGTGCAGCGGGCAAGGCTTTTACAACATCGTTTGGAGGCTCTAGCTCCTTTAAGGCAGGTTCAGATTTATCAAGAGCGTGTAGCTCAGTTGGAACGGCTTCTGCGCAGTAATATGGCAGTTGTTTATGACCATAAAGTGGCTGAAGTCAAGTGTCTGTCTGACGCTTTGCTCATGCTGGATACTAGCCGAATTGTGGCTCGGGGTTATGCTATTGTCAAAAAAGATGAACAGGTGTTAGAATCTATTGAGAAAATCAATAAAAAAGATCAATTAACCATTTTGATGCGAGATGGTCAGATAGAAGTTGAGGTAAAAGATGTCGAAAGAAAAGAAATTTGAAGAAAATTTAGCAGACTTAGAAGTTATCGTACAGAAGTTAGAAAACGGAGATGTGGCTTTGGAAGAAGCGATTTCTGAGTTTCAAAAGGGGATGCAGCTCTCAAAAGAATTGCAAAAAACACTAGATCAGGCAGAAAAAACGCTGGTAAAAGTTATGCAGGCTGATGGCACAGAAACGGAAATGGAATGAAACAAGACGAAAAATTAGCTAGAATTGGACAGACTATCGAGGGATTTTATGCTCAAAAAGTGGTGTCCGCTGATTTGATAGAAGCAATCCTCTATTCTGTTAATGCAGGCGGTAAGCGAATTCGTCCTCTTTTACTTTTAGAATTATTAGAAGGTCTAGGACTGGAACTGACAGAAGCACATTTCCAAGTGGCAGCAGCGCTTGAAATGATTCATACAGGCAGCTTGATTCATGATGATTTGCCGGCTATGGACGATGATGATTATCGTCGTGGTCGCTTGACCAGCCACAAGAAATTTGGCGAAGCAATGGCTATTTTAGCAGGAGATTCTCTCTTTTTGGATTCTTATGCCTTGATAGCAGAAACGGCACTACCTAGTCAAATCAAGGTAAATTTGATTGCAGAATTGTCATTAGCGGCTGGAACTTTTGGTATGGTCGGAGGTCAAGTCCTTGATATGCAGGGCGAAGGAAAGGACATCAGTTTAGCAGAGCTGCAGAATATTCATGCCAATAAGACTGGTAAACTCCTGACCTATCCTTTTATTGCTGCGGGTTTGATTGCGGAAGTGGCACAGCCACAGCAGGAAAAATTAAGAAAAATTGGTCAATTACTTGGTTTAGCTTTTCAGGTGCGAGATGATATTTTAGATATCACAGCGAACTTTGAAGACTTGGGGAAGACACCGCAGAAAGATGTGGCAGCAGAGAAAGCCACCTATCCAGCCATTTGGGGTTTGGATGGAGCAAAGCGATTCTTTGAAAAACAGATAGAGGAAACAGAGCATTTATTGGCAGAATTAGAAGTAGAGCTTGCTTTTTCAGGCGCGGCTATCAGAAAGATAATAGAAAGTTTAAAACTCAATGACGAAAGAAAGAGTAGATGTTCTAGCTTATAAGCAAGGGCTTTTTGAAACAAGAGAACAGGCCAAGCGCGGTGTGATGGCGGGCTTAGTCGTTGCTGTTGCGAATGGTGAGCGTTTCGATAAACCTGGCGAGAAAATTGATGAGACCACTGAGTTAAAACTCAAAGGCGAAAAGCTCAAATATGTTAGCCGTGGTGGCTTAAAATTAGAAAAGGCTTTGCAGGTTTTTGAGATTTCAGTTGAAAATCAGATTACGTTGGACATTGGGGCATCAACGGGTGGGTTTACGGACGTCATGCTGCAAAATGGTGCAAGGAAAGTCTACGCAGTAGATGTCGGCACCAATCAACTGGCATGGAAACTCCGACAAGATGAACGCGTCATCAGCATGGAGCAGTTTAATTTTCGTTATGCCAAGGCAACTGATTTTGAGGAGACACCTAGCTTTGCCTCCATTGATGTCAGTTTTATCTCGCTTGGTCTCATTTTGCCAGCTCTGCATAAGATTTTGGCTGAAAATGGAAAAGTCGTTGCACTTATCAAACCTCAGTTTGAAGCAGGAAGAGAGCAGATTGGCAAAAATGGGATTGTGAAAGATAAAAAAGTGCATCAAGCAGTTTTAGAAAAAGTAACGGACTTTATGGTTGAAGCAGGATTTTCCGTCAAAGATTTAGATTTCTCCCCTATTCAAGGTGGGCATGGGAATGTGGAATTTTTAGCCTATTTGGAAAAAAATCCTCATCCTGAAAAACTAGTAAAAGCAATGATTACAACGGTCGTAGAGACAGCACATAAGGAATTTAAAGATGAATAAAAAGGAAAGATTAGAAAAAATTAGACATTTTGTGTCGGACTATGAAGTTGGGACACAAGAAGCAATTGTAGAATATCTGAAGAAATCAGGAATTACAGCAACACAGGCAACTGTTTCGCGTGATATTAAAGAATTGGGCATTGTCAAAATTCCGCTGAAAAATAACACTTATATTTATGAACTACCGAAATCAGCTAGTACGAGTTTGAAGTTAGCAGACAATAATATCTTAAAGTTTGAGCTATTGGGAAATATGATCAATCTCAATCTTGTCCCTGGAAGCACAGCTTTTGTGAAGCGACAAATTGTAGAAGATTTTTCTAAGGACATTTTTAGTATTTTAGCCGATGATGACACGATTCTCCTTATTTTCCGTAGTGAAGAAATGGCTCATCAGGTATTGGAACAAATCAGAAATTGGTAGATAGCCTATGTTACTTGAAATTTCCATTAAAAATTTTGCAATTATTGAAGAGATTTCCCTCAATTTTGAGCAAGGCATGACCGTTTTGACAGGTGAAACAGGGGCTGGAAAGTCTATTATTATTGATGCTATGAACATGATGCTAGGAAGCCGCGCGACAACAGATGTGATTCGTCACGGTGCATCAAAAGCAGAGATTGAAGGGCTTTTTGCAATTGAGCAGAGTAAGGCTTTGGTTGAAATTTTTGAGCAGCAAGGGCTTGATATGACAGAGGAGCTGATTATTCGGCGGGAAATTTTTCAAAATGGGCGTAGTGTCAGTCGTATTAATGGTCAAATGGTTAATTTGTCTGTCTTGCGAGCTGTTGGACAGCATTTGGTGGATATTCACGGTCAACACGATCAAGAAGAACTCATGCGACCGCAGCTGCATATTGCCATGTTGGACGAGTTTGGAGCTGACGCATTTTTCAAGCTCAAAGCTGATTATCAACAGACTTTTGACCAGTATCGTCAGTTGCGTAAGCAGATCTTAACAATTCAAAAGAATCAAGAAGAAAATAAAGCGCGGATTGACATGCTGGAATATCAAATTGCAGAGATTGAAGCAGCTAATTTAAAAGCTAGCGAAGATTTAGCTTTAAACCAAGAGCGTGATAAGTTACTCAATCATAAGCAGATTGCGGACACTTTGACAAATGCCTATGCCATGCTGGATGATGAAGAATTTTCTAGTTTAGCGAATATTCGTTCTGCCATGAATGACATGGAAGCTATTGAAGACTATGACGCCACTTACAAAGAAATTGCGACCAACCTTTCTGAATCTTACTATGTGTTGGAAGATGTGACAAAGCGTTTGGAGGATATTCTAGAAGACTTGGATTTTGATGGTGGCCGTCTCTTAGAAGTAGAAAGTCGCCTAGATTTAATCTATAGTATTACTCGCAAATACGGCGGTCAAGTAGATGATGTCTTAGCTTATTTTGAGCAGATTTCTAAAGAATATGCTCTACTTACTGGGAAAAATCTTTCATCAGATGATTTGAACAAAGAGCTGAAAAAGCTGGAAAAAGACTTGGTTTCTCTAGCAAGCAGTCTGAGTCAGGCTCGGCACGAATTAGCCCAGCAGTTAGAAGCAGAGATTCAGCAAGAACTGCAAGACCTCTATATGGAAAAGGCGAATTTTCGAGTTCAATTTATCAAGGGAAAATTTAGCCGCGATGGGAATGAACACGTTGAATTTTATATTTCGACTAATCCCGGTGAAGATTACAAACCGCTCGTTAAGGTTGCTTCAGGTGGTGAATTGTCTCGTTTAATGTTGGCAATCAAGTCTGCTTTTTCTCGCAAGGAAGGCAAAACCAGCATTGTCTTTGATGAAGTAGATACAGGTGTATCGGGACGTGTTGCACAAGCTATTGCTCAAAAGATTCATAAAATTGGCTCGAACGGACAAGTCCTCGCAATTTCGCACCTACCACAAGTGATTGCCATTGCAGATTATCAATTTTTCATTGAGAAAATATCTGATGAGCATTCGACCGTTTCAACTGTTCGCTTGTTATCAAATGATGAGCGTGTCGAAGAAATTGCCAAAATGTTGGCGGGCGAAAATGTGACCCAAGCAGCCCTCACGCAGGCTAGAGAGCTCTTGAAAAAATGAAATACTCTTTGGCTTGTGCTAAATGGGTTGTTATCAGGAGGTAATCATGACAAATTATTTTGTAATTGGTGATGTACATGGAAAAGCAAAAATGCTAAAAGAATTACTCAAAAAATGGGATGGAGAAAGTCAGCTCATCTTTTTGGGAGATTTGATTGACCGCGGCGAGGACAGCCGAGCGGTTTTAGAGTGTGTGAAAAGTCTTGTCGACAAGCAAGGAGCGATTTGTATTTCTGGGAATCACGAATACATGTTTTTAACTTGGCTGGACAATCCTGAGAGCGGCTATGCTCATTATCGTCGCAATGGCGGTGACACAACAATCAATTCTATTTTGGGGCGACCTCTAGATACTCCTGTTGATGGAGTTGAAGACGCAAAGCGCGTGTCGGAAGAGGCGCCAGACCTCGTGTATTTTATTCGTCAGATGCCTTTCTTTGTTGAAACAGATAACTATATTTTTGTACACGCTGGAGTTGACTTAACTTTAAAAGATTGGCATGAAACAAGCGATTATCAAAAGGTTTGGATACGTGAGCCCTTTCATCAAGGTCTCAATCAAACAGGGAAAATAATTGTATTTGGACATACTCCGACTTTTTATCTTTTTTCTGAGATGCCTGGGACAAGTCGCCTTTGGCAAACGCAGGATCAAAAAATTGGCATGGATGGCGGAGCTGTCTATGGCGGTGTTCTCCACGGAGTTTTATTTGGAAATGAGGGAATTTTAGAACATCATTTCATCACAAATGATGGTTTCGCGGTAGAGGATAATTAGAAGTTGAGGATGATAAAAGAGCTGGAGAAAATTCATTTAAGGTTTTCTCCAGCTCTTTTATATTATTTCCCAGCTACATTTTTTACATCTTCAATCATCAATTTTGTGGATTCGAGTCCGCCTCCGCTTAGGTACCAGAGGTCGGATGTCAAGTTTACAATAGTTTTGTTTTTAGCAGCATTTGTTTCTTGGATCAGTGAGTTATTCAGTAAGTCTTTATTGGCCGAATTGTCCCCACCGATAGCAAGAGTGCGGTTCAGAACAAAGATAATATCTGGATTGATTTGTTTGATACTTTCAAAGCTGACTTCTTGTCCATGTCTTGATTCTTTGATTTTAGCATCTGTTGGTTTGAATTTCAAAGTACTGTAAAGGAAAGCAAAACGTGATTTAGCTCCGAAAGCAGATATTGCACCTTCATTTAACATCATCGCAAGAGCATTTTTATTTGACTTTTCATTGGCAGCAACAACGGTTTGAATTTCCTTGTCTAATGTAGCTAATTCACTTTTAGCTTTTTTGGTTCCGTCTTCTCCAAAGATACTTGCTAAAGAAAGGATGTTTTTCTTGGTAGAACCCCAGTAGTCTTTGTTGTCTGTTTGGAATAATACAGTAGGGGCAATTTCCTTGAGTTTCTTGACATATTGAGCTGTACGACCAGAAGCAATAATCAAGTCTGGTTTTAAAGCTGCGATAGCTTCCATATTCGGTTCTTTCATGCTACCTACATTTTTAATGCTACTTGGTAAATTTTTTAAGTAAGCAGGCAGAGTTTTCTTTGGCATACCGACAATGCTGCTTTCTTTTCCTAAAGCACGAATGGTATCAGCTGCACCTAAATCCAGTGTTACAATTTTTTTAGGGTTGGTAGGGACTTTCACATCTCCATTTGCTGTTTTGATAGTGACTTCACTAGAAGTAGATGAAGAGTTTGTCGTTTTTGAATTGGACTGTTTATTGTCGCTGCAAGCAGCGAGTAGCACAACTGCAACAGCTGCGAATAGAGATAGAAGTAGTGTTTTTGTATTCTTTTTCATTAAAATTCCTCCAAAATTAATATTTATAGGTAAATACAAACTTTTTTACCATTGATTTCCCCAAGGGTAATGTCCATTTCATACAATGGATCTAAAATTTCTTTTCTCATGACCTGATTGGTTGTACCTTGATAAAAGACTTTTCCGTCTTTAAAGGCGACAATTTCATCAACATACTGACTGGCAATATTGATGTCATGAATGACAATGATAATCGTTTTTCCTAAGTCATCAACGAGAGACCGCAAGATTTTCATCATAGAAATACTTTGCTTAATATCTAGATTGTTTAGTGGCTCGTCCAAAAAGATAAAATCAGTGTCTTGAGTGAGCACCATAGCGATAAAAACGCGCTGCAATTGACCGCCTGAAAGCGTATCAATGAAACGTTCTCGCAGATCAGCAATATCCAAATATTCCAATGCTTGCTCCACTTTTTTGAAATCTTCTTTTGTCAAACGATCCTGACTATAAGGAAAGCGACCGAAGGAAACCAATTCTTCAACCGTTAATTTAGATTGGTAATTGATTTTTTGTTTTAAAATCGTTAATTCTTTGGCCAACTCTTTTGAATTCCAAGCTTCAATTTCTTTTCCCTTGATACTGAGAAAACCTTGATCTTTCTTGAGCAAACGACTCATAATGGAAAGCAGCGTTGATTTTCCGGCACCGTTTGGACCAATAAAAGCGGTGAATTTGCTCGGTGAAATATTCAGTTGAATATCTTCTAAAATTGCTTGATTTCCAAATGATTTGCCAACGTTTTTTAATTGCATTCTAGCGTTTTACCTCCTTAGCTAAAAGATAAAAGAAGAATAACCCTCCGACAAGCTCAATGACCATGCTGACATTGATTTGGAGCTGAAAGACGCGCTCTACCAGCATTTGTCCAGTAGTTAGAGAGAGAAAACCGAGTAAAATTGCTACTGAGAACAACCATTTGTGTTGGTATTCTTTGATTAACAGATAGGCTAAATTAGACATCATAAAGCCGAAGAACATCATAGGTCCAACGAGAGCAGTTGTCGTTGAAGTCAGCAAAACAATTGCCCATAGTATCTTTTTTTGCTCTTTTTCAACTTCTACACCTAAAATAGTCGCTGTCTTTTTATCCAAATGAAAAACATTCAAAATAGCGTTCTTCTTTAACAAATATAAACCTGCTAGTCCAATGATGATTGCAGCGACAGATAGAATATCCATATTTATTCGTTGAAAGGAAGGAAATAGTTTTGTTTGCAGTTTATCATATTCATTAGGATCCATTAGCACCTGCAAGAATGTGCTGGCGCTTCTAAAGAGCGTCCCTAGTGCCATGCAAATCAATAAAATAAATACAAATCCTTGCTGGAGTAGCTTTTTTAATGCAGGTTGCAGGCAGAAAAAGAAGCCACACTGTATGAGTAAGACTAAGATAAACTCAAGCAAAGGATGACCAGTATTGCAGATGAATTTGCTAGCAAAGAAAAGATAAATCGTCTGCATAAAGACATAGAGAGATTCCATTCCAAGAATGCTTGGTGTTAAAAAACGATTCTCTGTGATTGTTTGAAAGCTGATTGTAGCAAGACCTCCAGCTATGGCGACTAAAAGATAGGCTAGTAACTTTTGCGAGCGCAATTTCATAATAAAACCTGTTAAAGGATATTCCATTGGCATGAGATATAACAAGCCACTCAAGCTAGCTAACAAAAGCAATAGAAGTAAGCGATTTCTTGTTTGACTCTTCATTTTATTCATGAGCAGCACCTCGCCACAAAAGATACACGAACGCCAAACTACCCAAAATTCCTAAAATCAAGCTGACGGAGACTTCGTAAGGGCGAATGACTAGACGAGCTACAATATCACAGATCAAGATGAGACAGGAACCAGTTAATGCGGTCAGTCCCTTAATGCGTGTGATATGGTCACCATAAAATTTCCGAATGATGTTTGGAACAATGACTCCGATAAATGGAAGAGAGCCGACTGTAATCATCGTCACACTTGTCGTCAATGCAATGAGAAACAACGTCATTCCTTCCATTTGGTAAAAGGAAATGCCTAGATTATGACTAGCGTCTTCCCCTAGATTCATAATGGTAAACGTGGCTGATAGCTTCCATACTGCAATCAAGATGATTAAACTTAAAAATAACCATTCATATTGATGTTTCTGAATCATGGAAAAAGAGCCTTGTGTCCATGAAGTCATGCTTTGGACAAGCTCAAAACGATAGGCAATGATTTCTCCTGCTGCACTAATCACTCCACTATAAATAATTCCGACAAGCGGTAACAACCATTTTTCTTTAAATGAGAATTTTCTGATAAGTCTAATAAAAATAATCGTAAAAAAAATAGCAGATACAAAAGCAAATAGCATTTTTTGCGCTAATGTGGCTGACGGAAAGAAAAATAAACTAAGCAACATACCAAATTTTGCAGCCTCGACCGTTCCAACCGTGCTAGGAGCAGCAAAATGATTTTGTGTAACAGTCTGCATAAGAAGCCCGGCAATGCTCATGCTAGAGCCTGCTAGGAGAATGCTGACTGTCCTTGGCAAGCGCGACTCTAAAAATAGCAGCCCAGTCTGCTTATCTCCGTGTAGCAGCTGCCACCACGAAAAGTGACCAGAACCAACTGTAATTGAAATCATAACAAGAGCAAGACAAAGAATTCCTAAAAATTTTGTCTGTTTCATTTATCAACCCTTTCTTCAAAGCAACAGCTTCAATAAGATACATCACTAGGCTAACAAAAAAATAAAACAGTGTCAATTATTTTCTGAAAATTTAATAATTCTGTTTATTTAGAAAAATAGAAAGCTCTACACACCTTTTACACATTTTATCCAGAAAAATTATTCCACAAAAAGTTATTTTTTTGATATAATAAATTAAATAGATAAAATTTATAAAAGTAGGAAAACTATGACAAAAATCAAAATTGTAACGGATTCATCTATTACGATTGAACCGCAAGTTGTAGAGGATTTAGAGATTACAATCGTTCCTTTGTCTGTAATGGTAGATGGTGTTGTTTATTCAGACGCTGACTTAAAAGAAGGAGAGTTTCTTCGTTTGATGCAGTCAAGCAAAAATCTACCGAAAACCAGTCAACCACCAGTTGGTGTTTTTGCAGAAATCTTTGAAACACTCGGAGAAACTGCCGATAAAATCATTTCTATCCATATGTCGCATGCTTTGTCTGGAACGGTCGAAGCTGCACGACAAGGGGCAACCTTGGCAAATGTAGATGTAACAGTGATTGATAGCTCTTTTACGGATCAAGCTTTGAAGTTTCAAGTGGTTGAAGCTGCAAAACTAGCAAAAGAAGGTGCAGACTTTGATGCTATTTTAGCAAGAATCGAAGAAGTACGTGAAAAAACAGAATTGTATATCGGTGTGTCAACGCTTGAAAATCTTGTAAAAGGTGGTCGTATTAGTCGTGTGACTGGGCTTCTCAGTTCGTTGCTTAATATTCGAGTAGTTATGCAAATGAAAAACAATGAATTACAACCGATTGTTAAGGGGCGTGGTGTAAAAACCTTCAAAAAATGGGTTAATGATTTAGTTGAAAGCTTAAAAGATAAAAAAGTGGCAGAGATTGGAATTTCGTATGCAGGAACTGCCGAATTGGCGAACGAAATGAAACAGATTTTGCAACCGTGTGTGGAAAAAACGATTTCTGTTTTGAAGACTGGTTCTATTATTCAAACACATACAGGTGAAAATGCGTGGGCAGTCCTCGTTCGCTATGAATAAGTTTGATATCTTTGGAAAAATTGAAAAAAGTTCGTTTTGTGCTTGACCTAATAACATTTTTTAGATATGATAATACTTGTTAGAGTTAGTGACTACTAATTCATAAAATATTTTGGAGGATTTGTTAAATGGCTAACAAACAAGATTTGATTGCAAAAGTAGCAGAAGCTACAGAATTGACTAAGAAAGATTCAGCAGCAGCAGTTGATGCGGTATTTGCAGCAGTAACTGAATACCTTGCAGCTGGTGAAAAAGTTCAATTGATTGGTTTTGGTAACTTTGAAGTTCGTGAACGTGCAGCTCGTAAAGGCCGCAACCCACAAACTGGTGCAGAAATCACAATAGCAGCTTCTAAAGTACCAGCATTTAAAGCAGGTAAAGCTCTTAAAGACGCTGTTAAATAATAGCGATTTAAAAAGCCTATTGCGTCAAGCTTTCTAGCTTGTACAATAGGCTTTTTCTTGTGTTTTGGGGCATTTTTGGGGCATAAAATCAATAGTTTTCCATGATGTCAGCCACATTTGACTTCATTTTCTTGGTGATGTGGGTGTAAATTTGAACAGTCGTCTTTGAATCAGCATGACCGACACGATCCATAATAGCTTTAAGTGGGACATTGTTTTCAGCCAGACGGCTGACTAGAGTATGACGGAAGATGTGGCTGGTAAGATTTTTCCGAATCGGCGTTTCCAATCGCTCGTTGGCAGCTTTAAGAGCTAGGTTGAAAGAGTTAGTTTGAATAGGAACTCCGTTTTTAGTTGTGAAAAGGTAGCCCATGTCTCTATATCGTAGATTGGTGTTTTTTTCCAGTTCATTCATGAACTCCAATTCTTTGAGGATTTCCATTTCACGGTTGGTCATGATTGTTTCCCGGTAGGAGGCAAGAGTTTTGGGAGTTGTTTTTTCGCCGTTACGGTAGCCCTCTGTGTGGTCATAGGTTCCGTGCAACTGTAGGATTCTGGTTTCAAAATTATAATTTGTTGGTTCGATACTGACTGCCTCACCAATACGGCAGCCATTTAGGCTCATGAACTCAGACAGTAACCCTAAACGGTAAGTGTTGGGGCGTCGATATAACTCTTTAAGAAGCGGTTGGATTTCATCCTCTTCAAGATATTTTTCTTCAATTTTCTTCCAATCTTCCAAAGTTTTCTTTATTCGCGGGAGCTTGGCCCGCCGAGACGGATTATCTTTAATAATATTCAGATCAACAGCGTAATCAAAAGCAAGGTTGAGCATAGATTTGTGACGTTCTTTCTTGTTTCTGGAGCAGTCGAGATTGTCTAGGTAAGTTTGGACATATTTGGGATCAATATTGACCACTTTTACATTCAGTCCAAAAGACTCTCTTATTTCTTTGATATTGCCCATTAACGAAGCGATAGACGACCGTTTTATCTCTTGCTGATAAAATCCCCACCACTGGTCTAAAAGAGCTGTAAAGAGCATTTCTGACGTTTTTAGGTTATTCAAAAGGTTAGTTATCTTAGTATCAAGTATCTTTTGGGCTTCTTTTCGTATTCTGGGGGTGTCTTTCTCCATGAGTATAGACGTTCTTTTCCATTTGTTGGTATAAGGGTCACGGTATCTTTCGATAAAATTTACTTTTCCGCTTTTGTGTTGTTCTACCCACATTGTGTTTTCTCCTTAAATTTGGTAAAATGGGTATAGGAAAACGACCTTTTGAATGGTTGTTTCTTATACAATCGTTTTTGCCTCACGCTCAGAGTCGCCAAACTTTGAGAGCGTGGGGCTTTTTTATTTAATAAATTTTTTCAAAAACCATAGTAGCTTGAATTCTATCACCACCACCTAGTCCTTTACTTCCGCCATTGCTAGTAGCAATGGTATGTAGACGATAACCTTTTTTGGCTTGTTTATTGATTGCATTTTCTAACTCTGTTAAATTTCCTGAACCAGTTCCAATAAATTTTTCTTTTAAAGTTACCTGTAATACGACGTAATGAAGATTCTCAATACCTGAAGCGGAAGAGAAAGATCCTTCTTCTTTTGCTTTGTCAAAAAATCCCATTTATTTACTCCTTGAATATTTTTTAGAAAATAGGGTGGCAACACCAAATGAAATGATACCAAGAATCAAAAAGAATATCCCTAAAACTGGTATCACAAACATCAATAGTAGACCTAAAATAATCATTACAATACCAGCCTGTTTATAGTCTTTTGTTGTGTAGTCTTTTGATTGTCGGATAGCTTTTTTCTTAACTTTAGCTGAACTTTTCTCTTTTGAAGATTTTACAATGTCCGATAATCCAAAAGTTGTTTTGCGATATACTTTGTTATACATTGCTTTTTTAGGTTTTTTAATCCAGCCTATTCCTTTTTGTCCATATCCTGGAATCACCGCTTTTTTTATTTGGCGCTTCCACTTTGATGTAGTCCTAGCTTTTAAGCTTCTTTTTAAACTAGGAGTTCTCATTCCTATTTTCATAAAACACTTCTTTATCTTTCTACCGGCATAAAATTGCCAACCACCTTACCGATGATACGGGGTTCTTCTTCCCATTTTGCGAATTTATCATCGTATTTGTCATTGATAGAGACGAGCCTTAGGCCATCTTTTTCTTTATAGACTTTCTTGATATAGCTTTGACCGTCCCAATCCACGGCATAAATGGCGCCATCATAGTCCCAACCAGTATCTTTAATAAGGGCGACAGATCCGTCAAGAAATTTAGGTTCCATGGAATCTCCATAGACCCAAGAAGCAAAGTCGTGGTCTATATCTTTGTTGTAGAATACGACATCGTAGTTACGATCTTCCATGTAGTCGTAACCATTTCCGGCAGATAATTTCTCGAATACATGATATTCAGTAAGCTGCTCGGAAATTTCTGTTTTCTGCGACCGTTTTTGTTCTTCTAGCTGCGTTTTAGCCGTGTCTAGTACAATTACCCTACGAGGTTCTTCCAAGCGCTCTACGGTCTCAGAAATAGCTTTTGCCGTAGTGGAAAGAGTGGGAGATGTGTTCGCAGAAGCAAATCTTGGGTCAATGTCGGATTTTAATAAACCAAAATAATCAGCTATTTTTTGGATGTTTCCAGGGATAGGCAAGGTATTCCCTTTTATATAGTCGTTAAAAGTACTTCTTGGAATATTGAGCGCGTCAGCTATTTGTGATTGTTTTAAATTTTTTTCAAATAAAATTTTTTGAAGATTGTTAGATACAACTTCCATCGCTTCTAACTCATGCGGAGTTAATTTTCCTCGTCCTCTAGCCATTTTTTTGCTCCTTTCTATTTATCCTTTTTACTATATAATACCGTTTTAAATCGTACTTGTAAACAAAAAAATATAAAAAAATCCGATTTTTTTCGTAAAAAGCTCTTGACATCCGGTTTAAATCGGATTATAATATAATCAAGCTTAGAGATAAGCAAATAAAATGAAAGGAAAAATCATTATGCTAAAGCGCCGGCGCAAGAAAAAAGACCCTTGGCTGACACAGCCAAGAGCCACAGTAATAGCAGCGATAATCGCACTTATCGCAGTTATACTCCAACTCTTATTTAAATAAGAGTCACGCCGAAGGAGTAGTAAGAACGGGGCGCAAGCCCCAACTCTTACACCGTCATTCTAGCATAATGCGAGGTGAAAAGCAATGGACAAAAACAAACTTTGGACAGTCGGAGGACTGGTCGCTGTTGGTGTGATAATCGCTATTGTGATTTGGAATTTGATATTTTAGAGGAAGCAAAATGAAAGATAATATTGATCGTGAAATCATTGTTATAGAACCTGGGTATTCTAAGGAACAAATCAAAAGGATTATCGGACATTATAACAAAAAACAAAAGGAACAAATAAAAATAACCACTTTTGAAAGTCCTAAAGTACCTGAAAGTGAATTATTTAAAAATGCCCTTTTAAAAGGGGTTGCTTATGGTGTTTTTATGTTATTTTTCGGCATTCCTTTTCTACTATGGGGAGTTTTATCTAACTATAGTACAAATGCTGCAAATGTTTATGGAATACTTGCGTTTATCTTTACTTTATTTGTTATTATTTCTCTTGAGGATAAGTAATTTTTACTTTCGTAGAAACTTATCTTTGATTTTTAATTTAAGTAAAAACCAAGTTTTTTTGTGAGAAAGTGAAACAACAAAGTCTTTTATAGATCTAATTCTATGTTGCCTCCAATGAACTTGAATGACTCTTACCCGCCCTTTCCTTTCTGCGGCGACATTTGGGTATGTATCTGGAACGGGATTGAAAGGGACTACTAAAAAGCGTTGTGGAGATTCAATTTCAAGAAAAAAATCATGTCTATATGTTCTAGGAAATTTGAAAGCAAAGTATCTAGCTTCTTTTGAATAAGGAGCAATGATAATAGGGAGATCAGAAGTCTTATCTTCTATCTCGTAACGGTTATGATTATTGCAATGAATAACTTTTATTTCTTTGTGAATAAATTCTCCCCAATCAGAAAGATGATATTGAAACTTATCTTGAGTAACCATTAAGCCTACTACAGTGAAAGGGAGAGATGATTCATTCACAAAAGTAATTTTGACAAACATTGTCTTAGAAGATTCGTCAAAAATCGCTTGACTGTTGGAAATCCCTATTTTATACAATTCACGATAATGCTTTATCACAAAAAGGTAAGTGGACATTAGGATAGATACTAACGAGATTACAAGTGCAAGCTGCATATTATTTCTCCAATCATTTTTATTACATTATACCACAGAAAAGGAGGTGAGGAGAGGTGCAGAAAATGACGTTACGAGCGCTACGAGTTAATAACAATTTGTCTGCTAAAGAAGCTGCTAAAAAAATAGGTATTCATCATCAAACTTTACTAAAATATGAACATGATAGTTCTAGAATTCCGCTAGACTTACTGCATAAATTAGCAAATTTATATCAGATTGATCCTAATTTTATTTTTTTAGGCCATAAATCCGATTTAAAACAGATTTAGAAAGGAGAAGACGACCGTATCGCCGTCACTGAAGTTTACTTCATTTGCGATATAAGTACCGTTAGCAGTATGAAATAAAAGCGCTATGGAATGTTTGCTAAACAGACTGTTAAGGTACGGTTCTAATTCGGACTTAGTCATGATTTATCCTCCTTCCTAGGTTGATAAGTCGATTATAACAAAAAAGCAACTGAAAAATCAGCTGCTTACCAAAAATACTAACTTAATTATAGCACAGAAAGGAACAATTTACTATGCCAAAAGCAGAAATAATTTACAGGCCTGCCAATCAGTCTGAAAAAGCAACATATGGCGACTATGCACACCTTTGCCAAATCTGGGAAGGGTTGACAGTCGGAACTGCTAAAGGTTGGGCGGCAGAAATGAGAGAACATCCAGACTTTCGACAATTCATTGACAACCCAACTCACAGAATCGTCTTTGTCAATTACGAAGGATTTCGCCTGTTCGTCAAATGGAAATCCCGTAACCGATACAGACCCAAAAAAGAAACACTGGCAGAAATGTTAGAGAACATTAAAACAGAAAAACGGTTAGGGGTGTAACATGCAAAACTACGAACAAATGCGCGTGATTATGAACTGGGAGCGCGACCATTACAGGCTAGGCAACGAATACAAGAATAAGCTAGCCAAGAAGCCGATTGAAGTAGTCAAACAGGAATTGGCTGAGATAGCCGAAGGTTGGAAGAACCTGACTTTTTCGGTCGTGCCAAAAGGTGCTATGAAAATCGAAGGCGATAAAACGACGATATTTAAAAAAGGAGAAGTCAAATGAAATACAAATTAGGCGATGAAGTGTATTTAAAGGGGGTAATTACAAGCATAAATTCTTGTGCTGAAATTAAGTATCCCTATGAAGTAAAAACGGCAGATGAATTCGTTACGGCGGCAGAAGAATATCTTGAACCTATCAATAAATCAGAACTCGGGCACGCAGAAGAAGCACCACGGTATCTTCGGAATATACTAGCACGGCTGCGTGAGTTGCCAGAACACGACCGCAAAGTCTGGATGGACGAAATTATGCATGAGTTCGCAAATGACTACGGTTCAGTCAAGTATACACTGGGTCACGATCAAGGCAAGTTTGATGGGGCGGTAGAAGCTGAAAAATCAAACAAAGTTGTTTTGACGAAAGAAGAGGCAGACTACCTTAATACGTTTGGTTTGTCAAATAAGCACGAAGTTCGCAAGGCATTATATTTCATATCTCGTTCTGGCTGGGGTTATTCATTGCAAAATGGATACGGTGACAGGAACGAAGGACTTTTGGCAAAAATTACGCATGATGAAGACGATGAAAATTCTACACGTACAAAGCTCATCAAAGCTGTACTCTTCGGTTACGATGTGGAGCAGGAGAAGCGATATGAAGTTAAATTAAAAAACACAGGTGATTACCTGGTGAAAACATACAATGACAACTATCATTTTTATAACAACATTTACACACAGAACAGAAAACACACCCGCAAAGAGCTTGAAGACGCCGGTTTTGGCTGGGTATTCGACTGCGAAGGTGTGGAAGTTAGAGAGGTTGAATAAATGATTGAAATGATTGAGTGGATTGACGGCAAGATAACCCTCAACAAGCACATGATTGAGGACGAAGGAAACCCCTCAGACTTTGAAATCTTTCTTTTGGCAGACATTGATATGCTGACCAAAATCAAGGAAGAATTATTAAAACGGGAGGTGTCGAATGAGTGAAATTTTAGGAGCGGTAGCAACACTAGCATTCTTCTTCTTAATCGGCGCATTTGTCAACCACTTAGACTGGCGCAAAGCCAGAAAGCAAGCAGAGCAAGAAGCACGAGAAGATGAACGCATAGAACTTGAAGCAATGTATGTAGTCTGTGCAATTGAGCACGACCGCAGAGAACGACAACGCAAATTGGCAGAGGCGAGAAAGCATAGCACGAAGTCGTTTATAGTCGAAGGGGTGGGATGATATGACAACACAAGTAGAACGCATTCGAAATTTTTACAAAGAAAATCCTTCTGCAACTTATGAAGAAGCAGAACAGGCGATCAATGTGACACAAGGGAATATCCGTTCAAATATCGCAAAAGATATTAAACGTGGTTATTGTACACGCAGTGAAACCGGAAGTATAGATTATTCAGCTTACTTCCGTTCGGGAGAAGAACTTTTTGAATTTAGAAATTGGCAAAATGAAGTCAGACGGGAACTGATTGATCAATTGTTAGAAGCTAATCGACATGAAACGGCAAGCGACCAAATCCGGTTGAATGCTAAAGAAATTAATAAATTACTGAAAGAGGTAACAAAATGAGTTTTTTATATGAATTGGAAGGGATTTACGCACAGTTGCAATCCATGGAATTAGACGATGAAACATTTCAAGATACTTTAGATAGTATTGATTTTCAAGGGGATTTGGAAAAAAACGTCGAATATTTTGTAAAAATGTTAAAAAATATTGAAGCTGATGAAAAAATGTTTAAAGAAGAAGCGGTGCGTTTTAAAGAAAAAGAACACGACGCTAAAGCCAAAAAAGAACGTTACAAAGAAATTATTCGTAAAGCAATGAAAATGAGTAATCAAAAAAAAGTACAAGCTGGATTGTTTACAGTTTCAACACGTAAGAGCGAAGCGGTTGAAATTTTAGATGAGACAAAAATCCCAGTGTATCTTATGACTGAAAAACATACGTTTACTCCAAATAAAACTGAAATCAAAAAAGCAATCAAATCCGGAAAAGAAGTTTTTGGGGCTGTCCTTAAGGAAGGAGAAAGCGTGATAATTAAATGAGAATTCTTTCAATCGACCCTAGCTCAAACAAAATCAATACTAGTACGACAGGAATTGTTTTATTAGATAATGCCAAATTGATTGATTGTTGGGTAGTCGGATATGGGATGTTAAACTTTAAAAATTGGTTTGATGAAATCGGAAAAAAGTTAGAAGTAGATGTAGTTGTTATCGAAAAATTTGAAGTCAGGGACAACGATAATTCCAAAGACAATTCTGTATTAGAAACTATTGCGTTTATTCAACTATGTTATCCTAATGCGATATTACAGCGAAATGCCGGCTATCAATCAGATATACCAAACGAGCTATTAAAATTACTTGGACTTTGGAAATTCGAAAAATCTCATCATCAAGATGTCCGAGCGGCTGCTAGATTAGGATTATTCTACGCTATGAGAAATGATGTAGAGGAGGTGATTCAGGACATTGGCAGAACTGCAACTGAGAAAATGGCAAACTGAAGCTGTCCAACGAAGCAACTTACCAACCAATGGAATTTTTTTAGAGGCTCTCGGGGGCAAAGGTAAAACTATTTGCGCTTTAGCTATCGCTAAACACAAAAAAGCGAAGAAAATTATTATCACGAATAATCGTCTGTCTATTTTAAATGGTTGGATAGATGCCATAAAATTAATGGATTTTGATAAAGATGTTGAAATTATTGTTAGAACAGACAGATACTTGCAGGACTTAATCTCAAAAGGCTATAAATTAACCTGTGACGTACTTATCATTGATGAGTGGCAGAATATGTCGAGTGATAAGCAAACGAGCTTATATCGTAAAATAAAGCGGAAATATACAATTGGACTATCAGCAACGCCAATCCGAAAAAAAGGACAGAATTTCTATCCCTTAGAAAAAACAATTTTCGGATGGGCGACTCCTAACAGAAAATTTGATTGGCAAAAAGCCCACGGAAAAATGGTCTATGATCCGTTTTCTTACTCAAAAGAAAAATGGCAAGACTTTAAGGATTATGAGACTTATATTAGCGGTCTACCAAACTTCTTTCGCTGGGAAGAAATTGAAGAAATTGAAAAATCTGTAGAAAACAATGGTTATGACATTAAATTTTATCGAAACACTGTAGAAGTCGGCAATCCAACTTTGCTCAAAATTTTTCGGCAATTGAACATAGTAAATGTTAATGGTAAATGCGCTATGGCTAAGCAATCTTTCGGGCGCAAAACATTTGAGCGCTACTTAATGCAGACAGGAGTAGAAGTTGACTTTCCCAAACTAAAGGCAGTCAATCAAGATACACCGCTACTATTAAAGATAGATGGTTTGATTGAACGAGCGCCGCACGGCATGCTAATTGTCAGCAAATCTAAACAGGTTGTCAATGTGATTCGCGAACGCAATCCAAATATCGGAATTTGGACAGGAGACGTTCAAGATGGGCTTGATAAACAAGTTGTTGTTGCAACTAACCAAGTGTTGGGGGTTGGTGTTGATGGTTTACAGCACAAGTTCAAAACAATTGTCGTTCTCGATCCAGTCGATGAATCTTCCGGTGAGTACGATGATTATAGACAATTGTTATGGCGCATAACTGGTTCACGGCAGCAACATGATGTAAATGTAATCGAATTTTATTATAAGGAGAACTAACAAAATGACTTTTAAATTACCAGAAAATAAACCACAAGTGCCAAAAGACACGCCACGGAATTTCTTTATTTACGGTGAGACTATGAGCGGTAAGTCTTATTTGGCGAACGAATTTCCAAATCCTATTGTTTTAAATACAGACGGAAATGCAGAAGCAAATAGTGTACCGAGCATTCAACTAGTAAATGAAAAAAACGGTCAAGGGCGCATTACTAACTCAGTGATTAAACAATTAAGTGAGATATTGTTAGCTTTGCAAACACAAAAGCACTCTTACGAAACAGTTGTTATTGATGTTATTGACGATGTTATTGAGATGATAAAAATTGCAGTTTGTGACGAACTAACGCCAAGCGGTAAACCTCGTATTAAATCACTTTCTGAAATCCCCTATGGAAAAGGATATGATTTCTTTAATCAATCAATTACAGAATTGGTAATTGACTTGAAGGCTCTACCAATGAACGTTATTTATATCAGCCGTCAGATTTCAGAATATGATGACAACGGAAATGCGACTAAGGATAAGCCGAGCTTAAAAGACAAGTATGTCAACCTTATCAATGGAAACTCAGACTTGATGATTCATACTGAAAAAATCGGCAATAATTACAATCGAGAAGTCGATCGTAGACGAAAGGCATATTACGTGGATCAAGTTGATGACAAAGCAATTTTGAAAATTTTAAGTACTGTACGAGGGGCTTTAGATCCCGCTAAGGATACAAGCAAAACAAAAAAAGAAGTTTCAAAAAAAGAAAAAGTTAAAGAGGCAGCAAAAAAAGAAACTGTTTCTGATGATGAACTATTTTAAAATAAATAAAGGAGAAAACACATGAGTTTATTAGATATTGCAAAATCAATTAAAAAAGAAGGATTTGACCCTCGCAAAGATAGCACGAATGGGCCTGCGCCAATCCCCGCAGGGACTTACCCGGTTGTTTTGAAAAAAGCAATTTTTAACATTGCAGAAAGTCGTTGGGAAAGTATTCAGTACCAATTTGAAATCCGCGGTGGGGATTACAATGGTCGAACAGAATTTGCAAGTTTTGGAACTTTAGACGAATGGAAGGGTAAGAGTCTGAAGTGGGCAATTGAACGTACAATGAAATTTTTCATTAAAGCCTTAGTGTTAGCTGGTGATAATATGACTGGTAACGAAGAAGATGGCAAGGCACTTGAAGAAGCTTTGCAGCGCAAAGCAGTAGGTTCTTACTACAATCTTGTTATCACAGAAAATAAAGGCAAAGATGGGCGGACATTCCGCAGTTATGATTTGGAAGAGGAAGTTACTCAACCAATTACAGAAGCTGATATTGATGATGATGTCTTACCGTTCTAATTGAGTACAAAAAGGGAATAAGATATGCCGTCTATGAAAAACTATGCTTTGCAGTATCAAAAATTAGGCTTTTCAGTCATTCCAATCAATCCTAAAAATAAGATGCCTTTAATTGATTTCGCAGATAAGCCTGCCTTGACTGCAGAAGAAATCGAGAAGTTTTGGGGTGGCTATCCTAATGCAAATATCGCTCTTAGGACAACAAATTTCTTTGTCATCGATATTGACAAACACGGCAAATCAAATGGATTCGAATCTTTAAAAAAATGGGAACATCTCAACTTGATAGAGCCAACATTACAAGCTAAAACCGCAAGTGGAGGGAAACATCTCTTTTACTTCAAAAGAGATGATACCCCTATCTCGCAAATGATTGGTTTTTTACCGGGAGTAGATATCAAGGCTCACGAAAACAATTATGTTCTGGTTGCACCATCTGCGACGAATAAGGGACAGTACGAATGGGACTTGGAAAAATCCAAAGAAGGCGGAACCATGGTGACGCCCTCTAAGGAATTGATTCAAGCAATCAAAAAGCAATATAGCGATACTCATGGTTATAGATATGATGGTCGGGACGGATTGAGAGATTTAGCCAGACGGTCACACACCAGAGACAGGAATCAAACTACCGAATTATTCGAAACCATCGGCCTTGGTTTTGGTGATGAAGGCGGAAGAAATGACAAATTAGCTAGTTTTGTCGGAGGTCTCTTGTTTCGTGCAGTAGACGATGAAATCGTTTTAAAGCTTGCACAAATAGCAAATTTAAACAGTCTTAGTCCTTTACCCGATAAAGAATTAATAAGGACAGTTGAAAGTATGATTAAGAAAGATAGGAGGTGATTCCGATTGGTGAAGTGGTTAGTATTGATTCAGGGGCTAAATTATTAACAAATGCAAATGGTAGCATTAAAGCCAATAGCCCTAGCAATGTTTTGATGTCTTTCAAAGCAGATGATCAATTAAGTATTTACTTAAAACACAATGAATTCTCGCAAGAGCACGAACTACTAAAAGATATTCGCATCGGCAATACCGAATTTAAAAAAGGAGAATTGCCAGCTAACTTCGAAAGTGTTGTGAGTGTTTATTTTGAAAGTATATTGGGTGTGACTTATTCCAACCCTGCGTTAAAAGCTGGAATGGAAACTTTCTTTTCGGAGCGAACCTATAATCCAGTTGTTGAATATATGGAGAACGCCGCTAAAAATTGGGATGGCCGTCAACGAATTGATCGGATGTTTCAAGTTTATCTCGGCGCAGAAGATACAGAACTTGTTTCAAAAATAGCCAAGATGTGGCTAATAGGTGCAGTCGCTAAAGTATATGATCCTTTTGTTAAATTTGACTATGTGCTTGATTTAGTAGGAGGTCAAGGAGTGGGGAAGACATCTCTACTTCAAAAAATCGGCGGTAACTGGTACACAGATGCTGTAACAGATTTTTCAAACAAAGATAATTATGACATTATGTTAAAATCTCTCGTCGTTAATGATGATGAAATGGTCGCAAGTAATCGTATGAGTTTTGCAGAAACTAAAGCCTTTATTTCTAAAACTGAATTACGTTTTAGACGCCCTTACATGAAACGTGTGGAAAGTTTTGCGAAAAACTTCGTCATTGCACGCACCACAAATCAAAAAGAATATTTAAAAGACAAAACAGGGGAACGACGTTTCTTGCCAATTTTGACAAATGCAAAACGGCAAAAAAAACATCCTATGGATGTTGACCCTGAAACAATCGAGCAAATATGGGGTGAAGCTGTAACTATTTATAAAAATGGTGCTGATTTAATGTTTGACGAACAAACAGAAAACGAATTGAATGATTATCGTGAAAAATTCATGTATCGAGACGAAATTGAACAACAGGTATTAGAGTATTTAGAAATGCCAGTTCCGAAACATTGGGAACGAATGTCTGCTCAAAAGCAACATCAATATACAGCAGCTTATTTTGACAATATCAGCGATTTTGAATTTGGGGATTGTCCATTAAAAAAAATCTCTACTCGTGAGATTATGTATAATCTATTTTTAAAAAATTCAAATGACCGTAAATTATCCACAAAAATTAATATGATATTGGATAATTTACCGGATTGGGAAAAGAAAGTTTTTAAACAAAACAACAGGCCAACAAAAGGGTTTGTGAAAAAAAAAGATCGGTAACTTTTTAAAAAAGATCGGTAACTTCGGTAACTTTTACCCTAAAAAGTATACCGAGGTTACCGATAGGTTACCGATAAAATTGGAGATCGGTAACCTTCTAAACCATTGGTATTATTGACTTTTTATTAATATTTTATATAAAAGTTACCGATAAACCGATAATATAGTAAAAAGTATATAAATAGATAGTAAAAAAGGAGAAAGCCTATTAAATAGGGATTCCTGTATTAACTAATCGTAAAAACTCTTTTTTATGGGTAACTCGGTAACTTTGCTGTTTTTTAGAAAATTTCACAAACTTTTTTTGAAGAAAAAATGGGGAAACACAATGAAAATTAAACAGAACAATCGTTTAAATACTTTATATTTATCAATGATGCAATGGGTGGCATACCTTGCCATAATCGATCTTTTGGGAGCAAAGAAGATTTTGAGCATGGAACAAACTATGAAGTTCTGTCTCAATTTTATGCAGACAAAGGCTACATGGAATTGTCTTGTTGCGCTTACGGTGGTATGTGCGGTTTTACTCTTGACACAGACGAAATAAGTACTGGCAACACGAACAATCTAGAACGTGAATGTGCTGGATATGTCCAAAACGATTCACGAAAAGTAAAAAAGCCGAGCGCACACTCGACCCTGGTAAAATCTCTAACAAGATTATTATACCATAAAAAGGAGATTGAGAGTGAGCAAAGCGAAAGCTATTTTAAAAGACTTGAGGAATTTAGATCTGTACATCGCGAGTTTAATTAGACGTAGAGACAAAATTGAAGCTTCGCTTTTGTCTAGTCAGAAATTCTCTGCAGATAAAGTTTCTGGAGGAATTAAGCGTAAGCAAGATGATGTATATGTTGAGTTGCTAACGACTGCACAAGACATTGAACGCAAAACTGTTGAAGCTTTGAAGAAGCAAAGAGAACTGCAAGATTTAATCGATGGGCTGGATAACTCTGATAGTCAAACAATTTTGAGTATGGTCTATGTTGATAAAATGACGCGTTGGCAAGTAATGGACGAACTCAATTGTAGTGAGAGCACATACTTTAGATTGTTGCGTATAGCCACTAAAGAATTAAACAATCTGACAGTAAATGACAGTGATTGACAGTAAATAACAATAATGACAGCATTTGACAGTGCATGACAGTTTCAACGTGCTATTATAGTATCATCAAGAAAACAGGGGTGAGGTGCTATTGAGTACCCCGCCCCTGTTAATTTCCAAGAGGTGCGCATGGCTAATCTAAGAGCTGATAAGAGTGGACCGCATAGAGTTGCGTTTGAGAAGAATAAGAAGCGGTTGCTGAAATCAAGTACACACTGTGGCATCTGTGGACGACTGGTCAATAAGAAATTGAAGTATCCTGACCCGATGAGTCCTGTGATAGACCACATCGTTCCTATAGCCAAAGGTGGTCATCCGTCAGCTATAGAGAATCTACAGTTGGCGCATTGGCAATGCAATCGACAGAAGTCTGATAAATTGTATGCAGAAGAACGTGTAACAGGTTCTGCAGTGATTGGCAATCGTAATTTGCCACAAAGTTGTGATTGGATTAGATATAAAGGGTAGAAAGTCCAAGAGGGGGGGGGTGACCCCCTACCCTTGGCAAGCGCGGAGCTTCACGCCGTCACTGTACATTTTTTCTCGCGTTAGGATTTGAAAGGTAAAAAATGAAGAAAATCAAGTGTTCAATTTGTGGTAAAAAGTTTGAACCCACATCCAGCAGGTCGAAATATTGCAGTGAGAAATGCCGTAAGGACGGGGCTAGAGAGAATCAGCGGAAACTGATGAAGAAAAAGCGTGCGGCAAAAAAACAGGAAAAAATCAAAAAAGTTAATCCTAACATTTTGCCTTCCAAAAAACGCAAAAAAAGTAAAAATTTTCTAAAACACTATCGAGATTTTAAAAAGCGGATTTTGGCCAACGAGGAAAAATTTAACTTTGTCAGCAGAACATTGGTCGAAGGTATCGAAGTGCACGAAGATAACTTTGAGCAACTAGTAACCGAAAAAATAAAGGAGCAATCAAAATGAATTACTATGGAATGGGCTATCTTAGGAGAAAACTAGCCCTCTATCAATTGGGCGTCAAAAAGCGCTATCGATATTATGCGATGGCAGATAGAGAAGCCTCTCGCAGTATTGTTATGCCAGATAATGTACGAGATATGTATAGGTCAGTTTTAGGATGGACAGCCCACGGAGTGGATGCACTGGCCGATCGGATTATTTTCCGTGAATTTGCAGATGACGACTTTAATGCGACAGAAATTTTTAATGCTAACAATCCAGATATTCTGTTTGATACAGCTATTCAGTCCGCCTTGATTGCATCTTGTTGCTTTGTGTATATCATGCCTGGCAATCAGGATGAGATACCTAGAATGCAAATCATTGAGGCTAGTCGAGCGACTGGAATTTTAGATCCAACAACATTTTTACTTACGGAAGGCTATGCGGTCTTAGAACAAAATGAGTACGGTGTACCAACCCTTGAAGCGTATTTTACAAAGGATGCAACCTGGTACTATCCAAAATATGGCAATGAATATTCTATCAGCAATCCAACCGGTCAGCCGTTATTGGTCCCTATTATCCATCGACCGGATGCAGTACGTCCGTTTGGCCGTAGTCGTATCACACAAGCTGGGATGTACCAGCAAAAAGCTGCTAAACGTACACTTGAGCGGGCAGAAGTAACTGCAGAATTCTATTCATTCCCGCAAAAATATGTGTTAGGGCTTAGTCAAGAAGCAGAACCAATGGAAAAGTGGAAAGCGACTGTGTCAAGCTTATTGCAGTTTACTAAAGATGAAGATGGGGACAGTCCAACGGTTGGTCAATTCACAACAGCTAGCATGTCACCGTTCGTTGACCAGCTTAAGATGTATGCCGCTTTGTTTGCGGGTGGTACAGGATTGACTATGGATGATTTGGGTTTTCCATCTGACAATCCGTCATCAGTAGAGGCCATCAAAGCAGCTCACGAGAATTTGAGAGCGGCAGGACGAAAGGCACAGCGGTCATTTGCTTCTGGTTTACTGAATACTGCTTATGTGGCAGTTTGCTTGCGGGATGAGTTCCCATATTTGCGCAACCAATTTATGGCAACATCAGTCAAATGGGAGCCGCTCTTTGAGGCGGACGCAAACACATTGACTATGATTGGTGATGGTGCTATTAAGCTCAATCAAGCCATTCCTGGATTCGTTGGAAGTGATACTATTCGTGATTTGACAGGTATTAAGGCATCAGATGAGCCACTTTCTACAGTAGGTGGTGACGGAAATGGTTGAGGACGTCATCCCTGGGCTACTTAAGCAAATCAAGACAGATTTCGAGCGTGGTCAGCTAAGCAGTTCAACGATTAAAGGGCTACTCGATAAACTCGGACAGAAACAAGCAAACTATTTAGATGCAAATGACTACGCTATAGAAATGGGTGAAATTCTTTCTAAGGTTCTAGGAAGCTCTCTAAGCAACGACACATTGCCAGACGGTAAAATGTATTACAATATCGCAAAACGACTCTTAAACGAAACATTAGGCAGGAATTATGAACTTGTGAGTAGTTATGCTAGTGATGTTCAGAAACAATTGAATGAACGCGCTAATATTCACCTCAAAACACAAATACCTGCATTGAATCAGGATAGAATTGATGGAATCGTCAATCGTGTTTCTTCTGAACAGGATTTTGATGATATTAAGTGGATTTTGCAAGAACCAATTGTTAATTTTACTCAAAGCATTGTGGATGATAGTATTGAGAAAAATGCAGAATTTCATCACAAGGCGGGATTGCAACCTGAAATTGTTAGAAAGTCAGTCGCTAAGTGCTGTGATTGGTGTCAAGAGGTTCAAGGTATCTATAAATATCCACGAGTTCCAAAAGATATTTATCGGAGACATCAACGCTGCCGTTGCATAGTTGATTATGACCCTAAAAACGGGAAAGTTCAGGATGTTTGGAGTAAAATATGGCGGAAACAAAAGGATAGTGATAAGATTAAAGAAAGGAAAGGGTTAAACAAAGAAGAGAATATCAGCGTTGTTAGAAAAAGCGCGTTGCAACATGGAATTAAAGTTAATCCTATCAAGAGATCTAAAGTAAAAAAGACTGAAGAAGCAATTATTAAAGCTGTTGGAGGGGGAGACCAGACAAAGGGGTCTTGCTCTTCTCTTGCGCTGGCCTATATTGGCAATAAAGCAGGTTTTGATGTTTTGGATTATCGTGATGGAAAAAGCAGAACTTTTTTTGCAAGCATGCTAAACATCAAAAACATTAGTGAGTTGCCGAGTGTTCATTCGCATGTTGTTGCAGATACAAACGACTTTACTGCTGTGAAAAAATTAATTGGTCAAATGCAAGATGACAAAGAATATTATTTAGCAACAGGAAAGCATGCGGCAATTGTGCGAAAAAAAGAGGGGCGGTTCCAATACTTGGAATTGCAAGCTCCTTTTGAAGGTAACGGGTTTAAACCTATAACCAATGCAGTTTTAAAAGAGCGCTTTGGTTGTCAACGTTCTCATTCAGTGTATGGACAAAAATTACAAGTTCCGAATGTATTAATAGATTCTGATAGTTTAGGAGAAAATGAAGAATTTCAAAAGATTCTAGGATTTATTAATACTAAGAAAGGTCAGCAAAATAAAGGAGATAAGGGCTATGTCAAATAACGATGATTTTTTAGAAGAACTATCTGAATTAGCTAATCAAGAAGATGACAGAATATGGTCTGAATCTCATTTAGATGGTTATAGTGACTTTTATAAAGAAAATGAAGCTTCGAAAGTTTGGTGGATTGATAAACTAGATGCTATAGGTGAGCATTTGTTTAGTTTTGACCAGAAAAAAATCTACAACTTGTTTGTGGACTATCCACATAATATGATGGACAAGGAAGTTGAAATTTTTGATAAAGAAAATCCGTATTGGAAAGAATTTTTATCAAATAGAAAAAAATAATCAGAATGGCGCTCGAAAGGGTGCTTTTATTATGCTCAAAAAGGAGAAAGAAAATGAAATACAGAAAGAAACCTGTGGTGATTGAAGCGGTAAAATGGACAGGGAACAACGTCAAAGACCTTGCTAATTTTATGGGTGAGTCACAAATTAACTATGAAATAGAAACTCGTAAAATGTTCATCAGAACATTAGAAGGGATTATGGAAGCATCGGTCGGCGATTACATTATCAAAGGCGTGCAAGGTGAATTTTATCCATGCAAGCCGTATATCTTTGCTGAAACATACGAAAAAACGGAGGAATAAAAATGTTAGAAAAAGCAAAACAATTAGCATCACAAGAATTTTCGCGTCTTTCAGGCCGTGAAATTAAAGCAGAAGAATGCTTTATCGTCTGGTTTAGTAAAACCTTGCAGAATTGGAAGGCCCTTGTCAGCACGAATGCAATTTCATCAAACGAGAAGTGCGGTGACTATGCAGAAATTACTCATAACGGTGATAAGAAAGAAACTTATGTAGATGTATATGCAAAAGTTTCAAATCGGGCTATTAAAGATTAGGAGGTGATCCAATGTCTCCCAGCGATAGGGTTATCATGCGATGACGATTGAAAGGAAAGGTTATGGTTACTAAAACTAAGACTAGATTTGGCAATCAGCATCCTACTCAATCGGTAACTTTACATTATACTGATAGCTTGGCTCAGGAAGCCATAGAGTTTTATCAAAAGTCTGGTCGGGATTGTTATCCTTGGCAAGTATCTTTGCTTGAAGCTATTATGGCCATAAATGATGACGGTCTGTGGGTGCATCAAAAGTTTGGTTATGCTATCTCTCGACGAAACGGTAAGACAGAAGATGTCTATATTGTGGAGTTGTGGGGTCTGCATAAAGGACTTAGAATCCTGCACACCGCTCATCGTATCAGTACGTCCCATTCATCTTTTGAGAAACTTAAAAAGTATTTGGAAGACATGGGCTATGTGGACGGTGAGGACTTTGTTTCAAACAAAGCAAAGGGACAAGAGCGTATTGAGTTCAAGGAAACTGGAGCGGTTATCCAATTCCGTACCAGGACATCAAATGGTGGTCTGGGTGAGGGATTTGACCTGCTTATCATTGATGAAGCCCAAGAGTACACTGCAGAACAGGAATCAGCTCTCAAGTACACGGTAACAGATAGCGAGAATCCGATGACTATCATGTGCGGGACGCCGCCAACGATGGTATCAACAGGAACTGTCTTTGCTAGTTACCGCAAAAAAGTTCTGGCTGGCAACAGCGAGTATTCGGGCTGGGCAGAGTGGTCTGTCGAAAACATCCACGACATCAACGATGTGGATGCTTGGTACTTGACTAATCCGTCAATGGGCTATCATCTCAACGAACGGAAGATTAAAGTCGAACTCGGAGATGACGAACTGGATCATAATATCCAGCGTCTGGGTTATTGGCCGACCTTCAATCAGAAATCAGCCATCTCAGAAAAAGAATGGTATGACCTTAAGGTTGAACCAATGCCTGGACTTAAAGGTAAGCTCTTTGTTGGAATCAAGTACGGACAAGACGGGACCAATGTTGCAATGGCAATTGCTGTGCGGACGGATGACAAGCGAATATTTGTTGAAAATATTGATTGTGTCTCTATTCGGAATGGCATGCAGTGGATTATCAATTTTATCAAATCTGCAGACATTGAGAAAATTGTTGTCGACGGTGCAAGCGGACAAGAACTGCTAGCAGCAGAGATGAAAGAATTTGGAATCCAGAAACCAATCTTGCCAACAGTCAAGGAAATTATCACGGCTAATTCGCTTTGGGAGCAGTCGATTGTGCAGCAAACGCTTTGTCACAATGACCAGCCTTCGCTGACTGCAGTTGTGACCAATTGTGACAAACGCAACATTGGCTCAAATGGTGGCTTTGGCTATAAGTCGCTATATGACGACCGAGATATCAGTTTAATGGACAGCGCTTTGCTGGCGCACTGGGCATGTTATACAACGAAGCCTCGTAAAAAGCAAAAAAGTTATTACTAAGTGAGTGCCGCAAGGTGCTTTTTTTAGTGCACAAAATTACCGAACTGCCGGGAAAGCAGGAGAAAGGATATTTATATGTCAGATTTTACAGCAATCACTACACAAGAAGAGCTTGACACAATTGTGAAGGCGCGCTTGGCTCGTGAGAAAGAAAAGTACGCAGATTATGACCAGCTCAAAACTCGTGTGAGTGATTTGGAAAAAGAAAACGGTGTGCTGAAGTCAGCAGCTGAAGCAAGCAAGAATAGTGCTGCAGATTACGATAAACAAATCGCAGATTTGAAGAAACAGGTAGCTAGTTATGAGACAGCAAGCTTGCGTACTCGTATTGCTTTGCAAAATGGTCTGCCAATTGACCTTGCGGATAGACTGCAAGGAAACGATGAGGAGAGCCTGAAAGCTGACGCAGAGCGTTTGGCCAGTTTCGTGAAGCCGGCTGAACCAAAGGCACCACCAAAATCAAATGAGCCGAATGTCGGTTCAGAAAATGACGAAGATGCAGCACTAAAAGGAATGCTGCGAAATATGAGAGGAGAATAATTTATGGCAACATTGCAATCAGGGGATATGTTCCCTGTACAAACAGTACAAGATATTTTTAGCAAAGTAAAAGGGCATTCAACCCTTGCGAAACTTACCACACAAGAACCTATTCCATTTACTGGTACAGAAACATTTGTATTCAACCTTGAAGGAAACGCTGAAATTGTAGGTGAAGGAAATCCTTCAAGTGCTGGAAATGCAACTATGAAACCAAAAGTGATCAAACCAGTTTTAATTACTTATCAAGCGCGGGTTTCGGAAGAATTTGTACATTGTTCAGAAGAAAAACAATTATCATATCTTAAATCATTTATTGATGGTTTGGCTAAGAAAGTGGCACAAGCAATTGATATTGCTTCTTTCCATGGTTTAGAACCCAAATCGATGACAGATGCTTCTTTTAAATCGACCAACTCGTTTGATGGCTTAATTACAGGAAATGTAGTAACTTTTGAAGCGGATAAAATTGATGAAAATATTGATGCTGCTGTTGCGACTATTACAGCAAATGATTGTGAAGTGAACGGAATTGCGTTATCTCCGGCAGCAGGAGCCGCGCTTGGTAAAATCAAAGTAAACGGAGTAGTTCAATATCCTGAATACCGCTTTGGTCAAAATCCCGATTCATTTTACGGAATGAAGTCTGATGTTAATAAAACATTGACAACTGTTGCAAGTACAGCTAAAAAAGACCATGTTATCGTGGGAGATTTTGAAAATGCGGTGAAGTGGGGATATGCAGAAAATATTCCACTTGAAATTATTGAATACGGCGACCCTGACGGAGCAGGTCGAGACTTGAAACGTTATCGAGAAGTATGCCTGCGTACAGAAGTATATGCTGGTTGGGGAATTCTTGATGAGCAAGCATTTGCTCGTGTGGAGGCTTAATATGGAATATATTAATAAAGAAACTCTTGCAAGTATTGAAACAGACTGCGAACTTGGCGGGGATTGGGTCCCCGCTTCGGAGCTTAAAGAGGATTATAAGCTGACTGTTCCTGAAATCAAGTCTAAACTTGATGAACTTGGAATTGAATACGATAGCAAAGCAGTGAAATCAGACTTGATTGCCTTATTAGAACAACACGAAGGGTAAAAGATATGAAGAACTTTGCAACAGTAGATGAGCTGCAGGAATTGTGGCGACCTTTAAAGCTTGATGAACAAAAACGAGCTGAGGCACTGTTGAAAGTTGTCTCTGCTTCGTTGCGTGTTGAAGCTGAAAAGGTTGGTAAAGACTTAGACAAATTGTTTGTAGCCAATGAATCGTATGCCTATGTTGTTAAGTCTGTAGTAGTGGATGTTGTGGCTAGAACTTTGATGACTTCAACAGATCAAGAACCGATGACACAAGTTTCTGAGGGCGCTCTGGGGTACACTTGGAGTGGCTCTTATCTTGTGCCAGGCGGTGGTCTGTTTATCAAAGATTCAGAACTAAAACGACTTGGTTTTAAAAAACAAAGATATGGGGCGATTGATATTTATGGTACGGATTAAAGGTATCACCGTGACCTTAATCGATAAGGTCAAGACGGGTCAGGATGATTTTGGTCACTCAATCTTTGAAGATAAGGAAATCGAAGTTGAGAATGTGCTAGTCAGTCCAACTACATCAGACGATATTACAACACAGCTTAATTTAACCGGTCGAAAGGCAGCCTATACATTAGCTATTCCGAAAGGTGATACTCATGATTGGGAGAACAAAGAGGTACGTTTTTTTGGAAAACGTTGGCAGGTATTTGGCCTTCCACTTGAGGGAATTGAAGATTTAATCCCACTTGACTGGAACAAGAAAGTGACGGTAGAACGGTATGAAATTTAAACTGAATCGTGCGGGTGTAGCTGATTTGATGAAATCAGGAGCTATGCAAACTGTTTTGAACAAACATGCTATCAATATCAAAAATCGGTGTGGTGATGGATACGAGCAGGATGTCTATGTCGGGCGTAATCGTGCAAATGCTATGGTGAGCGCTAAGACAACCAAAGCTAAAAAAGATAATCTAAAAAACAATACTTTACTCAAGGCGGTGCGTTAAATGATTGAAATTATTATTAAAAAATATCTTGACGGTCATTTACATGTACCGTCTTTTTTTGAACATGAAACAAAAATGCCTGATAGTTTTATCTTGATTGAAAAGACTAGTGGCAGTGAGCGAAACCATTCTAAATCGGCAACTTTTGCTTTTCAAAGTTATGCAAGCTCTATGCAGAAAGCAGCAGAACTGAATGAAAAAGTCAAAGAAGTTGTTAAAGAAATGGTTGAGCTCAATTCCATTAGTGGCGTTCATCTCAATAGTGATTATAATTATACAGACACGGAAACAAAGCGATACAGATATCAAGCAGTATTTGATATCAATTATTTTTAAAAAAGGAGAAATTATATGTCTAAATCATCAAATGTGACAACGGCAAAACCTAAGGTCGGAGGTGCAATTTATTCAGCCCCTCTTGGTACAGAATTGCCTACAGATGCAACAGCTACACTCAATGCAGCTTTTAAATCATTGGGCTACATCTCAGAGGACGGACTTACTAACACGAATAGCCCAGAATCGGAAGATATTAAGGCCTGGGGTGGCGATGTGGTCAACTCTTCTCAAACTGAGAAAAAGGATACGTTTGGTTTTACACTAATTGAAGCGCTAAACTTAGCGGTGCTTAAAGAAATTTATGGAGATACTAACGTAACGGGAGAACTAGCAACAGGTATCACTGTCAAAGCAAATTCTACTGAATTAAAAGAACATTGTCTTGTTGTGGAGGTTATCCTTAAAGGTGGTGTACTCAAACGTATTGTTATTCCACAAGGAAAAGTGACCGAAATCGGAGAAGTAGCCTACAAAGACGGTGAAACGGTAGGTTATGAGACAACTGTTACTGCGTTTCCTGATAAAGAAGGGAACACGCACTATGAATATATTAAAGGAGCTTAATAGATGTCAAAATCAATTAAAGGTACGACTACATCAGGTTTTTCGTTTGAAATTTCAAGTGAACGTTTAAGCAACTATGAACTAGTAGAAGCAATCGCAGAAGTGGATACGAATCCTCTTGTGTTGCCTAAATTGCTAAAACTTTTACTAGGCGATCAAGCAGATGCTTTGAAAGAGCATGTGCGTGATGAAAACGGTCTTGTGCCAATGGACAAAATGGGAGAAGCTATTAAAGAAATCTTTGAAGCTCAAAACAAGGTAAAAAAATTGCCCTCCTCGCCAAAATGATACAAGCAGATGAAGACGCATTGATTTGCGACCTTGCTGAGGTGTATAACATATACGATTATAGACAGTTGCCTGCTTATCAGGTAGCTGTTTTTTCTTATGGTCTCAGAGAAGATTCTCGTATTAAGTTAGTGATGTCTGGACAAAGAGTGTCATTTGATACTCTTTTACAAGCCAGCATTTTAGATAGGCTTTCCCTGCTTACATGGTTTAAAACCAAAGATGGGCAAAAAGGGAACAATAGACCTGTTTCTATTACGGAGAAATTAACCGCAATAGAAAAAGAAAGCAATGAAATGGTCTTTATTTCTGGCGAGGAATTTGAAAAAGCGAAAGCAAAAATTTTAAACAAGACTGGAGGTGAGAACTAGTGGCAACAGAATTAGGACAAGCTTATGTGCAGATTATGCCATCTGCTAAAGGTATTAGTGGAGCGATTCAAAACGCTATTTCACCGGAAGCTAGTGCAGCAGGTAAAAGCGCTGGGTCAACCCTTGGATCTACTCTTGTAAAGGCCGTAACGGGTGTTATTGCCGCAGCTGGCATCGGTAAGGCTTTTACTGCAGCTCTGTCAGAGGGGGCAGCTCTTCAACAATCACTTGGAGGAATCGAAACTCTCTTCAAGGGTTCGGCTGATAAGGTCAAAGCCTATGCAAATGAGGCTTATCGCACTACCGGACTGTCCGCTAATGCTTACATGGAAAATGTAACTGGCTTCTCTGCCAGTCTCTTGCAGTCTTTGGGTGGAGATACCGAAAAAGCTGCAGATGTGGCTAATATGGCCATGGTGGATATGTCTGATAATGCCAACAAAATGGGCACATCTATGGATCGTATTCAGGATGCCTATCAAGGTTTTGCTAAGCAAAACTATACTATGTTAGACAATCTTAAGTTAGGGTACGGCGGTACGAAAACCGAGATGGAACGGCTACTTGCGGACGCAGAAAAGCTGACGGGTGTCAAATATGACATTAACAACTTATCTGATGTTTATCAAGCTATTCATGCTATTCAAGAAAATCTTGATATTACAGGAACGACGGCAAAAGAAGCTGCTTCTACTTTCAGTGGGTCATTTTCTGCAATGAAAGCTGCTGCTCAAAATGTTCTGGGGAAATTATCTTTAGGCGAAAGCATCGGTCCCTCTCTAAGAGCTTTGTATGACACAACAAAGGTATTCTTTTTTAACAATTTTATCCCGATGATTGGAAATATCCTAAAAGGAATACCTCAGATTATTGGTTTTGCTTTAGAAGAAGCTCTAGGAGCAATTTTTGGAGATAGTATAGCTCAAGCGGTGATGGAGGAAGTCTATGACTTAGCTGTAAAAATAGGTGGAGTTTTTAGTACGTTTTACGACATGATTTTTGGGTCAATGGGGAAAAATAAAAATATTGACTTTTTAAAAATGATTGGCTTTGATGAAACGACAGCGACACAAATTGTCAATATTGCTGAGAACATCCGTGTAACCTTTGAAAATATCGGAGCGACTATCGGTAATATTGCTGGTATTGTCGGAAGTTTTGTTAGGGATTTATTAGGTATTGCTGGTAGCGAAAAAAGTGTAAACGGTGTTGGTGCAGCGTTTGAATCTGTAACAGGATTTATTCGTGCGGCATCGGAAAAAATTAAAGAGTTTACTAGCTTTTTAAAAAATAGTCCTGCGTCTTTAGATGCACTAAAAGCTGCAGTCGTTGGAATAACAATGGCTTTGACAGCTTACAAGGTTGTTACTAGCGTTATTAAAGGAATTGAAGCAGCAAGAAATGGTATTTTAGCAATACAAAATGCTTATACACTTGCGCAATTTGTACGCACAGGAGCACTAACTTCGGCAACAGCTGCGAATGCTGCAGCAACTATGGGAGCTAGTGGAGCTTTTAAAATATTTAATGCTGTCTTATCCGAAAATCCAATTGGACTTGTGGTAACAGCTATTGCAGCGCTTGTAGCTGGATTAGTTTGGTTCTTCACTCAAACTAAAACTGGACGCAAAATTTGGGCAGCTTTTGTTGAGTGGATAAAGCAAGCTTGGCAAGGAATTGCTGACTTTTTTGTTGGTCTTTGGTCTGGTATTACGCAAGGAGCAAGTAATGTATGGAATGGTGTAACGGCAATTTGGAACGCAGCTGTTGAGACTATCAAGAATACTTGGAATGGCATTGTTGACTTCTTTACAAATTTGTGGAATGGTATTCAAACCGCTGCAATCACTGCATGGACAGTTGTCACACAAACAATCATGACAATCGTCCAGCCCTTCATTGACGGCTTTATGAATATTTGGAATGGTATGAAAGACGGCCTTGCTCAAATGTGGGAAGGTTTAAAAATGGTCTTTCAAGGTGCTTGGGAATTTATTAAGTCAATTGTTCTGGGTGCAGTCTTAGTGATCATTGATTTAGTGACTGGAAACTTTACTCAATTACAAGCAGATTTAGGGCTTATATGGGACGGCATTAAAAATGCTGTTAGTCTTGTTTGGGAGGGTATTAAAACCTATTTTATAGGCGTAGTAACTGCCATTATTGGTTATGGTATTGCTATGTTTGAAAATTTGTCAAACGCTCTGTCTGCTATTTGGGAATTTATCAAGAGTGCAGCTTCTTCTGCTTGGACGTGGATTAAAACTACGGTTACAAACTTAATCAACAGTTTAGTTCAGGGAGCACAAAACACATGGAATAATTTCATGAACTTCTTATCTAGCCTGTGGAATACAATTACATCTACAGCAGTTGGAGCATGGAATGGTTTAAAAGCGTCTGTCCAAAGTATCATCAATGGGATTGTCCAAGGTGCACAAAATGCTTGGAATAGCATGGTTCAAAGCGTCTCTAACTTGGTTTCTCAAGTAACGGGTATTTTTAACGGATTGCGAAATATCAATCTGTGGGATGCTGGTAGAGCTATTTTAGACGGCTTTCTCGGCGGTTTAAAATCGGCTTGGCAAGGTGTAACGGATTTTGTTGGCGGAATAGCTGGTTGGATTCGTGACCACAAAGGACCTATTGAGTATGATAAACGTCTCTTGATTCCAGCTGGTAAAGCTATCATGAACGGTTTGAATGAAGGACTTAAGAATCAATTCAAGAGTGTCCAATCGACGATCAGCGGCATGGCTGGTGAAATTTATGATAGCTTTGGAACAGTAACATTTGATACCAACTTTTCTGACATCGATAAGGCAAGTGCTCAACTAACTTTATCAAATAATCGACTAGCTTCTCAATCAAATACAGATTCTAGTCAAGATTATGATTACAAAGACGTAATGGATATTTTAGCTAAATTAGCTAATCGACCTACTGTAGTATTGGTTCAAGCCAACAAGCAAGAAATTGCTAAAATCTACGCTGAACCAGTTGCAGAAGAACAGGCAAAACGACAAGCAATTCTAAATGCTGTCGATGGATTGGGGTGGTAAATTGGTAAAAGTAACTTTTAATGGTGTAGAGCTAACAAAATGGATTACTGTTTTGGACGGCTTTACACTTCTTGACGGCGCAGACTATGAACCGATATTCCGAGATTACGAAACAATAGACGGTTCTGAATATGTTTACTCTCGCAAGAAAAGTAAAAAGATTTCGGTACCTTTTTATGTCAAGTACGAGTCTATGGACAACCACGATGACCTGCAGAAGGTTCTCAACGTAAGCGAACCCAAAGAATTAACATTTAGTATTGCGCCGGATCGCGTTTTCTATGCTATTCCAACAGGAAATTTGGACTTTAAAGAAATCAAATTAAATGGCAAAGGTACTATTACTTTTGTTATTTCGGACGGTCTAGCCCATGCTAAGAATCCGGAATATTTTGAGTTCAAGAAGAACGCGCAAGGTGTGCTAGAAGCTGAAATTATAAATAATGGTAGCGCAGAGATTCCGGTCAACTACCGAATCAAGCTCAAACATGAATCGGGCTATGTTGGCATTGTCAGCCAATATGGCGCTATGCAGTTTGGAAAAATCGAGGAAGCAGATTTAGTGGAAGAAAAGAAAAATGTCCTCTTGGCCGCAAACGGCAAAGGGGACTTTAACAACTGGACAGACGGCTCTATTTTTCACGAAAATCAAAATAAGAAAGCGGTCACGACAATGTCTGCTGATTCTTCTTTTGGCGGACGTTTGGGATTGCTACCTGCTAATTTTACAAATACAGCTAACGGGGCGTATTTTGGAGCGGTTAAGGAGCTAAAGCTCTCTGAACAAGCAAAAGATTGGTATATCTGGGCTCGTGCTTGGTTTGAAACAGGCTTAGTTAGTCAGACAGGAGCTTGGTGTTTGTCGGTAGTAGATAGTGAGAATAAGTTTATCGCTGGTATGGCCATTGAAAAAAGTGAACGAGCACGAAATAAGGCACTCGTTCTTTTTCTCATGGGTGATGGTGCTGGCGGTAGTCGAGTTGTCAAATCCATCGAATTCACACCGAGCGTTTGGGTAAAAGATAATCCTTATAGCTCGGAAGGCCGAGACCAGAATCGGAACATGTTTGATTTGCGGAAACAAGGAGATAAAGTCACCTACTTTTGGTATGGTGGTTATCATCCTTTCTTTGAATCCAGAATCAAGGATAAGCAAGCTGCCAAAGTGCAGTTTTTTGTCGGTCAGTATAAAGGTGGCAACTCAACTATCAATCAGTTAGTTACGCACCATTATCTAAATGATTTCTCCTTTTATAAATTAAACGTGCCATTCTGGCGTGATGTCCCTAACCGCTATCCGACAGGAGCAGAACTTTTTATTGATGCAACAGGAGAAGTAAACCCAGAAGAAAAGGGGCGCTTGTATGTCAATAACTTGTTAGCTCCTGACGACGAAATATTGGGAACGGACTACTTTAAAGTGCCGCCCGGCAAAACAAAAGTACAGTTGCTTGTGTCTAGTTTTGCGGAAGTAGAGAGCGCACGAGCAGAAATTGAGGAGGCTTGGATTTGAGTAAAAGAAATGTACGAATTGCCATCCGTGATACAACCGACAGCCATAATGTCGGTTTTTTTGATAATAAGAGTGGTATCAAATATAACTCCGCCAATCTAACGCAGTTTTTAAAAGGCGCTTGTAGTGTCCTTGTGCTGACTTATCACTCAAAGAAAATGATTGCTCAAAGTGGACAAAAGTTAGCTTTTCGATTTAAAGATAAGGACTTTTGGCTGAATATTAACAGCGTCAAGAAAACGGGCTATAAGATTGAGTTAACAGCTTACTCATTGAGTTTGGAAGCGAACAAAGAAAAGCGTGGCCCACACAAACCAGCCAATGCCATGACCATTAAGCAGTACATCGATTACTACGACCCTGAACACTCATTTGAGATTGGAATCAACGAAGTAGCAGACAAGTCTATCAAGCTAGAGTGGAGCGGAACAGACACGATTCTAGCTCGGCTCTATTCGGTCGCCAATAGTTTTGGCGCAGAGTTGGAATTTGTCACAGAGCTAAATGATGATTACTCGCTGAAACGTCATGTGGTTAATATTTACCGCGAGGGGAATCTCGGCAAAGACAAGACGGGTATGCCAGTTCGTGTGGGTGAAAAGCTGAAAGTCATCAATTACTCGGACAGCATGGATGACTTTTATACCGGGATTCGTCGTACTGGTAAAGACGGTCTGACGATTGCTGGGCTAAATAAAAAAATCTATGACGACAAGGGAAATTTACTCTTTTACAGTAGCGGTGATACACTCTACGCACCGCAGGCAAGAGATAAATACCCGTCTATTGCTCGAAAGACGAATGACGGGTATATCGTCAACGAAGATAGCGAAACTGAACACGCAAATAAAGAAGCGCTGTTTGGTTACATGCTGTCTGAACTCAAAAAGCACTGTGAATTAAAAGTAGATTATGAAGTAGAGGGCGCAGTAGATGGTAGCATCGGTGACAGAAAGACGCTGATTGATGCACGGCACTTTGACCCTCCGCTTTACGTACAAGCACGCATTAGCGAACAGACAGAAGCTCTCCTAGAGACAAGCGATGTCAAAACCACCTTATCAAACTATGTCCGCAAGTCGAGTCAGATTGCCAACGAGCTATTGCAAAGAGTGGAGCAACTGACACTTGAAGCAACGCCCTACACAATTAAACTTGCGACCAACAATGGGATTGTCTTTAAAAACAATCGAGGACAATCAACAATCTATCCGAGCTTAAAGAGAGGGCAGAAGCCAGTTGAGTGTACGTGGAAATGGTTAGTTGATAACCAAGGCTTTGGCACATCTCCAACTTTTGAAGTTCAGGCGGCTGGCATGTCCAGTAAGCTAGTGTTGACAGCTATTGCCTTGATTGATGGAAAAGAGGTTGCTAGAGAGCAAGTTACTTTTACCAACGTCAATGACGGTGCGAAAGGTTCTGACGGAAAATCTATCACGGTTGCTAAAGCAGAAAAGCAATCGGATGGTGTGAAAGTCACCTTTAGCGATAATAAGTCTATTGTCGTACCAAAAGGTGATAAAGGGGACAAAGGAGACCCTGCAGATCCAGTCCCTCTCAATGCTTTGCAAGAGGAAATGAAGCAGACCAAGCAAGGGTTGAGCGATGTTAAAACAGACCTGCTCAAAGAAAAGGCGGAAAGCTCCGCTAATATTGAGCGAGTGAAAAAAGAAGTCGGTGCTATCAGCTCCCAACAAACTGCTTACGAGCAATCCAATACAGAAAATCTCGCTCGGATTACTGGCCAGCTTGGAGATAAAGCTAGCAAGTCTGAGATCAAACAAACTGCAGACGGAATCCGAGAGGAGATGAGCCAACTATCTAAAAATGCTGACGAGAAAATATCTGCTGCTAAAACCACGTTTGAAAAAACTGCGGAAGGTCTCAAAACAGACATGGTAGCCGTCAAGTCCTACGTGGCGAATGATGGTAAGCGCAGGGAGGAGTTGGAGCAGTACAGCCGAGAAGAGACAGCTAAGCAGATTGCATCTGAACGAAGCGCAGTAGCTCAAAACTACGTGGGCAAAAGCCAGTATACCGAAGACGTTAAAGGCGTAAATCGACGTTTTGAGGAGTTGCGGACAGGAACTAGTAACTTACTCTTAAATACAGAGTTTAAGACGCTTGCAGACGTTAATAATGTAAATGGTGCTACGTTAAAACTCAATCAAAATGACTATAACAGTCACAACTCAATTGAGGTCACTGTGACTGGTCAAAACAAAAACGTGTGGAAGGGAATCACCTTAAATGCAAGCGTTAGCGCATTCAAAAAAGGCGACACAATCGCTGTCAGAATGCCTATTTACATTTTTTCTGACGTTCCTATAAATGCAGGCTTAACGCTTGTATTAAAAAACCGCTCTAAAAATATAGCTTATGTTTTTAAAGGCTTGGGAGGCTTACCTCGAAACAAATGGCACATTGTTGAATTACTGCACACGTTTAATAGTGACGCTAATTTTGAAGGCGTGAATTTCTTTTATTTGTATGCAACGCAAAACGGACACTACAAGATAGCAGAGCCGTCACTCACATTATCAAACGTAATTCCGTCAAGTTGGGCGCCAGCAGTCGAGGATAGCAAGAATTATACCGACACCAAGCTCGCCGAGTACAAGCAAGGCGTGGACGGTCAGTTTGCGGCTGTTAAGCAAGAGGTCGGAAGCAAGGTCTCGCAAGCCACATTTGACCAGCGGGCGAATCAGATTACACAATCTGTGCAGGAACTGAACAATAATACCGTCAAGAAGAACCAAATCAAAATTGACGAAAACGGTTTGGTCTCTAGCTCTGAGAAAATAGTAAACGGTCAAACGCTGGCCAGCATGATTTCGCAAAATCCTGAATGGGTGGAAATCATCGCTAAGCTGTTAAAGATTAAGGCTGACATGATTGTCAATGGAGCAATCACAGCTGATAAGTTGAACGTTGAAAAATTGGGTGCGCTCGCTTCGGATTTGGGAAAAATCACAGCAGGAGAAATTGAATTTACTACTCGTTTTAGGAATTCCCCAAGTCATGATGTTTGGGGGACAGTTCCGGGAGAGTATAACTATGATGCAACTGTACTGATAAATAGCGGTGGTATTTATTCAAATGGCAAGATTGGTCGAAAAAATGAAGAAGATAAGACACCAACAATCACACCTGTTTCGTATTTTAAAAACGGTGAATTGTTTTTTGCAAATCTCGAAGCTGGACATTCTCTTAAATATATGCAGATAAACGGGATTCATCCTTTTATCCAAGGCGGTTCCTCCCTTATGTATTTTGGCAAAAAGGAAGACGGGAAAGATGCGTTATACATAACTTGTCATAATGCTGAACTTTATCTAAAATCAGACAATTACACAGATTGGAAACAATCAGCCTTTAATTCGGGTGTTCGATGGAAAGTGCAAGGTAATCTTATATTAGTCGATTATGACGTTACTTTTAACAAGGACGGAAATCAAGCCATTTGTGGCGTCCCTCAAGAATATGTTGCAGGCGCTCGAATGTTTGTTGTGAAAGCGTGGAGTTTGAACAAAGATAAAGATAGGACTGCTCAGTTAAATGCTGATGGAAGTTTGTATATTCTGGGTGCTGAAAAGGGTATGAATTACCGAGGTCAAATTATTTGGGCTTATTAAAAATAAAGGAGAAAAAATATGGCAGAATTACTTGATGTTGAAACAGTTACAGAGCCGTTTGATTTGCAGACAGCTCTTAGATATATGGACGAAAACGGTGAGTTTATTCGTTTTAAAAATGATACGGATGACTACTACATTTATAAGGAAACACAAAAGCGTCCTGCAATTGTAGGTGGTAAGCGTAAGTTGGTAGAAGTTCCGCTTGTGTGGGCGTTTGACCGCTACAATAATTCCATTACGACTTTTCGCTTTACAAATATGTTTGATAAAGCATTTTACATTATGAAATTTGACGAAGCGGGTGAACCAATCTGGGATGCTCCTACTAAGAAGGAGTAGTATATGGCACCAGACGTCATAAATGCGGTCGTGACAATTAGCGCTTCGTTGATTGGCACATTCGGCGGGATTATTACTAGTGCTAAGATAACTACTTTTCGGATTCAGGAATTAGAAAAGAAAGTGGAAAAGCACAATAGTGTGGTAGAGAGAACCTATCGCTTAGAAGAAAGAACAAACTATCTTGACGAGCAAATCGACAAGCTAGAAAGCAAAATTGAAAAGGAGAAATAAGATGCAACAAATTTTAATTACAGCGGGCATTGTTGCCCCAATCATTTCAGCAATCATAAATGTTGTTAAGACACAATTTAAACTAGACGGAAAGCAAGTATCTGCACTAGCTCTGGGTTTAGGCATTATTGTAGGGATTGCATACGCTGCAACCATTGTGCATGGTGATTATGCTGCGTATGGTTGGGGCGGGCTAATTGCCGGCTTATCTGCTATCGGCTATTACGAATTGGCTTTTAAAAATAAAAAAGGAGACACAGCGGATGACACAGAAAAAGAAAATTAAGCAGCTTTTAGCTCTTGTTACAATCGTACTTGGTTTCATGCTTCCTACTGCTGCACAAGCAGCGGTAGGAGATCAAGGTGTGGACTGGTCTGTCTATCAAGGGACAAGTGGTATCTTTGGATACGGGCATGACAAGTTTGCTATTATCCAAATTGGCGGTATCAATGCCTATGGTATGTATGGGCAGTCAACCTACGAAACACAAGTGGCAAGTGCTATCGCACAGGGTAAACGTGCTCATACTTATGTTTGGTATGAAGTAGGTGGTAATGCTGCTTTGGGTGAACAAGTGCTCAATGCATTTCTTCCGCAGGTTCAAACACCGAAAGGGTCGATCGTAGCTCTGGATTATGAGAGCGGAGCGAGCGCTAGCAAAGAAGCAAATACAAACGCCATCTTACATGGGATGCGTATGATTAAGGCAGCGGGTTACACGCCTATGTACTACTCCTACAAGCCTTACACGCTTGATCACGTTGATTATAATCGGATTTTAGCCGAATTTCCAAATTCTTTGTGGATTGGAGCTTATCCAGATTACAATGTGACGCCATCACCAAATTATAACTTTTTCCCATCTCTTCCGGGAATTGCTATCTTTCAATTTACGTCAACTTACATCACTGGTGGACTTGATGGTAATGTAGACTTGACAGGTATTACAGATAATGGTTATGGTCGTAAGAATACACCTAAAACACAAACGCCAGCGATTAAAGAGGGCGAAAAAGCTGATAACACACCGAAAAGCGATATTAAAGTCGGCGACACAGTCAAGGTTAATTTCTCGGCTACCAACTGGGCGACAGGAGAAGGGATTCCTGATTGGGTCAAAGGTCGTTCTTATCAAGTGGCAGAAGTAAGCGGTGATAAGGTGTTATTGGCTGGTATTAACTCTTGGATTTATAAGAAAAATGCAGAGATTATCTCTACTACTAATAGTCAACCTGCAGAAGCTCCAACTGTTCAGCAGTCTGGCTCATACACGGTACAGTCGGGTGATACCCTTTCTGGAATTGCCGCTCAATATGGCACGACTTATCAACAGTTAGCAGCTCTGAACGGCATTAGCAATCCAAACTATATCTATGTAGGACAAGTTCTAAAACTGATGGGACAAGGACAATCAGCTCCTCAAAATGTGTCTTATCATACTGCGCAATGGGGCGATACGCTCTCTGGCATGGCGGCTCAATATGGCACAACAGTAGAAAATATCCAAGCACTAAATGGACTATCAAGCGACCTCATTTATGCAGGTGTAACTTATAGGATAAAATAAGATAAGTAGAGCCCTTTGGAAAATCCAGAGGGCTTTTTTCGTGGCCGGAAAGTGGTATAATAGCGTAAAAGAAATCACAGGTTAATTTTTATGCCCCAAAGAATCCAGAAAGCCCTGTTGGGGCAAAACTGGGGCATAAGTCCAAAACTTACTCGGACTTATTAAATAAATTTAAATAGGTTTGCTATTTATAACTCCTTATATAAAAAGAATTTCTACTATATAAAATTAACGGAAAATATTAATATTGAAAAGACGCTGTTAAATAATAGCGATTTAAAAAGCCTATTGCGTCAAGCTTTCTAG
>OJYG01000057.1_pt1 | contig 56816 bp, 42 predicted proteins | sample 1600841 | NCBI WGS metagenome assembly OJYG01 (sample SAMN04436709, study PRJEB24849) | human gut metagenome | biome: human gut; feature: NICU; material: stool | host: Homo sapiens | place: USA: Saint Louis, MO | collected 2010-09-09
AGCGGGCGACCGTTTTCATCAAATTCCGGTGAAATGACGTCGTTTTTCATAAAAGTGTAGTCTGCTGTGTTTGAGTTCTGAAAACGGGCATTATCCAAAGTTAGTTGCCGGATGCAAGCATGAAGCGCACTGCGGAAAGTTCCGGTTTACACCCTGCGGCCTCTGTGCTGCAATCTTGCCCCCGGCAATAATGAATGAGTTTCCATGCAAGCGTCTCAATTTTCAGCCCAGGTTCTGGACTGGTACGACAAATACGGGCGGAAAACGCTGCCCTGGCAAATTAACAAGACGCCTTACAAAGTATGGCTCTCGGAAGTCATGTTGCAACAAACGCAGGTGACAACGGTGATTCCTTACTTTGAGCGATTTATGGCGCGCTTTCCCACGGTAACGGATTTAGCGAATGCGCCGCTGGATGAAGTGCTCCATTTATGGACCGGGCTCGGCTATTACGCCCGCGCGCGTAATTTGCATAAAGCGGCGCAACAGGTAGCAACGCTTCACGGTGGAGAATTCCCGCAAACTTTTGCCGAAATCGCCGCGCTACCCGGCGTCGGGCGTTCAACCGCCGGCGCAATTCTCTCCCTCGCGTTAGGTAAACATTATCCGATTCTTGATGGAAACGTTAAACGTGTGCTGGCTCGCTGTTATGCTGTTAGCGGCTGGCCTGGAAAAAAAGAGGTGGAGAATACGCTGTGGACGCTGAGCGAGCAAGTGACGCCCGCACACGGCGTGGAGCGTTTTAATCAGGCGATGATGGATCTGGGCGCGATGGTTTGTACGCGTTCAAAGCCAAAGTGCACCCTGTGTCCGCTGCAAAACGGTTGTATCGCCGCTGCGCATGAAAGCTGGTCATGCTATCCGGGTAAGAAACCGAAACAGACGTTGCCGGAGCGGACGGGTTACTTTTTATTGTTACAGCATAATCAGGAGATTTTCCTGGCGCAGCGCCCTCCCAGCGGTTTATGGGGCGGACTCTACTGCTTTCCGCAGTTCGCCAGCGAAGATGAATTACGTGAATGGCTGGCGCAACGGCATGTTAACGCTGATAATTTGACCCAGCTTAACGCGTTTCGCCACACATTTAGCCATTTCCACCTGGATATTGTGCCTATGTGGCTTCCCGTGTCGTCACTGGACGCCTGCATGGATGAAGGCAGCGCGCTCTGGTATAACTTAGCGCAACCGCCGTCAGTCGGACTGGCGGCCCCCGTGGAGCGCTTGTTACAGCAGTTACGTACCGGAGCGCCAGTTTAACGCCCCGGTCGATGAAGAGGATGACTTATGAGTAGAACGATTTTTTGTACTTACCTGCAACGCGACGCTGAAGGGCAAGATTTTCAGCTCTACCCTGGCGAACTAGGAAAACGTATCTATAACGAGATCTCTAAGGACGCGTGGGCGCAGTGGCAGCATAAGCAGACCATGTTGATTAACGAGAAAAAGCTCAACATGATGAACGCCGAGCACCGTAAGCTGCTGGAACAGGAGATGGTGAGCTTCCTGTTCGAAGGCAAAGACGTTCATATCGAAGGTTATACGCCGGAAGATAAAAAATAGGCCCGTTGCTGAATGAAGCTGCGCTTATTCGGCCTGTGAGTTATGCCGGATAAGCCCTTAGCGCCGCTGCCCGGCAACATGGCATAACGACAACACAACATGCACTCCCGGAATGATGAAAAAATTACTCGCGCTTGCTGTTATTGCGCCGTTGCTCATCTCCTGCTCCAGTTCGACCAAAAAAGGCGAGACGTATAATGAAGCCTGGGTCAAGGATACCAACGGCTTTGATATTTTGATGGGGCAATTTGCCAACAATATTGAAAATCTGTGGGGATATAAGGAAGTCCTGATCGCCGGGCCGAAAGACTACGTCAAATATACCGATCAGTTCCAGACCCGTAGCCACATCAACTTTGATGATGGGACCATTACCGTTGAAACCATCGCCGGGACGGAACCTACCGCACATCTGCGCCGGGCCATTATTAAAACGTTGCTCATGGGTGACGACCCAACCTCCGTCGATCTTTACTCCGATGTCGATGACATAAAAATTTCTAAAGAACCCTTCCTGTATGGTCAGGTCCTCGACAATACCGGCCAGCCTATTCGCTGGGAAGGCCGCGCCACGACATTCGCGGATTACTTGCTGAAAACGCGGCTCAAAAGCCGCAGTAACGGCCTGCGTATTATTTACAGCGTCACCATTAATCTGGTGCCGAACCACCTTGATAAACGCGCGCATAAATACATTGGCATGGTACGCCAGGCCTCCCGTAAATACGGCGTTGACGAGTCGCTGATTCTGGCGATTATGCAAACGGAGTCCTCGTTTAACCCGTATGCGGTCAGCCACGCGGATGCGCTGGGCCTGATGCAGGTGGTGCAACACAGCGCCGGGAAAGATGTTTTCCGTTCTCAGGGTAAGTCCGGCACGCCAAGCCGTAACTTCCTGTTCGACCCCGCCAGCAATATCGATACCGGCACAGCGTATCTGGCGATGTTGAATAATGTCTATCTGAGCGGTATCGAGAATCCGACGTCGCGGCGCTATGCGGTCATTACCGCCTACAATGGCGGCGCAGGCAGCGTATTACGCGTATTCTCGAACGATAAGATTCAGGCCGCGAATATGATTAACCGCATGTCGCCTGGGGATGTGTACCAGATATTAACCACCCGACATCCATCTGCGGAGTCGCGCCGCTATCTGTATAAGGTGAATTCCGCCCAGCGATCGTATCGCCGCCGATAAACCATCGCATCCCGCCTCTGGCCGGCAAATGACAGAGGCGGGAAAGGCAAAAGTGTTAACTCCGTCACCATTTTACTTTGCAATCAGAAATTGTTTGCAAATATTTGTCACAGGTAACAAAAAAAGCCCGCCTCTCATTGATAGAATCACACCAAATCACAACGGCAAATGTGCCTTTTAAAACATTCATCCGCTCTCAGGTGTGAGGAAATTAACATGAATCTTAAGCTGCAGCTTAAAATACTCTCTTTTCTGCAGTTCTGTCTGTGGGGAAGCTGGCTCACTACCCTGGGCTCGTATATGTTCGTCACCTTAAAATTTGACGGCGCATCTATTGGCGCAGTTTATAGTTCACTGGGGATTGCTGCCGTCTTTATGCCGACCTTGCTAGGCATTGTGGCTGACAAATGGCTGAGCGCGAAATGGGTCTATGCCCTGTGTCATGTCGTCGGCGCCATCACGCTATTCATGGCCGCGGAAGTCACTACGCCTGGGGCGATGTTCTTTGTGATCCTGCTTAACTCGTTGGCTTATATGCCGACGTTGGGCTTGATCAATACCATATCGTATTACCGCCTGCAGTCTGCCGGCATGGATATTGTGACTGACTTTCCGCCTATCCGTATCTGGGGCACCATCGGCTTTATTCTGGCGATGTGGGGCGTGAGTTTCTCCGGTTTCGAGCTGAGCCATATGCAGCTTTATATCGGCGCGACGCTTTCCGTTCTGCTGGTACTGTTTACCTTTACCCTGCCGCACATTCCGGTGGCGAACCAACAGAAAAACCAGAGCTGGACATCAATGCTGGGCCTTGACGCTTTTGCGCTGTTTAAAAATAAGCGGATGGCGATTTTCTTCATCTTCTCCATGATGCTGGGCGCGGAACTGCAGATCACTAACATGTTTGGCAACACCTTCCTGCATAGCTTTGATAAAGATCCGCTATTCGCCAGTAGCTTTATCGTGCAGCACGCCTCGGTGATGATGTCGATTTCGCAGATTTCTGAGACGTTATTCATCCTGACCATTCCGTTCTTCCTGAGCCGTTATGGTATTAAGAACGTTATGCTTATTAGTATTGTGGCGTGGATGCTGCGTTTCGGCCTGTTCGCTTATGGCGACCCGACGCCGTTCGGTACCGTTCTGCTGGTATTGTCGATGATTGTGTACGGCTGCGCCTTCGACTTCTTCAACATTTCTGGCTCGGTGTTTGTCGAAAAAGAAGTACGCCCGGAAATCCGCGCCAGCGCGCAGGGGATGTTCCTGATGATGACCAATGGCTTCGGCTGTATCCTGGGCGGCATTGTGAGCGGTAAAGTGGTGGAGTATTACACTCAAAACGGCATTACCGACTGGCAGACCGTGTGGCTCATCTTCGCAGGCTACTCGCTGGTGCTGGCCTTCGCGTTCGTAGCCTTGTTCAAATACAAACACGTTCGCGTTCCGGCAAGTTCGCAACCCGTTGCACATTAATTCTTGCCCTGTTTCGCAGGCCGGATAAGGTGTAAATGCCTTATCCGGCCTGCAGGCAACGTTACTTTAAAACATATCCGTACAAGCGTTGAATTCCATCGGCATCAGTCTCGCTATACACCCCCTGCAATTCCGGCGAAAAACCAGGCAACAGATTGATGCCCTCTTCCAGCGCCAAAAAATAACGCTGCGCCGCGCCGCCCCAAATCTCCCCCGGCACCACGCACAGTACGCCCGGCGGGTATGGCAATGCCCCCTCGGCAGCAATACGCCCGCCCGCCTCGCTGATACGCACCAGCTCTACATCGCCGCGAATAAAGGCGCTGTTGGCATCCTGTGGGTTCATCGCCACATGCGGCAGGCTTTCTTTGCGGAACATCGCTTTTTGCAGATCCTTAACGTCAAAGCTAACGTACAGATTGTGCATCTCCTGACATAGCTCACGCAGGGTGTAATCGCGGTAGCGCACCGGGTATTTCTGAAAAACCGTCGGCAATACATCCGCAAGCGGCGTATCGTCTTCAATGTGCCGTTCAAATTGCGCCAGCATCGCGACCAGCCGCGCCAGTTTCTCTTCGCTCTCGGCGGGTGTCAGCAAGAACAGAATCGAGTTGAGATCGCACTTCTCAGGCACAATACCGTTCTCACGCAGATAGTGGGCGAGAATGGTCGCCGGGATGCCGAATTCGGTGTATCGCCCACTATCGGCATCAATACCTGGCGTGGTCAGTAACAGTTTACAGGGGTCGACAAAATACTGGTCATCCGCATAGCCCTCAAAGCCATGCCATTTCGCCCCGGGCTCAAAACTGAAGAAACAACGATTGCTGGCAATGGTCTCCGTCGGATATGCCTGCCACGGCTTGCCGTCAACCACCAGTGGGATAAAGGGCTGAAGCAGTTTGCAACGGGCGAGAATGGCTTTACGCGCGTCAATACCCAGCGCAACGCACTCCGCCCACAGGCGGCGACCGCTCTCCCCTTCGTGGATTTTGGCATTGATATCCAGCGCCGCAAACAGCGGGTAGAACGGACTGGTCGAGGCGTGCAACATGAAGGCGTTGTTCAGGCGTTTGTGCGGGCAAAAACGCGCCTGGCCGCGAATATGGTTATCTTTTTTGTGGATCTGCGAGGTTTGTGAGAACCCCGCCTGTTGCTTATGTACCGATTGGGTCACAAAGATCCCAGGGTCGTTTTCATTAAGCTCCAGCCGCAACGGCGAGGTATCCGCCATCATATTGATAAACTGCTCATAGCCTACCCACGCGGAGTCAAACAGAATGTAATCGCAGAGATGCCCGATTTTATCCACCACCTGACGGGCGTTGTAAATAGTGCCGTCATAGGTACCCAGTTGAATGATCGCCAGGCGGAACGGACGCGATGCATCGGCGCTTTCCGGCATCACGTCACGAATCTGGTCGCGCAGGTACGTTTCATCAAAACAGTGCGCATCAATACCACCGATAAAACCAAACGGGTTGCGCGCCGCTTCAAGATAGACCGGCGTCGCCCCGGCCTGAATCAGGGCGCCGTGGTGGTTGGATTTGTGATTATTACGATCAAACAGCACCAGATCGCCGCGCGTCAGCAGGGCATTGGTGACCACTTTATTCGCCGCCGAAGTTCCATTCAGCACAAAGTAGGTTTTATCCGCATTAAACACTTTTGCCGCAAATTTCTGCGCGTGTTTGGCAGAACCTTCATGTATTAGCAGATCGCCAAGTTTCACATCGGCGTTACACATATCCGCACGAAACAGGTTTTCACCAAAAAAGTCATAAAAATGGCGGCCTGCGGGATGTTTTCTAAAAAACTCGCCATGCTGGTGCCCCGGACAAGCAAAGGTACTATTCCCCATGTCGACATATTGGGTCAGGGTGTCATAAAAGGGCGGCAGAAGTTCCGCTTCGTAGCGACTGGCGGCGTTTTCCAACTCCAGCCATTCCTGCGCGTTCCCGCCTATTACCGCCGTAACGCCGACAGGCGCGCTGACGGGTTCATCCGCAAGCATAAACACCGGCAGGTGAAAACCGGTGCGTTTAAGCAACGCCAGAATACCGCTACGGCTGTCGGCAGTGGTAATGACGACTGCGGCCACATCGGTAAAGTCGGTACTGTCCAGCGCCACTACGTTTCGGTGGGTGGAGAGACAGGGGATGAGTTCACCGCTGGCGGCAATATTCATTGATTTCATAAGCGCAAATACCCGTTTCGGGAGTAGAGTAACCCCAGACAAGGCCCGATGCCTTGCCCAACGAGATGCCGGGTCAAACTGGATACCAGCTCCGACCGCCAGACATCAGTAAAAACAGACTGTTTCTGATTTTACTGTTGTCCTGCAGTGAGCGTGCGCTGCCCTCACCGCATAGCGGGGATGACAAAAAAAGGAAAGAAAGGGGCAAACCTCGCGCAGTCAGGCGACAGTGAAGACAATATAAAGGCGCTATGTTCATCCCGGCGAGCCCCATGCTGGCAGGAGAAATTTCGCGCAATCATGGCACCTTTCACCAGGCGGCGCAAGGTAAAATCAGCGCTCTATACGTCACAGATAATCAAGCTATTAACAGCTTAATCGCGTGATAATAAGGCAATTTGAAAGACAAATAACAGGAGTCATTGTGGTAATTGGACCTTTTATTAACGCTGGCGCAATTTTATTCGGCGGCGTTATTGGCGCGCTGTTAAGTCAGCGTCTGCCAGAGCGGATTCGCGTCTCAATGACGTCTATTTTTGGTCTGTGCTCTCTGGGAATTGGTATTCTGCTGGTGATGAAGTGCGCTAATCTTCCGGTGATGGTGCTGGCGACGCTGGTCGGCGCGCTTATCGGCGAATTTTGTTTGCTGGAAAAAGGCATTAATGGCGCAGTCGCGAAAATCCAACAATTATTTATGGCATCGGGTAAGAAGCCGACACACGACTCATTTATTCAAAGTTACGTCGCTATCATTGTACTTTTTTGCGCCAGCGGCACCGGTATTTTCGGCGCGATGCATGAAGGGATGACCGGCGATCCAAACATTTTGATCGCTAAATCTTTTCTGGATTTTTTCACTGCCATTATTTTCGCCTGTTCGCTTGGCATCGCCGTTTCGGCGATTTGCGCGCCGATGTTGATTATCCAGTTAACGCTTGCCGCCTGCGCCACCCTCATTCTTCCACTGACTACGCCGGCAATGATGGGCGACTTTAGCGCCGTGGGCGGACTGCTGCTGGTGGCGACCGGCTTGCGTGTATGTGGAATCAAAATGTTTCCGGTAGTGAATATGCTCCCGGCGCTGTTGCTGGCGATGCCGATCTCCGCCGCATGGGCGATGTTTTTTGCCTGATTCTGCGTGCAATAACAACAAAGTGGTGATAGATTGTGCAGTCTACGTTGATTTGAAGAAATTTCATTGACGAAGCGAGGCGATTACGGTTTAATGCGCCTCGTTGCCCGGATAGCTCAGTCGGTAGAGCAGGGGATTGAAAATCCCCGTGTCCTTGGTTCGATTCCGAGTCCGGGCACCACCACCTTCAAGTCCCGTCGGCTTATCTTCCCTCGAAGTAAGCCGACGTGAAAAAAGGTAGATCATCGAGTCACGCAGGTTCTGCAATTCTGTACTGCCTGATAGTTGATTTACCTGAAAGCCCGGAGCTTGTTACAGCAAGCTTCGGGCATTCCTATATTTACACTATTAGTATTTACAATTTCACATGCTTATGTCAATAGCGTGTAAATCGCTTTGCTATTTTATCAGCCAGCCTTAACAGAGATAGCGTTACTGTAACCGGGGTGATTTTTTTTCCTCCTCACGACAAATCTTGCCTCCAGTGCTTCTCTCACCGTATCCACATTACCATCCACATACTCCAGCGTGGTATTGATACTCGAATGCCCCAAAAGAGTTTTAACCGTTTGTAAATTGCTGTCCGGCTGTTTCATCATCTCTGTTGCAATCGTGTGTCGGAAACGATGTGGACTCACGTTAAATCCACATTCTTTAGAAAGACGCCTGAAAAATGCACGCAGTGTCTGAACCGACATCTCTTCATACTCTGCGCTTACTTTTCCTAATAGAAATCCCACATTAAAAAACTGATCATGTGGTTTCATCCCCCTGAGTCGTAATTCAGCACAGAGCTGCTGCAACCCCGGTTTCAGTACAGAAATAATGGGAACCCGGTTTTCCTTATGGTTCTTGGCGCTCTCTGCCCGCAACGTGATGACATCATCATCAAATGAAATATCACCCAGCCGCAACTGAATGAGTTGATTCTGGCGCATTCCTGTGTACCTGAGAACATCGAGTACAACCAGCCAGAACCGGGTTGGCAGCAAAGCACAACGACGAGGATGCGGAGCATTTCCCCGATGTTCCATAATTGCAAAGCGCGCCATCACAATATAGACCTGTTCAATCTGGTTCTCCGTCAGCACTTTTTTCAGCTTCTGGTCAGGTCGCACAACAGCGTCATAAAAAGGGTTTTCTTTTTGTGGTAACAACCCTTTCTTCATCCCGTAAGTAAACAATGCACGTAAGTGAGTAACCTTGTTGTTCCAGGTACGGCTCGACAACCCCCTCTCGTGTAGAACAAATTCCCGCCAAAGTAATACATCCCTGTGAGTGATATCTTCTGGACTCATATCTGTATCCAAAAAACGAGTGAATGTCTGAGTCACTTTGCGATAGCTCCAGATAGATGCCGGGCGTAGTAATTTATTAAAAAAGTAATCTTCTAAAAGAAGATCAAATGTCAGTTTTCTCATTATTAATCCCTTATACAAATGAAGCCTCATGGCTTCATTCGCAAAATGTAAGAATTTAAGAAAAATCTCAACACACAGAATTGTTACAAAAACACGCGACACTGATGAATTTTTGTTAAACTGCATTACCACTATGTTTTCGATTCGACACAAACAGGTAGGCTGAATCAGCAGGAATGGCATGAGAGGCATAGACTAACTTTGACTTTATGAGATAACCGGATATTTTCTCATATCGTCCATGTCGGTTTTCAGACTCATACTTAACGCAGGAAAAGACCCCTTTCCCCTTCTGCATAAAGTGCACCCCCTGGCGTTCAAACTCGCGCTGAATATCATTCTTCAGTTCAGGTGGATAGTTTTTTTCCTTCATAAAAGAGAAAAAAATATGAGGTGTTGGCAGGAATACCAGCCCACCAACGATGTGTATCTGGGAATCTTTGTTGTTTACAGTCAGGGAACCTGAAAGGATTTGCTCACTCAGCCATGGCAGAATCTGCTGACCATACCCCTCACTGATTTCACTATCGTCTGAAGCGACCTGACTGATGTTCGACGGTGCCATTGCGGTGGCCTGGAGAAGCGCCTGATCGGGCTCCCCGGGGGAAGGAACTAAAGACGGTGTATTTTGAGATCCCTCATCAGTGCATGGAGTCGTTGCAGTTTTTTCAGCAGGTGTCTTCTCCGCAACTGGCGTGGGTGAGAATCCCATCAGAGACATTACATCATGAACGGCCTTCTCATCCCCGGGGAGGCTGGTATCAACAACAGGAGTAAGGAGAATATTTTCATTCAGTGCCGATGTTAAGGAACCTGCAACAGGTTCTGGCAATCTGACTGCGGGCGATAAAGAAGTCCCATCAGCACTCTCTGCTGAAGGTAAAACCGCCGCGATACCACTTTCCAGATCACCAGCGTCCACCTGTGCATTCTCAGTGACTGTTGCAGGGACATTGACTGACTCACACACCGCTGATTCATCCTGAATCCCTTGCGATTTACCTCCTGCATGTCGAATGGCATCAGTCACTATCTGAAAAATTACGCAGGCATTACCAAAATCACCTCTTATGAATGACAGAAGTGAATCCAGTGCATGAGGAGTTTTACTCAGCCACTGAATGACTTCTCCGGGGAGCAGACGCATGCCCAACATTGTACGCAGCCCTTCTGCTGCGCCATTTGTTATCGTGGTCCGGAAACGAAAGCGGTAGGGTTGCGTGGGAACATTAATCCCGGGGTACCATATCTCACCATCAAGCAGCTCTCCCTCAATCTGGCGCAGTGAAGACAGAGAATGAAATAATGCTGAATAAAAAACGACAGCGCCCCACGCTGCGCTCTGTGCAGACTGTTCTTCCGCACTGGCGCCAGGAGGAAGCATATATCCCCGGGAAAGTCTGGTAGCATAAACTACCGTTTTCAGCGTGTAATCGATCATCCCACCCGGTACAGCATGATGTCCGGCATCTGTTGCGGGAAGCTGCTGCATCAGTGAAACACAGGTTCTGAGAGGCGTCAGGAAATACTGTTCATATTGCACCCGGGGCAACAGACTGTTTTCCCAGAGCTGCCGGAGCAAATGCTGTCTGTTCTCAGTCTCCAGCAATGATGTGGCAGACTGTGGCTCAATATAACCTCTTTGACTGAGTGTATCCTGGAACGGGTGTGAAACCGGGGAAGAGAGTCTGCCTGGTAGGTTTACGGAAGAGCCCGTCAGGATTTTTCGTACTTTATGCCACATCGTTTTCCCCCTGAACGATATCTGGTGAGGGAATAATGCTTTCGACGGACGGAGGAAAAAGCTCTCCTGCTGAAGGTTGTGCCAGAAGCTCAGCCAGTATCGGGTCGAGAATTAACACCTTACGCGCCCGGGTCGTGGCCACATACATCAGGTTGATTTCATCATGACGTTTAATGTCTGGCATTTCAGGATCGAGAATATCTGCAAAATCATCATATAATTGCACGCGATCCCACTCCAGTCCCTTACCTCTGTGAGCAGTGCAGACGGTCACATCTGCATCCGATTCAGTGGTTACGCGCTGCTCCCGCAATGTGGTTAGCCTGTCCGGTAGTGGGAAGAATTGCTCCAGAATGAAAATCGCCTGCTTCATCTCCACATCACCGGTATCTTCGGCTATCTGCAGATACTCATCATAGTCACGGTATTCACACGTCAGCCTGTCGTGCCGCATCCTTTCCGTCATATCAATCGAAAACCAGTACAAATCAAGCAGGTCCTCTATTTTGTAACTTTCCATCCCCCCCACCCAGAACACCTTTTTTCCGGCCAGAGACCAGTGAAGTGCCGTGCGGATCACTCCGCAAACAGAACGGTGAAGGATGGCATGATGACCAAACGTACGTGGCACTATTGTGAGAACGCGGTCGGAACCGCCTTTTCCAGTAATCTTATGCGTCTCCCCCTTCAGTGACAGCAGCCTGTTGGCTACTTCTGCTATTTCCGGGCCGAAGCGGAAGCTGTGAGTCAGCCACAGACGATCTGCACACTCCAGTTGTGGAGCACAGAGGGCATTATCCGCCCCCCGAAAACGGTAGATCTGTTGGTGAGTATCACCGACCAGAACAACCCGGCACGGCTGCTCAAGAATAATGGCACTGGTGACCGGGTTAGCATCCTGAGCCTCATCAAACAGCACCGTGGTATAGCGGGCAGAGAGGTCAGGCTTGCTTAGCTGGTAAATCTTGAGATAGGTATCATGTGTGACCGGAAAAGTTTCCTGACGGGATGACATCATCGCCCAAATATTCTGTGCGGAAAGCAGGATTCTCTCTGGCTGGAGTCCTTTGCAATCGTCCTGGTCCGGGAGAAGTTCTTCAGAAATTTTAGCTGACGCACTACACATAAAGCGGTTCAGCACATCGAGAGTCAGTCTGGCCAGCAACCAGTTGCGGGAGTTCAGCGCCCGGGCAACGTCCGTAAGACGGAGCGTATTCACCAGACGCTTGCTGTAATGCTTCCCGACCGTTGGCCAGGCCAGTTGATGAGATGTTTTACAAATAACGTTGAAGGGGAATTTCTGCTCAGCCTCATCCCGAATGGCCCGGTTATACACCGTTCGTGGCCGCCAGTCGGATGCCTGCAGTCTGGCCTGTCTTCGGCGGTACAGCACCGCAATGCCGTGATACACCGAAAGAGCTGCCCAGCGCACCAGGCGCCACAGATGACGCAGCAAAAAAACAAACAAGCGGTTAATAATCATCAACGTTTATCTCCTGTTGTCAGAACAGACGCAGTACCAGCAGCAACATCCCCAGCATGAGTGTTCCCGCCAGTTTCAGCAGGAGCATCAGGCCAATGAGCTTAATCAGTGCGGTACGGTCGCGGGAATAACACTCCTCATGCACCAGGTGGCGCACGCGGTTTTCCTGCTCCGGGGTCAGTGTGTTGTCGGTTTTTTCACAAACCGACGGAAGGTGAATGTGAGACATAAAATCCCTGTACTGAAAGGGACCTGCCCCTGACGGGGCATGGCCCCGGGGTGTGAAACGAATTCATTCGATGCCGTCAGCGAAGACGAAAAACGTGGGTTAACGGAAATATCACGCCATATCAGGCCTCCTGCGAAAAATGCGGGAGCCCTGACGGGCATCCCCGCAAGGGTAAATAAGATAGTGCTTTTGCATTCCCAGTCATTCGTCCACCGGTTGCGCCCGGTCAGGGGAAACAACGGACAAACGAAAGACAGGAACGGTTAGCCGGTAATGTTCCGGGAACCACTGCGCAAATACGGCCGCGGTCAGCCAGCCAGCCCAGACAGGCCTGCGTGGCAGACCTCGAAAAGTGAAAAGCAGATCGCTATATCCAGCCGTCCGCTTCAGCATTGCATATCGCCCGGTCAGCACGGACATCATGCTGCCCCTGGCTCATCGCCTGCATCCAGACGGGTTCACAAAGCGTTTCTCCCAGATGTTCAAGCGTGCCAAACAGTGCTTTTGCGGCTGTCGTAAGGGGTTCGATATCACCCGACTGCAGTCTTTCTAAAAATTCACCGCAGGCAAAACCACAGTTAAATACCGCACATTCAAACTCAGGCTCTTCAGCCTTCTCGTCGTAAGGGGGGTATAAACCGGCGTTCACAGACGCCCGGATACTCAACAAATCGCCTTCCATATGAGCAAGCCAGATAAAAGCGTCAGTGCGGGTTTTCAGTGAATAAACGTCCATAAATCCTCCTGTCGGAATATCAGAGGGATTTATCTCCCTCAGGGAAGAAAATCCCCTGTCGGGTAGTCAATCAATGGTTAGTGAAAATCGGCCGTGTAATCAGGCATTTCCCAGGCATAGCGCAAATGCGCAAGCTCCAACGCCTGGCGATACGCTGTGTTCATGGCACAGTGAAAAGAATCAAATTCTCCGCAATCCACCGCCCGTTCGTGACGGGGGTTCATCCAACCGGAACGTTTGTTCACGACGGCATGAAAATGGTCGTTGTCATCCCGCCAGACCTCTGCCTGAAAACGCAGATAACCGGTGTGATTAGCGATCCATTCACTTTTGCCGTGACGGATATGTGGAAAAGCTTTACGCAGAATACTGACCAGAGAAGTCAGAAAGGTGTTCATGGTTTTCTCCAGAAGTAAAAAACGGAGAAAACCGTCACCGACATCGGAGAGGTTTTCCCCGATGGGTGAGTAATGCAAGACAGGCACTAAAGCACGAAAGCTTTAGTTATGTTATTGACGCCCCCACTATCATGCCAACTGACATAATAATGTCTGTTCCCAGGGGTGACAGACGTACCGTCCGAAGACGCTACCTCTCAGGCTACGGTAGCATTGGCATGGGTCGCCCTAAGGCGTCAGTCTCAGACCCGCTATGACTTTGGCATGTGATCACCCGAAGGCGCTTCTCTCAGATCACTCGGTACTCACAGGTACCTGAAGCATTGGCAGTTATCCGGAGATAACGATTAGCGATTACATATTAACCAGACTGGTCAGCAAAACTCAAGACCATAACTGAAGTTTTTTATGCCGTGACATTCATTGTCCGTGTTCAATCAGTATTGCTTTATCAAGTCTTTTTATCAGGGCGTAGGTAGTTTCAAGGTTATACCAGCACAACGCTTTGTTACCATTATAAGACAGGCAATCATGATAATCATATGCAATAGCCTTCATATTTAATTCATAAGCAGCAAGACGATACCAGTCTCCCATGCATTTTTTATAATCACTCGAACTGTCACTATAATTTTTATACGTACAATGAAAGTTAGCCTGCGTAATAAATGATTCAGTATCAGGTCTATCCAGCATTACTAAATCATGGACTCGTGACAACTCCATTAGTAGCAGAAACAATATAGCTCCTGAAACATATACCACAAAAAAAACTGGATGTTTCGATTCAGGCATTTTACTCCTCCCCCAGTTCTTTTTGACTATAGACTCTTTTTATATAGTCCCCTCTCCCATCGCCGTGACCCAAATCAATGGATGTTAACGCGCTGGCTTCTTTTTGAGTAAAACCTTTAGAAATATAATATTTCTCCGCATCCTGAGCGTAGGCATAACGTAATGAGTGATTTGAATTTTCATATTTCAAACCACCGACCCGACGCATGATATTGATATAACGATCAAGCGCCTGTTGCAGAGAAGGCATGTCTATTAATTTACCATTATTTTTCTCTGCACATAAAATTGCTTCGTTGATTGCTGATAATACTTTTTCTTTATCGACAACACGTGTATCACGAGCACGACCTCCTTTTGTACCAAATATAACTCTGACACGTTCATCGCCCCGTAATATTGCTTGTTTCCACGTTTTGATTGATTTTACTGCCTGTACTGCTTCTTCATTACGCAGCCCCAAATAACGGGAAAGTTGCATTGTTGCAGCCACGCCCTCATCTTTCGCTTTAATCAGGGCGAGCGCCTCGCGATAGCGCTCGTCCGATATAGCCAACTTTGTGCCCATACGACTGGCTCCCGAAATACCTAACGCTTTATTACTTAATCGTTCATGTTTCGGATCTGCCATTTTTGTCTTCCCCGCCAGAGAAAGAATAGTTCGAATTCCCGCCATTTCATTTTGTAAGGTACGTTTAGAAATACCTTCGGCCTTACGACTTTCAATATATAATTCAATATGCCGGACTTTTAACTGCTGCGCAGAGCGGATCTGAACATTTAAATCCAACAAACGATGAGACAATCGTTCTACTATTTTCGAACGATCGGACACTGTTTTAAAACTTCCCTTACCTTCTCTTGCGAGAACGACGAGTTCACGTTTTAACAATTTACACCCTCTGGACATGACAGCTCCTTAAACAAAACGTACGACAACACCCTTTCGTTTTCATAAACGAAAGTCCCATTGTCCTGCGTTCTGATGAACGGCTCTGAAAACTAAATTTTAATAACATAAACATCCTTCCCCCGACGACACGGTTTTAAGTGCGCTTCCTGCGTCTTAACGGATATCTGTGCATCAGGGAATGCAAGATGTTGAGGTATTGCGAGGTCTCAAATCAGTGAAAACTGATCGCAGCCGTAGCTGTACCTGTCTCCAGGTCGCCTCCGGCGTCATCTTCATGACGTCGCCATCGATATCGCGTTAATTCTCTCCTTTTCAATAAGTTATACGTAAGCATTACGGTTTCCCGCTTTGTACGTTGAGGTTAAATGATGTATCAGATCGTTTTTCCGGTTTGCACTACGTATCGTTCAGATTGTCAAACTGGTCCGTACGGCCTGATATAGCTGGTTAAATCGTTCTGCGCTTCGCGCGTCACTTTGTCGTCGTTTCACTTGAGCAAAGTGACGCGCTCATTCTCGAAACGCTCAATGCATCGTCCGGAAGATGCCCCAAATGTTGCGACGTTCGTCGCGCCAAATGGCCGGCATACCCGTACATGCAAAGTTTGTTCGAGCCACGAGATCTGGAAGTAATACAGGAAATACGGCCACAGACCGTACTGACAGGTGTGCTTATCTCAAATCCTGAGAAATGAGAACGCAACTATAGGGAAGATTGCGGGCTAAATGCACAAGAGCTGCTTCAGCAAAAGGTCAGACTTCGCCTCCATTGATGCGTTGAGTAAGGCATCAATGTCTGTTCTCAGGAGTAACAGACGTACCGTCCGAAGACGCTACCTCTCAGGCTACGGTAGCATTGGCATGGGTCGCCCTAAGGCGTCAGTCTCAGACCCGCTATGACTTTGGCATGTGATCACCCGAAGGCGCTTCTCTCAGATCACTCAGTACTCACAGGTACCTGAAGCATTGGCAGTTGTCCCATGGACAACGGTGTTACAGCCCGATAATAGATCAGCCCTTCATCGCAAATCAAGGCAGATCCTCATAAGTCATGGTGTTTTTCTCTGGACGCAGAACAAAAAAAGTCTGATTAAGCTCAGTATTTTGCTCTATATCCAGAATCAGTCCGTTATCATTGAATACCTGCTCAGCAGTTTGAACATCACCGCAAACGCGTAATTTTAGCTGACACAACAATGCTCCGTTTTTATCGAAACACTCTCTGACTTTTTGTTCAGAGATATAGATAAAATTTCCAGGCGTATTAATTTCAGCGTTCAAAAGCGCGTTCCATTTACCCAGTGAAATAAAATAACTTTCCCAGCCCATCAATTTTAAATTTTCAAACGCGCGTGTAAATTTGAATAATACAGACTGTGAAACAAGTTTTTTACAACAGACAGAGCGGAGATATTCAATTTTAAACTTGAGATTGGCATTCACGCCTTTACTCCGCCCCTCCATTAATAGCCAGTCGATATCCTGAGCAACTAACTTAGAAAATAATTTTCTTTTCTTGGCCACTACCAGCCAGTTAAAAATAAAGATATGTTCGGAAAATGATGAATGGATTTTATTATCAATTCTCGCAATATTTAATGCAACCAATGTACACCAAGTAAAATTTTCGAGCGCATCATTTTTTCCATTCATTTAATTCACCATTTCTCCATAAAATAAAGCCGTCTAACTAATCGAATTTAAAATCACGCTATGTAATTTCAGAGCATATAAAATCTTCAATATGTACACTTTCACCGGATGTCTGCCCCGCTTCTTTAGGCTTATAAAATCGCATTTCACATTGCTTCTTTGTTAATTTAACATCAGAGAAATATAACCACTTAACAGGTGGATTACCGGCTTTATGGATCGTTGCAGTGATCTGGTATTTATATCTTTTCATCATCCTGACCAATAATAACTTTTACCATTACTTAGTATGACGGACAGAAAAGTATCACATGCAGGTGTGTGTCGCCAAGCATAAAACCGTATTCAGAATTGATGTACCGCAACGTCTGTAAAGGCGACCGTGACGTCACAGTTATCCCTATTCATTTCCTATTACACTTATATATGAAGTTAAGAGACACAGAGCGTTATGATGAGTAAAAACACCAGACCTGAATCAGGAGTTGTCGATGAACATCATTTTTCATGTCCCCGAACTTTCCCGCAGTATTCCCTGCCTGTTTTACCGGAGCCGGTTCCGGAGGTGACGATGCCCGGCTTCCCTGGCTGTACCCCTCTTTTCAGCATGTCCAGTTGATGGGTATAAAGATTAAAACGTCCCTTAGCCGGATCTGTTTTATTGCAGGGCAGAAGCCCACCTAAACAGAGGTCGATGAATGCCGCCCTTTGTTGCGCATTAAACCCAGGCAACCATGTCTGACCATGAGCATCATTTCGTAATTCACTGATAGTTAAGCCATAGTGCTGATATCGGGGCATCGGCTCAAGAAATAGATCGGCGCATAATGTCCCTTGCTGTTCCAGTAACGCTCGCCGTTCAGACTGTATATCTGATGAATCAATACGGAAGGCCGTTTCAAGATACGAAATATAAAAATCTCTTATCGATTCAAATGTTTCCAGTGGGTTATTCATTATTATTCCTTTGCTTATAACTGGAAAAGGTGCTCAAGTACGCTTGCCGATTCGCCGGTAGTCATTTCCTGAACATATGGCCCTAATTCTGGGGCAAGAGCGTCAATCGTGGTCGCAATATCTTGTGTTGTACTACGGCCGAGACCGTAAGCCAGACGGGCAACGGCTTGCGCTTGTTCATCAGGAAGTAAAGAGAGTAGCGCTGCTTTTAGCGCTTCCCATGGAGCACAAGCCTGATGCTCTGGCTGGTGGTTGCCCACATACATTGTCTGCCATAGTTCTGGAGTAATACGAGAAGGCGTGATGTCAGTATTTTGCGCAAATGGTCGTTCATCCGACCATATATTCTCTGCCAGAAACAGGGGTAACTGGTGAGCAAGAGGAGCCTGCAATGGAAACGTGCTTTTCCCGGTGGTGAATGTGAGTAAAAAAAGCATCGGGTGCCGAATGGGTAAATGTCGTAGAGCCTGCCGCCGATCCGTCCAACTGCATGCGGCAGGATAGGGAGTTCTGAATAAACACTCATGGAGTTCAGGGAGTAGAGTTTCTGGCGGAGTGCGGTTAAAACCACGCAATTCAACGATGCTCGCCAGCCCTGCCTCTTGTTGTTGGGTCAAAAAATCACCCAGCGTCATGGTAAGAGCATCGCCAGATAAGCGGATCAGTGTGGGGGAGTTCATTAAATCACTGAAGCTAAAATGATCGCTATGTACCGACACTTCCCCCCAAACATTACCAGCTAAAAGGTTCGCTAATGAGGCGATAGCCTGTTTTGTCTGTTTTCCCATCAATCCGACCGCGGGTGTAATACTCGCAGTAGCAATCAGGCTGGATAATAAAGATTCACTTAGTCCCGTCGCCAGTGCCTGTTTTTCGATAGCCGATATCAGTTGATGCTTGCGAGTCAGAGCATTCGTCTCTGCTAATGGGAAATTAGAATTTGCTGATTCGGCTACAGGTTCTGAGGTTATTCGTTGTTGGACAGGTTGCTCCTGTGCTGTTTCATTTTTGATTATTGCCCGCAGTAGCGCTGTCTGGGCCAGCGTTTCCACTCCCGCTTGAGATGCGGCTTCGAAGGTCTTTTTTATCCGTTGTTCCAGTTCATTTTCTTGCTGACGTAGCGCTTTATTAATGCGATCAGTTTCTTTTTTCAACTTTTTCTTCTGATCGGCTATTTCATTTTCAAGCTGTATTTTCTTTTCAGATAATACCGTTATTGATTGTTTAATCTGGTGCTGTTCGTCTTCGTAACGAGCCAATATTTCCTGTTTCTCAATATTAATTTGCGTCTCAACCTCAGGTAAAGCCAGTAACTGTTGAGTCGTATCATTAAGAAAGGATCTCATATCTGCTATCTGTTCCAGATGAGATACTGCGCGAAGATAGGACGCCTCGTTATCAGACTCATGTTCAGCAATAAAATGAGTTAAATTTTGTAGCTGCCCTTTACTAAATTGAGGGAAATATTTTGCTGAATCAGTTCGTTTAAGCAGGCGTTTGATCCACGTGCTGGCTTCAGCGCAATCATATTTTTCACTCACCTGAGGAAGTTCAGTGATCACCGTTAGGGCATGAGAATTAAGTAGTGTCTGAGGAACCTGACGATAACTCTCCAGCGGCATATCAAAGTCATATTTTTTAGGATCAAGCAAGTCACCCGGTAATCTCAGGGATACGCCATCACTTAGCTGAAAAATGACCGGCGTATCGTTTTGCGGCTGGTAGTTGGTGAGTAGCCACTCCCTGACAGCGTCAGGCTCATCGGAGGCATGGGGTAGCGCGACTACAGGATAAACGCGCGACAGGTAGTCAGTAATGACATACTGCGCAGGTTTATCAGACGGCTGATATCGGGCTTTCCATATTGCCATTTCACCCCGAGCAAATTTTTTGCTGAAATGGTTCTCAAAACCAATGGCTTCACCGCTATGAGGGTAAAGATCTTTTACCAGTGCCTCAGGGAGGTCTCGTAGGTTGCCATCAATTAACAGACTAATCGGTGTAACAAAAAAAGCACCGGACGCAGTTAGCGCTAACACTTTACCAATGAACATAACCTCATCCATCGTACCGTCGATTTCTTTGGATACAACGGGAGGAGCCTGTATAATACTGGTACTATCCATCGCTTTAATGTCGTTACTAGCTTCAAACTGATCGATAAGTTCACCCAGTTTTCGTGCCAGCGGTAAAGAATGTTCTGATAGCTTTGTCCGCCATCGATTATCAGCTGTATGCGTTCCCTTGAGTACGTCAACCAATCCTCCAATAAACAGTGGAATAGTACGCTCCGGTATAGGAATTTCTTTACCCTGGCTAATTAAAGCACATTGTTCAATGTCTTCATCAGTGACATTAATTGTCAAGGAGTCAGAAACACCTTGTTGGGGTAAATCAATTTTTTCACCATTCAGGAATCTCGTTATAATTTCAGGACAGTCAGAAGAAATATAGAATCCAAGAATAGTGCGCCATAACGGTTTACAGAGTTCAATATCTTCCGCATTACTTTCTGCTTCTAACAGATCCCTAAGAACGATTTGTGGGTCATTTTGTTCAGGAAACGTTAAATTTTCACGAAGCCAATCAGGCACAACAGGTTTGGCCTTAAGTGGTAACGTACGGAGAAAATGTAACCTTTTCTCTGGTCCTTTCGGTAAATTATCCGCTTTAGCGCCATTTCTGGTGAGTCGTTGTTTGCACTCTTGCAAGCATCTGCTCAATTCATGAGATTCTGTACCGAAGTAGTACATTTGGCCCAGCCGGTCGCTGATAATACTTTTCTTTTTAGCCATCTTAAACGTTCTCCTTACCACCTGATTCTGTAAAATTACTGTAAGGTTCTGCGCAGCTTGCGTATTGTCAGCGCTCTGCTCCGTCGTGCCAACGCTCGTTGGCAGGAAGGGAAGGTCATTACATTGTCCCAGAGTGGTACTTTGCCGCCTGCAAATAAGTAGCTACCATTATCTGTTATCGACAAACAGCCATGAGCAACGTGGATCCACCACTGTAAAACGGAGGGCGGTAACGCAATGAACTTCGTTGACCAGGACCAGTCACTATCGCCTTTACGCACACCAAACGTTACTCCTGAACATATCATCTGAGCCATTAAGGCCCAGGAGAAGCTATCGGTTTGCCAGTATCCGGCATTCTGCCGAATAAAATAACGATAACGCTGTTTTTCCTGACATCGTAACAATAGGTTATTAGCCGTTTGAGTTAGCCGTTGTTCTTCTGACCATTGGTATTTTTCAGCTTGCCAAAGCGATACATGGAGATCCGGGGGTAAAGTCGGGATAAACTGCATTTGAGACGACGGTAACAATACTCCACTCAAAGCATTGACGGGTAAATCGTCGTAATTAATCAAACGTAACCCAAACTGCTCAATGAAAGTATGGACACGTTCTCTGGCTGACAGATGCAATTCAATACACCCCATTGAACAGCCGTTATCCTCAACTAACCGGCGCCCTATTCGCTCACCGTCATTAAGTGCTTCTTGTAGAAGATTACGTTCACTTCTTGTAAACATTCCCATAATTCGGGCAATAATTCCCTGTTCAGTGACATCAACGGAAATGGTTCTTTCAGCCAATGAGACTAACGAATATGGCGAATAACGTCGTTGTACTACACAAAGCCAGCCAGCGGCAAAGAGCATGCGACGCAATTGCCATTCGGGTATCCTTGTTACCTGTGATACTGGTTCAATGTGTTGTTTTAATTCACCAAAAGGCAATGTGCTACGGCGCTGAAAACGCAAGGCCAGCGCCTCAGCGATCCAGTCAAATGCTGCGGGTATATTATGTAATTCGGTATATTGACATGTTACAGGAAGGCAATTTTCATACTGCCATAACATCTGAGCACCACTCAATGGCGTTATTTCTTCGCGTTTCAGTGGGGGGAGCACTGCCGTATCCCCTAACGCCATTAATACTCCCGATGGTCCATCAGTCAACCAATCATGTGGCTCTGTAATTTTACAATAAGTGGCGTAAGGCGCATGATCTAACACGTGTACATCAAAATTTACTGGGATATCTGAATACGCCAACGTAAGTTCATAGCGACAAAATGCCTGACCAGATATTTCCATCAGTTCCTCTGGTGGAATGAATAATCCTTCAGCCCCCTGCGATAGCGAGCCATGGGTTAATTCTTCTCCGTTTTTATTTCTAATGACATAGCATCCTCTTAATACTTCAGGCATATGAATAATAGGCGTACTGGCAGGGTTAAGCAGTATAGCCTGTCCAAACCGAGCTGCGCCTGACATACGAGGCCGGGCAGGGCGCCATCCCTGTATTAGAAAACGACGGGCTTCCTCTGGTAACAAATGAGCTATCTTATCCAGCGTTTGCCTGCCAACGTTATCGGAAGAAACTACCGACCACTTGGTAGATTTAATATCCCGACGTTGTGCTCTTTCACCAGCATTCTTCAAGGCTATGAAAATACTGTCTGCATATTTATGGTGAAGAATTAAATAGAGTGGAGAATTATCATAATAATCTCCTTCTGAACTAATATGAAAAAAATCATCACGAAAAAGCGGCAAACACCCAGACCGCAGTGCAGCCCCCGCTCGTGATTTATAGAAATAACCCTTCCGTCTTTTTAATAATAAATCCAGGGAATTTAATGTAGTACCTATGTCTCGTTCGTAATATATATTATTATAGTTCTCTATTTCATTAGACAAGGAGTAATAATGCTTAATTTCTGAGGCAGTAACAGCAGCGTCATCCATAAGAAGATAAATCTCTGGATGACCTGAATCATTAAGCTCCATGTGAATACAATACTTACCATTCTCTTTGAGTTGTTCTCTCTCAGTATGTACAGTAATATCACGAACCGCGCCCCAAAAAGGAGAGTCATAAGCCTGCCGCATGGCAGCCTTTGAAAGTAATGTTCTGAACTCAATAAACTCCTGATTAAAAATCTCGCCAAAATAAGATAGATATTGATGTACTAGCTTATTAACTGACTCAAAAGTTGAATGGCTATCTAATTCATTATTGACGAGTATATCCCGTAAAAAAACCTCATCCTTATAGCAGGGAAAAGCAATTCTCTTAGAATACCCAATCAATCTTTCATGTTTTGATGGTTCTGGGAGGACTAAACGGGTACAGTTTTGTTTTCTACTACTCCATCGTTCTAATCTTTCCCATAAATTGGGTAATTCAGTAAAAACAAATTTTTTATTTTTATCAAAACCGAGCAGTACAGAAAATCGAACCCGAAAATCCCCTTCGTCATGCGTCTCATCATCAGCACTGGCAGCAAGTAATGTTAAATATAAAATGGCAAAATAAGTAGGGTATCCTTTTCTTTGCGCTAAAATATCTAACCGCGACTCATCCCTGAGTGCATCCTGGATTTTAGACGCCTTTTTTCCAAACGAATCCAGAAAACTTCGCTTAGCATCCTCTTTGCTACGTGAACCTGCAAGTTGCTCAAAAACGCGCCCCGTGGCATCAATTCGGCTTAAAGTCGAGCCCGTATGCGAAGACTCAAAAAAGACGATATTTACTAGTTCAGCATTCCATTGCTCTAAAGTAACCGGGAAAGAATCATCCATACTCACCGCCTAATTACCGTTCGCTGTCATCTTTTTCAAACCGGCACCAGAAAACAAATGCCGAAAAAGAACCTCAGCCAGTAGAGGAGGAACAGCATTACCAATTTGGGTAAATTTTGACTCGACGTCACCTACAGGTTCAAAACCCTGTGGAAAAGTTTGTATTCGTGCACATTCCCGCCATGATAACCGCCTTGCCTGTTCCAGTTTGGGACGAGAAGTATCAACAATTAGATGTTCATATTCATCAGAAAAGTCCCAGCGCTGCTTCCAGCCATCCTCCAGGTTTGACCATGTTAACTTCATCACCGGACTGGCAGGATGTAATGTCACATGACGCCAGTTAGCTACGACGGTATAAGCAGGGCTGTCCCATAGAGCTTTACGATTTCGGGACATGAAATACCATGAGAAATGCCCTTCAGGATCATGTGGTCGTTCGTAAAACTCACCTTCAGGCCATAGTGGTAAATCCCTAATGGCCTCACCATGTGAAAAATAGGGTTTTAAATGAGGATTCTTTTTTGTCGCTTTGCCATGTGTTTCAGCAGGAAATTCAAAGCATTGCCCAAGATCGTTTCTGACGCCAATAATAAACAAACGCTTGCGCGACTGGGGCACGCCGTAAGCCCTTGCGTTTACCATATGATAGCTGACCTGGTACCCGGCAGCTTTATATGCCGTGAGCTGTTGTTCCAGAAAGCTACCTGCACCTAAATGTTTCAAGCCAGAAACATTTTCAGCAACAAAATACTTAGGCCGAACAGTCTCTAATACCCGTAGAAAGTGTTTATAAAGGTTTGTTCTGTCGTCATTGTTTGGTTTTCTGTTACCTGCCATTGAAAATGACTGGCAGGGATAGCCACCAACAACAATATCAACATCTGGAAAAGACTGAATTTGAGAGATATCGCTATGCCTGATATCAGTATCGGGGAAATAGTTCCCTAATGTTTTGCAGGCATTCTCTACAACATCGTTGGCAAAGACGATGTCTCCACCGGCTGAGGTAATCCCAAAATCCATACCACCACAACCGGAGAATAGTGAAAGTACCCGAATATTATCGTTTTCTCTCTCGAAAACACTGCTCATATGCCCATACCAAGTATCTTCTTATAACAAACCGCACCTGGTTGTTAATTTCCCATAAAATCATAGAGAAAGATTATACCCCTGTGTAAGGAATCTTACACCAACATGCTTAGCTTTTGAGGGTTAAGTGGTGTTTTTGTTGTTATAGTATTACTAAACGACCATTTTTCAGATAGCACTCCCCACCAAATCCCCCAACGTCACCATCAACATCATCGGATCCATCGGCGACGGCTCAAACCCCACCCGCAGGTAAAACTCCCGCGCTTCATCCGACAGGGCATGAACCAGCATCCCGCGAATACCGATAGTTTCCGCCACCTGAATCACCCGCAGTCCGGCATCCCTCACCAGCGCCCGCCCGATGCCTTGTCCATGTAGCGACCGATCCACCGCCAGACGTCCCAGCACCACAACAGGGATCGGATCGGGCATATTGCGACGAAAGCGGCCGGGGGCAGTGTTGGTCGTTACCGCGCTGGACGCCAGCGAGTAGTAAGCCATTACCTTCGCATCATCGCAGCAGACAAACGTACGGGACGCGCCAGAAAGCTGGTTCTTCATCGCCCGCTGTTTCAGCCAGTTATCCATAGAATCCACGCCGCAGCAGAACGGGGTAAGAATATGCCCGGCATGAAGCGGCTCTGGTGCGGAGATCATTTTTTCTGCTCCCACGGCGCAGGGGTCTGCATGGTTTTACGCAGCGCAGCATTGGGCGCAGGAGCCTGATCCAGACGAGTGAGAAATTCCTGATAAGCCTGCGGATCGGCCATGATGATGCGCTGCTCGATCAGCGCTTCCTCTGCGGCAGCGCGGGCGGCTTCCAGCACAAAGTCAGTGCGGTTTTTCCCTCTGGCTTTCGCCGCCCGATCGATAAGATCGCGCTCGGCGGGCCTGATGCGCAGGTTCAGGGTTTCGCGTTTCATCGCCATACTGTTTGCGGCTGGCATGGTGTTGTCCTCTTGTGTTTCTGTGGATATTAAGTATACAACACGCGTAACGCAGATGTCATTACGATAAATTTAGAAGGAATAGAACCGGAGTATCAAACCGAAAGGTTTTCTACTCATTTTTATCCACCTTTATGATTTACAAGAGGAAATACGGGTCACACGCAGGGTCTTGACAATAGATGGCAGAAGAATTTATTATGTAAATCAAATTGGTAAGTAACTGAATGTCCCCGAGTCCGGGCACCACCTTCCCTTTTTTATGCTTTCTTATGAATTCCTCGATGTCTTCAAGTCAATAAGTTTGAACATAGACTCTTTCCAGAAATTATTGCCATATGATCTCCATTAGACCAATATAAACGGATGCGTGATCATAATAAAGGCAGTAATAGTAAGTTTTAACATTAAACATACTGCGAAATTTCAATTAAGTTTCCATCAGGGTCCCTGATGTAGATAGACATTATCTCGCCTGTGGCTCCAGTTCTCTCAACCGGGCCTTCAACAATGGGAATGCCTGCCTGTAAGATCTCAGACACAACATCATTTATCGGTGTCGATGTAATAAAACATAAATCGGCAGATCCCGGCGTTGGTCTACTCGCTTTTGGTTCGAACTCCATTTCTTGCTGATGGAGGTTAATTTTTTGCGCTCCAAATATTAACGCTTTTCTGTTTTGTTTAAATGTTACCGCAGAAAAACCAAGTACCTCTTCGTAGAATCTTATTGTGGTTGATATATCAGATACCGTTAATACAAGGTGATCAATTCTGTCAATTATCATTTGAATAGACTCATGATGTTTATATTTTAGGGATGCTACATTAAAAAATAGCATTAACCTACTTTTAAATCAGATGCATTTTTTTTGCATCTACTCTAAGTTGCTGCCGAAAATTGGGATGTGCCAATTCAATGATGCTGAGCGCACGCTCGGTTGAAGAGAGCCCCTTCAGGTTTACGGAGCCAAATTCAGTGACTATCCAGTGCGTATCCGTTCGTGGGGTTGTTACAGGCCCCTCAAGGCGGGGAACAATACGAGAAATCGTATCATTCGCGGCCGTTGAGCGGGTCGTAATAATGGAACGACCTCCTTTAGATGCATATGCGCCTCTGACAAAATCCAATTGCCCTCCTGAAGCGCTGTACTGGTGTCCAAGCAAATATTCAGAGTTACAGGCACCAGTGAGATCGATTTGTAAGGTAGCGTTAATGGAGACAACATTCTCATTTTGCGCAATGATCCCCGGATCGTTAACATAATCGACAGGCCGACTAAAAAAAGAGGGGTTGTCGTTGAGATAGTCATACATATCCTTTTGTCCCATAGCAAAAGTAAATACAGACATTCCCCGGTCGATATTTTTACGCTGGTTGGTAACGACGCCTTGTTGAATCAAACTTACCAACCCCGGATTCAGCGCCTCTGTATGGACCCCCAGATCATTATGTTCCTTGAGCGCATTACAGATGAGCTCCGGTAATGCGCCGACCCCCATCTGGAGACAAGCGCCATCTGGCACAAGAGAAGCGATAATCTGACTGATAGCAATATCTTCGGCTACGGCAGTACGTATTGGTAGTTCAATTAAAGGGACATGGTTTTCAACAATGGCGTCAATTTCTGAAATATGGATTGCAGCACCTTCTCCATGAACGCGCGGCATATATTTGTTAACTTCGACAATAAGCTTTTTAGCTGTCCTCGCAATCCGGGTGGAATAATCGTTTCCAGTTCCAAAATTAAAATAGCCATACTTATCCATAGGGGACACGGTGTGAATAAAGGTATCAATACCAATATCATCAGCCAGTAATCGCGTCGCCTGATGAAAATTTGAAGGTACATAGTTAACTATTTTTCGCCTGGAACTCTCAATCCCCTGACGTATTAAAGCCCGTTCAATACCGGTAATAAACATACTGTAGAGATGAATATAGTCACTTAGCTCATGACGGAAAATAGTGTTCCCGGCAATGCTGGCTGTTTCATAACAGTAAACCCGCAGATCGTTGATTTCTCCCCTTTTCGCTCGCTTTGCCAGCGCATTCAGCAAAGCTGGAGGCTCTGCTGCAAACATTCCCATAGAGAGGTGACTGCCGGAGGTAATTAAAGTAACCGCCTCGTCAGGCGTCACGCATTTTTCGGCATACACTGCATTAACATTCATCATGACTCTAAACCTCAGGGCGATTTCTCAATAAGCGGCGTCTTCTTCAGGCGAACATCCACAGCAATAAACTAACATTGTTCGTTCGAAGCGCATGACCTCTACACCATTCTGGTTAATACCACATGTCCGAACGGTAACGATGCCTTGTCCCGGGCGACTATTTGACAGGCGTTTGCTGAGTACAGTGCTTTCAGCATAAAGTGTATCCCCTGCGAAAACCGGATGGACGGCTTGTACCTTATCCCAGCCAAGATTGGCCACGACCTTGGCGCTGACAGTACGCACGCTCATACCGGTTAAAAGCGCCAGAGTGAACGTTGAATCAACCAGTAACTTTTTCCATTCCGTTTTGCTGGCGTAAGCCGCATCGAAATGGACCGGCTGCACATTGAGAGTGAGCAGGGTAAACCACACATTATCGGCGTCCAGAACCGTCCGGCCGGGACGATGTTCAAAAACATCACCGGGATGAAAATCCTCCCAGTAAAGACCCGAAATTTCTCGGTAGCGCCCCTCGCTAATGGTTTTATAAGCGGGTAATAACGTGTTCATAATCAATTCCTCTGTTAATAAAATCAGGAAAAGATCCCTGCCCGGGCGAGTAATCTCCGGGCCTGACGGGCAACGGCTGCATCTATCATCATGCCGCTAACGATCCCGACGCCTTTGGCATTCTCTGTCAGTACTGCACGAGCATGATTAATTTCTGCCGTTGTAGGAGTAAATGCGGCGTTGATTACACTAATCTGAGCGGGGTGAATAGCCGATTTTGCAGAAAAACCAAAACTGAGCGCCTGCAGCGTTTCCTCTTTCAGACCTGAAAAATCGCCTATATCAAAGAAGGGAGCATCTATTGCAAGAAGCCCTTTCATAGCGCAGGCAGCCACTATTCTGGCCCGCGCCAGCGCAAGAGGCTCCCAGGCGGGTGTGGCGCCAATGTCAGCCGCCATATCTGCGGCGCCAAACATCAACCCGCAGAGTCTGGGGGTGGCGTCCGCAATAGACTCTACGGCATTAAGCCCAACAACTGACTCAATAATGCCAATAAGGCGAGTATCAGAACCAGCCATCATGATAAGACTATCCACGATTTGCAGGTGCGCGGCTGACTCTGTTTTCGGAAGAATAATGTAATCAGGAAAAAAACGGCATTCCAGTAACATATGCAGGTCTTCAATGCCAGCATGAGTATTCATTCCATTAATTCTTAATGCTATTTTCAGCGATGAGTTTGGTCGGGATGAAAGGAACTGCATCGCAATTTTCCGGGCCTGCGCCTTGTCATTCGGGGTGACGGAATCTTCAAGATCGATAATAGAAATGTCCGCCGCACTTTCAACTGCTTTTATGAAACGTTCTGGTCGAATTGCTGGGGTAAAAAGCCAGCTACGTGTCGGTGTATGAGAAATATCGGGCATATTGCACCTCCTGTTAACCTCACTATGCGCTCGCTGGTTTCATTCTTCCAATATATGATGGTGCCATTCTTAATTGCTTTTGGAGATGAGGATGGAACTGCGCCATATTCGCTATTTTCTCGCCGTCGCTGAAGAGCGGCATTTCACGCGGGCTGCGACAAAATTAGGCATAGGTCAGCCGCCGCTAAGCCAACAGATTAAGGATCTGGAAAGAGAGCTGGGAGCGCAGCTATTCCGGAGAGTGCCTCATGGCGCGGAATTAACCGAGGCTGGAAAAGCATTTTATGATGTTGTTAAAGGGATGCCTGCTACCGCGACAAGAGCCGTGCTGGCGGCGCAGCGTGTCGCCAGGGGGGAGTCGGGCGTGTTAAGGGTGGGTTTTACTGCCTCTGCGGCATTTAACAGTGTGGTGCCCGGCGCAATCCGTACTTTCAAGCGGGCTTATCCTGACGTTCGTTTGCAGCTTGAGGAAGGAAATACAACCCAACTGGCTGATGAATTGAATGAAGGATCGCTGGATGTTGCCTTTCTGAGACCCGGTTTTACAGGCAATGAACGGTTCCAGCTCAGGTTACTGTCTGAAGAGCCAATGGTTATTGTGCTGGCAGAAACGCATCCTGCTGCGGCGTGTAAACAGATTGCACTCTCGATTCTCAAAGATGAGTTTTTTTTACTCTTCCCACGTGAAATCGGCCTGTCGCTTTATGACGCAGTGATCAAGGCCTGCGGTAAAGCGGGCTTTGAACCGAAAATTGGTCAACTCGTGCCGCAAATTTCGTCAGTCATTAACCTTGTGTCGGCAGAGATGGGCGTGTCGATGGTTCCAGATTCAATGAGACAGGTTAATGTCAAGGGAGTAGTATACCGCCCCGTTGCAGACCAGATGCCCGTCGCAAAGCTGGCTCTGGCATACCGGCGCGGCGATACATCGCCAACGCTGAGAAACTTCATCCTGAAAGTCACTGGCTGAATGCGGTTATGTGAGCGTTGAATAATCATTTGAAACGTAACCAATAATTATTGGTCCGATTTTGTGTCTAAAGGAATCGCTAACGGAGCAGGAACTGGCTGCAATGTCTGTGGATCGACAGCCAGATAACGCCCGGTTTTACTGTCGATACCCACATAATCGATAAGCTTGCCTTTGGCATAAAGCACCATTGTCTGTTTTGCAAATGCCTCATATGCACTGCTCAGTATTTTCACTTTATCCACATAATCTGCTGCGAGATTATGCGTTTCCAGGGGGTCACGTTGCAGGTTGAATAATTCCCATGGAGCATTACCCGCCTGTGGGAATACTGTGACAAGACGACGCAATTTCCATTCCCCATCTATCCAGGCCGCCTGATTATGGAGTTCAACACCATATTGTGTGCGAGGCGCGTGCAGACTTTCACCGGTCAGATAGCGTTTAAAACTCACGCCGATCATTGGCAGTGTCGGTCTTTCAGATAATGATTTACTGGCATCAATACCTGCAAATTCATAGAGCGTGGGCGCAACATCATACGCCGCCATCGTGGCGTTATCTATGGCGCCATGATGGATGATACCAGGACCGGAAATCATAAAACTGGTATTAATTCCCCCCTGACCGCTGGTCGTTTTGTGATAGCGACCATAAGGCGCATTGCTGACATCAGCCCAGTGGGGGCCATAAGAGATAAATGAATTTTTACGACCAATATTTTCGTAACGATTATCGAATTGCTTCCAAAAATCCGGTTCAGATTCATAGTGAAAGCCCTCTGCCGGATTCACCCCATTATCACTTAAGAAGACCAGAATCGTGTTTTTATCGCGCCCGGTCTTTTTTAACGTCTCAATAACGGTGCCGATCTGTGCATCCATATTGGCGATCATAGCAGCGTAAACCTGCATCACCTTCGCCGTATATTTCTGCTGTTCCGGGGTCATCGCCTGCCATTCTTTATCAAGTTCCAGTCCTGGCAGAGGTATGTCATCACGCAGGAAACCCAGTTTCTTCAAACGAGCAATACGCTGACGATAGACGTCTGCATAGCCCTGTTCATACTGACTTTTAAAACGACTAATCCATTCATCCGGCGCCTGCAGAGGATCATGTGGCGCAGTAAAGGCCAACCACGCGAAGATAGGTTGTTCCCGTGGCGTCTCGCTGATCCAGCGATTAATCTGGCTGGCATAGGCTTCGCTGGAGTAAAAACTGGAGGGCAGTGAAATGCGCTGATTGTCACGGGTATAATAGGTATGAAATATCTCCACGGTTCCCAGCGGCACGGCATCATCAAAGTGACTGGCGCCTCCCCCCATCAAGGCGAAAGAATGACGAAAGCCCCGATCTTTTGGCGTCGAGCCTGGCGTAAAACCAAGATGCCATTTACCCGCCATCAGCGTATTGTAACCAGCATCTTTAAAGCGTTCAGCCATGGTCGTCACCCGATCAGTCAGGCGCAATTCATAGCCTTCCTTACCTATGGTATTTTCATACCACCACATACCGCCTATACCCGCTTGCTGACTGGTGTTCCCGGTTAATAGCATCGCACGGGCGGGAGCAGACATGGGAGACGTGTAATATTGACTCATCCGCACGCCGTTCTCAGCCATCGCCTGCAAATTAGGCGTTGGGATTTCCCCACCGAAGGGAGTGATATCAGAATATCCCATATCATCAGCGATAATCACGATAATATCAGGACGTTCGTTTTGCGTACTGTGTGCCGTACCGGAGAAGATAATGCTGAGTGTGGCAAGTGTTACTTCTTTTTTCACGGCTTATTCTCCATTTCAGACTACGGATGTTGTACAAGAGCGGCAGGCAAATGCGGCAAGAGGGACCATCAGCCCGAAAATCTGCCCATAACGTCAGCACGCCAGGCCTTCAGTCCATTCAGATTCCGGGGCCAGGCGCGTAGCGGAGCCAGAATCTCCGTGAAAAAAGAGTAATAGCCGCTACAAAGTCGGTTGTAGCCGGCACTGTTGATATGTGCGGGGCAGCCTCCCTGGCAGACTATTTTCACAGAACACCGTTGACACTCCCGGCGCTGGCTTTTCTTAATACCAAAGGGAAGCCGGGTTGCGGAATCTACGGCTGGCGCTAACGTATTATTAGAAAGCTGTCCCAGGTAATGCTGGCTATTAATCAGATGATCGCAGGCATAGAGTTTGCCGTCCGGCTCCATGACCAGATTCGTGCCGCAGCGGGCGGAATGGACACAGGTGGCGCTGATATGCGTAAAATATTGTGCCCATGCCTGTTCAATGTTGATCACAAAAACCCGTCCCATATCACCGCGTTTGCGCCATTGACGCCAGATATCAATCATGAAACGTCCCCAGTTATCCGCACTCAATTGGTAACGTTGCTGTAGGGCGTTGCCTTCGTCCATCAGTGGCTGAAATTGCAGATAACGAGCGCCAAGGCTAACAACATGATCGTAGATGGCTGCCGCATGGCGAGCCATGTCATCATGCACGACAATCAGTACATTAAAATCGACTCGATAGTGTTGTAACAATGTGATTCCCCGCAACACCGCCGGATAGCTGGCCTCGCCGCGTTTGCCCGGACGATGATGATTTTGCAAGTCTTCACTGCCCTCAAGACTGATGCCAATAGTAAAATTATTGTCGCGAAACAGACGGCACCAGGCATCGTTTAACAACGTCGCATTCGTTTGCAGACTATTACTGATCGTCACGCCGTCAGGCGCATATCGTTGTTGAAGCGCTATTACCTTTTTATAAAAACCGATTCCGGCTAAAAGCGGTTCACCGCCTTGCCAGACAAAATTAATTTCACGCGCACTGGCAGGTTGCGCCGCAATATAGCGACAAATAAAAAGCTCCAGCGTTGATTCATTCATTTTTTCTACGGGCGTTTCGCCCTGTGGGTAATAACAATAGCGGCAGGCCAGATTACATGCAGGGCCTATGGGTTTTGCCAGAATATGAAAGGGTATCTGCGCGCGATATTCAGTCATTACGGGGATTTGTTGTTGCCGTAATGTGTTGAGATTCAACATTATTCTGTCCTGTAATTATCATTTCTGATGCGGAGACATTACTCACATTTCGCAATAGCGTCCGTCTGGCGCTGCGGGCAGAATGCCGAGAGCAGGCTTTATCTATTGATACGCCGGTTTTCTGCATAGCGCATGACGCTATTGAAACGTTATTTAGTAAATCCTGTCTGAACCAGAAATTAAGTCTCTGTTAACCTGCGCTATTACAGAAAATCATAGAACAGGCGTCTCAAAAGAATATCGTCCTGAAGGACGAGAACCCAAGGCATTTTCAGGAGATGAGTCAACCGCGACAGAAAAAAAATTATATTAATAATTTTAAATTATTTTTTAGAAAACCAGACAGGATTTAAATTAAAATCATTTATTTTCAAGATGTTATAAAAAAAACCGCAACATACGTCACATTATTAACATGTGAATGATTGTGTTAACCGAATGTAAATTGTATGTTTCAACATACCACTATTTTACTGCGCCCCGACGCGCTCATCCGGATGGAAGGAGATAACATGTCAGCCTTATCAACTACTGGCCATAATGACGGGATCACTCTCCATTGCTTACAGAGCATTGCGCAACTCATTCCTCTGTCGTCGGCGGTTTTTTATCGTGTTAATGCTTATTTAAAGCCGGAAGCCTATGTTTTACATAATATTTCTAATAGCACACACCAACAATATCTGGAGCATTTTCAACCATTAGACCCGCTATCGCCTTCCCGATTCGGCCAACAGGTTATTACAGTAGCGACGATGACGCCCGGCATCTGTGCTCGTCATCGCCATTATTATCATGAATTTATGCTACCTAATCATGTGTGCGACATGATTGAGATCTTTATTCGTCGGGGCCATCGTATTATCGCGGGCATTTCATTAATGCGCGATATACCTTTTTCCAGCGAAGAGCGTTTGCGAGCCCAGGCAGTACAACCATTACTGGGACTGGCAATTCATGATTCTCTTCAGGAAGACAACGATCTGGCGTCAATATTGACCGCCAAAGAGCGTGAAATTGTGGGAATGGTCTGCGAAGGGGCCAGCAACAAATTGATTGCCCGTCAGTTGAATATTTCTCTCTCAACAGTGAAAACGCATTTACGTAATATTTTTGCTAAAACAGAAGTGATAAATCGCACGGAACTGGTTTCCCGAACCAGAATGTCCTCGGTACAACATTCACTGAATATGTGAAAGCGTTCTTTTTAACCCGCGTCAATTGCGGGTCTTTTCCCCATATGTCATATATGCCTGAATTAATACCACCCTCTGAGCTGATGCCGCAATAAAATGTCATATTATCTGGCGTCGGTATCCTGTTGCAGCCATTGATTCATGGCCTGATTGATCATATTTATCACACTAAGCAGAAGAACACGCTGGTGCCGCTCAAGCCGCAGATAACGGCGCAGCGGCGGCATTTTACAAACCACTTCGCTCGCAGCCCATAGCTCAATGCTGCAATACCATTCCTTATGATGTAAAACCAGCGTGAACCGACGATAATCCAGTTCACTCAGAGCCTGTTGTAAATTGGGGAAATGATTAAGATAGTTAATCAGCCCGGCGGTACTTTTGCTGCCAGTAAAAATGACGGGATAACGTTTCAGCCATCCGGGCTGATGAACGCGAATTTTGCCCTGCAAAGGATAATTGATTGTGCCTTTCACCCTGAATTCACAACTGTGAATACTGGCCATGAATAACCGTTTTTGCTGAACATGGCAGATAACCTGGGTAAATGCATTCAGATGCAGCACGGCGCTATGTTCGGTCAATTTTTCACAACGCCAGCCGCTCAAATCACGTAACACCATATTCATTAATGCGTTCTTAAACCAGGGGACGGAGGACATCTGGCGTCATCTCTTCATTGTTTCGCTTTTCATAATTGCCCATCGCCCGTTCCACGACCTCTTCTACCGGAAGCGGGAGGAAAGGATTAACCCGTTGCACACATAATGTCCAGAATAAGGCATAGGCGGCAGTCAATCCAAGCATAATACCGAATGGTATAAGTACATCCCGACTGTTCATTCCTGGAGGCGCGATATTAATAATGGCGATAATAATACCCACGCTCGAAATAATCTGAGGTAAGGGAAACCAGGGGGCCCGGTAAGCGCGTGGTAAATCGGGGCGCCGAATACGTAAGATAACGACCGATAACGTTACCAGCAGATAAGCTACTCCCCAGGCGCAGACCGCAGCGAGGATCAGCGGAACAATGTGGTCGATATCACCGTTCAGATACCAGGCATGTAAACAGGGAATCGCAACACCGAATGCGATGGCGATGACCGGTGTTTTAAAGCGGGGGTGCAACCAGGTCAGAAACCGCGGCAAAGCGCCGTCCAGCGCCATGCCGTATATAATACGCGGTACTGCCGCCATTAGCGTATTAATCGTCGCACATCCCGCTAACAACAACCCCACGCCCAGCCAGTATTGCCCGACATGTCCCATGACACGATTGGCAAAGGCGGGAATAGCCATCGGCGTATCCAGTAAAAAGATATGGTTTGCCGCATCGACCACCACATTATTTACCTGCCGGTTAATCGCAGCGCCATAGAGGAACATACAACCTGCCACCGCTAAAAGGCCAAGCGCCATCGCTCTGGGAATCGTACGATGCGCTTTTTTAATTTCCGGCGCCATTGGCGTGACCAGTTCACAACCGACGAACATAAACATCGCCATGCCAATATAACCAAACAGACCAGAAAGATTACTGACATCAAGCGGTGCGCCAAACCACCCGGAATGATGAGTGACCGGGGATAACAGGATCCCGCATAAACCGAAGATGGTCAGGGTAGTCCACATACCGAATGTAAGAAACACTTCCACCTTGCCAAATACTTCAACACCAATGGCATTCAATAACCCGAAAACCACTACCATGCCGACGCCAACCATCCAGGTATTGTGCTGCATGGCCACGTGTTCGCTAACGGACTCAAAGTTCACCAGCGCCATGACGCCAGCGAGAATCGTTTCTGCCGTGCCGGCAAAAATGTGTACGATCAGGTAAGCGCAAAGCGCACCGGTGATAGCGAAAAAACGCCCCATCCCGCAGGAAATATAGTCGTAGACGGAGCCAGTCGTGGGAATAAGCGTTGCCGCTTCGGCAAAGGTGGTAATCTGCGCTTGCATCATAATAAATGCCAGTAATACCGCAAGGGCAAAGGTATCTCCCCCTGAGCCAAAACCACTGGTCACGGTCAGGATCACCGGGCTTGCCATAATCAGCCCGACGGAGCTGGCAAGCGTCGTGGGGAAACCAATAACGCCACGTTCAAGATGGCTGGCAAGTCTGTTTTTAAACATGGTCAACCTCTTCACTATTATTACAACAATAAATTACCGCTCCGGAATAACGCTTATTTATGGCAGGCAGCGCATCTAACAGGTATCGTCCTGAAGAGGGATAACGGTAAATAACGTTGTGACGCCGTCCCCGCATGCGCTAATAGCAAGTGGGGAGCGCGTTATTCTCCCCAGTGATGCCAACGCTACTGACGAACAATTAAAGGGTTCAACCCTGTTTATGGCTTTCAACGTTTGCCAGATAATGTTTTACAAAACGGGGCGTTAAAACTTTCCATGCCACTTCGGTTCCCTGTTCAACAAACCAACTATCGCCCGGTGAAAAACGTATCGGTTCCTGACCCGCAACAGTGAGTTCCACTTCCCCTTCCAGCACGGTTGCGTGCTCGGTAAAGGGATAAATCATAGTGAAACCGCCGCGGGTCGATGAAAACAGTCCACAGGTAAATACATCCTCAGGTTTACCGTAAATCATCGCAACGGCGACCTGGGGATCGCCTTCTGTTGGCAACGCCCCTAACAGGCTGACACTCCCGACTGGCTGTAATTCAGGAACAGGTTGATTGAGTTTAAAAGCGTGCATTAATGTTCTCCTGGTTAATTCCGGCCTTTCCAGAAACCGGCTGTTTGATGTATCAGTTTTCCCGCACTGACCAGCAATAGACGTAGACTGTCGCGACCATAAATTGTCGCGTGGGGAATGCTACTCATCAGACGATACCGCTCGGAACCGCCATTTATTCCTTCGGCCAGGATTTTGCATACAATATGGGAAGGCGTGACGCCAAATCCGGAATAACCCTGAACATAAAAAACATTATTGTGTTCACGAAGCGTGCCAATCTGCGGAAACAGATTCGCGCTACAGGCCATCGGTCCGCCCCAGGCAAAATCGATTTTAACGTCTTTCAAATAAGGGAAGACCTCCGTCAACAGAGTGCGGTTCCAGGCAGCAAAATCGTGCGGGGTATATTCAAGAAACCTTGTGGCGCTGCCAAACAGCAGACGGTTTTCTTTTGTGAGACGGTAGTAATTTATAACCGGGCGGATATCGCTAAAAGCCCCGCGCAAGGGACTGATCCGCTCAACAAGCTCGCTGGAGAGAGGTTCTGTAGAGACCTGATAAGAATAAGTAACCAGCGTTTTCTTATAAATTTCTGGTTCCAGATTATTGAGAAAACTATCACAGGCCCACAGCAATTTGGCTGCTTTTACGCTGCCCATCGCAGTACGTACCCGCACAGTTTTACCGTAACTGACCTCAACCACAGGTGAATATTCGAATATCTTCACCCCCAGCGAATTCGCAGCCTGAGCGGAGCCCAGCAATAAATTCAGCGAGTGGACATGCCCTCCCCCCATATGCTTGAGAACACCGCAGTAGACGTCGGAACCGATAACCTGCTGCACGTCTTTACCGGTATAGAGTTCAATATCATCTTCCGGCGTAGCAGCTTTGAATTCTTTTTCCCATTGTTGCAGCGTTTTTAACTGCCGCTGGTTGTAGGCCAGATAACCATATCCGGGGACAAAATCAGCATCAATATGGTATTTACGAATTCGCTCCCGAATAATACCTGCGCCGAGGTTCGAGATTTTAAACAGCGTCTCCATTCCCGCTGCGCCTACATATTTTTTAACGGCTTCGATGTCGTGACCTATACCGGCCATCACCTGACCGCCGTTTCGCCCGGTGCCGCCATACCCAAGATGGCGGGCTTCCAGAACGACAACATTAGTGATCCCCTGCTCCGCCAGTTCCAGCGCGGTATTGATGCCTGAAAAGCCACCGCCAATGATCACCACATCGGCATCAATATCGTCTTGCAGAGCAGGAAAATGCAACGGGTATTTTTTCGTCGCGCCGTAGTAATTCAACGCATCGATTTTTGTATTCATCGCGTTACCTTGTCATCACGCTTGACTAAGACCGCTATCACAGCACGGTAACGTTTTACAAAATATCGTCCGGAAGAATGACGTTCTTTGGAACGATATTCAGTTCCAGGCAAGTATGTTGAGATGGAAAACGTACATTCCTGACCTACAGGCACTTCTGATGAGCGACGTGACATTACTTGCCGAAGTAACAACTTTTTTACGCCAACGACACGGACAATTTATTGCAGGTGAACGTCAGGCCGGAAACGGCACGAACTTCTCGGTCACTAACCCAGCCACCGGCAAAATCATCGCCGACGTTGTGTCGGCAACCCCTGCGCAGGCAGAAGAGGCCATGCAGAGCGCCAGACGGGCGTTTGATGTCTGGCGTAAAATGCCAACGTTACAACGCGGCGCATTACTGCTGAAACTGGCTGATACTCTTGCCGCTCATCGTGAAGAGTTAGCTCAACTGGAAAGCGTCTGTTCAGGTAAAACGATTATGCTGTCGCGCGGTCTTGAACTCGATCAGTCAGTGGCCTTCCTGCGTTACTTTGCCGGTTGGGCAGGAAAAATAACCGGTGAAACGCTGAATGTCTCCCTGCCATCAATGGGAGAAGAGAGATACACAGCGTTTACCCAACGCCAACCCATTGGTGTGGTCGTCGGTATTGTGCCGTGGAATTTCTCCATTATGATTGCTATCTGGAAGCTGGCCGCAGCGCTGGTATGTGGCTGCACCATCGTCATTAAACCAAGTGAATATACCCCGCTGACACTGCTGCGAGTCGCTGAACTGGCTAAAGAGGCAGGTTTCCCTGATGGCGTAATTAACGTGGTAAACGGTGCTGGCGGTGAGATAGCGCAACAGCTGATCGCGCATCCAGATTGCGCCAAAGTGAGTTTCACCGGGTCAGTCGCGACAGGTGAGAAAGTCCGGCGTTCGGCAACATCGTCAGGAAAACGCGTTACCCTCGAACTGGGAGGGAAAAATGCGGCGCTGTTTCTCAATGATCTCACGGCACAAGCCATGGTCAACGGTATTCTTGAAGCCGGTTATCTGAATCAAGGACAGATTTGTGCTGCCGCAGAGCGTTTTTATCTGCCCCAGGAAAAACTGGATACGGTCATGACGCTCCTCAGACAACGGTTATCGGAGATCGTGCCCGGCTCGCCTTTAGATGAAAAAACGGTGATGGGCCCGCTGGCGAATCAGGTTCAGCTTGAAAAAGTGCTGCGTCTGATTCAACGTGCACGGGAAGAAGGGGATACCATTGTTTATGGCGGTGAAACTTTACCTGGCGGAGGGTTCTTTTTACAGCCGACAGCGGTAAAAGTGCGTAGTAAAAACAGTACGCTGATGCACGAGGAGACCTTTGGCCCTGTCTGTAGCTTTATCGGTTATCAGAATGAAAAAGAGGCGCTTTCGCATATCAACGCTTCGCCATTCGGCCTTGCTGCAAGTGTGTGGTCGGAAAATATGTCTAAGGCATTACGCTACGCTGAAGATATTGATGCTGGCATGGTGTGGGTCAATATGCATACCTTCCTCGATCCCGCGGTACCCTTTGGAGGGATGAAAGGATCGGGTAGTGGTCGTGAATTTGGCAGCGCGTTTATTGATGACTATACCGAACTTAAATCTGTCATGGTCCGTTATTAACCATCCTGAAAATGATGCAGGCAGATCAACCATACCGAAAGGTGGACTGTCTGCCTGATTATCAGGTTCGCTCGCTGCGTTTTTTTGCTTTTGGGATAATGTTAAACGCCCGGCCCGGCGTTCCTTCCTGCATTACTAGCGCCATCTACCGTTAGAGTAGGCTATCTCCAGCCTTAACGGTTCAGACTCATCCTGTAACATCGCTTCCAAAGACAACGCCAGCGTCTGATGATGGGCATCTTTTACACTGACTTTCAGCATGTTGATGCTCGGTTCATAACGTAAAATAGCAGCGCGAAGCTCACGGCAAAACCAGTTGAGAACCCGTTTGTCACCCACATTCACCTCGTGCCATTCCGGCATACCCCGAGTGAGCAGCGGCGGTAATGTCTCGCCACCTGGCACGGCGCAAGAGTTGAATAAACACATTAACTTGCGTCGTACCAATTCATGTGGGCTTATCCCCTCAACCAAGAGCCTGTCGAATAGCGCGACCGGAATGGTTGGCGTCATCATCATTTCCCTATCTGGTCCATCGCCAGATCCCATACTGACGTTCTGGACTCCTGCTGAGCGCCGTCTGATTTCTCGGCAGTGATTTGCCATTCGATTTTCGTGAAGTTCAGCGACATCGTTTCCACCGGCTTACCGCCGGCGCCGCCGCTAACACTAAGTTGTGATATCAGCGCGTTTGTCAGGGTATAAACGATAAGCGACCGCATTTTGCCGTCGTCATTGCGGCACAACGTCAGCACCGCTGTTCTAATTAGCCTCCCGCTACAGCAGTACTCATTGAGCACAGGCGTGGCGAGGTCGACAAATTTGGTGAGCGACATTTCACCAACATGCGCACGCCCGGAAGTCCGCTCAGTGAGGCTAACATCGTTATTTACCTGCATTGCCACATTGTGGCTATAAGACATGATCTCTATCTGATCTTCAAAGCCTTCAACCTGGCTTTCGCCTTTGATATTGTCGAGCTTTAAAAAAATCGCATCCATGATTTATCTCCTTGTTGATCAGGTGGCAGTTCAGCAGCCAGACGAATACCGGCGGCCAACGCTTGTGACTCTTATTAAAAGCGCAACTACCAAAAAACACAGCGTGAAAAGCGCCAGGTTTGCAGGGATTTTGCCAACGTTTACCCACGTCTGATGAACGTTATTCCACTGGTTGCAATGCAATAGAGGGTTTTGGCCCGCTGTGGCCAAATACAATTGAGGTTATACTGAACGCTCTCTGCCATATTCAATCCCTTTTATCGCAAAGTATCCCTGGTGCCGGTATCACAGCGTCATTATTCAAAAATTGACATTTCAGAATAATAATCAGTTATATATAAAAAACACATCAAAAAGCAAATATCAACTTAATTTTTACTTATTTAATAAAAAAATACAAATTGATTCATATCAATTAACACATATAAAAACATTAAAAATCAAAGCGTTAAATAAAAATTAATCACTATGGAAATTTTATTTTTCTTAATACTCACATTATAAATGTTATTTGCTTATTTTCCTGTGAACACTAAAAAATGATTTAAATCAAAAAAACAAACTATTCTCGTTGATTAACGTTTTGACCGAAATAAAAAAGATTTTATACGTCCCGGGATAATCTCCCTTTCTGATGGACAATATGCATTAACAAGCGGGCAAACAGGTAACTTCTGCCCGAGTAATCCGTTACCCGACTGATATTAACATTGTCATGAGGTGATATCATTTGCCTGGCCAGCCATAATCATCCGGAACCGGCGCTACGCCACGAACATCAGGACGGAGCATTTTTTGTCGATCCTCTTCGTCATCCACCCAGACACTGGCTATCTCTTCACAGGTTGCAAACCATACGCCATCATGCCCTTTAATATGTTCAATCAAACGTGACAACATCATCATATGATGCCCATGACCGATTATCTGCGGATGAAGAGCCATCGCATATAAACCGTTTTCCTGATGGTTATAAGCATAGGTAAAAATATCCTTCCAGCGTCGCAGAACAGCGTCAGTATCGCTCATCCCCTCCTGGTTACCGGTATACGCCAGTGCGGGAAAATCATCCAGATACCAGCTAACAGGAATTTCCAGAATCGCGCTGGCCGGGCCTGCGATATTTCCCGTTTCCCAATTCACCTGCCAACGTTGAGGATGGTAAGGCACAAGATCTCTCGCCATCAGGCTACTGTCATAGAGAAAACCGGCTTCCTCCAGAAGATCCAGCGTATTCTCGCTATAATCCCAATAGGGAGAACGGTATCCCACAGGGCGTATGCCGAAATGTCTTTTATAACAGGCGAACGCCAGATCCATAAGTCGGCGTTCTGTATCACGATTCACCAGAGTCGGATTTTCATGATAGTAGCCATGGTGAGCGATTTCATGCCCGGCATCAAAAATTGCTTTACTGATTTCCGGGAAGGTGTCTACAGTGTGTCCGGGAATAAAAAAGGTGGTTTTGATATTATTTTCTTTGAACAATTTCAGAAGCCTTGGTACGCCAACTTGTGCACCAAACTCTCCTCGTGACATAAAGGATGGCGATGGTCGATTAAATCCGCCCAGCCATAAAGACTGAGCATCTACATCGACACCAAGATTGACCGCAATCCTTTTACCCTCAGGTAATTTTAAATATCCCATAACGACCTCCAGCTAATACATAGAAGGGACACATTCTGTTATTTAATGTGTGATGACCAGATATTATATATGCCTGCTTTTCTGCGTCTGTCCTTGAACGTTGTTGCTGCCCCCCCAAGTCTATTTTCATATAGAACATCGAGGTTAATTTCTCCTGAAATGACATCCTCTTGATTGACGTGCGCCTCTGCGATAATACCTTGTGGATTTTTCCACACGACATCACAGGGGCTTAAAATTGAACTTCGGGCCCAGCAGCCTGGCAGTGGCCCGCCCGGGTTTCCGCCCAGGCAACAGTGAACAAGATAAATTTGATTTTCAATACAACGTGCATGGCAACAATGCCTGACTCGCCAAAATCCCTGTTCAGTAAACGTAGCGGAAGGCGTTAAAATTAACTCTACACCCTGTTCCGCCAGCGTCGCGGCACACTCCGGTATTTCTGCTTCATAACAAATATTAAAACCCACCCTTGCAAATGGCAGTTGAAAAACAGCCATTTTATCGCCTTCCTGAGTATACCAACCCCGTTCAGCCGGGAAGATATGCGTCTTACTGTGAGCATAATGTTCGCCATCGGGTCCCCATATATGCGCAACATTCTCATAGCGATCTGCTCCGGTCTGCTCCAGATGAGAGCCAGCAATAATGAACTGTCCTCTTTCTTTCGCTTCCTGTTGAAAAAGCTGCTTATAGGCATCCGTGAACTGATCAATTAAAGTAAGGTGTGAAATGGGTCTTTCTTGCCATTTTTTCAATAATGTAAATAACTCAATGGTAAATAGCTCCGGGAAGATAACGACATCAGCCCCCTGACTTTTATTAAGAAGTATCCTTACCTTTGTTATGAAATCTTCAAAAGTGTTTATTTCGGTAACAATATACTGACAGGCTGAAACAGTAAAATTACGTGACATCGTGATATCCCCGGCATGAAATTTAAACTTAAATTAACGTATAGCGCATGGAGAATATTAGGGAGTGGACATTACGACATCAGGTTATTTTTTGTGAAGCTGCGCAAAATATATGGAGAAAAGAGTAGAAGCATTGAACCTTTATTTACATAAAGGGGACTTTATCGATGATCGCAGCGAGACAGAGAGTCGATAAAAATCCAGGCGAAAAACAATAACCCTTACCACAATATTATTTTCAGCATCTGAAAATAATCAGGCAAACTAAATGATAACGCGCTGGTATAAAACCAACGCGTATTTTTACCGATAAGGGTAATGAAGACGGCCACCCGAAGGTGGCCGTTAGAACCCGGTAGCGCTTCGCTTATCAGGCCAGTGAAACCGAGACAGCTTTAGCGGTGAGACGCCAGCGGCTGTTCCGTCATTGGCGGGTGGTGCTTTTCTGGATCTTTAATCAGTACCCACAGGATGATGGCGCCGATAATATCGAACAGACTGAGTGCAATGAAGAACGGGCCGTAACCGATAATAGCGACCAATGCCCCCATAAACAGGTTGAAGCTTAACTGTCCCATCCATGCCGCAGATCCTGCCAGACCGGCAACCGTCGCGACCTCATTTTTCTTGAACAGGTCAGCGCTCATGGTAATCACGACGGTAGACAGCGTCTGGTGCGCAAAACCGCCAATACTCATCAATGCAATGGCGACATACGGGTTAGTCGTAATGCTGACAAAACCGATCGAAATCATCAAAACAGCGCCGATGGTAAAGCTACAACGACGCGCATTGATCGTGGTCATGTGCATCTTTTCCATGAAGAACTTCGCCAGGAAACCGCCTGCAACGCAGCCAAAGTCCGCCGCCAGGAACGGCAGCCAGGCAAACATGGCGATCTCTTTTAACGGCAGATGCATCACGTTAATCAGATACAGCGGCATCCAGAAACTCAGCGTTCCCCATGCCGGGTCAGCCAGAAAACGGGTAATCGCCAACGCCCAGAAGTTACGCTTTTTAACGATCTCTTTAACGGCCGGTTTTTTATTATCGTCCTGGAGATAGCTTTCCTGGCCGTCTTCGATATAACGCAGCTCTTTGTGGGTGATCCACGGGTGTTTATTTGGCGAGTTATAAATCAGGAACCAGGTGATGGCGAACAGCACGCCGATCCCACCGGTAATCACAAACGCCATTTCAGTACCGATGCCGCTATCAGCAAAGGTCAGCATCGCCCAGACCACCAGCGGCGGCGCCAGCATCGCGCCAATTGAAGTACCGATATTAAACAGGCCCCCCGCAATACCGCGTTCTTTCGTCGGGAACCATTCGGCGCTGGCTTTAATCCCGGCCGGAATCGCTGACGCTTCGGTTAGCCCCATCAGACCACGCAGAAATGCCAGACTTATCCAGCCGCCGGCCAGCGCGTGCGCCATGTTAATCAGCGACCATAACAAGGCAAAGATAAAGAAGCCGATTTTCAGTCCGATGACATCCATCAAATAGCCGGTGATCGGCTGCGCAATGGTGTAACAAAGCTGGAAGGCGCTCACCACCCAGGAATATTGTTGCTCATCAAAATGGAGTTCTTTCATCATCGCTGGCGCCGCAACGCTAAGCGAGCTACGGGACAGGTAGTTTACGATGGTCCCTACGCAGACCAGGCCGATAATCCACCATCTTAATTTTGTCATCTTCATGATAAAGCCTCGTTAAAAAACATTAGCTCCGCGCCGTCTGACCTGTAGCGGGAAAACTGAAATCACAAAATTGGTTGACCAATCAATATTTTCTCATCCGGACCGGTCAAAATCTGGCGGCAACTCCCGCCATTAATATTCTTGAAATAAATACATCAGCTCATTTCAAGTTGAATGGTGAATGCTTTTCACCCAGCAAAAATTGACGCAGATCAAATAAATAAAATTGGCAGACCGTGAATGATGATATTTGTGATTTGGTTAGCCAATTTAGACAATAAGGTTGACATGAGAAAAATTTTGGTTGAATTTAGGGGGCAGAACGGGTTTACAAAGCACGTTTCGATGTTGGCTGGCAATGGGTCAACCACGAAGACGTTATCGCAAGAAGAGGAAACGAGATATGAAACAAACCTGGCGCTGGTACGGACCTAACGACCCGGTAACGCTGTCAGATGTACGCCAGGCTGGCGCAACCGGCGTGGTAACGGCGTTACACCATATCCCGAATGGAGAAATTTGGTCGGTAGACGAGATCCAGAAACGTAAAGCAATCGTTGAAGAGGCGGGTCTGGAGTGGTCTGTGGTAGAGAGCGTACCTATCCACGAAGACATCAAAACCCACACCGGTCAGTACGATTTATGGATCAAAAACTACCAGCAAACGCTGCGTAACCTGGCGCAATGCGGTATCTATACGGTTTGCTATAACTTTATGCCGGTGCTGGACTGGACACGTACGGATCTGGAATACGTATTGCCGGATGGTTCAAAAGCGTTGCGTTTTGACCAGATTGAATTCGCCGCGTTCGAACTGCACATCCTGAAGCGTCCGGGAGCAGAAGCCGACTATACGGCAGAAGAGATTGCTCAGGCAGAGCGGCGTTTCGCCACCATGAGCGAGGAAGACAAAGCACGTCTGACCCGCAACATTATTGCCGGTTTACCTGGCGCGGAAGAAGGCTATACGCTGGATCAGTTCCGTCAACACCTGGCGACGTATAAAGATATCGATAAAGCAAAACTGCGTGAACATTTTGCCTATTTCCTGAAAGCCATTATTCCGGTTGCCGACGAGGTTGGCGTGCGTATGGCCGTTCACCCTGACGATCCGCCGCGCCCTATTCTCGGCCTGCCGCGCATTGTCTCTACCATTGAAGACATGCAATGGATGGTGGAAACCGTTAATAGCATGGCGAACGGCTTCACCATGTGTACCGGATCTTACGGCGTGCGCGCTGACAACGATCTGGTTGATATGATCAAGCAATTTGGTCCGCGCATCTACTTTACGCATCTGCGTTCTACGCTGCGCGAAGAGAATCCGAAGACCTTCCACGAGGCCGCCCATTTGCACGGCGATGTGGATATGTATGAAGTCGTTAAAGCGATTGTGGAAGAAGAGCACCGTCGTAAAGCCGAAGGTAGCGACGATCTGATCCCAATGCGCCCGGACCACGGTCATCAGATGCTGGACGATCTGAAGAAGAAAACGAATCCGGGTTATTCCGCCATTGGCCGTCTGAAAGGGCTTGCGGAAGTCCGCGGCGTCGAACTGGCTATCCAGCGCGCTTTCTTTAGCAAATAACCTTCTTTCGCATGGCGCGACGCGTCATGCGATTTCCCCTACTCAATGCAATAGCAACATGCCTCGCCCCGGAGATCGCGGGCGAAGACGTCGAATGACAGGAGTTTGCAATGGAACAGAATATCGCCACCGCCCAGGTTTCCGTCGCCCGCCCAAACTGGGACAAATCACGTCTGGTATCACGTATTGTGCATCTGGGCTGCGGGGCGTTTCACCGCGCGCACCAGGCGCTCTTTACCCATCATCTACTGGAAAAGAGCGACAGCGACTGGGGCATTTGTGAAGTGAACCTGATGCCGGGTAACGACGCGCGGCTGATCGCGAACCTGAAAGCGCAAAATCTGCTGTACACCGTTGCAGAACGCGGCGCAGAAAGCACCGAACTGAAAATTATCGGTTCAATGAAAGAAGCGCTGCACCCTGAATTCGACGGCCATGCAGGGATTCTGGCGGCAATGGCGCGCCAGGAAACCGCCATCGTCTCCTTAACCGTGACCGAAAAAGGCTACTGCACCGACCCCGCCAGCGGCGAGCTTGATGTCAATAACCCGCTGATCCAAAACGATCTTGCCCATCCACAGCAGCCTAAATCCGCCATTGGCTATATTGTCGAAGCGCTAAACATGCGCCGGGAGCAAGGACTGAAAGCTTTTACCGTGTTGTCATGCGATAACGTACGCGAGAATGGTCACGTCGCGAAGGCTGCCGTCCTCGGCCTGGCAAAAGCTCGCGATGCCGCCCTCGCCGCATGGATTGCCGACAATGTAACCTTCCCCTGCACCATGGTTGACCGCATTGTTCCGGCAGCGACCGAAGAGACGCTACAACTGGTTGCCGACCAGTTAGGGGTCTATGATCCTTGCGCTATCGCCTGCGAACCCTTCCGCCAGTGGGTCATCGAAGATAACTTTGTGAATGGTCGCCCGGACTGGGACACCGTCGGCGCGCAATTCGTTGCAGACGTCGTACCGTTTGAAATGATGAAGCTGCGTATGCTTAACGGCAGTCACTCTTTCCTCGCCTATCTGGGTTATCTCGGCGGGTATGACACTATCGCCGATACCATGACCAACCCGGCTTACCGTCGCGCGGCGCTGGCGCTGATGCTTGATGAACAAGCGCCGACGTTATCAATGCCGGAAGGCACCGATCTGGAAGGGTATGCGAATTTGTTGATTGCGCGTTTCACTAACCCCTCGTTGAAACACCGCACCTGGCAGATCGCGATGGATGGCAGTCAGAAACTGCCGCAGCGTTTGTTGGACCCGGTACGTCTGCACTTGCAACAGGGCGATGACTATCGCCGCCTGACGCTGGGCGTCGCCGGATGGATGCGTTACGTCGGCGGTGTCGATGAACAAGGTAAAACCATTGATGTCGTCGATCCGCTGCTAGCGCAGTATCAGGCGATTCATCAGCAATATCAGACGCTGGAAGAACGCGTTCGCGGGCTACTGGCCATCGAGTCTATCTTTGGCAGCGACCTGCCGAAGAACCTCGAATTTGTGCAAGCCGTTACCGACGCTTACCAACAGCTATTGCAGAATGGCGCGAAAGCCACGGTAGAAGCGCTGGCTAAGTAAGGAGATAAATCATGGCTACGTTTATGACTGAAGATTTTCTACTTAAAAACGACATTGCCCGCACGCTGTACCATAAATACGCCGCGCCCATGCCGATTTATGACTTCCACTGCCATTTAAGTCCGCAGGAAATCGCCGACGATCGCCGTTTCGATAACCTCGGTCAGATCTGGCTGGAAGGCGACCACTATAAATGGCGAGCGCTACGAAGCGCAGGCGTGGATGAGTCGCTGATCACCGGCAAAGAGACCAGCGATTATGAAAAATATATGGCCTGGGCCAATACCGTACCAAAAACGCTGGGCAATCCGCTGTATCACTGGACGCACCTTGAACTACGCCGTCCATTTGGTATTACAGGTACGCTGTTCGGACCGGATACCGCGGAAAGTATCTGGACGCAGTGTAATGAGAAACTGGCGACGCCGGCCTTTTCCGCGCGCGGTATTATGCAGCAGATGAATGTGCGGATGGTCGGAACCACCGACGACCCGATAGATTCTCTGGAATATCACCGCCAGATAGCCGCCGACGACAGCATTGATATTGAAGTCGCGCCAAGCTGGCGCCCCGACAAAGTTTTCAAAATCGAACTGGACGGCTTTGTCGATTACCTGAGGAAACTGGAAGCGGCGGCAGATGTCAGCATTACCCGTTTCGACGATTTACGTCAGGCGCTCACTCGCCGCCTCGACCATTTCGCCGCCTGCGGCTGCCGCGCGTCGGATCATGGCATTGAAACGCTGCGATTTGCGCCGGTGCCCGACGACGCGCAGCTTGACGCCATTCTGGGCAAACGTCTGGCTGGCGAAACGCTGAGCGAACTTGAGATCGCCCAGTTTACCACGGCGGTGCTGGTCTGGCTGGGCCGTCAGTACGCCGCGCGCGGCTGGGTGATGCAGCTACATATTGGCGCGATCCGTAATAATAATACCCGGATGTTCCGCCTGCTGGGGCCGGATACCGGCTTTGACTCCATTGGCGATAATAACATTAGCTGGGCGCTCTCCCGTTTGCTCGACAGTATGGATGTGACCAATGAACTGCCCAAGACTATCCTCTATTGCCTGAACCCACGTGATAACGAAGTCCTGGCGACCATGATCGGTAACTTCCAGGGGCCGGGAATTGCCGGAAAAGTGCAGTTTGGTTCCGGCTGGTGGTTTAACGATCAGAAAGACGGTATGCTGCGCCAACTGGAGCAACTGTCGCAAATGGGACTGTTAAGTCAGTTTGTCGGGATGCTGACCGACTCCCGCAGTTTCCTTTCTTATACGCGACATGAATATTTCCGTCGTATTCTCTGTAACCTGCTGGGACAGTGGGCGCAGGACGGAGAGATTCCTGATGATGAAGCGATGCTAAGCCGTATGGTTCAGGATATCTGCTTCAATAATGCCCAGCGTTATTTCACGATTAAATAATCGCTATTAATCTGTGAGCACAGGTCTCAGGTATTTCGAGGGGCAGGAAGGCGGTAAGAGAGTGAGAAATTTAGCAGTAACGCACTTTTCCAGCCAAAGTCTGGCCGCCGATAAAAAGCAAAGATGTTGCTGATTAATCCCGAATCACTTACTAAGGTAAGTGATTCGGGTAAACAAACACAGCCATCTTCTGCGTCATGCTTTTTTTCTCTGTCCGGAATAACTCCAGTGCAGAAAGTGTGATACATCAGTCCTGTTGATGATGGCTCCAGTTGGTTATACGGTAATAACTTATGACTTCACAGTGTGGTTTCTTTTAACAAATCGACAGCCAGCATTTCCAGCTGGTTAACCACCTCATTACTGGATCGCTCCATTCTGTCGAGTTCTTGCGACATCGCATTCATATCGCCTGCGGCAAAATAGTTCAGCGCAGAGTGACCAGCGGTATGCACCTCTTTATGCGGCGCTTCCAGACTACGGAAACTGTAGTAATTGCTAAACTGCTGCCCTTCAAAACCGTAGTACCATTTCCCCAGCCGACACTGATCGTGCATCGTTATTTTACTGTTTATGTCTTTATTTAAGAGTAATTTGTAGACTTCCATTTTCCAGATAACATGGTCAACTTTGACAATATTCAAAAACTGCACCGTAGAGATGTACTGCATGACCGATTTCATGCTCAGCGATTTATCGATGACGATGCCAATAGACTCCACAATTTGATTTATGTTAGTCGTAATATTATCAATAACCGGCTGTTGGTTATCCAGCACCTCACTCACTCTGGCCGTATTATCTTTGATTACAGAGGTTAACGTACTGACGCTTTTCGAACTGTGTTTAACATCTTCGGACAGGTTTTTCACTTCTTTCGAAATAACGCTAAAACCACGCCCGGCATCCCCTACGCGCGCGGCCTCGATCGCGGAGTTAATCGCTATCAAATTGGTCTGGTTAGCGATCTTCTGTATCTCTTTAATACACGCATTAATTTGCGTTAAGGAGGTATTTAAGTCGCCCATACGACAGCCAATATCCGATGAAGTCGTGCCAATTTCGGTGATAAATTCCACGAGCGATTTTAATGAACTTCTGGCTTTATCATTCTGTTCGTTAAGTTCATTAATGCGTTCTTTTTCAATGTTGAGCTGCTCACAGGACTTAATGATGGCATTACGAATGATATCGATCGTCGAGATCCCCATCAGAATTTTTTGACACAGTATCCGCTCATAAGGCTCAGGAGTATCCACCACCACGTCAGACGCATTAGCGCCAGATTCTGCTGGCGGCGGTATTTTTACAACATTATTATTCCAGTGGCGCAAGCCTAATACTTTTTTAAACATATACCATTCTCCTTATTATATGTGGACATCCTGATCTATGCCTGGATAAAGTATTATCAACTCATGCTAACATAATGAAAAATCGGCTGTCATCTGCCATAACCATACGTTCACCAGAATAAGACAAAACGTCCACTAAACTTAAATAATTACAGAGTAAACTATTCAATAATACCATTAATAGTCATAATGGAAGTCGCTTCACTTTATACGAAAATATCATTCACAAGGCTGACAATAATAGTTGAATAATAATTAACTGCATTTACTTAGGTGTATCTATATCTCGTTCCGAAGATTGCAGACAGGGTTTAAACGCAAACTTTTGCGATAGAAAAATAACCTAACGTAAACTTTTTATATGACTAATAATGTCATTTGAACTCGTCAATATATTATGCTGTCCGTTTACCAACCAAACAGGCATGACCTAAATCCAAAGGGATAGGGGCGGCGTAACCAGCCGCAAAAAGTATCGAGTAGTCGAAAATCAGGAAACGGATGCGCCAACGCGGCGAGCGTCACCGCCTGCGTCAGAAAAGTTAAGAATAATTTGTGATATTATTTCTCATATGTTACCAGTAAATGGCAGGCTGATAGCCGTTCACTGGTAAACACAACAGGCGGGATATCGGCACCCACGCCGATATCCCGACGAGAATGACCCCGTTACGCTTTGATGACGATTAACGGTTCAATATCGCTCTCTTTTTTAATGACTAATGAATCATCGCCGCGCAGGCACGTACCGCCGTAGTTACCGCCCACGGTAAACGTACAGACCTGAATATACTTCCCGGCGACCTTCGGCAGGCACCACAACTGCTGATAGATATTTTTCTGCGTGGCGAACTTGCCGCTGGTTTTATCCAGGAGCTCTTCCTGATGGCTCACCAAATCAATATTACTACCGCAACGTCCGGCAATCGGTTTTACCGCATAGCCGGTCTGCACCAGCTCATCGTTAACGGTAAAATCCGTGTCGAGCAAATAGCGATGATGTGGGAAGAGCGACCACAGGATGGGCAGGATCGCTTTGTTACCCGGGATCACCGTCCACAGCGGTTCAAACACCAACACTTCCGGGCGCAGTAATACATCAATCAGCCGGACTTCATTTTCCGGGTGCCCGGTACGAATAGGCACTGCGGCGTACTCCGTCTCGCTGACTTCGCGTATCTGCTCCATCGCCGTTTCCCACGCCCAGGTTTTCCAGACACAATTCACCAGCCGTCCGTCGCCATCAATCAACTGCCCGGCGTCATCCCAGCGCAACTCGCCCAGCCCGCGGAGAATTTTGCTCGCGAAACCAGCCTGATGCAGCGCCTGCTGCATAAACTGCGCGTGATAGTCCTCCTCGATATCATCATCCTGCATGATATGAACGAAAGGACGCGCTTTACTGTGTTTCCAGGCGCCTGCCAGCTCGTTAATTAAGCCTTCCGCCGGGTTATGCCCTTTACCGGTATAGCCCTGCTCAGCCCATTTTTCGAGAATTAATCCCGCTTCGGTATGGCATGATGCGGAATCGGCATTGTATTCATAGACTTTCAGCCCGCGTTCATCCATGCAGAAATCCATACGACCGGTGATCATATGGTGACGACGGCGCTGCCAGGAGAGGCGCAGACGCGGCCAAAGAATTTTGGGGATATCGAATAGCGCCAGCAGATTATCGTCTTTTAAAACTTTGTCCGTGGCGTGCAGGTACATCAAATGCAACTCATTGGTCGCTTTGATAAGCTCCTGTTCAGCGCTCTCGGTGATGGTAAAATACTGGTACGGGTCCTGATTGATAACGTGCCCGTTCGCCTGTACATAGGCTTTTTGTAACGGATCGCGCTCATCCAGCCACGGACCGTCAAACTGACCTTTCTCTGGCAGTCTTGCGCTGCGAATCGCCAGCGACTGATTCGCGATGTCAGGCTGTGACAAACTGTATTGCGTGTCGTCGGTCTGGATCATCCAGCCTAAAATCGTCGTGTCATCAAAGGTGTCGCGCAGGGTGTAACACCCGTTTTCTACAACCATTTCCAGTTCGCGAGTCCACTGCTGCCCTGGCGGCAATGGCGTGTGGATAACGTTTTGCTCAGCAATACGAATTTTGTTATCCAGGAGCTGGGTGATAATCGCAACGTGCCCGGTTTCGTTAAACTCGCCGCCCTTTTGCCAGATGAGCAGCGCCCCGGCCTCCGGCGCGCGCGGCGAACCGTTCGGGAAGGCCTGCAAAGGCAAAATATTGTCATTCACGACCTCGCGCAGAAAACGCAGCGAGAAGATTTCCCAGGCCATGCCGACGTCAGTAAAAACAACGCCATAATTCAGAAAGAGAAAACGGCGGGCAAATTCCACGCACTGCCATTTATGCCCCATGTATTCATCGTCGATGTAGCTACGAAAAGCTGCGTCGTCGTCGTCCCACGGATCGAGGGAATTGTAATCTGAAGAGTAGATCGCTACGCCGCCGGGGGCGTAACCCAATAATGTCCCGAAGGGGGCATCCTGACTGGTGGTTCCTTTGCTCATGCACTTACCTCAAAACAAGACCGCCTGAGCAGCCTGGCGTGATTTCGCTCTGATTGTCTGCTCTGTGACACTAACCGGACAGAGGTCGACATAATCATACACCTCAATAAGGCACACTGAGGCCAGAAGGTTAAAATTTCACTCGCCGGAATGTCCCAATCGGTTAAATGTCCGGTTAGCAAGCTGCTACACTGCTTTAACACCACCACTGTGAAGGCAGGTCAATATGGCAGATAATACTTATCAACCCGCAAAAGTCTGGACGTGGGATAAATCCGGCGGCGGCGCGTTCGCTAACATTAATCGCCCGGTTTCCGGCCCGACGCACGACAAAACGCTGCCCGTCGGCAAACATCCGTTACAGCTTTATTCGCTGGGGACGCCTAACGGCCAGAAAGTGACTATTATGCTGGAAGAGCTCCTGGCGCTGGGCGTGACCGGCGCCGAATATGACGCCTGGTTGATTCGCATCGGCGAGGGCGATCAGTTCTCCAGCGGCTTTGTTGACATCAATCCGAACTCAAAAATCCCGGCGCTGCGCGATAACTCACACAACCCGCCGATTCGAGTTTTTGAGTCGGGCGCAATTCTTGTTTATCTGGCGGATAAGTTTGGCCATTTCCTGCCGCAGGATCTGGCTAAGCGCACAGAAACCCTTAACTGGTTGTTCTGGCTACAGGGCGCGGCGCCGTTCCTCGGTGGCGGTTTCGGTCATTTCTATCATTATGCGCCGGTAAAAATTGAGTACGCCATTAATCGCTTCACCATGGAAGCCAAGCGTCTGCTGGACGTGCTGGATAAGCAGTTAGCTCACCACCCGTATGTCGCGGGAGAAGAGTACACTATTGCCGATATGGCCATCTGGCCGTGGTTCGGCAACGTGGTGCTGGGGAATGTCTATGATGCAGCGGAGTTTCTGGATGCCGGAAGTTATCAAAACGTACAACGCTGGGCGAAACAGGTAGCCGAACGTCCGGCGGTAAAGCGGGGGCGCATTGTCAACCGGACCAACGGCCCATTGAACGAACAGCTTCACGAACGCCATGACGCCAGCGACTTCGAAAACAATACCGAAGATAAACGTCAAAGTTAAACCATGATGCCGGATGAGGTAGTAATGTCGTCATCCGGCATGGTATTCCCTGCTGACGCTTCGCTTATCAGTTCTGCGAGTGTGTCATATTCGGCGCTTCACTAAACCCATGTTGCATGAGAATCAACCTCGCCCGTGCTGATAGTAAAAAGTCGGCAAGCGTTTTTCCCTGCTCGCTCAGGCAGGCAAAGCCATATTCAGCCACGGGATTATAAGGTTCCGGGATATCAATCACTCGCAGCGAATTAACCTGCCGTAGCCTGGGAGCATAGCTGGCATAGCCGATAAAGATATCGGTGTAATCATGATTGATGAGCCATTCCGCTGCCAGCCGGCCCGCCGGTAACGGCAAAGTCTGCCTGCCGCCAACCAGCGCTACCGCGCGTTTTCGGACCGCTTCGCCCTCGTTGCCCATCCGCGAAAAAAGCTGCTGCGTATAATCGCCGGAAGGATCGCAACCTGCTGTTGAGGTGCCGATCCGCAGATCCCGCCGGGTTAATAGCGACAGCCAGTCCTCGCCTTCACGCATCGCCTGTGCCCGCACGCTCAGACACAAACGGTTCGTCGTAAAAGGCGCGACCCGCAGCGCCCGCCCGCTTTCCAGCAGCGCCTGCGGATGCGCCAGGTTCGCCGAAGCAAAAAAGTCGCACGCTTCGCCCGCTTCGATGCGTTCACGTAACAGCCCCGCCGGACCGAAATCACATACCGCATCCGCCTGAAACGCCGTCATTAGCTGCGGCCAGACGACGCGCAAGCTCCCCGCAGCCAGTATTCGCATCACTGTACGCCCTGATAGTCAGTACGGTAAAAACGTTGATACCAGTCGTTAGCGGCCTTTTGCATGTCAATATCGTGGAATTTTTCCGGATAGAGTTTTTTCGCCATCCACAGTTCGCCGATTCCCACCGCCTCCGGCATCGGATATCCCCAGGCTTTGGCATAATCCGGCATCAGGTAAACCCGATGATGCTTCACCGCGTCAATGACCTGCCACTGGGGATTGTGCAGGATCTCATTGACGACCTTTGGATAGCGATTCTGGACAAAGATCACCTGCGGATCCCAGGCGATCACCTGCTCCATTGTCACCTGCTTAAAGCCTTTCACCGAGGATGCCGCTACATTCAGCGCCCCCGCATGGGCCATCATCAGACCGGTATATTTACCGGAACCGTAGGTGGTCAGCTCCGGATTCGCCATATAGGCGCGAACCCGCTCATTTTCAGGAACCGACTGCAAACGGCCGCTGACCATCTTGCGACCTTTATCCATCGCCTCAATCAGCGCTTTCGCCTCTTGCGGTTTATTGACGATATCGCCAATCAGCGTTATTCCTTCACGCAGCCCGCGATTATAAGCCTGCTCTTCATCGGCCAGGGTCGGGTTCATTTTAGCCTGCTCGCCAGCAATATCATGGCGCAGCGAAATCGCCACTACCGGAATGCCAAGACGGCTGATCTTGTCGATCATCTCCTGCGGAGCGTAATTCGTGACAAACACCACCTGCGGGCGCAGCGCCACCAGTTTTTCAGGATCAACGTGCGTTAGATCGCCCAGCGAGGCTTTTTGCGCCAGTTCCGGCGCCAGACGCGCATAGCCGTCGCCTAATTGCTGTTTCCAGTTCGCCATGACCCCAACGATTTTGTCAGTGGCATTCATCTGTACAAGGAGATTGAGCGTTTGATGCTGGAGCACCACCACTCTGTCGACGGTGTCCGGAACCGTGACCTGGCGGCCAATTTGATCGGTAAAAGTACGCGCCGCCTGTGACATTAACGGCCAGCAAAAAAGCAACGCCAGCAGAGAGAGCTGGCGCAAAAATTTATTCATAGGTTTCGCCCCATAATCGATATATAAATAATTATACAACGATTATAGAGCGATATAATAGAGGTGATTAAGGGATCACGCGCTGGTTATGTCGTACTCCATGCGGCGCAGCGCATCTAACGTGGCTTTCGCTTC
>OJYG01000064.1_pt1 | contig 53562 bp, 51 predicted proteins | sample 1600841 | NCBI WGS metagenome assembly OJYG01 (sample SAMN04436709, study PRJEB24849) | human gut metagenome | biome: human gut; feature: NICU; material: stool | host: Homo sapiens | place: USA: Saint Louis, MO | collected 2010-09-09
TCAGCACCGTATAGAACGCGGTGATGGAGCCGCCGCCGCTGATGCCGTTCCCCGCACGTTCCACCAGGGCAGGGAGTTTGGCGAAGACCGAAGGCGGGTAGCCTTTGGTCGCCGGTGGCTCACCGATAGCCAGCGCGATTTCACGCTGCGCCATCGCGTAGCGGGTCAGCGAATCCATAATCAGCAGCACGTGCTTGCCGCGGTCACGGAAATCTTCGGCGATGCGGGTGGCATAGGCTGCCCCCTGCATACGCAGTAACGGCGACACGTCCGCCGGTGCGGCAATGACCACCGAGCGGGCACGGCCTTCCGCACCCAGAATGTTTTCAATAAAGTCTTTTACTTCACGACCGCGCTCGCCGATCAGGCCCACGACGATCACATCGGCCTGCGTATAGCGCGCCATCATGCCGAGCAGGACGGATTTACCCACGCCTGACCCGGCGAAGAGGCCCATACGTTGCCCGCGTCCCACGGTCAGCAGGGCGTTAATCGGTCGCACGCCGGTGTCGAGCACATGCTCGATAGGGGTACGCTGCAGGGGGTTAAACGGCTGGGTAATTAATGCGCCGGTTTCGGTGGTGTCCGGGGAGGGCAGCCCGTCGAGCGGCTTCCCGCTGCCGTCCAGCACGCGACCCAGCAGGGCAGGACCAAGCGGCAGCTGTTTCCCGCTTTGCAGCCCATCGCCGGACGTGTTTTTGGCATACACGCGCGCGCCGGGCAGAATACCTTCCACCTCTTCAAGCGGCATCAGGAACAGGCGCTGGCCGTTGAACCCGACCACTTCGCTTTCTACTTCACGCGTTTCCAGACCGTCCTGACGCTCAATCACGCAGGTCGCGCCCAGCGGAAGCTGCAGGCCGGTGGCCTCCAGGACCAGACCGGTGGCGCGCGTCAGCCGCCCATAACGACGAACAGAGGGCAGTTGCGCCATCTTCGTCTCAAAGTTGTCGAGCGTGGTGAGCCAGCGGGTGAGGCGTGCGGTCATCAGACGACTCCCGGTGCCGCCAGGCGACACAGTTCCTGCCAGCGGGTGGCGACGCTGGCATCCAGATCGCCTTCATCGGCAGAAACTTTGCAGCCGCCGTGATGTAACGACGGGTCGCCGCGCAGACGCCAGCCGTGCAGGTTTAGCGTCGCGCCCAGGCTCTCTTCCACGCGCTGCAGGTCGTCCGGGTGGACGCGCAGCTGCGGCTTACCGCTGAACAGCGGCTCCTGCTGCAGCAGACCCTGAATTTGTTTGATTAGCGCGGTGTTATCCACCACGGGCGTCTGGCCGATCACCTGACGCGCGGCTTCCAGCGCCATCTGCATCAGTCGCGAGGCAATCACGCTGTCCAGCGCGTCCAGCGTGTGCTGAAACTCGCTGACCAGCTGCTGCATGCGGGCATGGATCGGCGCCTGCTGCTGGCGCGCCTGATCGATACCGTGCTCTAACCCTTTCGCCAGGCCTTCCTGATACCCCAGCTCGTGGCCTTTCTGCCGGCCTTCGTTCAGACCGGCATTGTAGCCCTGCTCGTGCGCCTGCATTTGCAGCTGAGCCAGCATCTGTGCTTGCTGCTCCTCTTCGCTCAGCTCGGGCTGCTCGACGTCCGGGTCAAGCGCCTCGGTCGGGATCGCGGCTGGCGTGAACTCGGAGAGGGGAGGGGCCAGATCGTCCGGCGTCCAGCGCTTCCACGGCAGCTCATTAGACATAGGTGTCGTCTCCGCTGCCAATCACCATCTCGCCGGTTTCCGCCAGACGACGAACGATAAGCAGAATGGCTTTCTGTTCGTTTTCCACCTGAGACAGACGAACCGGACCGCGGTTGGCAAGGTCGTCGCGCAGGATATCGGCCGCACGTTGAGACATGTTGCGCAGGAACTTCTCGCGCAGCGGCTGCTCGGCGCCTTTGAGGGCGATAAGCAGCGACTCGGAATCCACTTCCTGGAGCAGGCGCTGGATGCTGCGGTCGTCCACTTCGACGAGGTTTTCGAACAGGAACATCTCGTCGATGATTTTCTGTGCCAGCTCGCCGTCGAATTCGCGAACCGCCGTAATGACGGCCTCTTCCTGCTGCGTTTTCATCAGGTTGATGATTTCTGCCGCCGTTCTCACGCCGCCCATTTTGCTGCGCTTGAGGTTCTGGCCGTCGAGCAGGTTGTTCAGCACCTCGGTCAGCTCCGCCAGCGCGGCAGGCTGGACGCCGCCGAAGGTGGCGATACGCAGCATCACATCGTGACGCAGGCGCTCTTCGAACAGCGCCAGAATATCGGCCGCCTGACCACGTTTGAGGTGGACAAGGATGGTGGCGATAATCTGCGGGTGCTCGTCGCGAATAAGGTCGGCGGCACTCTGCGGTTCCATAAAGTTAAGCGTTTCGATACCGCTGGCGGTATCGCGCGTTTCCAGAATGTCTTCCAGCAGGCTGGCGGCACGCTCTTCGCCCAGCGCCTTGACCAGCACGGAACGCAGGTAGTCGTTGGCGTTGACGTTCAGCGCGGCAAACTGTTCGGCTTCCTGCTCAAACTCCGACAGCACTTCGGTCAGCTGCTTGTTGGAGATTTGACGCACGTTGGCCATCGCCGCACTGAGAATTTGCACTTCCCGCTGGGAGAGGTGTTTAAACACCTCCGCCGCGCGATCTTCGCCAATGGTCATCAGCAGGATGACGCTTTTATCGGTGCCCGTAAGCGTATTACTCATGTTCGTTACCCATCCACTGACGGATGACCAGCGCCACGACGCGCGGATCGTTATCTGACATTTCGCGAATGCGCTGGCTCATCACCTCGGCACCCATGCGCTGGTTAGCGCGGCGCTGCTGCATCTGTTCATCTTTGCTGAGGCGCACTTCAACCGCTTCTTCCGTTTCCTGACGCGCATTCATCTGCTCGCGAGCCGCTTTTTCGGCTTCAGCACGGCGCTGGAGCTGAGGACGAACGCCCTTGCGCCACAGCAGCCACGCGACAATCAGCACCAGCAGCCAGCGTCCTGCGGACATCAGCTGGTCGATAAACGCCTGCTGTTGCCAGAACGGCAGTTCACCGCCGGTCTCTTCCACCGAGTTGAACGGTGAGTTCACCACGTTGAGGGTATCGCCGCGCTTCTCGGAGTAACCCATCGCTTCACGGGTCAGGTTTTCAATCTGCTTCATCTGCTCGGCGGTCAACGGCAACGGTTTGCCATCCGCCAGCGTTTTGTAGTTCACCACTACCGCCACGGAAAGACGCTGAATATCGCCCACGTTCAGTTTAGTGTGGCGAATCGTTCTATCCACTTCGTAGTTCGTGGTTTCGTTACGGCTGCTGTTTCGTGGACCGCTGTTCGTCGCCGTTGAGGTGGTCTGCTGGTTATTCTGCTGGCCGTTCTGCTGATTGGCCGGCGGCGTAGAGATCGGCGCCGCGTTAGCCGGGGCAGGCTGGTTAGACAGCGCGCCCGGCACGCCGCCCGGGTTTGCGCCGCCAATCTGCTCGCTGGTGTTGATCTGGCGCGAACGCATAACCGCCTGCGCCGCATCGCCGTTCGGGCTGTACTGCTCTTCGGTTTGTTCTTTATTCGAGAAGTCGATCTGCGCGGTGACCTGCGCGTGCACGTTGCTGTTGCCCACCACCGGACCCAGGATCGCTTCGATACGGCGCTGGAGACGGCTTTCCACATCGGCGGCATATTTCAGCTGCGCGTCATTCAGATCGCGACCGGCGGTATTGGATTGCGTCAGCAGGTGACCGCTCTGGTCAACCAGCGTCACGTTACCCGGCGGCAGACCGGCCACGGCGCTGGAGACGAGATGCGTCACCGCGCTGATTTGCCCTTCGTCCAGCGCGCGTCCAGGCTCAAGGTTCACGGTCACGGAAGCCGAAGGCGATTTCTGTTCGCGGACAAATAAGGAAGGTTTAGGCATCGCCAGGTGCACGCGGGCGCTCTTCACCGGGCCTAATGTTTCAATGGTGCGGGCCAGCTCACCTTCCAGCGCACGCTGGTAGTTCACCTGCTCGCTGAACTGGCTGATACCGAATTTTTCCTGATCCAGCAGCTCAAAGCCTACCGCGCCGCCTTTTGGCAGCCCCTGCTGGGCCAGACGCAGACGCAGTTCGTGCACCTTATCTGCCGGGACCTCCAGCGCACCGCCATTATCGGCAAAGCGATAAGGGATGTTCATCTGGGTCAGCTGGGTGACGATGGCGCCGCCATCCTGATCGGAAAGGTTACTGTAGAGCGTCCGGTAATCAGGGCTTTTCGCCCACAGGACCATCGCTACAAGGATCGCAATTGCGGCAGCGCCTGCCACGATCAACGGGATTTTAGGATTCGCGCGAAGGCGGTTCATCCACTCGAGTGATTTATTCTGCGGCGCTGTCGATGCTGTTGCACTCATTGCGCACCTCTTAAATCCTGGTGGTTTACGTTATTCGTGTAGAGAAACAAAACTGACTCCCGGGTCGGCAAACACGACAAATGTTCCATATTGATGGCCCTGCCATTATTTGATGATTCGTGATTTTCTATGCGTCAAATAACCTGGTTTTTTCATGCTATTTACCGCCATTATCTTATTGACAAGCTGTTAGTCTTGACCGCGTAAAAAACCATCCAGGGGAGAGTCATGGCTATACAGGGCATTGAAGGGGTAATCAGTCAGCTGCAGGCAACGGCGATGACGGCCCGTAATCAGAATGTGGCAGATCAGCAGCCGAGCATCAGCTTTGCAGGGCAACTGCATGCCGCTCTTGACCGTATCAGTGATACCCAGACCGCAGCGCGCACGCAGGCAGAGAAATTCACCCTCGGCGAGCCGGGCGTGGCGCTGAATGATGTGATGACCGATTTGCAAAAAGCCTCGGTTTCCCTGCAGATGGGGATCCAGGTGCGTAACAAGCTGGTGTCGGCTTATCAAGAGGTCATGGGGATGCAGGTCTAAGACCTGTCGATCTTCGCTGGCAGCCGCAGCGCTTTAATGCCACAATATTTTTTTCTTCGAATGCAGGAAAGATGATGAAAAAAATAGCAATTGCTGGCGCGCTGCTGGCACTGACCGGGTGCGTTCAGGTCGATAATTATAAAGAGGTGATCAAGCATCCTGTCCCGGCGCATCTGGCGGGATACTGGCAGTCAAAAGGGCCGCAGAGCAAAATGGTCAGCCCTGAAGCGATTGCCACGCTGGTGGTGACGGAAGAGGGCGATACGCTGGACTGCCGTCAGTGGCAGCGCGTGATTGCCGTGCCGGGTAAAATCATGCTGCGTTCAGACAGTTATTACAACGTGACGCGCAAGCTGGATATCTATCCGCTGGAGCGCGATGGCTCGACGCTTGAGTACGACGGGCTGGAGCTGCAGAAGGTCGATCGCCCAACGGTTGAGTGTGCCGATTACCTGAGCAAGCATCCGCTGGAGAGTAAACTACCGTAGCCGTTTGTTGCCGGGTGGCGCTGACGCTTACCCGGCCTACAAAAGTGCTTTCCCGTAGGCCGGGTAAGGCGAAGCCGCCACCCGGCATTGTTTCTACAGTGCATCCTCAATTACCCACACGCTTACGCTTCCGCCTTTGCAGGTAAACGTCCCTTCGCCATCCGCCGCCGTGGTGACCGTTTCTTCGCGATTGCCGAGAAAATCACGCCACGTTTTGTTGCCGTAGTTTTCCCCCAGGCAAATTACCTTCTCGCCGTCGTCCCCGTTCGACATCACCACCACGCAGCCGGGATCGTCTTCCGTGCCGCTGCGGCTGAAGGCGATGCAGTTAGGATGGTCAAAAAAGAGCGTCTGCACGCCGTGGGCAAATCGCTGGCGCGCGAGGATTAGCTCGTGGAGCTGCTCAATCACAGGCATATCAATATGGTACGTTTCACCGTCTCCACCCTTATCGTCATAGCTGGCGCCAAAGAGGTCAGGATAAAAGACGCTCGGCACGCCATTTTCCCGCAGCAGGATCAGCGCATACGCCAGCGGTTTAAACCAGGCTTCGACCGGGGCTTCCAGCGCCTGCAAAGGCTGGGTGTCATGGTTTGCGACGAGGGTCACCGCATGAAACGGATCGGCTTCCACCAGCGTGCCGGTAAAGATTTGGCTCATGTCGTAATCCCGGCCCTGACGTGACGCCTCGTGGAATTTCATCTGCAGGGGGGCATCAAACAGCATGGTTTTGCCTTCGACCTGGTCGATATAGGCCTGAAGTTTATCCACCTCATGGGACCAGTATTCCGCCACGATAAACAGCGGCTGGTCGGCGACCTCCTGGACGTGGTCAATCCACTCTTTGTAAAACCAGGCGGGAATATGCTTGACGGCGTCCAGACGAAAACCGTCGCAGCGCGTCTGTTCCATGACCCAGCGGGCCCAGTATTTGATCTCCTCGGTGACGGCGTGATTGCGAAAGTCGATATTTTCGCCCATCAGATAATCGAAGTTACCCATCTCATCATCAACCTGATCGTTCCAGCCTTCGCCGGTGTAGTCGTTGACGATTTTAAAAATGCCGTCTTCATCGGGGTTTTCAATGTGGTCGACGCCGCTGAAGCATTTGTAGTCCCAGATAAACTGCGAATATTGCCCGGCGCGGGCAGGGAAGGTATAGCGGGTCCAGGCTTCACACTCGATGACCTCATCGTCGATCTGCGTGCGATCCTGCTCGTTCACGCGCTGAACGCGGATGGGCTCTTTTTCATCGGCACCCATTTTGTGGTTCACCACCACGTCCAGCAGTACGGCAATGTCGTTGCGCTTGAGGGCGTCGATGGCTTCCAGCAGCTGCGCTTTGTCACCGTATTTCGTGGCGATACTGCCTTTCTGGTCAAACTCGCCCAGATCGAACAGGTCATAGGAGTCATACCCGACAGAATACCCGCCTGACGCACCTTTATAGGCGGGCGGGAGCCAGATCATGTTAATGCCGATTTCGTTAAGATTGGGGGCTAACGCCGTGACCTCTCGCCACAATTCACCGCCAGCAGGGTAGTACCAGTGAAAACATTGTAACAGGGTGGGGTTTTTCATCATCCGTGCTCCATATTGAGAACACAGTGAGTATGGGTGAAATGAGAATAAAACGCGGATGAAATAACAAAATATTATTCATCCGCAAACTACCATATTCAGACTAGAGATCTGATGGAAAGAGAACATTTCCTGATAAACGTCCATATGTTGAGTTCAGATTATGTTGTCTCGACGTCTGTCCAACTAATGCTTTCAGCTCTTCCATACGCTGGTGCAGCAAGGTTTTCAACTCGATTTCATTATCGAGTATTTTTTTCAGAATAGGGCGTATTTGAGCCTGAATATGAGGCGGAATTTCGCTGGCATCCTGGAACATAGTCAGTCTTTCAACTGATGTCAGGTAGTCAACTTCGTAAGCGATAAGCTCATCCCAGCGCCCCGCCTGGGTGAGAACAAGCATAGTGTTACTGGTTGTTAATAACTGCTGATAATGTTGGAGCAAGCCGAGATGGACGTCCATTAGTAATTGTCCCGCATGTTTTGAGAATGAGGGCCTATCTCTTTCCAGGCATCAGCAATATTATTGAGTAACTCCACTACTTCATTAATGGCATTGATGTCGTTATGAAGATTAGCCTGTAAAAGACGCCTGGTCATATAGTCATAAAGACTATCGAGATTTGCCGCCAGGTCGCCACCAATCTCATGGTTTAGACCTGACTGCAAACCGTTACTGATGATATTGATTGCTTTACTTATGGCCTGCCCTTTACCGGGAATATCACCTTGTTCAATCAAAATGATGGCTTTCTTCATAGCGCTTAATGCGCCATCAAAAAGAAGCACAACCAGTTGATGTGGGCTGGCACTCAGAACGGCCGATTCAACGCCGACCTGAGCATATGCCTGAATTCCCGATTTTGTATACATGGTAAAACCTCAATTCATCATTTATTAACGGTTCATGGCGTTGAACTGTTGGGTCAGATAGCTTCCGGTCTGATCCATCTTTGAGACAAGCTGGCTCAGACTGGTAAATTGCGTTTTATAACGTGCCATGGTGGCAGTGATCTGCGCGTTTACGCGATCGTATTCGTCCGACAGTTTTTTCAGCGTCTTGTTGATGCCCGCGGTGGCATTCTGTACGGAACCATCAGTTCCGAGCATGTCTTTCAGCAGACTGCTGGTCTGGGTGGCAAAACCGGTGGTTTTTCCATCGCCGGACAGGAATGCGACGACGTCGGCCGATTTTTCGTTCAGTGCCTTGTTGAGTTTGGTACTGTCCACCGTCAGCTTACCGGTGATATCCTGCGTAATCCCAATCTGCGATAAGGTGGCCAGATCGCCTGAGCCCTGACTAGCCGAAATCATCGAGCGCAGGCGGGTCTGAATATTACGTAGCGTTCCGTCGCCCAACAGGTCACCGTTGCTGCTGTCCTGGTTGGTGCTTCCCTGATCTACCGCCGTATATTTCGTCTGATTGGCAATGGTGGTCTGCAGAGAGTTATACGCATCCACAAAAGCCTGAATGGCATCGGTCATTGGCTGGTTGTCTTTGACAATTGACAATGTCTCCGGGCTGCCTTTATTGGTCTTCGTCAGGTTTAGGGTAACGCCCTCTGGTGCATCCGTGATGGCATTACTGCTACGAACGATCTCGATACCGTTGATATTGACTTTAGCGTCGGCAGCTGGAACCTGTTCACTCATCACATTGGTGGCGCTGGATGGATTGTAGCTGACGTATTGCGCCAGTTGACTATCATCCGTGGTAATGGTCATCTCGTTTGCTGTACCGGTATCACGGGAAGTCAGCGCTAAGTAATAACTGTTGTCATCCGCTTTGATGATGCTGGCGCTTACGCTTCCCTGCTTGGCGTTAATAGCGTCACGCACATCGGCAAGGCTTGTCTTATCGCTCGCCAGGGTGATTGTTAACGGATCTTTCTGCCCCGGCTGAGTGATTGTGAGGGTGCGCGTGCTCATGCTGCTGTCGCCGAGTTCTGTATCCTTGCTGCCGACTTTAGGGCTCAACAGAGACTGCGCTGCCGCCAGTTGCGTTACTTCAACGGAATAAGATCCTGCAGCTGCGCTGCTGGCAAGCGTCGCACTAAACGCTGTGTTAGTGCTGGAAACCTTTGATTGTGCAATAGCAGAGGTATTTTTTAATGCATCTGAAGCAGTCTGTAATTTAGTGAGTGCTGTCTGCACCACCCCCCATGCTGTCAGCTTGGCTTTATATGACGTTTGCTGGGTAGTGATAGGCTTTAGCTTGGTTTGCTCAGCTGTCTGTAAATTGTCATACAACGTATTGAGGTCCAGTGAAGTACCTGCGCCGAGTGAACTAATACTTGCCATTTTTTCATCCTTTATTGAGACAATCGCTGGATGGTCTATCGGCAGAAACGAGAAAAAGATTAGCGTTATTTAAAAAAAACAATGCGTAAATAAAGAGGGAGAAATTCGGGCAGTTTACAGGTTTAAAAAAATGATTTTTTTTCCTAAAGCTTGAGAAAGGGCGGTCGATAACCTCATTGACGGTGAGAAAGCCGTAGGCAGATGCCTAAATCTGATAACTTTTTCAAAGGAATACATCATGGCTGTTATTAATACTAACACCCTGTCTCTGATGACTCAGAACAACCTGAGCAAATCTCAGTCTTCTCTGGGCACCGCGATCGAGCGTCTGTCCTCCGGTCTGCGTATCAACAGCGCGAAAGACGACGCTGCTGGTCAGGCGATTGCTAACCGTTTCACCTCTAACATCAACGGTCTGACCGTTGCTGCACGTAACGCCAACGACGGTATCTCTCTGGCGCAGACGGCAGAAGGCGCACTGAGCGAAATCAACAACAACCTGCAGCGTATCCGTGATCTGACCGTTCAGGCACAGAACAGCTCTAACTCTGCTTCCGACATCGACTCCATCCAGGCTGAAGTTAACCAGCGTATGGAAGAAGTGAACCGCGTAACGACTCAGACAGACTTCAACGGCATCAAAGTGCTGAACACCGGTTCAGGCACCAGCAGCTACAGCTTCCAGGTGGGTTCTAAAGACAGCGAAACCATCTCCATCGGCCTGAGCAGCTCCAACGCATTCAACCTTTACAATGCCACTGGCGCAACCTTTACTACTACTGGCCAAACCATCAACGGTAATGCACGTACAACAGCAGCAGAAGGTTTCGACGTTCTGAGCGGTACTGTTAACGCAACCGGTGGAGTTGACGGTGGCCCACTGGCAGACATCGATGCGGCAATCAAGTCCGTAGACAACCAGCGCAGCCTGCTGGGTGCGTCTCAGAACCGTTTCGAGTCTACCATCACCAACCTGAACAACACCGTGAACAACCTGTCTGCTGCCCGCAGCCGTATTCAGGATTCAGATTACGCGACCGAGGTGTCCAACATGTCCCGCGCGCAGATCCTGCAGCAGGCTGGCTCTTCCGTACTGGCCCAGGCCAACCAGGTTCCGCAGACCATGCTGTCCCTGCTGCGTTAATTGGAGTGGCGTTAAAAAGGCATCTTCGGATGCCTTTTTTTTTGGCCAATCGCCAGATATAGAGAGGTTTCTGCCAGTTTCTTTGCGCCATGCTTTGTTAGCCATCATGCAAAATAATCCGATAGTTTATCGCGTCTTACGTACGCGCTAGCGTTCTGCCACAAAAAGGATCCTACATGCCACGCTATCTGGTCAGTGTTGATAAATTTGAAGCCTATACCCCGTGCACTCTCGAAATTCTTGACCTGATAGCATTCTGGCTGGCTTCTGGGTTAGAGGTTGATATTTGTACGGAATCTGCAGGCAGGGGGCTCAAGGATAAAATCAGTATGCTGCAGGCAACGGGGCGTTGCCGGCTCGTCACAGAGGAGACGGGGGAGTTGGCGTCCCAATATGAGATGATTTTTATCTGGAAAGGTTTTCTGAGCCAAAAGCTACTGTCCACTCTGGCCGAGCAGCGCCTGCACTGCGCCCTGGTTTTCCGCCATTTCAGCGACTATGACGATCTCTATATTCCCTACGGGCCACAGCGCGAAAATGCGATGGCGTCATTGACGCTGGGGTTGTCAGAGCTGACCTGCGAGCAATTAAAGATCACCGGTATTGATGAACAGCAACTGATGCTAATGCCCTGGCTGGTACCGCCATCATTTACGAATTATGAACCAAAACCACAGGTAAAGACGTTAAGACAGATCCTTTTTATTGGATCTGAGATGACAGCGGAGATGTACGAGCTTCAGCAAAAAGCAGCAGTCAAAGGGATTTCACTCCACTGGCTTGACGACAAAAACCAATTGCATTTGCTCGAACCGGAATGGCTTTCTCAGTATGACGTGATAATTGGCAACGAGTACGTCGTGCCAAAGGCGCTGGCGTTGGGGATCCCACTGTTTCTTGCGGTTAATAACTATGTTGAGGGGTATCTGGGGGCTGATAATCTTGAACGTCATGCGTTTGATCACTTCAGCGGAATCTCTCTGCGTAACTGTCCTGACAGCGATGAGTGGCTCTCGTTGTTGCAAAGCGGCTATCCTCAGGCCGCAGAATGGGCGCTACATAATCGCCTCTACTGGGAGCAGAAATATGGCATATCTGGTGTAATGGACAGGCTTTTATCCAGAACGCTGGCGGTGAAATGCCCCGTGCTGGATAGTCAGGCCTGTTACGCGTTCACTCTCCATCGCAAGGCGCTGTTGGCACACCAGTCTTTAAAATACTCCCTAACCCGCTGGCTGGCGGATCGTCAGATTAGCCCTGCACGACGTCAGGCGATGAGCGAGATCGTTTTGAAGACACCTGGCGCATCTGATATAGGCGTGGTGGTGGTCTCCCGCGACGGAGATGCCGACGCTTGCCGACGTACACTCTCTTCCCTGAGCCAACAGACGCTGGCGGCACTGAGTGTTGATGTAATTGCTGAAAAACCGCTAGCAGAGGTGGGGGAGCCTGTTCAAGTAGCGACCTCGGGCTGGGTAGCATGTGTCAATAGTCTGCTACCGCAACGACGAGCCGGAATGCTGCTGGTGCTCCCGGCCGGATTTAGCCTGAATAACGACGCATTACTCCATTTTGCGCTTTTCAGAGTGACCTCACCTGACTCTCTTGTGGTCTATTGTGATGAGATGATGCAGCAGGCCAACGAAGAACCGAACATCACACTGCGTCCAGGGGTGAATATCGACTTGCTGAGAAGCTTCCCCTACGTTGGGCAGACGTTACTGATTAACCGGGAGGCCGCGCAACAGCTCGGTGGCCTTAATGAGCAGTATCCAGAGATGGCGATTATTGATCTCTTATGGCGTTTTGTTGAAGCGGTTGGCCCTTGCGCCATCGGACGTGTTCCGGAAGTTCTGGTCAGTGCCAGTCGGCTCGCTACCGTGTGGATCCGGGATGAGGATGTTCAGGCGGAACACGAACGGATAGTCGCAGCGCATATGGCACGCCTTGGTATATCGGTGACGGTGGAGCGGGGGGATGATACCCCTGTTTCACGGGTTCGCTATCACTGGAGAGCCACACCTCTCGTCTCCATCATTATTCCCAGCCGGGATCATGTTTCGCTCCTGCGCCGCTGTATTGAAAGTCTGATGGAAAAAACCGAGTATGCTCAATACGAACTGCTGATTGTGGATAATCAGTCAACGGATCCGGATGCCTGTGATTTTCTCCATCAGCTCGAACAGTTGGGAATCGACCAGGTTCGGGTACTTCGCCATCACCATCCGTTCAATTTTGCTCAAATCAATAACCTGGCTGCACAACATGCCAGAGGCGATCTCCTGCTGTTTCTCAACAACGACTGCGAAATTATTGAAGGTGACTGGCTGCATGCCCTGGTTGAACAGGCATTGCGGCCGGAAATCGCGCTGGTGGGGGCTCGTCTTGAATATGCCGATGGCCGCATTCAGCACGGCGGTTATCTGACAGGAATTATGCAGGGGGTGGGAACGGTCTTTGACGGTGCCGAGGGAGGGAGCAGCGGCTATCAGCACTACCTTAATGCACCACATAATCTCACGGGAGTCAGTGCCGCCTGTCTGATGGTCAGAAAAGAGGTCTTCTTCGCACTGAATGGGTTCACTGAAGAAACATTCCCTCTCTATTTTGCCGATATTGATCTCGGGTTACGAGCGCAGCAACTAGGTTATTTAAATCTCTGGACTCCTTTCGCCAGAGTGAAGCATATGGGAGGGGCGACGCGTCTTCTGCACCATAAATTCCAAGTTCAGGAGCGGCCTGTAGCCGCAGATTATGCCGCGCTGCGTAAGACCTGGGGTAAGAAACTTCTGGCGGATCCCTCGTACCATCCGCTGATGCAAAAAACTGGGACTGCATTTACCCTCAGTGAAAATACCGCTCGTTTCCATCAACCGTTGCCGGGGCGTCCACTACCTGTTGTGCTTGCACATCACATTAACTGGCAGGGAAATGGTCACCATCGCGTGTTGCAACCCTTCAACGCGTTGGAGCGCCATCACATGATGGAAGGGGGGATAATAGGTGCAATTCCGGGCGTAATGGAAGTCGCGCAACTTGAACCTGATGTGGTGTTGCTTGAACTGCCAACTGGTGGGCGCTTCCCGGAAGTAATGCAGCAGATGCGGGAGGCCACAGGTGCGAAAATCATCGTCGAGTACGATGACTATCTGTTAAACCTGCCGATGAAAAACGGTAATAACAGCAAGTTCCCGCCAAATATGGTGAAAAGTCTGCGCAAAATTATGGATAGTGCAGACTGGGTAGTGGTGTCTACTGAACCACTCGCCGAGGCTTACAGCCGTTTCCACGGCGATATCCGCATTGCGCAAAACCGTCTGGCACCGGATCAATGGGGACATCTTCAGGGACAGCGACTGACGGGGAAAAAGTTACGTGTCGGATGGGCCGGTGGCAGCTCGCATGCAGGTGACCTTGAGATCCTGCTTCCGGTAATCAAAGAGCTTGAGAACGAGGTGGATTGGGTCTTTATGGGAATGAAACCCCGTAATGTTCGCTGCGAGTTCCATCCGGGGGTTCCCTTTGATATGTATCCAGAGAAACTGGCAAGCCTAAACCTTGATCTTGCTCTGGTACCGTTGGAAATGAACCATTTTAACGAATGTAAGAGTAACCTACGTCTGCTGGAAATTGGTACCTGTGGCGTTCCGATCATTGCGACCGACATTGCGCCGTACCGCTGTGGACTGCCAGTAACGCTGGTTGAAAACCGCTTTAAAGACTGGGTAAACACAATTCGAGCCCATATCAATGACACCACGTTGCTGGCCCGTCAGGGCGATGCATTACGTGAAGCAGTTCACCGGGACTGGTATCTGCGTAAGAGCGGGCTGGATGAGTGGCAGAGGGCCTGGCTAGCAACTGGGAAGTAATAAAAAAGGCGCGGTTAACGCGCCTTTTTTGTGCATCAGCTCTTACCTTCGAACCCAGATATCAAGACGCTTACGCAGGGATGCCTCAGTAAGGAGCCCCTCGTTATGAACCCAGGAATGCAGGTTATCTGCCTGCCGCGATGCCAGTACTGTGTCCAGATGCTTGGTGATGGCTTCTGTCCAGCTTTTGGCGCTGTTTTTCACCCGTGTTACCGGCTCCGGGGTTTGCATACCTGGGATATCGCTGCAGATAACCGGATACCCGCAGGCACCAAATTCCAGCAGTCTTATCGAACTGCGATGGCGGTTGCGGGCGGTGTCAGCCAACGGCTCAACCACCACATCCAGTTTAAGGGATGCCAGTGCTTGCGGGTAGTGCGCGAAGCTCGTCCCAGCATGGTATTCCGCGACGTACTGGCGCAGGGAAGGTGGGCAATAACCCATTACCACCCAGTCGACATGGTCAGCGAGTTGTCTGACGACAGAGTGGATAATATCCAGATCGGATGCGGTGGAACGGTCACCGACCCAGCCGATGCGCGGTTTTACACCAGAGTTACGCTGAACGTTGAGTTTACCCCACATAAGTGGTGAGAGACCGGGAGAAACAACCTGAATTTCCTTATGCCAGGCGGCGCAGCTTTCTGCTAGCGCATTAGAGGAGACCACAACGCGATCGACATGGCGTAGTGTCGCCTGGAGATCGGTGTGATGGTCTGCAGGTAAAAAATCGTCCAACACAAAAACGGTAAATTGCCCGGTGGCTTTACGCAGACGCTCCAGCCACTCCTGCGCCGCAGGGGTGATCGTTTGCTGAAGGATCAGGCTTGTCGGGGCAATTCTCGCCATTTCTCCAATCGAAGGAGGAGCTAAAGGGAGTAAGGTTCTTGCCAGCGCATGATTATCCAGCATTTCCATTTGAGCGATCAGGTGGTGAGCGCTGGAACGGGAACGATCAACAGGCAGCGTCAGAAGGATGGGGAGGGGCCGCCAGTGTAAAGGATCCCATGTTCCAGGTGCGTCAAGCTGAAGCTGAAAGCCAGCGTTGTTGCGGGACAGGTTCGGATTGTAGGCAGGATCGTTAGCAATAACCGGCAGCCATTTTTGATACATCGCATCCTGTTCACCCATAAAACGCTGGCGTTTTTTCTCCTGGGTTGCTTTATCCACCGTATTTTGACTGACGCTGCCCTCATGCATCACGACAGCATACGGTGTCCAGACGGTAAGATAGCCCGCTTCACGAACTTTAAGGCAGAGATCGACATCGTTATAAGAGACGCGGAACTGCTCCTCATCTAGTCCACCCACCTGTTCATAAACGGCTTTACGAATTAACATACAGGCCGCTGTGACCACGCTGTAGTTTTGATCGGTCTGAAGGCGATGCATATAGCCTGTTTTATCCGGTGTACTGTCGATAAAAGGGTGATCGGCAGGACCACGCAGTCCCATCACCACCCCAGCGTGCTGGACATTGCCGCCAGGGTAAAGCAATTTGGCACCGACAATGCCGACTTCTGGTCGCAGCCCATGGTTGAGCAGATGATCGAGCCAGTAGCCATCAATAATGGCTGTATCATTATTCAGCAGTACCAGATACTCGCCGTGCGCCTCGCGGGCGGCCATATTGTTGATGGCGGAGTAGTTAAACGGATGCGGATATCGCAGTACGCGGATGCGTTGTGGATCGATGGTAGCAATCCCCTTCAGCCACTCAAGCGCTTCCCGCGTTTCGCTGTTGTTATCCACAATAAGCACTTCATAATTTTTATAGCGCGTCTTTTCCAGCAGGGTGGTAACACAAGGGATTAGGACCGCCAGCTGATCTTTTGTTGGAATGATGATGGAAACCAAGGGGGTATCAGCGTGGTTATAGCGCAGGGCATAAATGCCCGGTAGAGGGGTTTCCACCTCCCCCTGGGGATAACCGCGCTGGCGGAGATGGTTACGCAGGATAGCCTTCTCTTCATCCTTAGCAATCTGCACCTGACTATGAGCAGCGACGAGCGGTTCAGGCAGATGGCCTGCGACATGGAGCCCTTTTTGCTCAATAAGCCGTACAATATATTCAAATTCCCATGCCTGTCGGTACATTCTGTTGAATCCGCCAAGAGACACCAAAGTCGAACGTTTAAAAATCCAATGACGAGCCAATTCAGTAGGATTACTTAACAACAGATCAAGGTTAAAGTCGGGGCGCAGGATTGTTCCCGTGAACTGACCCCCTTCATTACAGACTTCATCAAAATAGACGGCATCGCAACTGTTTGCGCTCTCAAGTAGCAAATCGAGCGACAATAACCCGCCACTAAGTAGCGTTTCTCCGGCGTCAATCACCATGACCCACTCATATTGTGAATCAGTGAGGTAACCATTAATTTGGGATACGCTATTAACACGGTTGGTTTCGAGTCGGTCAACCTGATAAGAAAATGCTGCATAGGAGTCGCCAAAGACAACACAGTGAAGGCTCAGACCAAACCCTTGCCAAGACTGAATACTGGCAAGCGTAGTTTCAACTGCTATGTTATCGCCGTGGTAGCGGATTAGAATGCAGAGCGTTTGATTAACATTCCGCTCACGATGCCAAGACAGTGCCAGATCGTAGTGTTGGGGAGGAAGAGATTTTTCTGCCACCCAATTTTTAATCTGAGAACTTTGATACGCCTGTATCGAACGGTGCAGAGAGTGATGTAATGCATGAAGGAGGTTAACGGTATGAGTATCCTGGGGGGATGAAGCCGATGCAATTGTTACGAACTGATTCTGATCTTTATTTCCCTTATACCATCCGAGTTTCTTTATAAGCTGCGGCATGAGTGAGTAGGTTCGGGCAACCTGGTCACGTTGGTGTTTTGCCATCTGACTGATCTGGGCATCAGATATACGGAAAGATGAGAGGGGTTCGAATATAAAAGCAAGATCGCCTTTGTTAAACAACTTCATCATCAATGCTACGTCAGCAAAGTAGGGCATTTCCTGACGATCGATATTGAAAATCTGATCACCAAACGCGAGCAAATCATCTCTGTAACAGAGAAAAACGCTTGGTTCACCGATGAAATTGACTTGGTAATCACACAAGAAAGAGATGAGATCGTTGCCGTTTAGCAGGGTATCCTGTGTGAAGGGAAACGCTGTAGCGATAACATCAGGTAACGTATTGCCATTTTCGTCTATCCGTGTTCTTCGGGAAGAGGCGATGACACAGTTGGGGTTATGCGCAAGAATACCAACCAATCTGGAGACACAATTTTCAGTTAAAACATCATCATCATAAAGGAACTTAACATATTTTCCTTTTGCGTGGCTGAGACAATGTAATACATTGCCGGTTTCCAGTAGGCGTTCGCGGTTTCGGAACCAGCGCACAGGCTTTTTCTGAGCTTGGCTGAGACGTTCACAAATTATTCGAATTGAATCGTTTTCACTGTCATCACAAACGATAATTTCGGTATTCTGCCAGTCCTGTGCCATTGCGCTAAGCAATGCTTGTTCGAAGAAATCTGATTTGTAGGCAGGAATTAAAATACTGACTAGATCTTGCTGAGACATAGTATTTCCGGTGTTAGTCGTTGTTATATTCTGACGAAGCGTTATCTGCTTCAAAATTGAGTCTGACGTAGTATTTTCGACCCTGTTCATCGCGAAAAAAGGCATTCCTCAATTCGCCGTGTGTCAGGGCACGCAAAAGATCAAGGTGTTCCTGCAGAGTACCCGTTGCATTTAGATCAAGCTCACAAAGAGTTTCAAAGTCACGAATGCTGTTGTAGTTCCCCTCACTGGAAAGCCGTACTGTGGAGTAATTTCCTGCAATAATATCAGCCAGATGTTGCTCTAATAATGTTTTTTCCATCGTGATTATTCGTCGGTAGACATCCAGGGACGTATCTGATTGCAGAATGTCGACCGGAGCCTGAAACAGAACTGGACCATGATCAACATCGCTGTCCATAAGATGGACTGTCACACCTGCAGGTTTTTTATTAATAATTGAGAATATTTGTGGAAACCAGCCCCGATTGAACGGATTTAGCCCTGGGTGAATATTGATACAGGTCACAGCATTAACCAGCCGTTCGGGAAAAATTTGCTTGCAGTGCAAGCTAATCACAAGATTGGCTTTCAGTATAATGTTTTCAAGGCTGACAGGATCTTTCAGATTGATAGGCGTTGCTCCGAGTTTTTTCATTACACCCGGATGCTGATTTTTAGCGGAGTAAAATAGTTGAAATACAATATCGTCCCGCCCCGGTAACCTGTTCAAGAGCTGTATAAGATATTCGGATAACTCAGGATTATCGGAAATAACCATGAGGTGCATGTTTTGCCGTTGGTTGGAATTATCAGTCATTCTGAATCTCATCAGGTAGGAAACCACGCCGGAGTCACGTGTAGGCTCAGAATGAAAATTGTAATGGAGGTGCTTCAGATTCATAGGTCAAACAACACTCAGTTTATGAGCTTGCTTTTGCTATTGACCTTATGGTCTGTATCAAATGAGAGCAAATATAGACGTAAAACCTGCGCCTTTTCGACCGATTATCTCCTGGATTTAGGGAATAAGATGGACAGTAAACGACTAAACTGCGGCGCAATAGGTAATGAACAATAAAATTTTTGTGACGAGCCCTTTACTTCCACCTTTGGAGGAGTTCATCCCCTATCTGGAGAAAATGTGGGCCAGTAAAGTCCTCACGAATGGGGGGGGGTTTCATCAAGAACTTGAGGCTACTCTCGCTGATTACCTTGGCGTGAAGTATGTCAGCTTGTTTTCTAATGGTACACTTGCGTTGCTTACTGCGCTACAAGCGCTACGTATCTCTGGTGAGGTAATAACTACTCCCTATTCCTTTGTTGCAACATCTCACACGTTATTGTGGAACGGTTTGACGCCTGTATTTGCCGATATTAACCCTGAAACCTTTAACATCGATCCCGATAAAATTGAAGAACTGATCACGCCGCACACAACCGCTATTATGCCTGTTCATTGCTATGGTATTCCATGTCAAGTTGAAAAAATACAAAAAATTGCGGATATATACGGTCTGCGTGTTATATATGATGCGGCGCATGCGTTTGGTGTAAAGAAAAATGGTGTAAGCGTGCTTACTCATGGTGATTTATCTGTTCTCAGTTTTCATGCGACGAAAGTCTTCAATACATTTGAAGGGGGGGCGATTATTTCTCATGATCTTAAAACCAAACAGCGAATAGATTATCTGAAAAATTTCGGGTTTGCAGGTGAAACCAAAGTAGTTGCGCCAGGAATCAATGCCAAAATGAGTGAAGTGTCTGCTGCATTTGGCCTGCTGCAGCTTAAACATATCGATCGGGCACTAGGAGCGCGTAAAGATATCTATAACCGTTACATGTGCTATCTTGCTGATATTAAAGGGATTTCATTTTATCAATTTAAGGGGGATTATGAATGGAATTACGCCTATTTCCCGGTGCTTGTTGAAGCGGATTTTGCTCTTAGTCGAGATGAGCTCTACGAAATGCTAAAGCTGGATGACATATATGTGAGACGTTATTTCTATCCACTTATTAGTACATTTCCTATGTACCGACATCTTGATTCCGCAGCGCCTGAAGAATTAGTTGTAGCGAGTAGTATTGCGCAAAAAATACTGTGTCTACCGATTTTCCCTGATTTGACAGAAGCGGAACAGGATAAAATTATTGCAGCCGTACGTCGTTTGAGCGTGCAGGCGAATAATGAAACGAAAGGTTCGCAAAAAGTTGCCTAATGAACACTGGATATAGATTTTGAATCATAATTGCTATGAGCCACGATGAGCGCCTGGTTTCTGCCGGGCTGTATACAAACATAGTGTTGATTATTGTCATAATACTGCGTCAGATCAGAAACTGTACATTGTTCATTGGTGCAAATAACCCCCCATTTCACCCACTATTCTCCCGATTAAAACCCCTCCAGAATTGGATAATCATGCCGATAACTCAACTAACGCAGGGCTGTTTATCGTGAATTCACTCTATACCGCTGAAGGTGTAATGGATAAACACTCGCTGTGGCAGCGTTATGTCCCGCTGGTGCGTCACGAAGCATTGCGCCTCCAGGTGCGCTTGCCGGCGAGCGTGGAACTCGACGATCTGCTACAGGCGGGCGGTATCGGGTTATTGAATGCAGTTGACCGATACGACGCTCTGCAAGGAACGGCATTTACGACTTACGCAGTTCAGCGTATTCGTGGTGCGATGCTGGACGAGCTGCGCAGCCGTGACTGGGTGCCACGCAGTGTTCGCCGCAACGCACGCGAAGTGGCGCATGCGATGGGGCAGCTGGAACAGGAACTGGGACGCAACGCAACGGAAACCGAAGTGGCGGATCGTCTTGGCATTGCTGTTGAAGAGTATCGTCAGATGTTGCTCGATACCAATAATAGCCAACTCTTCTCTTATGACGAGTGGCGAGAAGAGCATGGCGATAGCATCGAGCTGGTGACGGATGAGCACCAGCAAGAAAACCCGTTACACCATTTAATGGAAGGGAATTTACGCCAGCGCGTCATGGAAGCTATTGAAGCTCTGCCTGAACGCGAACAGCTGGTATTGACCCTTTATTACCAGGAAGAGCTTAACCTCAAAGAGATTGGCGCTGTTCTGGAGGTGGGAGAGTCGCGGGTGAGCCAGCTGCACAGCCAGGCCATTAAACGCTTACGAACCAAGCTGGGTAAGTTATAGGTGATTGATTCACCTTAAAAATGCCGCACAACGTATTGACAACCAGGAGTTATCATGACGGTGCAGCAATCTAAAAGACGGCCTTTAAGCCGCTACCTGAAAGACTTTAAACACAGCCAGACGCATTGCGCCCACTGTAACAAGCTACTCGATCGTATCACGCTGGTTCGCCGCGGCGAAATCGTCAATAAGATCGCGATTTCTCGCCTCGACACGTTGATGGACGAAGCAGCATGGCTCGAAGAGCAAAAAGAGTGGGTGGCGCTTTGCCGTTTCTGTGGCGATCTCCATTGCAAAGAGCAAAGCGACTTCTTCGACATTATCGGCTTCAAGCAGTTCCTGTTTGAACAAACGGAGATGAGCCACGGCACCGTTCGCGAATACGTGGTTCGCCTGCGCCGCCTCGGGCAGCATCTGACCGTGAACAACATTTCCCGCGATCTGCTCAAAACCGGTTATCTCGACGAGAACCTGGAGCCGTGGTTGCCTGCGACCAGCACCAACAACTACCGGATTGCGCTGCGCAAGTACGCACAATATAAGGTACAAATGCCGGGTGCCATAAAGCAGAAAGGCCACGCCGGAACAACTTCTGATATATATTAAAAAAGAATAAGATGTAGCGCAGTCGCCTTTGACGTTGCAGGCGATTTCTCTACACTACGTAAAAATTCCACTATATCGGGGTATTTATGAAATTTGCACTTCTGGGTCGTCAGGCGCTGATGGGTGTTATGGCCGTTGCGCTGGTTGCGGGCATGAGCGTGAAAACGTTCGCCGCAGAAAAACTGCTGAATAAAGTAAAAGAGCGCGGTACGCTGCTGGTCGGGCTGGAAGGTACCTATCCTCCGTTCAGCTTCCAAGGCGATGACGGCAAGCTGACCGGTTTTGAAGTGGAGTTTGCTGAAGAGCTGGCGAAACACCTCGGCGTGAAAGCGTCCCTGAAACCGACCAAATGGGACGGTATGCTGGCGTCGCTGGATTCGAAACGCATTGACGTGGTCATCAACCAGGTCACCATCTCTGACGAGCGTAAGAAGAAATATGACTTCTCCACCCCGTATACCGTGTCCGGTATTCAGGCGCTGGTGAAGAAAGGCAACGAAGGCACCATCAAAACGGCTGCGGACCTGAAAGGGAAGAAAGTCGGTGTCGGTCTGGGAACCAACTACGAAGAGTGGCTGCGCCAGAACGTTCAGGGCGTGGATATCCGCACCTATGATGATGACCCGACGAAATACCAGGATCTGCGCGTGGGCCGTACCGACGCCATTCTGGTTGATCGCCTGGCAGCACTGGATCTGGTGAAGAAAACCAACAACACCCTGGCGGTAGCGGGTGATGCGTTCTCTCGTCAGGAATCCGGCGTGGCCGTTCGTAAAGGTAACGAAGACCTGGTGAAAGCGATTGATTCCGCGATTGCTGACATGCAAAAAGACGGTAGCCTGAAGGCGCTTTCCGAGAAGTGGTTCGGGGCAGACGTCACGAAATAAGTTTCTGACGTAAAAAAAGGCGCTTTTAAAAGCGCCTTTTTTATTTCTTACGCGTCTGCGTGCATAATGAAAAATATCACATTTTGTCTGAGTTACCGGAGCATCCATGTCACTACAGAATTTAACGCGCTTTCCCCGCCTGGAGTTCATCGGCGCGCCGACGCCGCTGGAGTATCTCCCGCGATTTTCTGATTATTTAGGGCGCGATATTTTTATTAAGCGTGATGACGTGACGCCCATGGCGATGGGGGGCAACAAGCTGCGCAAGCTGGAGTTTCTGGCGGCGGACGCCCTGCGCGAAGGCGCGGATACGCTCATCACTGCCGGGGCCATCCAGTCCAACCACGTTCGCCAGACGGCGGCCGTGGCGGCAAAACTTGGGCTTCACTGCGTGGCATTGCTGGAAAACCCGATTGGCACGCGGGCTGAAAACTATCTCACCAACGGTAACCGCCTGCTGTTAGACCTGTTTAACGTGCAGGTTGAGATGGTTGACGCGCTGACCGACCCGACCGCCCAGCTCGATGAGCTGGCGACGCGTCTGGAAGCGCAGGGTTTTCCCCCCTACGTTATTCCCGTCGGCGGTTCGAATGCGCTGGGCGCGCTGGGGTACGTGGAAAGCGCGCTGGAAATCGCGCAGCAGTGCGAGGGGGCGGTGAGTCTCTCCTCCGTCGTGGTCGCGTCCGGCAGTGCGGGCACCCATGCCGGGCTGGCGGTGGGGCTGGAGCAACTGCTTCCCGAGGTCGAACTGATTGGCGTGACGGTGTCCCGCAGCGTGGCGGATCAGAAGCCGAAAGTGGTTACGCTACAGCAGGCGGTCGCAGAGCAGCTGGAGCTGAATTCCACGGCCGATATTCTCCTCTGGGATGACTATTTTGCGCCGGGTTACGGCACGCCGAACGAAGAGGGAATGGAAGCGGTGAAACTGCTGGCGCGCCTCGAGGGCATACTGCTCGATCCGGTCTATACCGGCAAAGCGATGGCCGGACTGATCGACGGCATTGCGCAAAAACGCTTTAAGGATGAAGGGCCGATTTTATTTGTCCATACCGGCGGAGCGCCTGCGCTGTTTGCCTACCATCCTCACGTTTAAAAATCAGGTCGAAAAATAATAATGCAAGAAAGTATTCAACTGGTTATTGATTCTCTGCCGTACCTGCTGAAAGGTGCGGTATTTACGTTGCAGCTCAGTATCGGCGGGATGTTCTTTGGGCTGGTACTGGGATTTATACTGGCCTTAATGCGCTTGTCGCCTGTCCTGCCGGTGCGCTGGCTGGCGCGCTTTTATATCTCCGTGTTTCGCGGTACGCCGCTTATCGCCCAGCTCTTTATGATCTACTACGGCTTACCGCAGTTCGGAATCGAGCTGGATCCGATCCCGGCGGCGATGATTGGCCTGTCGCTCAATACCGCGGCGTACACCTCCGAAACCCTGCGTGCGGCCATCTCCTCCATTGACAAAGGGCAGTGGGAAGCGGCGGCCAGTATCGGGATGACGCCCTGGCAGACGCTGCGCCGGGCCATCCTGCCGCAGGCGGCACGCGTGGCGCTTCCGCCGCTCAGCAACAGCTTTATCAGCCTGGTGAAAGATACCTCCCTGGCGGCAACGATTCAGGTTCCGGAGCTTTTCCGTCAGGCACAGCTCATTACCTCCCGTACGCTTGAGGTCTTTACCATGTATCTGGCCGCCTCGCTGATTTACTGGGTGATGGCGACGGTGCTGTCTGCTCTGCAAAACTACTTCGAAAACCAGCTTAACCGCCAGGAGCGTGATCCAAAATGAGTGCAATTGACGTCAAAAACCTGGTGAAGAAATTCCACGGTCAAACGGTGCTCCACGGGATCGATCTGGAGGTCGAGCAGGGCGAAGTGGTGGCGATTATTGGACCGAGCGGTTCGGGAAAGACGACGCTGCTGCGCAGCATTAACCTGCTTGAACAGCCGGAAGGCGGTACCATCCGCGTCGGGGAGATCACGATTGATACCGGGAAATCCATCAGCCAACAGAAAGGGTTGATTCGCCGCCTGCGCCAGCATGTCGGCTTTGTTTTCCAGAACTTCAACCTTTTCCCGCATCGTACGGTGCTGGAGAACATCATCGAAGGGCCGGTGATCGTCAAAGGTGAGCCTAAAGAGGAAGCGACCGCGCGGGCTCGCGAACTGCTCGCCAAAGTCGGGCTGGCGGGGAAAGAGACCAGCTATCCGCGTCGCCTGTCGGGCGGGCAGCAGCAGCGCGTGGCGATTGCGCGCGCGCTGGCGATGCGCCCGGACGTGATCCTGTTTGATGAACCGACCTCTGCGCTCGATCCGGAACTGGTGGGCGAGGTGCTGAACACCATTCGCCAGCTGGCACAGGAGAAACGTACGATGGTGATCGTGACCCATGAAATGAGCTTTGCGCGCGATGTCGCTGACAGAGCCATCTTTATGGATCAGGGACGGATTGTGGAGCAGGGGCCAGCGAAAAGCCTGTTCGCTAACCCTCAACAGCCGCGAACCCGTCAATTCCTTGAAAAATTCCTTATGCAGTAGCATTTTTGCACGCATTTGCTCCAGAAAATGACTCTGGAGCAAATTATTCTCCCTCTGCGCGAGGGCTTCTGTTTTTTTATTCCATCCAGATCGGATAAACCTTATCGATAGTAAAGTTAATTGTGCTATTGCCGATATTTTGTGGCTAGAAAAAAGTTTTATGTGTTAGCTTATATTCACCATAATAATGATTATCTGTTCAGAGGCTTCATTTAGTAAGTATGAAGGATTTAGACTTTTTCACCTGGCGACGGGATTGCTCCCTCCGGTTTCAGGAATTGACCTGTGCCGCCGAGGTATATCAGGAGCTGGAGCGACAAACTCAGGCGCTGGAATTCGATTATTACGCGCTCTGCGTGCGCCATCCCGTGCCATTTACCCGCCCTAAACTCTCCCTGCAAACCACTTACCCAAAGTTGTGGATGGCGCAATATCAATCTGCGAACTATTTCGCGATTGATCCGGTTTTAAAACCGGAGAATTTCATTCAGGGCCATCTCCCCTGGACAGATGCATTATTCGCCGAGGCGCAGGAATTATGGCACAGCGCCCAGGATCACGGTTTACGCTCGGGAATAACGCAGTGCCTGATGCTGCCAAATCATGCGCTTGGTTTCCTGTCAGTGTCTCGTACGCGTGTACAGGAAGGGCCATTAGCCCATGAAGAAATAGAGCTGCGGTTGCAAATGCTGGTGCAAATGGCCTTAACCTCGCTGATGCGTTTTGACGATGAGATGGTCATGCCGCCGGAAATGAAATTCAGCAAGCGCGAGCGTGAAATTCTGAAATGGACTGCGGAAGGGAAGACGTCAGCGGAAATAGCGATCATTCTCTCGATCTCAGAGAATACCGTTAACTTCCATCAGAAGAATATGCAGAAGAAATTCAACGCGCCCAACAAGACGCAGATCGCGTGCTATGCGGCGGCAACGGGACTGATTTGACGCAGTAAAACGTTCTGCGTGACAGACGAGCGAACGGCTGAATGCACTGCATCCAGCCGTTTTTTGTTACTGACGGTACGCTTGCTTGATTTGCTTAACGGTGTTAGCAAATACCGCTGATTCAGCCTGGTCTTCCATCTCCGCGATTTGTTTTTCCATTTTAATGATCACACGACCGGCATCAGCCTGGCCCATCGCCTGCAGCATCAGCGTTAGCAGCGCTTTCAGGCAGTTTACTTCCTGTGCCAGTTCCTGGTTATTCTCCGCAGTGGCAAATTCAGGTGTGCTCATTTATTTTCCTCATTATTAAACGGCGCTAAAGCGCGACGACGAAAGTCAAGGCGGCGGAGTATACCACAAGCTGAAGCAAAAAATGCAGCGGTTGTTTTTCGTACTTTTACGCTGATGTTTAATTGCGTAAACAGATCGTACCGGTAAACTCAACCCGCTTAATGATTATTAATTGTTTAGGTCGGGTTCGCTTGCCGTTAATTATTGTTACAAAAAGTTGTACCCTGTTTTTGCGCAGGTTAAGCCAGCCCGTTTTTTGTAACTTTTTGAATACAGATGGTTAAAAAAAGCTGCAAGAGCCCTGAATGCACGGGCTCTCTTTCCACCGCCTGTACAGCCTAATTTCCAAAAACGAGAGCAAAATCGAATAGCCGGTTTTTTAACGTTTTAATCTTGTCAGGAAAACCGTTAATATAAACCAAATTATCACACAGTAGCGTTATCCCTATTCTGGAGACATTTCCTTTGATCAACGTCCTTCTTGTTGATGACCACGAACTGGTGCGCGCAGGGATACGACGCATTCTTGAAGATATTAAAGGTATTAAAGTTGCCGGTGAGGCATGCTGTGGCGAAGATGCGGTAAAATGGTGCCGTACCCACTCCGCCGATGTGGTGCTGATGGATATGAACATGCCCGGTATTGGTGGTCTTGAAGCAACACGCAAAATCGCGCGTACCTTTGTAGACACTAAAGTCATCATGCTGACGGTGCATACCGAAAATCCACTGCCCGCGAAAGTGATGCAGGCGGGCGCGGCGGGTTACCTGAGTAAAGGTGCTGCACCGCAGGAGGTTGTCAATGCTATCCGTTCTGTGTATGCCGGACAGCGTTATATTGCGTCCGACATCGCTCAGCAGATGGCGCTGAGTCAGATCGAGCCCGAGAAAACCGAATCACCCTTTGCCAGTTTGTCCGAGCGTGAATTGCAGATTATGCTGATGATCACCAAAGGTCAGAAGGTGAATGAGATCTCGGAACAGCTGAATCTCAGCCCGAAAACGGTAAACAGCTATCGTTATCGGATGTTCAGTAAACTGAACATTCATGGTGACGTCGAACTGACGCATCTGGCCATCCGACATGGTTTGTGTAATGCGGAGACGTTGTTAAGTCAGTGAGTGATGTGTTCGATTCAAAAGCATTTCTGAAAACCGTAACCAGCCAGCCTGGCGTCTATCGCATGTATGACGCTGGCGGTACGGTTATCTATGTGGGGAAGGCTAAAGATCTTAAAAAACGTCTCTCCAGCTATTTTCGCAGCAATCTGGCCTCTCGTAAGACCGAAGCGCTGGTCTCACTCATCCAGAATATTGATGTCACCGTCACGCACACGGAGACAGAAGCGCTGCTGCTTGAGCACAACTATATTAAGCTCTACCAGCCGCGCTATAACGTCCTGTTGCGTGATGATAAATCCTATCCGTTCATCTTTCTGAGCGGCGACACCCATCCGCGCCTCGCCATGCACCGTGGTGCAAAACATGCGAAGGGTGAATATTTCGGGCCGTTCCCCAACGGCTATGCCGTGCGAGAAACGCTGGCGCTGCTGCAAAAAATCTTCCCGATCCGCCAGTGTGAAAACAGCGTTTACCGTAACCGTTCGCGGCCATGCCTGCAGTACCAGATTGGCCGCTGCCTGGGGCCGTGCGTGGCCGGGCTGGTGAGTGAAGAAGAGTATGCCCAGCAGGTGGAGTATGTGCGCCTGTTCTTAGCCGGCAAGGACGATCAGGTCTTAACCCAGCTGATTGCGCGGATGGAAAAAGCCAGCGCCGCACTCGAGTTCGAAGAGGCCGCGCGTATTCGCGATCAAATCCAGGCGGTGCGCAGAGTCACGGAGAAACAATTTGTCTCGAATTCCGGTGACGATCTCGATGTGATCGGCGTGGCCTTTGACGCCGGGATGGCCTGCGTGCACGTGCTGTTTATTCGCCAGGGCAAAGTGCTCGGCAGCCGCAGCTATTTCCCGAAAGTGCCTGGCGGTACCGAACTGGGTGAAGTGGTGGAAACCTTTGTCGGCCAGTTCTATCTGCAGGGGAGCCAGATGCGCACGCTGCCTTCTGAAATCCTGCTCGATTTTAATCTTGACGATAAAACCCTGCTGGCCGATTCGCTCTCTGAACTGGCGGGGCGCCGGGTCAATGTTCAAACCAAACCGCGCGGCGATCGCGCACGCTATCTGAAGCTGGCGCGAACCAACGCGGCGACGGCACTCACCACTAAGCTGTCGCAGCAGTCGACGGTGCACCAGCGTTTAACGGCCCTGGCGGCGCTACTGAAGCTGCCGGAAGTGAAACGGATGGAGTGTTTCGACATCAGCCATACGATGGGTGAACAGACGGTCGCGTCCTGCGTGGTATTTGATGCTAACGGTCCGCTGCGCGCTGAGTATCGCCGCTATAACATCACCGGGATCACGCCGGGTGACGACTATGCGGCGATGAATCAGGTGCTGCGACGTCGCTATGGTAAAGCCATAGAAGAGAGCAAGATCCCCGATGTGATCCTGATTGACGGCGGGAAAGGGCAGCTCGGCCAGGCGAAAGCGGTATTTGAATCGCTTGATGTCAGCTGGGATAAAAACCATCCGCTGCTGCTGGGCGTCGCAAAAGGGGCCGATCGTAAGGCCGGTCTGGAGACACTGTTCTTCGAGCCGGAAGGTGAGGGCTTCAGCCTGCCGCCGGACTCTCCGGCGCTGCACGTCATACAGCATATTCGCGATGAATCACACGATCACGCCATCAGCGGTCACCGTAAAAAACGGGCGAAGGTGAAAAACACCAGCTCACTCGAGACGATCGAAGGCGTGGGGCCAAAACGTCGCCAGATGCTGCTGAAGTATATGGGCGGATTGCAAGGATTACTCAACGCCAGCATGGAGGAAATTGCAAAAGTGCCGGGTATTTCGCAAGGGCTGGCAGAAAAGATCTACTACTCGTTGAAACATTGAGGGCTCTGTAGCAACATAGAGCTAAATTTTACTGACAACAAATAGTTACCGTCACTATGCAATATAACATCCCTACGTTGCTCACTCTTTTTCGTGTCGTACTCATCCCGTTCTTTGTGCTGGCGTTTTACCTGCCGGTTGTCTGGGCACCCTTTGCCTGCGCATTGATCTTCCTTATTGCAGCGGTAACAGACTGGTTTGATGGTTACCTGGCGCGCCGCTGGAATCAAAGCACCCGTTTCGGCGCCTTCCTCGATCCGGTGGCGGATAAAGTGATGGTCGCGATTGCGATGGTGCTGGTGGCTGAGCACTATCATACCTGGTGGGTGACGCTGCCTGCGGCAACCATGATCGGCCGTGAGATTATTATCTCTGCGCTGCGCGAGTGGATGGCGGAACTGGGGAAACGCAGCAGCGTGGCGGTTTCCTGGATTGGTAAAGTGAAAACGACGGCGCAGATGGCGGCGCTGGTTTGGATGCTCTGGCGTCCGAACGCCTGGGTTGAGTGGGCGGGGATTGGTCTCCTGTGGGTGGCGGCAGTGCTGACGCTGTGGTCAATGCTGCAATATTTGAACGCTGCGCGCGGGGATTTGCTTGATCAGTGATCGTTTCGCCGTAATTTTCAGCAAACGATCCGGGGATGCAAAAAATAACGTTGACTCATAACGTCATATCAGTAGAATGCAACGCATCGAACGGCGGCACAGCAAGCCGGACGATAATGAAATCAAGTGGTTAGACATTTACTTGATGACATGCGGGAATAGCTCAGTTGGTAGAGCACGACCTTGCCAAGGTCGGGGTCGCGAGTTCGAGTCTCGTTTCCCGCTCCAGATTCAAGACATGCGCAACAGCGGGTGTCAGTTTGAAAAGTTTTACGGCGCGTTAGCAAAGCGGTTATGTAGCGGATTGCAAATCCGTCTAGTCCGGTTCGACTCCGGAACGCGCCTCCACTTTCTTCCCTGGCCGGATGGTGGAATCGGTAGACACAAGGGATTTAAAATCCCTCGGCGTTCGCGCTGTGTGGGTTCAAGTCCCACTCCGGCTACCATGGGAAACAAAGAATAATCAAAGCAATAAGCAGTGTCGTGAAACCACCGAAAGGTGGTTTTTTTGTGCCTCCAGTTTAGCGCGAAGTGAGCGTATCTCATCGTCATCACGATTGTGCTGTGCCCGGATATTTGCTGCCATACCAGAACGTTAAGCCTAACTCTCTAATATCAAGCCCGGAAAGCAGGGCGATTGTCAGCTAACCTGCAACCAATCTTAAACAAACATTTCACTCGCCAGACACAGGTTGCCGCCGCTGATAAACTGGTTGGTATCCACCCTGGAGAGCGGAAGGTTATTGTCATGCAATATGAAGAACAGCAGCTTATCAACGGCCTTTTCGAGCGTCTTAAACAGGCCGGACAACAAAACAGCCAACGGGATGCAGATGCGGAGCGTCAGATCGCTGAATTTGTCAGACAGCAGCCTGCGGCCCCCTACTATATGGCGCAGTCGATTTTGATTCAGGAAGCGGCGCTGAAACGTCTGCAGGCCCGGGTTCAGGAGCTTGAAAGCGAATTAGCCGCGCAAAAAAGCAAACCCTCGACGGGCGGCAGTTTCCTCGGCGGCCTGTTTGGTGGCGGGAAAAGTAACCCGCAGCCTGACAACAGCTGGAATGCCCAGCCGCAACAGCCGCCGGCGCAGGATTACTCTCGGGCGCCAGCGCCAGCTACTCGCGGCGGCGGTTTTATGGCTGGCGCGCTCCAGACAGCCGCTGGCGTGGCCGGTGGCATCGCGCTTGCCGAGATGCTTACCAGCATGTTCCATCAGTCGCGGCCGGAAGAGATCGTGAACATCATCGAAGAACCGACAATGCCCGTCGGTGGTGAACCGTTTGTCGGTAATCAATACGGCGACGTTAATAACGTCTCTGACACCCGTTTCCTCAACCAGAACGATCCGTTCGGCAGTAATAACGATGCCTGGCAGAACGACGATGTAGATGACGACTACAGCAATGACGACGACAGTTTTATTTAACGACGTTATCGTGTCACCATCGAAATGAAGTTAACCCTGAAAGTTGGGTATCCAACTTTCGGGGTTTTGCGTTTCCGGGTCAAAAAAGCCTTCGAGGCTAAGCCTGAAGGCTCATAAATCACATTCTTTTTACTGCTTTTCTTACTAACAAACCTGTAAGAATTGCCGGAAGCAATCCAAACAAAGAGGCGATATCGACTAACGTATCCTCCAGTTCTTCTATCCCGTATGTCCCGAAATGGTCCATCACGGCATAAGCCCATTCGACAGGTATCAAAATAAAAAGCCAGCGCGTATATAAAAGAAAACTGATAAGACCGATTGCAAGGCTGAAGGTGATTTCTATAAAAGTCCTCATGTTACTGTTATTGTCCCGTAAGCTTTAAAGCTCGTGCAAGGTACCGGCATCATAGTTGTTTTCATAAGAGCTTCGTACAAGTAATCAAAGTCACTCAGATGAAGAAGGGTTATACAGCCTTCGCTTAACCCTCTTGGTCCTATCGGATGGAGGCGGAAATGGCCACGCCGGACACCTTCAACAAATACTTGATCATCTATCTGCCAGTCATCTTTGTATAAGGCAAACCATTTTGAGCGATCGGTGCCATAAATATTTTTCAGGGCAAAATCACTTAGTCCTCCGAGCCTGCCTCCGCTCTGTCGGTTCACGATGAAGTAACGTCCTGGCGGGATAGGTCCGATTTCTGGTTTGCTTGCCATAGTCGGATTGTTTCTGCCATAGAGCTGGCCTGAGAATGCCGGAAAGTTTCCTATACCCGGAACGGTAAGAATAGATGACGGTAAGCCATTCAATGCATAGCGAGCAATAATCATGCTGTAACCCGAATATTCCAGCCGTCAGTAAACTGGATATTCCCGTCGCAGTGCTTCCATGTGATTCTCTCATAACGCAGTTCTATCGCCTCAAGGTGATTGTGTTTTTCCATTGAGGGATTTTTTACGTTATGCATTACAGGCGTTATCCCTACGATTTTCACATTTTCTAAAAGCATGTTGAAATACTCAACTTCCTGCCCTGCATCGTTGATACGGTACCATTTGATTTCAGCTGACTTTAGGGTCTGGCCAGTTGCTACAGCCCGGTAAAGGTAAGGCGAGGATGAATCAAACTCTTTTTCGATTGTTAGTGGGGAGTGGACGCGGGTACCGGTTAGTTTCCCTGTATTGCCATCGGTTGGAATGTGTAAACCATGGCCAAACGATAAAACCTCAATGCTACCTTCACGGTGCTGAACATCTACAGAACCTGTAATATTCGCACCTCCGTCATCTTTGAGCCATAAATATGCGGGTATAGCCATTCTGAACGCTCCTTTTCAGTGAGTTTGACGTGATTGTCAAAGACTAATAAATCAACAAACTCAGGCCTTCTCAAGGCATTGCGTGCTATACTTTTCGTGAATATCTCATTGTTATTTATATGAAAATATTTCTAATGGTTCCTTAGGTATCAAATCACACCCCCGCCCAAATACGCCTTCCTCACCTCCTGATTCCCCAGCAATTCCTCACCGCTGCCGCTCAGCCGGATCTGTCCGTTCACCATCACATACCCGCGGTCAGACAGCTTCAACGCATGGTGCGCATTCTGCTCCACCAGAAAAATGGTCATACCGCTGCGGGCCAGCTCGCGCAGCGTCTGGAAGATCTGCTTCACCACAATCGGGGCTAAGCCCAGGCTGGGCTCATCCAGCAGCAGCAGCTTTGGACGGCTCATCAGCGCCCGGGCGATCGCCAGCATCTGCTGTTCCCCGCCGGACATGGTCATCGCGCGCTGCTTGCGCCGCTCTTTAAGGCGAGGGAAAAGGTCAAACATGGTTTGCATGTCTTCAGCCGCAAACTGATTGCCGATGGGAATGGTCCCCATCAGCAGGTTCTCTTCCACGGTCATATCGGGGAAGATTCGTCGCCCCTCCGGTGCCTGCGCAATGCCGCCGGACGCAACGTAGTGGGTGGATTGATGGCTGATGTCTTCACCACAGAACAGGATTTGCCCGCTGCGGATACGGGGTTGACCAAAGATGGACATCAGCAATGTCGATTTACCCGCACCGTTTGCGCCAATCAGCGCCACGGTTTCCCCCTTATTCACCTCAAGAGAGACCTGCTTCAGCGCCTGAATGACGCCGTAAAACACATCCACCTCGCGAAAAGCCAGCAGCGGTTCGCTCATAGGGAGACCTCGCTTTCATCCGTGCCCAGGTAGGCTGCAATGACCTTTTCATCATGCTGGATCTGCTCGGGTTTCCCCCTGGCAATCACATCGCCGTGGTCGAGCACGATAATGTCGTCCGAAATGTCCATCACCATCCCCATATCATGCTCAATCAGCAATACCGTGATGTCGTGATGATCCCGCAGAAAGCGAATAATGCCGCTCAGCTTGTGCGTTTCAACCGGATTAAGCCCGGCGGCGGGTTCATCCAGACAGATCATTTCCGGCCCGGTACACATTGCCCGCGCGATTTCCAGTCGCCGCTGCTGGCCATATGACATCTCTCCCGCCAGGCGATTGGCGCACTCCACCAGATCCACCACTTCCAGCCAGTAAAAGGCTCTGTCCAGGGCGTCGCTTTCCGCCCGCCGGTATGCCGGCGTATTTAAGATCCCGGCGAGCAGATTACGGTTAACGCGCATATGCTGCGCGACCAGCAGGTTTTCCACGACCGACATCTCGCGAAAAAGGCGGATATTTTGAAACGTGCGCGCCAGCCCGGCACGGTTGACCAGGTGGGTTCCGCCGAACATTTTGTAGAAAAGACGCTGCCCGAACTGCGCGGGGTTAATCCAGTCGCCGGGCTGGAATTTTTGCCCGAGGACCTGAATCACGTTGGTCGTTTTATGGCGGGTATTAAACAAAATGTTGCCGCCGGAGGCTCTGTAGAAGCCCGTCAGGCAGTTAAACACGGTTGTTTTGCCCGCCCCGTTGGGGCCAATCAGGGCGGTAATGGAGCCGCGCTGCACGTCCAGGTTGACGTCGTTTAGCGCCTTAATCCCGCCAAAATGCATCATCAGATGCTCAACGCGTAATATCGTTTCGTTCATGGTGCGACGCCCTTACGCACGGCAAACCCGCTGCGGTTGATGCGGATCAAACCGCGTGGACGCCAGATCATCATCACCACCATGAGCATGCCGAACAGCAGGACGCGGTACTCGGCAAAACTGCGCAGCAGCTCCGGCGTGACCGTGAGCACAAAGGCGGCCAGCACCACGCCCAGCGTCGAGCCCATCCCGCCCAGCACCACAATGGCGAGGATCAATGCCGATTCAAAGAAGGTAAAGGAGGTCGGATTCACGAACCCCTGATAGGTGGCGAAGAACACCCCGGCAATGCCCGCGGTGGACGCGCCCAGCGTAAAGGCCGACAGCTTAACCAGAACATGATTCAACCCCATTGAGCGGCAGGCAATTTCGTCTTCGCGCAGGGCTTCCCACGCCCGACCAATCGGCATGCGCGTCAGGCGGTGCTTGATGTAAAGCACCAGCATCACCACCAGAAACAGCACCGCGTAGATAAAGATAAACTTCATGTTCGGGTTGTAGGTCAGGTGGAAAAACTCGTGGAAGGGCACGCCGCCTTCTTTTGCGCGTCGCCCAAACTCAAGACCGAAAAAGGTGGGGGGAGGGGCAGACACGCCGTTGGGGCCGCCGGTGAAGGTCAGCCAGTTGTTCAGTATCAGGCGAATGATCTCCCCGAAGCCGAGGGTGACGATGGCCAGATAGTCACCGTGCATGCGCAGTACCGGGAAGCCGAGCAGGGCACCTGCGGCGGCGGCCATGATTGCCGCGAGCGGCAGCATGCTCCAGAAGCCCAGGCCGAGATACTGGTATCCCAGCGCCAGGCCGTACGCACCAATCGCATAGAACGCGACATACCCCAGATCCAGCAGACCGGCCAGGCCCACGACGATGTTCAGCCCCAGACCGAGAAGCACATAGATCAGCCCGAGGATGGCGACGGTCAGAACATACTTGGTGGCGACAAACGTAAAGCAAATCGCAAGGGTAATCACCAGAGGAATAATCCAGCGCATGCGGCTTTTATATTCCGGTGGCCGGACATAAACACCCGCGCTGTCGGCCTCGAAGCGCGCCTGGAAGCGGGCCCCGGCAGCGGTACCTAAAAAGGCGCTCAGCAGAAAACGCCCCGCCATGACAATGCTCACCATCCAGGCCAGGCGCTGCCCGGCGAAGGTAAAGCTGTACCCGTCCAGCACCACCCCTGCAATGGGGCCGAAGATAATCAGCGCAATCAGCCCGGAGAAAATCGCGTCCAGAATGCAGCGTTTAAGTGAAAAACCGTGTGATGTCATCGTTCTCTCCCTCACACTTTGGCCACAATCGGGCGCCCGAGCAGCCCCTGAGGGCGGAAAATCAGGATCATCACCAGCAGGCCAAACGAGAAGACATCTTTATAGTCCGAGTTCACCATGCCCGAGAACTGCGCTTCCGCCACGCCCAGGATAAGGCCACCGAGCATGGCGCCGGGGAGGGAACCGATGCCGCCCAGTACCGCCGCCGTGAAGGCTTTAATGCCGATCACGAAACCGACGTAGAAATCAAAGGTGCCGTAGTTCATGGTGATTAGCACCCCCGCCAGGCCCGCCATTGCCGCGCCGATGACGAAGACCAGCGAAATAATCCGGTCGGTGTTAATCCCCAGAATGGAGGCCATTTTGCGATCCTGCTGCACCGCACGGCACATCCGCCCCAGCCGGGTACGGTTGATTATCCAGGTGAGCACCAGCATGCCGGCAAACGAGGCCACCAGGATAAACACTTTGGTGTAGGTTATCTGCACGAACCCTTCGCCCAGATGCAGGCGAATCACGCCGTCCAGCATGGTCGGTACCCCTTGCTGGCGCGGGCCCTGGCTCAGCTGCGCGTAGTTTTGCAGAATAAGCGATATCCCGATGGCGGAGATCAGCGGTGCCAGGCGCGTGGAGTTGCGCAGCGGCTTATAGGCGATACGCTCGATGGTCCAGCCGTACACCCCGGTGACCACAATGGTGAACACCAGCGTGCCGAGGATCAGCAGCGGGAAGGACTGCAGGCCGAAGAATGAGAGCAGCGCCAGGCCAATGGCGCAGAGATAGGCGGAAATCATATACACTTCGCCGTGGGCGAAATTAATCATGCCGATAATGCCGTACACCATGGTGTAGCCGATGGCGATCAGGCCGTAGACGGAGCCCAGCGTTAAGCCATTGATTAACTGTTGCAGGAAGAATGTACTCATTTTAGCGCGCTCGTTTTATAGGCTGCGCGATCCGCGCAGCCTGATGTTTATTACGCGCCGACGGGCGAGCCCATCGACGTTGAGCGTGACTCCGTCCCGTTACTCGACTTCCTTATATTTTCCTTTGTCGTCCCACTGGTAAACCACGTAGTCAGAGACTTTCAGATCGCCTTTGCTGTCCCAGGCTTTTTTGCCCATCACCGTGTCGACGGAATTGGCCTTCAGCCACTCGCTGGCTTTGGCAGAGTCCTTGCCGCCGGTGGCCTTGAAGGCCGCGGCAATCGCCTGTACCGAGGCGTAGGAGTAGAGGGTGTAACCTTCCGGCTCGAATTTACCGGCGCGGAATTTCTCGATTACCGCTTTGCCGTCCGGGATCAGGCGCGGATCTTTACCGAAGGTCATGTAAATGCCATTGGTATATTGCGGGCCGCCCGCCGCGGTCACCATCTCTTCGTTGACGATACAGTCCCCGGAGAAGAATTTCGCCTGCACGCCCTGCTCACGCATCTGGCGAACCAGCGGGCCGGCTTCCGGATGACATCCCCCGAAGAACACGACGTCCGGTTTTTGCGCGCCGATCTTAGTGACCAGCGCGTTAAAGTCTTTTTCACCGCGGGATAACCCCTCGTACATCACATCCTGAACCCCGCGTTTCGCCAGCGCCGCTTTGGTGGCGTCAGCCAGGCCCTGACCATAGGTGTCTTTATCGTGAATAATCACCACCCGTTTGGCTTTCAGCTTGTCGATGATGAAGTCGCTGGCCACCTGGCCCTGCTGGTCATCGCGGCCGCACATGCGGAACATGTCCCTCATGCCGCGTTCGGTAATCAGCGGGTTGGTTGAACCGGGGGTAATAGCGATGATACCCGCATCGCTGTAAACCTCGGAGGCGGGCATGGTGGAAGAGGAGCAGAAATGACCGACCACGGCGTTGACTTTATCCTGGTCGACTAAGCGGTTGGCCACCGCCACCGCCTGCTTAGGCTCGCAGGCGTCATCTCCCTGAACCAGTTTGATCTTCTCGCCGTTAATGCCGCCGGCGGCGTTAATGTCTTCAGCGGCCTGCGTTGCGCCGTGCCAGTACTGATCGCCATAGGTGGCATTAGGACCCGTGAACGGCCCGGCCACGCCAATCACGATATCTGCCCTGGCGGAAAACGCCGTCACCAGGCAACCGGCCAACACGAGAGAAAGCGGAGTTCTGATAAATTTCAGCGACATTATTATGTTCCTTAGCAAAGAGGTTTTTGCACCACGGCGTAAACCCGAACGCCCGACGGCGCAGCCAATCCGAAACACGAGCAAGAACAAAATGCACTAAACGAACAAGATACAGACGGCATCCTGCATATACGGCGAGGTTTCCCTGCGCAGCGTCGCGCGAAGAACATTAAGCAAAAACGTTGCCAGGATGGTTAACCCATTGAGGGGCCTGTGACATGTTTGAGTATAGAGCGCCGCGTTATGCCGCCTTGCGGGAGGAGAAGAAATTACAGCGGAGATCACATATCGTTAACAATAAAGCCCATAAGTTGTGCAAAGGTCACGATTTGCACATTTTTGCAGCAATAAAGACCTAAACTTCAGCCCGGAGAGGCGTGAGATATGTGTTAGGATCGTTTCCTTTTTATCAGGAGTGTCAGCGATGACTGAAGGCCCATTAAATGAAAGCGAAATGGCGTGGCTTGAAGAGACGTTAATGTCTTACGGTCATGACGATGCGTCCGTGCTTGACGTGTCTGAACTGGACGGCATGTTTACCGCAGTGCTTTCCGGTCCTGTTGTCGTTGAGCCAGATACCTGGCTGGTGGCGGTGTGGGGTGGCGAGAAATACATTCCGCGCTGGAAAAACGACCGCGAGATGAACCGTTTTATCGATCTTTGCTTTAAGCATATGAACGATATTGCCGAGCGCCTGAGCGAATATCCGGACCAGTTTGAACCGATGTTTGGCTATAACGACATTGACGGTGAGAGCTATACCGTGGTGGAAGAGTGGTGCTACGGCTACATGCGCGGCGTGGCTCTGACGGACTGGTCAGCCTTGCCGGACGAGCTGAAGGCCGATCTGGATGTGATTGCGCTGCACGGTAGCGAAGAGATCGGCGACCAGCTGGATGAATTGACCGAAGAAGAATATACCGCCAGCATTGAACGTATTCAGCCTGCGGCGCTGCGCTTGTATAACTACTGGGTGAACAATCCGCAGCAGCCGGAGGTGAAGAAGCCGATGGTGAACGGCACGAAGGTTGGGCGTAACGATCCGTGTCCTTGCGGCAGCGGGAAGAAGTTCAAGAGCTGCTGTTTGCACTGATAAAAAAGGGGCTGATGACAGCCCCTTTTTTTATTAACCCACTTCCGGCAGCATCCCGGCTGCAATCAACACTTGCACCAGAATAATCACTACCCCACAGCCAAACACAATGCACAGCAGCGGTTTTCCCCCCGCCACGCGGTAACTCTGCTGCGGATGCTGCTGGCGGCTCTTCCACGCCAGCAGGGAAGGGAGGAGCAGGGCAAGGACCGAGAGCGCCACCCCCGCATACCCCAGCGCCATCACAAACCCGCGTGGATAAAACAGCGCAAAGGCCAGCGGCGGCAGGAAGGTGATGGCCCCGGTCTGTAACCGTCCTGCGGCGGTATTGCTGCGCTGGAACAGGTCGGCCAGATAGTCAAACAGGCCAAGCGCCACGCCCAGAAACGAGGTTGCCAGCGCCAGGTCGGCAAAGAGGTGTACCGCCAGCTCCACGTGCGGGGAGGTGACGACCTCGCGCAGCGCCAGCAGAAAACCGTTCAGGCCTGCGTGCTGTGCCATCAGGCCAATAAAGGTTGAAGAGTCGATGCTGCCCAGGGTCACCAGCTGCCAGAAAATGTAGGCAATCAGCGGGATCGCGCTGCCGATAACAAAGACGCGGCGCAGCTTGCGAATATCGCCGTTCATATAGCTGACGATGCTCGGCACGCTGCCGTGGAAGCCAAACGAGGTGAAAATGACCGGGATGGCGGAAAGCGCCAGCCCTTTTTCCAGCGGTAGCGTCAGCAGGTTGATCTTGTGCACGTGCGGTGCCAGCAGGACCAGCATGACAATCAGGAACAGAATTTTGGCGCTGAACAGGAAACGGTTAAACAGATCGACCAGCGATGTTCCCACACAGACCACGCCGCCGCCGATGAGCGCAAAGAAGATGGCGCCCGTCGCCGGGGTAATGTCAGAGCCAAACCAGTCGTTAACGCTTGAGGCGATCAGCTCCCCGGCCCCGCTGATGTAGGCGGCGGTCAGGGCGTACATCAGGAACATCATGCTGAAGCCGGTTATCCACTGGCCGTAGCGTCCCAGGTAGCGCGCCGCGAGGGAACCCAGACCGGTATCGGCGGGCACATGCTGGTAAACCTCAAGCAACAGCAGGGCGGTGTAGCACATCAGCGCCCAGAGCGTCCCCAGCAGCAGCAGGGTCATGCCAAATCCCACGCCCGCGGCTGCCAGAGGCATTGCCAGCATTCCTGCGCCAATCGTCGTTCCGGCGACGATAAAAATACTTCCCAGAGTTCTGTTTTTCACGCTTTCCTCTACAACGCTTCTTAACCGCGACAAAATCTGCGGCGCAGAGTAAGGGAAAAGCCGTAACTCGTCAAATCACCGTTACAAGCAGTGTAATGAATGCTTTACACATTATTGTTCCTCTGACCCTTTATAGGCTTCCGCCTACTACATGAGGGCAATGTTGCTGAGCAACATTTCGGCGTAACGTAAACAATAAATATAAATTATCAAATAAAGTGAGGGTTTTATGGCGGAGGAGAATCCTTTTACCGCGGCATGGAGCCGTGGAGGCAACCTGTTGTGCCATGGCCACTGGATAATCCACTGGCAGAACCAGCTCCTGATACTCCCGGAGTCCCGTCGCGAAAAAGATATGGGCACCTGGGGAATCTATTCGGTTATTGATCCTGAGGATGAGACCTTTGCACAAGGCTTACAGGAAGATGAGTGGATCATAGCGAATGTCGACTGGTTGACGGATATGTTTTTCGAGATGGGTATTGCGCTGGAGACGGCCAGCTACCGCTATTTTTACCAGGCCGTGAATCCTCACGACTGGCGCTGCACCAGCTGCGCTGGGTGTATGTAAATTAACGCGGTGCAGGGAACCCGCACCGCGCTGAAATTAATTCTGCGTATCCAGCGTGGAAAGTTCTTTATCAATAAAGTAAAGACCTTCGCCTGATTTCCCCACCAGAGATAATTTATCCAGCACGGATTTAAACAGCTTCTCTTCTTCATGCTGTTCGGCGACATACCACTGCAGGAAATTGAAGGTTGGATAATCCTGGCTGGTCATCGCGGCATGAACCAGTTCGTTAATTTTCTGGGTGATCAGCTGCTCGTGCTCGTAGGTGGCGCGGAACAGTTCATCGAGAGAATTATATTCAGCAAATGGGGATGCCACGGTTTCAATGCGCGGCAGGCTGCCGGTATCCGTCAGATAATCAAACAGACGCTGCATGTGCGTCATCTCTTCCTGCGCGTGACGACGCAGAAACGCGGCAGCGCCTTCGAAGCTGTGATAACTGCACCAGGCGCTCATCTGCTGGTAGAGAAGGGATGAATACAGCTCAAGATTCATTTGTGCGTTGAGCTTGTCGATCATTTCAGTTTTCAGCATGGTGGCGCTCCGGGTTATTATTTCTGGTTCACAATGAGCGACACTATAATTTGTTATTTAATTATTTGCAAAACGTAAAATATTTATTTTATTTATTTAAAATACGAATGGGAATAAAACGCATTGGCGATTTTATCATTTATTAATGAGAATTGTTTTTGTTCGTAATGAAATAAACTGCCAGCCTGCGCTGGCAGTCTGGATTAATACCACGGATTGTTTGACTTAGGGTTCACGGCATAACCCATACATTTATACTGGATAGTCACGCTCTCGTTCAGACACAACGAGCCGCTAATGAGGGTGCAGGTTTTAATGGGCTGACCATAGGCTGAGGCCGTGGCGTACCCCATGCTCTGACACGCTTTTGCCGCCGTACCGTTATTCACATACTCATCGGAATACGCATTTTGCAGCGCTGCCTGACCGTAGTTAAGGCGGACGATGCCGTTCGGCGCATCGAGGCTGCTGACTTCAGCCTGGCGGTTAATGCTGCACCCCGCGAGCAGGAGGAATGTGCCGGCTACAATGACTCTTTTCATGGTTCGCTCTGAGTGGATGGAAATACGTTATCGTACCCGCAGATGCCCGCCGCAATGGCTGGAATAGCCGGACAATCTGCCCTCACTCTTCGCAACGGGTTGATGGTGAACGCGATGAGACCCACTCTGATTAAATTGTGATTTCTATCACAAAAACATTGATTTTTGTGATAGTGGTCATATTATAGGCGCATTGACGATAAAGTTGTATAACACGTTGATGGAGCATCACTGTGAAACTGCGCAAAATCCTGAAAAGTATGTGGGCCAATTACTGCCGCACGTTCAAAGACGTGCCGCCGGGCGCCATGTTCTGATAAAAAAAACCTGCTTCGGCAGGTTTTTTTATACCTGCAGACGTTGAAGGGAAGATGTCAGGGGGCGTGTTTTGATACTATGGCGGCCTTTAAATAAGGAGAAACCCCATGTCACAAAACCTGAGCGCCGATCAGGAACTGGTCTCTGACGTTGTCGCCTGCCAGCTGGTTATCAAACAAATCCTGGATGTTCTGGACGTGATTGCGCCGGTTGAAGTGCGCGAGAAGATGTCTACCCAGCTGAAAAACATCGATTTTGCCAGCCATCCTGCTGCCGCTGATCCGGTAACGCTTCGTGCGATCCAGAAGGCCATCGCGCTGATCGAGCTGCGATTCACGCCGCAGGGTGAGTCCCACTGACGCAGGGAAATGGGCGACGGCATGCGTCGCCCTTTGATGTTATCAGAAGAACGTCTGGACCAGCAGGTAGCTCGCGGCACACGCGCAGCTTACCCCAATCAGCCCTGGCAAAATAAAGCTGTGGTTGATGATAAATTTACCGATGCGGGTCGTGCCTGACCGGTCAAAGCCGATGCAGGCCAAATCGCTGGGATAGGTCGGCAGGACAAAATAGCCGTAGGACGCCGGGAAAAAGGCGATCAGCATTTTCGGGTCGATGCCCAACATCAACCCCATCGGCGCAACCGCCGTCAGCGCCGCCGCCTGGCTGTTCACCAGCTTTGACACCAGAAACAGCACAATCGCATATGTCCACGGGTGGCTTTTCACCACGCCTTCCAGGGCCAGCTTTAACTCGTCGAGATGTGCCTGGAAAAAGGTATCGCTCATCCACGCCACGCCGAATACCGAGAAGATCGCAACCATACCGGCCTTGAACACCGCGCCGTTGGAAATCGCGGAGGCATTGACCTTACAGGCCATCAGCATCACGGCACCCGCAATTAGCATCATCATCTGGATGACAAGGTTCATCGACAGCGCCGTCATTTTGCCTTTCAGTTCAAAGGCGGGGCGCAGCTCAGGGAAGGCCCCCAGCAGAACGACCACGGCAATGCCGGCAAAGAAAATCCACGTGGACCAGTAGGCCTGTTTTGGGAAACGCTGATTCATTAACGTCTCTGTTCCGCCGTAGATAAACTCGCGCTGCTTAGGATCTTTTAGCTTTTCCTGAAACTCCATGTCGTCCGCCAAATCTTTCCCGCGGCGTAAACTCCACAGTGCAGCAATAGCCACGCCGAAAAGTGAAGCGGGAACCGACACGGCGAGAATTTCCAGAATTCCCCACGCGTGGCCGATCCCATGCTGGGCTGCCAGGATGGACACCAGCGACACGACGGCAACGGAAACGGGGGAGGCCGTGATCGCCATCTGCGACGCGACCGATGCCACGGCCATAGGGCGCTCCGGGCGGATCCCTTTTTTCAGGGCGATATCCGCAATAATCGGGAACATGGTGTAGACCACATGGCCGGTGCCGCACAGAAAGGTCAGCATCCAGGTGGTAAACGGGGCGAGCAGGGTGATGTGCTGCGGGTGTTTGCGTAGCAGACGTTCCGCAAACTGCATCATCACGTTGAGACCGCCCGCCGTTTGCAGGGTAGCGGCACAGCCAATCACCGCGAGGATGGTCAGCATGACGTCAACCGGCGGTTTACCCGGCTGCAGACCAAAGACGAAACATAAAATAAAAAGACCAATACCGCTGATTAACCCAAGCCCCATACCGCCGAAACGCGTACCCGTCAGCAGGCAGAGGAGAATGACAACAAACTCAATGGTGATCATGATGCTCCCTCGTCAATGATTATGTAATTAAATAAATCATCACACGTTGTGTGGTTAATCATTGGGAGCCAGATCTGATTTGTTAAATTTCAGCAAAAGCAGAAGGTTGGAGAGGGGAAGGGGACCTGCTCCCCGGGACGGAAGCAGGCCAAAAACTCAGTGGTGCTGCACCGCCACAATGTCGAGCAGGTGACGGTCGGTTTGCTCAGGACATAAACCTGCCTGCTGCGCGTTATGCAGCTCATCCGCCAGCGTCTTCAGCAGCAGGCCATCCTGCTGCTGCTCTTTATCCATATCGCGTAAGAATCTGAGCGTCGTAATGTCCTGCTGCGCTTTGGCTTCATCGGCCAGTTTGTTGAGGGTGCTGCAGCGTTGTTCATACTCTTCAAGCGTTTTCTGAAACAGTTCTTCCAGACAAGAGTAGCTCTCGTTTATCCCATCAAGGGCTTTAACAACAGGGTTTGCCCCTGCAGCTTTCAGGAAGTTAAAAACGCGCATCATATGGGTGACGTTACTTTGTGCCTGAGAGCGAAAGAAGGTGGCAGAGCCCGTGAGGCTATTCTCAGCGCACCAGGCACTTAAGTGAAGGTGCAGGTTGGAGGCGTAGAACTCAAGGTTCATCTGCGCGTTAAGTTTTTGCATCATCGTTTGGGTAGCCATACTCATATCCTTATTGACGGTGGGACGTGATGTCCGCTGCTTAACCTGAGCACCAGGCAAGTACGAAGAAAAAGAGCAGAAATACGCTTTCTGCAGTAAACGAAGTCGACCGAAATTCACTTCCTGTGTTCGATATAAATAAGCATACCCTTGTCTTTGGTCTAAGAAAACTCTTAAATTGGCTGTGTTTACCATACATTACAAACTTTAATATAGTACAGAAATACAATTAGCTCGCCATAGATCAGTGTTTAGATAATCCTCTGATAATCAACATTTTTTTATCGAAGAGATATGCTGTTACTCTTTCGGGAATATTAAACCGGAATAATGCTCTGTAAAAAAATGAATCACGGATTAATTATTCCGTATATCAGGTGCATTAATAAAATTGCGCTAAATCAAATTCTGTGGAGTAAATAATTTTCAGTGCGTGTGGCATTTTTGATGAAAAACATACTGCACTTTTCTGACGTCCGGCGTTCTCGTGCCCGATCCGGGGCATCAGGGATATCTTAGCTAATCTTATGGATAATCCTGCTTACCCTCATTTCATTTGTCTGACAAATACTGCCTTTTTTATGTCATTTTTCGCTGAATTTATGTACGCAATTACTGTAATTCTGCGGTGTGATGGGGCTCTCTTATGGATGATTAATTTCCCGCTAAAACTATCACCAGCAATAACGCTTATAACGAGGTAAGCGCTAATGCCTTGTTTTAATTCCGATTAAATAAGAAGCACGCACATATTCCCTACAGAAAAGAAAGCTAAAGCTGGAGTTTACCATGCACAAATTTACTAAAGCGTTGGCGGCCATCGGTCTGGCTGCCGTTATGTCACAATCCGCTATTGCTGAGAATTTAAAGCTCGGTTTTTTGGTAAAACAGCCCGAAGAGCCCTGGTTCCAGACGGAGTGGAAATTCGCCGATAAGGCCGGGAAAGATTTAGGTTTTGAAGTGATTAAAATCGCCGTGCCTGACGGTGAGAAAACCCTGAACGCCATCGACAGCCTGGCGGCCAGCGGTGCGAAAGGTTTCGTTATCTGTACGCCGGATCCAAAGCTGGGCTCGGCCATCGCGGCAAAAGCCCGCGGTTACGACATGAAGGTCATTGCCGTTGACGATCAGTTCGTGAACGCCAAAGGCAAGCCGATGGACAGCGTCCCGCTGGTCATGATGGCCGCGACAAAAATCGGCGAACGTCAGGGCCAGGAACTCTATAAAGAGATGCAAAAACGCGGCTGGGACGTCAAAGAGACCGCAGTGATGGCTATTACAGCGGATGAGCTGGACACGGCGCGTCGTCGTACAACCGGGTCAATGGACGCGCTGAAGGCGGCCGGCTTCCCGGAAAAACAAATCTACAAAGTCCCCACCAAATCTAACGATATCCCGGGCGCTTTCGACGCCGCCAACTCCATGCTGGTTCAGCATCCGGAGGTCAAACACTGGCTGGTGGTCGGCATGAACGACAACACCGTGCTGGGCGGCGTGCGCGCGACGGAAGGTCAGGGCTTCAAGGCACCTGACGTGATCGGGATTGGCATCAACGGCGTTGACGCCGTCAGCGAGCTGTCCAAAGCGCAGGCCACCGGCTTCTACGGCTCACTGCTGCCAAGCCCGGACGTTCACGGCTATAAATCCAGCGAGATGCTTTACAACTGGGTCACCAAAGGGGCTGAACCGCCGAAATTTACCGAAGTGACCGACGTGGTGCTCATCACCCGCGACAACTTCAAAGAGGAGCTGGCGAAAAAAGGACTGGGCGGGAAGTAATACGCGGTGATTGTGCCCCTCATCCTGCGTGAGGGGCCTGACGTACACACTACAGGAATCACGGAGACGTTATGCGACAGTCTGATCCGTATCTCTCTTTTCGCGGCATCGGGAAAACCTTCCCCGGTGTGAACGCGCTGACCGATATCAGCTTCGACTGCTATGCCGGCCAGGTTCACGCCCTGATGGGGGAAAACGGTGCGGGAAAATCCACGCTGTTGAAAATCCTCAGCGGCAACTACTCGCCAACAACCGGCACGCTGGCGATCCGCGGCGAAGAGGTCTCTTTTGCCGATACCACGGCGGCGCTCAATGCCGGGGTGGCCATTATCTATCAGGAGCTGCACCTCATCCCTGAGATGACCGTGGCGGAAAATATCTATTTAGGACAGCTCCCGCACAAAGGCGGCGTGGTGAATCGTTCGCTACTTAATTATGAAGCGGGGCTGCAGCTAAAACACCTGGGGCTGGACGTCGATCCCCAGACGCCGCTGAAATATCTCTCCATCGGCCAGTGGCAGATGGTTGAAATTGCCAAGGCGCTGGCGCGTAACGCCAGAATAATTGCCTTCGATGAACCCACCAGTTCGCTCTCGAAGCGGGAAATCGAAAATCTGTTCCGCGTGATCCGTGAATTGCGTCAGGAAGGCCGGACGATTTTGTACGTTTCGCACCGCATGGAAGAGATATTTGCTCTCAGCGATGCCATCACCGTGTTTAAAGATGGACGCTATGTGCGCACCTTTACCGACATGGCGCAGGTGAACCATGACCAGCTTGTTCAGGCGATGGTCGGACGCGATCTGGGTGATATCTATCACTGGCATCCTCGCCAGTACGGCCCTGAGCGTCTGCGCCTCGATAGCGTAAAAGCGCCGGGCGTCAGAACGCCGATTTCGTTATCCGTACGCAGCGGTGAAATCGTCGGCCTGTTTGGTCTGGTAGGCGCGGGGCGTAGCGAATTGATGAAAGGGCTGTTCGGCGGTACCCGTATTACCGATGGGCAGGTCTCCATTGACGGCGAGCGGGTAGACATTCAGAAACCGGCCCACGCGATCGGGGCGGGAATGATGCTCTGTCCGGAAGACCGGAAAGCAGAGGGCATTATTCCGGTGCACTCGGTACGCGACAACATCAATATTTCCGCCCGCCGTAAGTTTATTCGCGCAGGTTGCCTGATAAACGATAGCTGGGAGTCGAGTAATGCCGACCACCATATTCGTTCACTGAATATCAAAACGCCGGGTCCGGAACAGCTGATCATGAATCTGTCAGGCGGAAACCAGCAGAAGGCCATTCTGGGCCGCTGGCTGTCGGAGGACATGAAGGTCATCTTGCTGGATGAGCCGACGCGCGGTATCGACGTGGGGGCAAAACACGAGATTTATAACGTGATCTACGAGCTGGCAAAACGCGGCGTGGCGGTGCTTTTCGCCTCCAGCGATCTGCCGGAGGTGCTGGGCGTGGCCGACCGCATTGTGGTGATGCGTGAAGGCGAAATTGCCGGCGAATTACTTCATGAACAGGCGAATGAACAACAGGCGTTGAACCTCGCCATGCCTAAAGTTAGCCAGGCCGTCGCCTGAGTAAGGAGTTAATGATGTCCTCTGTTACTACATCCGGAGTGCCGAAGTCGAAGTCGGCGTTGAGCGTTGGGCGTATCTGGGATCAGTACGGCATGCTGGTGGTGTTTGCCGCACTGTTCGTCGCCTGCGCGATCTTTGTCCCCAACTTTGCCACCTTCATTAATATGAAGGGGCTGGGTCTCGCCATCTCCATGTCCGGGATGGTGGCCTGCGGGATGCTGTTCTGTCTGGCCTCCGGCGATTTTGATCTGTCGGTGGCGTCGGTGATTGCCTGTGCAGGCGTTACGACGGCCGTGGTGATCAACATGACGGAGAGCCTGTGGATTGGCGTTTTTGCCGGTCTGTTACTCGGCGTCATCAGCGGCCTGGTGAACGGTTTTGTTATCGCGCGCCTGAAGATTAACGCCCTGATCACGACGCTTGCGACAATGCAAATTGTCCGCGGGCTGGCCTATATCATCTCCGACGGTAAAGCGGTGGGGATTGAAGACGAGCGTTTCTTTACGCTGGGTTACGCCAACTGGCTGGGTCTGCCTGCGCCTATCTGGCTGACCGTGGCCTGCCTGATCCTGTTCGGCTTCCTGCTTAACCGGACCACCTTTGGCCGTAATACGCTGGCGATTGGCGGTAACGAAGAGGCCGCCCGTCTGGCCGGGGTGCCGGTGGTGCGCACCAAGATTATTATCTTTGTGCTCTCGGGGCTCGTTTCTGCCGCGGCGGGGATTATTCTGGCGTCGCGTATGACCAGCGGCCAGCCAATGACCTCTATCGGTTATGAGCTGATCGTTATTTCGGCCTGCGTGTTAGGGGGCGTTTCCCTCAAGGGAGGCATCGGAAAAATCTCATATGTGGTGGCCGGTATCCTGATTTTGGGCACGGTAGAGAACGCCATGAACCTGCTGAATATTTCGCCGTTCTCGCAGTACGTGGTGCGTGGTCTGATCCTGCTGGCAGCGGTGATTTTCGACCGTTACAAGCAAAAAGCGAAGCGTACCGTGTAACCGTTTTGCACCTCTTTTATTGCTCAACTTATAACCATAGTTGACCCCTTCACCGCCCCGCCAGTAAAACTGACGGGGCGGTTGTCAAATGGCGAGCGACGTCACACTGTCTATACTTACATGGCTATGAAAGAGGTAAAGGCGTTTACCTCTCGTCAACCGTAAGGAGGAAAAGGGTGGCTGACTTGTTAACCGCACCGCCTGTACTGCCCGGACATTATGCTTTCTTTTTTGATCTCGACGGCACGCTCGCCGGGATAAAACCGCACCCCGATCAGGTGTCTATTCCGGAGGCGGTGTTACAGGATTTGCATCAGCTCTCGCTCATGAATGAGGGAGCACTGGCATTGATATCAGGGCGCTCAATGGCCGAGCTGGATCTGCTCGCCAGTCCATACCACTTTCCGCTGGCCGGTGTACACGGAGCGGAGCGCCGCGACATCCATGATCAAACGCATATCGTTTCACTCCCCGACGCACTCACGCAAACGCTCCAGAAGCGGCTCTCTGCTGCGCTGGCCGACCTGCCTGGCACCGAGCTGGAAGCCAAAGGCATGGCCTTTGCCCTGCATTATCGCCAGGCACCGCAGCACGAAGATGCCGTGCTCGCGCTTGCTCAGACGGTTGCGGATGCGCATCCACAGCTGGCGCTGCAGCCGGGCAAATGCGTGGTGGAATTAAAGCCGAAGGGAATTAATAAAGGCGCAGCCATCGCCGCCTTTATGGCGGAGGCGCCATTTAAGGGCCGGACGCCTGTTTTCTTTGGGGATGACCTGACCGACGAGGCCGGGTTCCGTGTGGTTAATCAGGCCGGAGGGATCGCCGTTAAGGTAGGGCCTGGTGACACTGTCGCCGAATGGCGGCTGGCGGATGTCGCCAGCGTCTGGCAGTGGGTATCTGATATCGCTAACCAGCAACAACAACAAATAGCGCAAAACAAAGGAGGAAACCATTATGGGTCGCTTAGTCGTCGTCTCTAACCGAATCGCACCGCCTGATGATAAAAAAGCCAGTGCGGGTGGCCTGGCGGTAGGGGTGTTAGGTGCCTTGAAAGCCGCTGGCGGGCTGTGGTTTGGCTGGAGCGGAGAAATCAGTGAAGAAGAGAAACCGCTCACAAAAGTGACGCGCGGTAACATCACGTGGGCGTCGTTTGCACTGAAAGAGAAAGACTACGACGAGTATTACTCGCAGTTCTCGAATGCCGTGCTGTGGCCGGCGTTTCACTATCGTCTTGACCTGGTCAAATTCCAGCGTGAATCCTTCGAAGGCTACGCGCGCGTGAATGCGCTGCTGGCGGATAAACTGCTGCCATTGATAGAGGAAGACGATATTTTATGGATCCACGATTATCACCTGCTGCCGTTCGCCAGAGAGCTGCGAAAGAGGGGAGTGAATAACCGGATTGGCTTCTTCCTGCACATCCCGTTCCCGACGCCGGAAATTTTTACCGCGCTGCCGCCGCATGAAGAGCTGCTGGAGGCGCTGTGTGACTACGATTTGCTGGGCTTCCAGACGGAAAATGACCGCCTGGCATTCCTGGACTCCGTGTCAGGGAAAGCGCGTCTGGTGACCAAAGGCGGGAAAACCCATACGGCGTGGGGAAAAACGTTCCACACCGAAGTGTATCCAATAGGGATTGAACCTGACGAAATCGCGGAGCAGGCCTCCGGCCCGCTGCCGCCGAAGCTGGCGCAGCTTAAGAATGAACTCAAGCACGTGAAAAATATCTTCTCGGTCGAGCGTCTTGATTATTCTAAAGGGCTGCCGGAACGCTTCCTGGCGTATGAAACGCTGCTGGATAAATATCCGGAGCATCACGGTAAAATCCGTTATACCCAGATTGCGCCGACGTCGCGCGGTGAGGTTCAGGCCTATCAGGATATTCGCCATCAGCTGGAGACAGAAGCCGGGCGCATTAATGGCCGTTACGGTCAACTGGGCTGGACGCCGCTGTTTTATCTGAATCAGCACTTCGACCGCAAGATCCTGATGAAGGTCTTCCGCTATGCGGACGTTGGCCTGGTGACGCCGCTGCGCGACGGGATGAACCTGGTCGCGAAAGAGTATGTGGCAGCGCAGGACCCCGCCGATCCGGGTGTGCTGGTGCTATCCCAGTTTGCCGGGGCCGCAAATGAGCTTACCTCGGCGCTGATTGTGAACCCTTACGATCGCGATGACGTGGCGAATGCCCTGAACCGCGCGCTGACCATGCCGCTCACGGAACGTATTTCCCGCCATGCTGAAATGATGGCGACGATCCGGAAGAACGATATTAACCACTGGCAGGCGCGTTTTATTCAGGATCTCCGCGATATCGCCCCACAAAGCCATGAAGGCGATTTACAAAAAAAGATCGCAACTTTCCCTAAACTTGCCTGATATTTCCCTGGGGGGTTAACGCCCCCCAAGCGGCACTAATAACACGTCAACCTGACTTGATGCGACAATGGATTTCGCCGCGCAGGCCGCGCGAGATAAAAAGCTGTGGTTATGATTCCCGCATATCACTAAATCAATATTCTGTTTACGACACATGTCGAGAATATGGGCATTAAGTTCTCCTGTCGCAATTACGGTTTCATAGACAGGATAGCGTGCCTTTTCGACCAGCTCGCGCAGAAATTGCTGCGTTTCCTCCTGAAGTACCTCACGAATATCCTCCAGCATGGGGGCAGCCAGCTGATTATACATCTCGGGTTCGGCCGCAAGCGTGATGAGGCTGATGCGGGCATTGTGGGGTCTGGCAATGGAAACTGCCCGGGCGACGAGTTGATGGCTTTCTGGGGAAACGGCAACAGAAACAAGTAGATGGGAGTAACTCATGGCGCACTCCTTGGGTGTCTGACTGACAGCGTTTGATCACCTTTACCGCGATTTTCCGGGTTCTGCAAGGGCTGATTACGACATTAGTGTGAAGCTTATCATAATTATTCATTAATTATTCTTATAAGAAGAATAACTGAAAAATGCGCCTAAATGAAAAAAATTAACAACTTAACGTAAATCACACAATTTTATGCCTTGACTGTTGAATCGTTTTGATGCGTTACAAAATCATTTCGAATGATCACGCTCTGAAACATCTTTTTTGGGCTGCCTGCATAACTCTATGTTTTTTCACAGTAAGAAAAATGTTTCCCGGAGGGGTGAATGATGTAAATGTTTCCGCGCGACGTCCACCCGAGGAAAAGCACGTTGCATGCCAGTTCTGATCCCCCTTCTGCATGAGTATTCGTCAATTAAGAATACAAAACAGTGTCGATTGGTTAATAATTGAACAAATTACAAGTCATACTGATGGATTTATGGGTCATATTCACTTAAATTGTGTGACGTAGATCACATTTTTTTTAAATTTGAGGATGGCTGGATTGTATGTGTCAAAACTGACGAGTAGAGTTTGCGTCGAATTAGGAAAAATCTTAGTTATTTGTAAGAAATGATAAAACATGTAAGAGACGCATTCGCGTTTCCTCTCTTACGCGTTTCGATGAATACAAACCTAAATTCAACTATGCATTTAGCCTTTTCTTTTTTATACCGGGTGATTTCCCGGCGACATCACGGGGTGCGGTCTTTCCGCATAAAAATAATAGTTGGTTATTCGGGATGGGAACAATGCATACATCCGAGTTGCTAAAACATATCTATGACATCAATTTGTCGTATTTACTGCTCGCGCAGCGTTTGATTAGTCAGGACAAGGCGTCCGCGATGTTTCGTCTGGGTATTAACGAAGAGATGGCAACCATGCTGGGCGGTTTAACCCTCCCGCAGATGGTTAAACTGGCTGAAACGAATCAACTGGTTTGCCAGTTCCGTTTCGATGATTCACAGACAATAACGCGTCTGACGCAGGAGTCCCGTGTAGACGATCTTCAACAGATCCATACCGGTATTCTTCTCTCTACTCGCTTGCTTAACGAAATCAGCCAGCCTGATGACGTAGCCCGTAAGAAAAGGGCCTAGCAATGAGCGAGAAAAGCATTGTTCAGGAAGCGCGTGACATACAGTTGGCCATGGAGCTGATTACGCTGGGTGCTCGTTTACAAATGCTGGAAAGCGAGACGCAGTTGAGCCGTGGTCGTCTCATCAAACTGTACAAAGAGTTACGTGGTAGTCCCCCGCCGAAAGGCATGCTGCCGTTTTCTACCGACTGGTTTATGACGTGGGAGCAGAATATTCACGCTTCCATGTTCTGTAATGCCTGGCAGTATCTTCTCAAAACCGGTTTGTGTAGCGGCGTTGACGCCGTGATCAAAGCCTACAAACTTTACCTTGAACAATGCCCACAGCAGGAAGAAGGTCCTCTGCTGGCGCTGACCCGCGCATGGACGCTGGTGCGTTTTGTTGAAAGCGGAATGCTTGAGCTGTCGCGCTGCAACTGCTGCAACGGCAATTTCATTACCCATGCTCACCAACCTGCAGGCAGCTTCGCCTGTAGTTTATGTCAGCCTCCTTCCCGTGCAGTAAAAAGACGTAAACTTTCCCGGGATGCTGCCGATATTATTCCACAACTGCTGGATGAACAGATCGAACAAGCTGTTTAACCCGAACGTGTGGGAAAGATTCCAGCAGCGGTAAGCGATTACCGCTGCTTTTTTTTACCCCGCGAACGGTCAACGCTGCGAGCTGGACGTCCTTGCCATAGTCACTAGCGGAAGGATGATGTCGTGCTTATCTTATTAGGTTACCTGGTAGTTCTCGGTACAGTTTTCGGCGGTTACATGATGACCGGCGGGCACCTTGGAGCACTCT
>OJYG01000068.1_pt1 | contig 51962 bp, 44 predicted proteins | sample 1600841 | NCBI WGS metagenome assembly OJYG01 (sample SAMN04436709, study PRJEB24849) | human gut metagenome | biome: human gut; feature: NICU; material: stool | host: Homo sapiens | place: USA: Saint Louis, MO | collected 2010-09-09
CTTGTTGCTGATACAAGTCCACCAGATGGCGCGCCTTCTCAATACTCTTTTCTTTGAGGATCCAGATCATACCCGGCAGGTAACCCATCTGCGCCGCCAGCACCGGCCCCACCAGCGGGCCTGCCCCGGCAATCGCCGCAAAATGGTGACCGAACAGCACTTTCTTGTCGGTCGGCACATAGTCCAGACCGTCGTTATGGCGGACGGCAGGCGTCATGCGCGTTGCATCAACGCCCAGGACGTTCCTGGCGATATAGCGGCCATAAAAACGATAGGCGATCAGGTAAACGCAGACCGAGGCAACGACGATCCAGAGCGCGTTGATCTGCTCTCCCCGGTTGAGGGCGATATAGCCCAGGGCAAAAGCTCCCACAACGGAGAGCCCTGCCCATGTAAGGTATTTCCCTGAGTTGTTCATAGTTGTTGTCCGTTGTCGTGAAACAGTGAGATGTTACATTTTGTTTCTAGAACAACCGGAAAAATTTAACAACTTTGAAACGCAATAATGTGTGGTCAAACCAGAGATTTACACCACAGTGTTAAGCCGATCACTTTGATCTGAGTTAGCCCAGCACCATCGTGCTTAACCGGCAGGTACAGCACCGCCGCCCCTGCTCGTCGAAGACCCCAATCTCCCAGCTCTGGCTCGAACGCCCAAGATGCAGCGGCTGACACACGCCGCGAACCTTGCCGTGGGATACCGCCCGATGATGCGTGGCGTTCAGCTCCGTTCCCACCACGCTCTGCCCGTCGCGGGTCATCAGAAATCCGGCCATTGAGCCGAGCGTTTCCGCCAGCGCCGCCGAGGCCCCGCCGTGCAGCAGGCCAAACGGCTGATGGGTACGCGCATCCACCGGCATCTCCGCTTCCAGCGCGTCATCCCCGAGGCGGGTATAGACGATGCCCAGGTTCGCCACCAGGGTATTCACGCTGGTGGCGTTCAGCTCCTCAAGCGATAAATGACGTTTCCAGATCATTTACGCCCCCAGCGTGGAGCCGCCGTCCACCACGATATCCTGCAGGGTGATGTGGCTGGCGGCATCGGAGGCAAGGAACAGCACGGTCGCAGCTATCTCCTGCGGACGGGCAATTTTGCCCAGCGGGATGCCGAGCTTAAACTGCTCGCCGAAGCCGCGAATGCGCTGCTGCTCCGCATCGTCGCTTTTCCACAGGGTGCGCTGCATGTCGGTGTCCGTTGAGCCCGGCGACACCAGATTGCAGCGTACGCCGCTGCCCGCCAGCTCCAGCCCGACGGTCAGGGCCAGGCTTTTCAGCGCCGCTTTCGATGCGCCGTAGGCGCTCATGCCGATGCGCGGCGCGTGCGCCGCGTCGGACGCCACGGTAACAATCGCCCCGCCCTGCTGACGGCGGAACTGGCCCATCGTCAGCTGGAACAGGTTGAATGCGCCGCCGACGTTGACCGCAAAGGTCTGCTGCCAGTCTTCCTGCGAGAGCTGGTCCGTCGCCCCCATGCGCAGGATGCCCGCCGCGTTGACCAGCACGTCCAGGCGGTCGAGCGAAGCCAGCACCCGCCCGCACACCTCCTGCACCTGCCCGGCATCCGCCACGTCCAGCGTTTCGGTGGCAAACGGATAGTCATCCTGCGGGAAGGCCAGATCGAAGCCGGTCACCTGCGCGCCGGCTTCGGCAAACGCCAGTGCGGTCGCGTAGCCAATCCCCTTCCCCGCGCCCGTCACCCAGACGGTTTTGCCGGTGAAATCAAACACCATCACTTCACCTCGCGGGAGAGCAGCGCCCACCAGGCGTCGAGGGTCGGATTTTTGGCCAGCATCACGAAATCGATATCGCCGTGTACTTTGCGCCAGCGGGCGGCCAGCGCCATCATGCGCACTGAATCCAGGCCGTAGTCGATCAGGTTTTCGTCATCCATCGGCTCGTCGGACTCGTCCAGGAGCGGCAGGATCAGCGCGCGCAGCGCGGCCTTCGAGGCCGGAACGGACGGCAGCAGCTCGTCGGTCATCACCACGCGGCCCGAGCGTCCTGCAACGTAGTTCAGCGACATCAGGTGCTCGTCGCGGGTGAAGTCCGCCAGCGCGTCGGCAATGAAGAACGGCTTAATGTCGCGCATAAAGGCGTCGGTGGCGGTGGTCATGCAGCCGATGTGGGCGTAAACGCCGGTAATCAACAGCTGGTTGCGCCCCGTCTCCTTCAGCATCTGCTCCAGCGGCGAGCGGTGGAACGCGCTGTAGCGCCACTTCACCAGCACCGTGTCCGCTTCATCCGGCGCCAGCTCGGCAACGATGCGCTGCTGCTCCGGCGAGCGGGTGAGGCCCGGCCCCCACATGTCGTTCAGCAGGGCGCGGTCTTCATCGCTCTGCTCTTTCGGCTGCGCGGTGTAGTACACCGGGATATTGTGTTCTTTGCAGTACGCGCGCAGTCTGGCGATGTTCGCGACTACCTGCTGCATCATGTCGCTATTTTCGCCCCAGAAGTTCAGGAAATACTCCTGCATATCGTGGATCAGCAGCGCGGCGCGCTCGGGCTCAAACGCCCAGTTCACCTTGCTGGTCGGCAGCTCTGCGGCGGTCGGCAGCGCGTAAGCGGTTAATTTTGGAATGGCCATACTCTTTTCCTCAGCCCCGGGCGCGTTCAGCAAGCCACAGGCGCAACTGTTTCTTATCAACTTTGCCGACCGGCGTCAGCGGGAGCGCATCCACGCTCTCCACGCGGTCCGGCAGCTTAAATTCGGCGACGCCCTGCTCGCGCAGGAAGCGACGCACCTCGACCGCGCGCAGGGGCTGTTTCACCACCAGATACGCGCAGCTCTTCTCGCCCAGCAGGCTGTCCTCCATGCTCACCAGCGCGGCGTGGATCACCGACTCATGGCGCAGCAGCAGGTTCTCGATCTCCTCGGCGGCGATCTTCTCGCCGCCGCGGTTGATCTGATCTTTCTCGCGCCCCTGCACGGTGATGTAGCCCTGCTCGTCAATGGCGATCAGATCCCCGGAGCAGTAAAAGCCGTCGGCGTCGAAGGCGCTGGCGTTGTGTTCCGGGCTGTTGAAATAGCCGCGGAAGGTGTACGGGCCCCGCGTCATCAGGCGTCCGACCTCCCCACGCGGCAGCGGGTTGCCGTGCTCGTCCGCCACCCACACTTCGTCGTCCGGGCACATCGGGCGGCCCTGGGTGTTGATGATGCGTTCCGGGGCGTCGTCGAGCGCGGTGTAGTTCACCAGCCCTTCCGCCATGCCGAACACCTGCTGCAGCTGGCAGCCGATCTCCACCGGAATACGCGCCGCGAGCGTGGCGGAAAGGCGCGCGCCGCCCACCTGCAGCAGCTTCAGTGATTTAAGCTGCGCGCTGTCCGCCCCGTCGGCAATCGCCTGCAGCCAGAGGCTGACGGCAGGCGGCACCAGCGAGGTGACGTTAATCTGATGCTGTCCAATCAGCGGGAAGCAGAGCGTGGCGCTCGGATCGTTCGCCAGCACCACGCAGCCGCCCGCGGTAAAGACGCCTAACGACCCCGGCGAGCTCATGGCGTAGTTGTGCGCCGCAGGGAGCGCGTTCAGGTAACGCGTTTCGGCGGTAATGCCGCAGATCTCGTTGCTGCGACGAATGCTGTAGTCATAGTCGTTGTGCGTTCGCGGGATCAGCTTCGGCGTGCCGGTGCTGCCGCCGGAGAGCTGGAAGAACGCCACTTCGTCGGCGGGCGTCGGGTTCGGGATGAAGTTGTCCGCGGGACGCGCAATCGCCGCGTCCAGGGCATGTTCACCCTTATCGCCGCGCAGCAGCACGACGCGTACCGAACGGTGTTCACCCACGAAAGCGTTGAGGAAGTCATCGCCCGCAAACAGCGCGTGGTCGCGATCGGCGATCAGCACGGCGGGTTTGATCTGCGCCGCGTAGGCGTTCAGCTCGCTGCGCTGATGGCTAAAGAGCGCGTTCACCGGCGCGACGCCGATTTGCAGCAGCGCGAAAAAGGTCATGTAGAACTCGGCCACGTTGCCAAGCTGCACCAGCGCCGTCTCGCCGCGCTGCAATCCTCGCGCCTGAAGGGCTGAGGCCGGGTTGTTTACGGCCTGATTCAGCGCGCGGTAGGTAATGCGGCGATCGCCATCGATAATCGCCACCGCATCGCTGTCCGCCCGATCCGTCAGGATGTGGGTCAACGGCAGATCCTGCCAGTAGCCTTTTTCACGGTAGCGGCGGGCAAAATCCTCAGGCCAGCGGGTAAAGGGAATGGTCATGAGTCTTCCTTAGTGCAAACCAAAAACGTTAAGCATGGTGGAGAGCTTCACGCCCGTCTCGCGCCACTCGCCCACCGGGGAGGAGGCAGGCACAATGCCCGCACCGGCAAACAGGCGAACGGTATTTTCGCGAAGACGCGCGCAGCGGATGGTCACCACCCACTCGCCGTTGCCTTCGCTGTCGCACCAGCCAACGATGCCGCCGAACAGCTCGCGGTCGAACGGCTCCAGCTCGGCAATCAGCTCTTTCGCCGCCTGATGCGGGAAGCCGCTCAGCGCCGGGGTCGGGTGCAGCAGGCAGGCCAGCGTCAGGGCGTTCTCGTTTTCACGCGCCTCGCCTTCTACCGGCGTTGCCAGATGCCACAGCGTCGGCGTGGTAATCAGCTGAGGAGAATCAGGCATGCTGAGATGGTGGCTGCGCGGTGCCAGAATGGCCTTCATCGCCTGGGTGACCAGGTCGTGCTCGTGACGGTCCTTTTCGGAGGCCAGCAGCTTGTTGCCCGCCTCGCGATCCAGCACATCGTCAGGCTGACGGCGCGCGGAGCCCGCCAGCGGCAGCGAGCTAAAGTGCGCTCCCTCTTTGCGCAGCAGCAGCTCCGGGCTGGCGCCCAGCAGCACCCCGCCGTCTTCCAGCGGCACGTGGAAGTTGAAGCTCGCCGGGTTCTGGGCGATCAGGCGCTCCATCAGAGCGCCGCTGTCCAGGCGTTTGTCGGTCGCGATATCAATCAGGCGCGACAGGACCACCTTGTTCACCTGCGGCGTGGCGGTCAGCGACGCGGCGCGAGCGACCATCTCTTCGAAGACGGGCTGCGGCGGGATCTCGGTGCGTTGTGCCACCTTCAGGGCCTGCGCGCCGGAAAAATAACGTGCGGACTGCTGACGTGCGGGACGGGAAAAGGTCTCCCAGCGTTGCGGAATAAACAGCGACGAGGGCTTGCGGGTGTCGAACGGGATCGCCCCCACCATCACCGGGTGAGCAATACCGCTGGCTTTTGCCGTGCGGAAGGCCTGGGCTAATTTTTGCTGGAAGCGACCCGCCGGATCGTCACCGCCGACGGCGGGTTCACTGAAGCGGGCAAAGCAGCCGGACGTGGTAAAGCTGCGGTAAGGCGACATAAAGAAAAAACGGTCTGATTCCAGCGTGGTTGCGGCGTGCTGAACTTCCTCAGCCAGGGACGTATCCATATCATCCTCCTCAAAATGATAAAAGAAGCAATAATGATTATCATTTATATTTTCGTCGGCTAACCTAATCCCACATCGCTTCGCTGTCAACCGTCGGGCAAATAACTTGTGCGACAAAAGCTTGCATCCCGTTGCGGCAAATATGAAAATGAGAAGCATTATCTCCAACAAAAACAGGATCCCGCGCTGTGAAATTCCCTGCCGTTTTCCGTAATCCCCTGCTTTTATTATCACTTTTTGTTTTAGGACTTACCTCAGCCGCTGCCGCCGACTGGCCCCGTCAGGTGACCGACAGCCGCGGCGTTCACACGCTTGAGAGCAAACCGACGCGCATTGTCTCCACCAGCGTGACCTTAACCGGCTCCCTGCTGGCCATTGACGCACCGGTCGTCGCCAGCGGCGCGACCACGCCGAACAACCGCGTGGCGGATGGACAGGGTTTCCTGCGCCAGTGGGGCGATATCGCGAAGCAGCGCAAGGTTGCCCGGCTGTATATCGGCGAGCCGAGCGCTGAAGCGGTGGCCGCGCAAATGCCGGACCTGATTTTGATCAGCGCCACCGGCGGGGATTCCGCGCTGGCGCTGTACGATCAGCTTTCCGCCATTGCGCCGACGCTTATCATCAACTACGACGACAAGAGCTGGCAGGCGCTGCTGACCCAGCTGGGCGCGATCACCGGACACGAAAAGCAGGCCGCCGGGCGCATTGCCGCGTTTGATAAACAGCTCGCGCAGGTGAAACAGCAGATGACGCTGCCGCCGCAGCCGGTGAACGCCATCGTCTACACCGCCGCCGCGCATTCCGCCAACCTGTGGACCGCCGAATCGGCGCAGGGCAAACTGCTGCACCAGCTGGGCTTTACGCTGGCGGACCTGCCTGCCGGGTTGCAGACCTCAACAAGCCAGGGCAAGCGCCACGACATTATCCAGCTGGGCGGTGAAAACCTGGCGACGGGGCTGAACGGCGAAGGGCTGTTTGTGTTTGCCGGTGACGAGAAAGACGTGGCGGCGATTTACGCTAACCCGCTGCTGGCGCACCTGCCGTCGGTAAAAAACAAGCGCGTATGGGCGTTGGGAACCGAGACGTTCCGCCTGGATTATTACAGCGCGATGCTGGTGTTACAGCGTTTGAATGCGATGTTTAAATAACAAGCACGTTCCCCGTAGGCCCGGTAAGCGCAGTGCCACCGGGCGTTTTGTCGGGTGGCGGCTCCGCCTTACCCGACCTACAAGGTCAACACTCTCTCCTGCCTGAACCGCCGCAATTCCGCTAATACCATCAACAAAATCCCGCCAACTATCGCAAGTACAAACCCGCTGCTGCTCGCGGACGCCGCCGGGGTCATTATTGCCCCCAGCCCGCCGAGGATCGCCGCGCCAATGGCATCGCCCGTGACGTTCTGCGCGGTCCACAGGCCGTTAATGCGCCCGAGCATTCCTTCCGGCGTCTGGGTCTGGATCAGGGTGTACTGCAGCAGCGAGCTGATGGCGCTCAGCCAGCCGAAGATCACCAGACACATCACCCCCAGCACCCAGACCGGCATCAGGCTGAAGAAGCCAATGGCGATAAACGAGGCCAGCGTGGCAAGCAGCATAATCAACCCCGGCCGCGCGCTCTGCGCCAGGTTGCCGCTGATGAGCGCCCCGCAGGCCGCACCGAGCGGAATGGCGGCGTAGAGAATGCCTATTTCCGAGGCGCTCATCTGCCACTCGCCCGACAGCGCCGGGTAGAGCACGCGCACGGCGCTCGCCATCGTCAGCAGGCCGCCGAGCAGCGCAATCCCGCCAATCAGCGGGTTGCTGAACAGGAAACGAATCGCGGCCATCAGGGACTTCAGCGGATGCTCGCGCGGCTGCGGCGGCGGTGGCAGGAGCGGCAGACGCAGCAGCGTCAGGGTGGTGATAAACGTCCCCGCCGCGGCCAGGCCGTAGTTCCACGCCACGTTGCCGGTTGCCAGCAGCAGGCCGCCAACCATCGGCGAAATCACCGAGCCGAGGCGCACGGTGAGCATGGTGATCGCCCCCGCCTGCATCAGGTTCTCGCGCCCGACCAGCGCGGGCGTCGCCGCCAGCAGCGCCGTCACGCCTAAGGAGGCAAAAAAGCCGTCCCACAGCCCGAGGGCATAAATGGCCATCAGCGACGGCTCCGGCAGCATGGCGTTCAGACACAGCCCGATAAAGCCCACGCCGCAGGTGCCGCGCGCCAGCAGGATCAGCTTTTTACGCTCGTAGCGGTCCGCCAGCACGCCGCCGACCATAAGACCGATAAACATCGCCCCGCCGGTTAACGTCACCGATAACCCCACCAGCCAGCTGGAGTGGGTCATCGTCTGGATCTGTACCGGCACGGCCACGCCGAGCAGGCCGAGGGACAAAATGGAGATAAAGCGGGCAATAAACACGGCGCGATACGCCGGGTGCGTTTTAAGCAGGCTGAGGTTGAGCAGCCAGGATTTTTGATTCATGACAAAGCCTTGAGTGTAATTCTACCCATTCCATGGGCGCACATGCTAACATAGCCAAATAAGATAGATAACGATAATCACTATCATTATCAAATCATGGATGTTGCTATGTCGTTTTCCTCATCTTCGGTGCGCGCCGTTGCTGTGCCCGTTTTATTGCTGCTGTTGATCCTGGCGATTGCACTCAGCCTGCTGGTCGGCGCGAAGCCGCTTCCCGCGTCCGTCATCGTTGATGCGCTTACTGGCACCTGCCAAAGCGCTGACTGCACTATCGTGCTCGACGCTCGCCTGCCCCGCACCCTTGCTGGACTGCTGGCCGGCGGCGCGCTCGGCCTTGCCGGTGCCCTGATGCAAACCCTCACCCGCAACCCGCTGGCGGACCCCGGCATTCTCGGCGTGAACGCCGGCGCCAGCTTTGCCATCGTGCTGGGCGCGGCGCTGTTCGGCTTCACCTCTCCGTCTGAGCAGCTGGTAATGGCCTTCTGCGGCGCGCTGGTCGCCTCTCTGGTGGTGGCGTTTACCGGCAGCCAGGGCGGTGGGCAGCTGAGCCCGGTACGCCTGACGCTGGCGGGCGTGGCGCTCGCGGCGGTGCTGGAAGGCTTATCTAACGGCATCGCCCTGCTCAACCCGGACGTCTACGACCAGCTGCGCTTCTGGCAGGCCGGCTCGCTGGATATCCGCACCCTTGAAACCCTGAAAGTGGTGGCGATCCCGGTGATGATTGCCGCCGCCGTGGCGCTGTGTTTAAGCCGGGCGCTGAACAGCCTGAGCCTCGGCAGCGACACCGCCACCGCGCTCGGCAACCGCGTCGCGCGCACGCAGCTGATTGGCCTGCTGGCCATCACCGTCCTGTGCGGCAGCGCGACCGCCGTGGTCGGGCCAATCGCCTTTATCGGCCTGATGATGCCGCACATGGCGCGCTGGCTGGTAGGGGCGGATCACCGCTGGTCTCTGCCGGTCACGCTGCTGGCGACGCCTGCCCTGCTGCTGTTTGCCGACGTGCTGGGCCGCCTGCTGGTGCCGGGTGAACTGCGCGTCTCGGTGGTCAGCGCCTTTATCGGCGCACCGGTGCTGATTTTCCTGGTGCGCCGTAAACGCGGAGGTGGCGCATGATGGCCCCGTCCCGTCGTTTAGTCACCAGCGTCTCCCTGCTGGTCGTCGCCAGTCTGCTGCTGGCGGTCTGGAGCCTGCAAAGCGGTGCCGTAACGCTTGATTTCGCGCAGGTCTTTCACGCTCTCACCGGCAGCGCGCCGCGTAACATCACCATGGTGGTCACCGAATGGCGACTGCCGCGCGTGGCGATGGCAATCCTGGTCGGCGCGGCGCTCGGCGTCAGCGGCGCGATATTCCAGTCGCTGATGCGCAACCCGCTCGGCAGCCCGGACGTGATGGGCCTCAATACCGGGGCCTGGAGCGGCGTGCTGGTGGCGATGGTGCTGTTCGGCCAGCACCTGACGGCCATTACCTTCACGGCGATGGCGGGCGGCATTCTGACGTCGCTGGTTATCTGGCTGCTGGCCTGGCGCAACGGTATCGACACCTTCCGGCTGATCATTATCGGTATCGGCATCCGTGCGATGCTGATGGCCTTTAACACCTGGCTGCTGCTGCAGGCCTCGCTGGAAACGGCGCTTTCCGCCGGGCTGTGGTACGCAGGTTCTCTCAACGGCCTGACGTGGGGCAAAACCTGGCCCGCCGCGCCGCTGATTGTGCTGATGTTTATCGGCGCGCTGCTGCTGGTGCGACGCATGCGGCTGCTGGAGATGGGCGACGACAGCGCCTGCGCGCTGGGGGTGAGCGTCGAACGCTCGCGCCTGATGCTGATGCTGGTGGCGGTATTGCTGACCGCCGCCTCCACCGCCATCGCCGGGCCGATCTCGTTTATCGCCCTTGTCGCGCCGCATATCGCACGACGTCTAAGCGGGACGGCGCGCTGGGGATTAACTCAGGCGGCGCTGTGCGGCGCGCTGTTACTGCTGGCCGCCGATCTCTGCGCCCAGCGGCTGTTTATGCCTTACCAGCTTCCGGTGGGCGTGGTGACCGTCAGCCTCGGCGGCATTTACCTTATCGTCTTGCTCGTTCAGGAGTCACGCAAGAAATGACAGACACAACCACCCGCTTGCGCGGCGAAAACCTCACCCTCGGCTACGGCAAAAAAATCATTGCCCGTGACTTATCCGTTGCCATTCCGGACGGCCACTTCACCGCGATTATCGGGCCGAACGGCTGCGGTAAATCGACCCTGCTGCGCACCCTGAGCCGCCTGATGACGCCGGCTGAGGGCAGCGTGTTCCTCGACGGGGAGCAGATCCAGCGCTTCGCCAGCAAAGAGGTGGCCAGGCGCATCGGGCTGCTGGCGCAAAACGCCACCACGCCGGGGGACATCACGGTGCAGGAGCTGGTCTCGCGCGGGCGCTACCCGCACCAGCCGCTGTTTACCCGCTGGCGCAAGGAAGATGACGAGGCGGTGAACCGCGCGATGCGGGCGACGGGCATCACCGATCTCGCCCAGCAGAGCGTGGACACCCTTTCCGGCGGCCAGCGTCAGCGGGCGTGGATTGCGATGGTGCTGGCGCAGGAAACGTCGATCATGCTGCTGGACGAGCCGACAACCTGGCTCGACATCAGCCACCAGATTGATCTGCTGGAGTTGCTGAGCGAGCTGAACCGCACGCAGGGCTATACTCTGGCGGCGGTGCTGCACGATTTAAACCAGGCGTGCCGTTACGCCACGCACCTGATTGCCTTGCGCGACGGGGAGATTGTGGCGCAGGGTACGCCGAAAGAGATTGTCACGCCGGAGCTGATCGCGCGGATCTACGGTATGCGCTGCATGATTATTGACGATCCGGTGGCGGGAACGCCGCTGGTGGTGCCGTTAGGTCGGCGGTAATTGCCGGGTGGCGGTTACGCCTTACCCGGCGCTTTTGACGTTACCCCAAAATATTCCTCAACACTGGCCCAATTTTCTCAAACGCCTGCGGTGAAATGATATCCACGTGGGCGCAGTCCTGGCTGTACACCTCCAGTTCCCCCACCCACGGTGCCCAGGCGGCCTGCGGATCCATCATGCGCGTGCGTTCGGCAACAAACAGCGTCGCTTTACCGTCAAAGCGTGAACTGTGCGCCGTGGTGAGCAGCCGCACCGCATCGGCGTAGTTGCCTTCGATAGCGTTAAACAGCTCGCTGGAGCCCTGTCCCTGCTGGGCGGCGATAAACGCCTGCCGCTCGCGCTCGATTTCCGCCAGCACCGCCGGGTCGAGGCCGTTGGCCTCTTTCTCCGCCCAGTTCTGGGTTTCCGGCGGCCAGGTGTCCAGCAGGCCGAGGAAGGCCACCTCTTCACCCAGCTCGCGCAGACGCGCAGCAATGCCCTGCGCCAGCGTGCCGCCGAGAGAATAGCCGAACAGATAATATGGCCCCTGCGGCTGCTGCTTACGCAACGTATTCAGGTGATGCTCAATCACCCCATCCAGATCCGCACGCTGCTGCATCGGCCCCTCTGGTCGAGGAGACTGAATGCCGGTAATTGACCAGCGCGGGCTGAGGTAGCGCGCCAGGACGCTAAACTGCCAGGCAAAGCCGGACGCAGGATGGAAGCAGAACAGCGTCGGGCCGTTGCCTTCGCGCAGCGGCAGAAGGGTTTCATACCCCAGACGCTGCGCCTGCTCGTCGCTCAGTTGAGAGTCCAGCAGCGCGCTGAGCTTGCCGACCGTCGAGGCGACCATAATCTGCCCCGGCGTGACCTTGCGGTTGAACGCGCGGCTGAGCTGCGCCGCGAGGCGCATCGCCAGCAGCGAGTGGCCGCCGAGGGCAAAGAAATCCGCCTCAATGTCGCTGATCTCACAGCCCAGCAGCGCGGCAAACGCCTGCGCCACGGCGATTTCAGTTTCGCTTTCCGGCGCGCGACCGGAGGTTTTACCGGTCAGTTCCGGCAGCGGCAGCGCCTTGCGATCCAGCTTGCCGTTGGCGCTCAGCGGCAGCGCGCTGATTTGCAGCAGCACCACCGGCACCATATGCGGCGGCAGCTGGGTTCTGAGCGATTCCAGCAGCGCGTCGCGGTCCAGCGGTAAGCCGGATTCAGAAACCACGTACCCCACCAGCTGGCGCGCATCGCCGCCCGTCGCCGCCGCCTGGTTGAACACGCAGGCGTGCGCCACGGCCTGGGCCACGTCCGGCAGCGACAGCATCGCCCGGTCGATTTCACCCAGCTCGATGCGCTGGCCGCGGATTTTCAGCTGGTCATCGCTGCGGCCCAGATACTCCACCGCGCCGTTGTCCAGCCAGCGGGCAACGTCCCCGGTGCGGTACATGCGCTCGCCCGGCGCGAACGGGTCGGCAATAAAGCGGCTGGCGGTGAGATCGGGGCGTCCCAGATATCCCTGCGCCAGCTGGATGCCGGTGAGGTAGAGATCCCCCGCCACGCCGAACGGTACCGGGCGCATCATCGCATCCAGAATGCGCAGCCCCGTGTTCCACACCGGGAAACCGATCGGCACGCTGTTACCTTCCACCGCCGCCAGCTCGGGGCCATACGCCGGATACCAGCTGACGTCCACCGCCGCTTCGGTTGGACCATAGAGGTTATGCAGCGGCACATGGGTCAACGCTTCCCACTCACGGCACAGCGCCGTCGGCAGCGCTTCGCCGCTGCAGAACACCTGCTTAAGCGTGTTGCAGCAGTCGACGTTTTCCGGCGTCAGCGAGGCAACAAACGCCGCCAGCATCGACGGCACGAAGTGGGGTGTCGTCACGCCGTACTGCGCGAAGAAGCTCTGCATTGCTTGCGGGTCGCGGTGCGCGTCCGGCTCCGCCATCACCAGCTTCGCCCCGGCGATAAACGGCCACCAGAACTCCCACACCGACACGTCAAAGCTGCACGGCGTTTTCTGCGCCACCACATCGTTCGCGCCCAGCGGATAATGGTCCTGCATCCACTTCAGGCGGTTAACGATGGCGGTATGGCCGACCATGACCCCTTTTGGACGCCCTGTCGAGCCGGAGGTAAAGATGATGTACGCCGTCTGCTCCGGCTTCGCCAGACGCAGCGGTTCAGCATCGGTGGCCGGTAAAAGTGTGTTGTAACTAAACGTCTCGACGGACAGATCGCTAAAGCGCGGAAGCTGTTCGTCGGTGGTAATGAGCAGGGACGGCTTCGCGTCCTCGAGCATCATCCGCAGGCGATCGTCCGGGTAGCCGGTGTCGAGCGGCAGCCACGCGGCGCCCGCCTCCACAATGCCGTGCAGCGCTAACGTCAGGAATACCGAGCGCGGCAGGGCCACCGCCACGCTGTCGCCCGGCTTCACGCCGCGCGCGCGCAGCAGGTTTGCCAGCGCGACGACTTGCTCGCGCATCTGACGATAGCTGAGTTCAACGTGCGCATCCACCAGCGCCGTGGCATCCGGCGTTTTGCTCGCCTGTTCCGCCACCAGATCCGCGAGCGTGGTGGACGGCAGCGCCAGCCCGGTATCGTTGATGCGCGCGAGCTTTGCGTATTCCTGCTCTGAAACGGTTTCCACCTCGCCGCAGCGCAGGTCCGGGTTGGCCGCAAACTGCATCAGCATCGCGTTCAGGCGCGCAACGTGTCGCGTCAGCGTCGCCTCGTCGTAACGCTGCTTATTGGCGAGGATCTCCATGCTCAGCCCGCCCTGCTCGTCCGGGAACAGCGCCAGCTCCAGATCGTTCACCGGGCCGGTCGCCAGCGTGTGGGTGATGGCCTCCACGCCGTCGATATCCAGCTGATAATCGAACACTTTTACGTTCAGCACCGGGCCAAACAGCGCTTCATCGCCTGCGGCACGTCCGCTGTCGCGCACGATCTGCTCGGCGTCGTAGCGCTGGTGGCGGCGCATTTTTTTCAGCTGGTTCGCCAGGCGCAGCGCCAGCGAGGGCAGGCTCTCCTGGGGATCGATATTGACCGCCAGCGGCAGGACGTTAAGCACCGGCCCGGTCGCGGTGAGCGCCGCGGATCCCATCCGGCGCATAAAGATAAACCCGGCGGCGTAGTCCAGCCGTCCGGTGAGGCGCCCCAGCCACAGCGCCACCAGCGCAAGCGCCAGGTCGGTGCGCTGTACCTGCCCTGCCGCCTGTGCAAGCTTGCTGAAAGCGCGGCCGTCGGCGGTAATTTTCAGACGCAGAATGTCGGTCGTGGCGGCGCGGCCCGGCAGCGGCGCGGAGGAGAGCGAGACCGGAGAAGGCAGCTCTTTGCGCTGCCCGGCCCAGAAGGCGCCGTCGCGCCGGTACGCCTCGCTGTCGCGATAGCGCTGATACTCGTCCACCACCTCTGCGAATGGCGTAAACGGGGATTCCGGCGTGGGTTCGCCCTTTTTCCACGCGGCATAAATCGCGGCGATCTGGCGGGTTATGGCTGGGAAGCTGAAGCCATCCACCACCAGATGGTGATAGCGCTGATACCAGTACCAGTGTTTTTCACCGACCTGAATCAGCTGATGGAAAGCGAGCGGCTGACCGCTGTCCACGCGCAGATCCTGACTGAGATCGGCGTCCATCAGCGCCACGGCGGCGGCGTGGGAATCAACGCGAACGATGGACGGTTCCGGCAAAATGACGGTGCCATCCACCCACTGCCATACCTCGCCGTTATCTTCGGCAAAGCGCATGCGCAGGGTATCGGCCTGCATCATGCCCGCGGCAACGGCTTTTGCCAGCAGCGGCGCATCGATATCGCCTTTCAGCTCGGTGTAGTGCGCCACGCTCCAGGCGTTTGGCAGCGTGGACAGCTGTTCCGCCATCCAGATACCAGGCTGGGCGGCGACGAGAGGAAGACGGTTCATGTGTTCTCCCCCGCGAAATAAGACGGATCAAGCGTCTGCCAGCGTTCCGCCAGCCACTGCTGGCACGCCTCCTGAGACTGTGCTTCGCACACCACGCCCCACCCTGCCGGCAGTTCGCACTGCTGTGGCCAGAGGCTGTACTGCCCCTGGTCGTTTTGCAAAATGGCGAACTGTCCCTGCGGATTATCGAAAGGATTGCTGAATTCCATACAGACTCCGTTAGTGAATAAGCGGCTGCCAGAGGGTGATAAGCCCCTGCGTCAGCCCACCGCGCCAGCAAAGCGCATCGTGTCCGCCGTCAACCTGACGCCAGATAACCGGTTGGTGTGTGTGCAGTTCGGCATAAATCACCTGATTCGCGCGGAAGATGAGCGGCTCGTTGCGCCCGGCCTCAAGAAGGATGCGTAGCCCGCGAGGGGATATTTCGCCGGTTTTAAGTTGTTCGATTAACAGCCCGTCCTGCTGGCCGCCGCGGTGTGGCCACCAGTAGGAGCCGGACTGGCTAAGCACGCAGCCAAAACGCTGCGGCCAGTGCAGTGCGGCATAAAGGGAAGAGAGACCGCCAAAGCTTTGCCCTGCGACCACCGTACGGTCGGCGCGGTCGCTAAACGGCGCGCGTTGCTGGACAAGGGGGAGAAGTTCTTCCTGCACCGCCAGCCAGAAGTCGGGATTGCACGGCAGCTCGCTGTTGCGATGCGCCATATCGATAACATCGATTAAGACGTAGACCGCTGGCGGCAGGTTGCGCCCGGCGGTGAGCGACGCCAGCGCAGGCCAGACCGGCATGCTTTCGGCCCAGAATTGCCCGTCGAGCAGCACCGCCAGCGGGCGTTCCGAGTCGTCGCCCCCGGTGGTGAAAATCCAGATGCGGCGGCGATTTTTCAGGCGCGCGCTTTCCCACTCAATGCAGACTGGCGGCTGATACGGCGTATCGGGATGATTCCACCCCGGCTGAACCGGTGCTTGCGGCATCTCCAGCGCGGAGACGGCATGGCCGCGCCCGCCGCGCCAGCTTTGCGGATTCAGCGGGTCTGAAACCGCGTGAGGCAGCAGCTTGCGCCAGCCTTCACGCAGCGCCATGCGCTCCGGCTGCTCGCCTTCAAACACGACGCTGGCAAAATCGTTTTCATTCACGGAAGGGATAAAACAGTAGCTTCCGCGCCACTCGGGGCTGAACTCGCCCTGCCACTGCCAGACGTCGGTATCGGGAATGCGTTCGAGGGACTGCGGGCGGGCATTTTGATGGTGATCGGTCACGCCGGTGACGTAGAGCCAGACGCGTTTGATCGGTGACGTTCTTTGCGTTCCTGCCGGGTCACGCCACCAGAACGTGACGCGATAGTTTCCCTTTTCCGGCGTCCATTCAGGCCCGTTTTTCGACTGCCACCACGCTTCACTTCCCGTTGTTAACGCCGTCACCCTTATAACCTCATGTTTAACAGTCTTTTTTGTTTCAGAGCAAATTTTATTGATAATATTATTGATAACTATTTGCATTTGCAATAGCGTAGTGCCCGCGCTGTGGGAAGCGCTCATAAAACAACCACAAAAGCAGGACGTACAATGAATAAGAAGATTCACTCTCTGGCCTTGCTGGTCAATTTAGGGATTTATGGCGTCGCGCTGCCTGCTCTGGCAGACGACAACACCGCCTCTGCGCAGCACGAAGATACGATGGTGATCACCGCCGCCGAGCAGAATCTGCAGGCGCCGGGGGTATCGACCATCACCGCCGATGAGATCCGCAAAAACCCGCCCGCGCGCGACGTGGCGGAAATCATCCGCACCATGCCGGGCGTTAACCTGACCGGTAACTCCACCAGCGGCCAGCGCGGGAATAACCGTCAGATTGATATCCGCGGCATGGGGCCAGAAAACACCCTGATCCTGATCGACGGCAAGCCGGTGACCAGCCGTAACTCCATCCGTCTGGGCTGGCGCGGCGAGCGTGACACCCGCGGCGATACCGGCTGGGTGCCGCCGGAGATGATCGAGCGCATCGAAGTGATCCGCGGTCCGGCCGCCGCGCGCTATGGCAACGGCGCGGCAGGCGGCGTGGTGAACATCATCACCAAAAAATTCGACGACCAGTGGCACGGCTCCTGGAACACCTACCTGAATGCGCCTGAGCACAAGGATGAAGGTTCCACCAAACGCACCAACTTCAGCCTGAGCGGCCCGCTGGGCGGCGACTTCAGCTTCCGCATGTTCGGCAATCTGGACAAAACCCAGGCCGACGCGTGGGACATCAACCAGGGTCACCAGTCTGACCGTACCGGCGCCTACGCCGACACGCTGCCCGCGGGCCGTGAAGGGGTGGAAAATAAAGACATCAACGGCGTGGTGCGCTGGGACTTTGCGCCGATGCAGTCTCTGGAATTTGAGGCGGGCTACAGCCGTCAGAATAACCTCTACGCCGGTGATACCCAGAACACCAACAACGACAACAGCTCCAGCGGCCTGGTGAAAAAGAACTACGGCAAAGAGACCAACCGTATCTATCGCCAGAACTTCGCGGTGACCTGGAACGGCGGCTGGGATAACGGCATTACCACCAGCAACTGGGCGCAGTACGAGCACACCCGCAACTCCCGTCTGGGTGAAGGGCTGGCGGGCGGTACGGAAGGCTTGTTCAACAGCAATAAATTCACCGACACCGATCTGGCCGACGTGATGCTGCACAGCGAAATCAACCTGCCGATTGATTTCCTCGTTAACCAGAACCTGACGCTGGGTACCGAGTGGAACCAGCAGCGCATGAAAGATTCCACCTCCTTCACGCAAACCCTGCAGGGCGGCACCATTCCGGGCATGAGTAACGATCGCAGCCCGTACACCTCAGCGGAAATCTTCTCCCTGTTCGCTGAGAACAACATGGAGCTGACCGACAGCACCATGCTGACCCCTGCCCTGCGCTTCGACCACCACACCATCGTCGGCAACAACTGGAGCCCGTCCCTGAACCTGTCGCAGGGTCTGGGGGATGACTTCACGCTGAAAATGGGCATCGCCCGCGCCTATAAAGCGCCAAGCCTGTATCAGACCAACCCGAACTACCTGCTCTACAGCAAAGGTCAGGGCTGCTACGCCAGCTCCGACGGCGTAGGCTGCTATATGATGGGTAACGACGATCTTAAGGCCGAAACCAGCATCAACAAAGAGATTGGTCTGGAGTGGAAGCGCGACGGCTGGCTGGCGGGCGTGACCTGGTTCCGCAACGACTACCGCAACAAGATCGAAGCGGGCTACGCGCCGATCGGCCACACCTCGTCCGGTAAAGTGCAGACGGATATCTACCAGTGGGAAAACGTGCCGAAAGCGGTGGTTGAAGGGCTGGAAGGCTCCCTGAACGTGCCGGTCAGCGACACCATTAACTGGACCAACAACATCACCTACATGCTGCAGAGCAAGAACAAGGAGACCGGCGACCGTCTGTCGATCATTCCGGAGTACACGCTGAACTCGACACTGAGCTGGCAGGTTCATCAGGACGTGTCGCTCCAGTCGACCTTTACCTGGTACGGCAAGCAGCAGCCGAAGAAGTACAACTACAAAGGTCAGCCTGTGACCGGGTCTGAAAAAGACGAGGTCAGCCCGTACAGCATCGTTGGTCTGAGCGCGACCTGGGACATGACCAAAAACGTCAGCCTGACCGGCGGCGTGGATAACGTCTTCGACAAGCGTCAGTGGCGTGCGGGTAATGCCCAGACGACCGGGAACGCCACCACCGGCGCGTATATGTACGGCGCGGGGGCTTATACCTATAATGAGCCAGGCCGCACGTGGTATATGAGCGTGAATACGCGATTCTGATAAAGGCAACAACGCCTCCCTCTCCCCGTGGGAGAGGGCTGGGGTGAGGGCAACAGGCCGCACTATTTATTGATAGAGGGGAAACCATGCACACCACCCACCGCACGTTCATTCTCGCCGGCCATACCGTACACCACGTCACCTTCGACCCAACCACCTTCACCGACGCCGATCTCCTCTGGCTCCCCCACCACGCTGAGCTTGCAAACGCCGGGCGCAAACGCAAAGCCGAGCATCTGGCAGGCCGCATCGCCGCCGCGCATGCCTTACCTGACCACACTGTGCCCGGCATCGGCCCCAGCGGTGAACCGCTCTGGCCGGAAGGCGTTTCAGGGAGCATCACCCACAGCGGCACGCAGGCGATGGCGGTTGTAACATGCGACCATCCGGCGATTATCGGCATCGATTGCGAAACGATCCTCTCCGAGAATGAAGCTCAGGAAATAAAAGACGGCGTCATTGATGCCCAGGAAGAGCTCGTCCTTTCCTGCTCAGGTTTTCCGTTCCCCCTCGCCCTGACGCTGGCGTTTAGCGCCAAAGAGAGCCTGTTCAAAGCCCTCTTTCCGAAGGTACAGTCCTGGATGGGGTTTGACAGCACTCGCGTCACACAGCTCGACGATAAAACGCTTACCCTGGCATTAACCCTTCAACGCGCAGGATACGCCAAAGCCACCGCCTTCACCCTTCACTGGCGACAGCACGGCGAAAAGGCGATCACCCTGCTGTAAGGCTCTCCTGCCGACGGGAATGCAGAGGCTCAACCCGACACCAAACATGCCTGAAAAAATGATCCCCATAACCCATTCTGTTTGATTCGGCTGTTATCTTTCAGGCATTCGGTGTAAACCGCGCAGAACAGGCCGGATGCGAGGGTATTTCAAATAATGCGTTAACGATAGGTCATAGTAAACGACGCCGTGGCGCTCACCGAGCCTGATCGAGCATTCGCAGAGGTCATATAATAAGCGGCCTTAAAGGGAATATTGACGATTTCTCCTGCCGAGGTCGTCGTGCCGTATTTAATAAGCTTGCCGAACTGCACGGGCGAATCGTTATATTTTAGCTGAATGCCCAAACCTGTAGCCGTCGAACTGCTGTTTAACCCCAATACTCCGTTAACAGGATCGGCAAGCGGGCTGACATTATCCAACGTCACATTCACTGCGGTCTGTGCACTACAGATAAGCGGTATGGAAAATGTCACCTGATTCTGGGTGCTGCCGACGCCGTTAAACTTCGGTAATAGCGCAATTCCCATATTAATATTCAAATTTTTATCTTCAATCTGACAGGATGCAGTGCTTATATTCATCGGCGAAAATATATATTTAAAAAGCGGCAGGCGCATAATGTTATTACTTCTCGGAGTACTGTATTCCATATTTATCGCCAGAGCGGGTATTGAGCCCGTCTCCGGGGTAGTGCTGGTTTTGATCAGCTCAAAAGTATCCGTGAACGTTGATACACCATCCTGGAGGATCCCTCGCCTCCAGTTCGGGTTATTGAGGTCCATTCTGGTGACAAATTCGCTACTTTGCGTGGTGCTGGAAAAGTTCTTCCACCGGATGCCAATGCCAGGAACCTCTGTCGCCCGCACGTTTGCCAGCGGCGAGGCGCCGTAATCCGTATTCGCCCCGGAGAGCTGAATAAACCACGAGCCATCGTATCCGATTTGCTGACCCTCAGGGTCACATTTTATGGGGTTACTGGTAATTATCGTTGCTAATACCGTTCCAACCGGCGCATCCCGCTGAACGACAATATTGTGATCGAAGTTGACCGCTACGTCGTTTGCAGAACACAGCGCAAAGGCATTCAGAGAGACAGCGCATCCCACGGCTGCCGTCGCGATTTTAAATACGGTGGACATGATATGTTACTTCATTTCAGGCAAGGCGTAGGCCTTCTCTCGTAAAAGTAATAATACGTATTAACGCAATGAGAAATTTAACGACACGTCGCAGCGGTACGCTGAATTTTACCCGGTAAGGCGTTCAAGTTTATTTTGGCGCGGCAGGTTTTCGCTCCCCACTGTACCGTTATGCTGTCACCGTCGTTCAGGCCGCTCATATAGACCTCTCCGTCGCTCCCGACAATGCTCATCGCATCGCTTCCGTTAAGCTTTACCATGGCCCCAAAGGGCACCGGCGAGTTCTGATACAGCAACGTTATCAGAGCCCGGAACCCCGTTCTCGCTTTGAACGTCGCGCGCACCACGGCACCGCGCGTAGGTACGACGTTGACTACGGATTCGTCCACATCCACGTCCGGCCCCAGCGAACCGATGTCTATCGCAATCCGGTTTTCCTGATAAGCGCTGGCATAGGGCACTACCGCATATCCGCGCCAGTCCGTTTTAACGCCAGGGTTATTGCGCACGCTCACGCCTGATGCGCCCTGCGCTTCTAGCAGCACAATGGTATCCCCCAGCGGCTGAGAGAACGTCACGCCATGCTCGTGGCCGACAATCCCCCCCTGCAGACCGAAGTTCAGCTGACTGTTCTGTCGGCTGTAGTTGTAGCCTGCGCTTACGGTACCGTAGCCGCCTTTATAGGTTCCGCTTAGGGAACTTCTCGATTCTCCGCCAGACGACGTATAGCCCTGCTGAACAAGGTAGCTCAGGTTATTATCAGAGAGTGCGGTGCCGCTCAGACCCACCAGGTGCGTCTCAGGACCGTTCTTTTGCATATTCACGCTATAGCTGGCCCAGCTTTGCGGCAGCCATTTGCTCAGCGGCACCTGTAAGTTAAAGGCTACAATCTGGTCCCTACGGTCTTTGCCCGGCGTTTCGCTGTAGGTGTAGCCGAGCGAGTAATTGATATCGCGAATACTGGTGTTAAAGCCGGTGCTGACGTTGCGCTCATAGCCCTGTCTGCCCCAGTAGTCCTGCTGGTATGCCGAAATATAAAAATTTCCCCAGCTTTGCAGCGACTGGCTGAGGTTGAGTTGCAGTCGGCTTCGCTTGTTGTAGCGCTGGCTGCTGAATTCATTCACCTCCTGGAAGGTATAAAAGCCTTCCGTGGAGTAGCGATAGCTTGCGAGCGTCACGGTGGTATCGGTCGTGGCCACCGTTTTTGAATACTGCACCCGATAGGACTGTCCCCGGCTGCGGCGATTTTTCTCCTCAACGAGCTGGCTTTCGGCAAGGGTAACGTCCGCCGATAGTGAGCCTATATCGCCAAAGCTGAGGCCGGAACCAAGCACGCCGGACGCATAGTTACTTGCCCCCAGGACGCCACCGTACAGCGTGAGATTATTGGAGAGGCCATAAGCCAACGTGCCCAGGCCAAATGTGGGCGTATGTGCCCCATGCTTCGTCGTTCGAAACTCGCCTGTGCTCAGCGCATACTTCACGCGGCCTTCCCGCAGCATGACGGGAACCGCGGAGAAAGGTTGCACGAAATGCTGGACGCTGCCGTCAGCTTCGGTGACGACAATATCCAGATCGCCGCTCGCTGACGTAGGATAAAGATCGCGAATGATAAAGCTGCCAGGCGCCACGTAGGTTTGATAAACCGTGTAGCCGTTTTGCTTCACGGTAACCGTGGCGTTGGTGCGGGCGATCCCCCGAATGATGGGGGCGAAGCCGCGCATGCTTTCCGGCAACATGGTGTCATCGGAAAAAATTTGGGCGCCGCGAAACATCACGCTGTCAAACACGTCGCCGGGGGTGCTGGTTTCCCCCACCTGAAACTGCCCTCTCAAAAACTGGACGTCGCGGCTCAGGGTCGTATTCAACGACGAAAACGACTGCTTTCCGTTGTTCTTCGTCACGGTGCTGTAGTTACGCAGGCGCCACGGTCCCGCATTAATACCGCTTTGCAGATTGGTGTAAAGCTGATCCTGCGCCTCACCGTCCCGGCTCCAGCTGCGCGAGCCGTTGATGCTGTAATTTACCAGCAGTGCAGAAATGCCCTGGTTCCAGCGCGACGGATCAACGGTGCCGCGTGCCCGCGCGTTAAGCGCCGATTGAGGGATAGAGATATCCAGTCTCTGCCTGTCAAAATCCAGCCGGGTGGAGGCATCCGGTATAAATGCGCCGGGATCGGTAATTATTGCCTCGGCAGGCAGCATGGATAATTCAGGAAATGCCTTGACCCTGACACCAAGTGATTCCAGCACGCTCCGGTTAAGCTCCGGCGCCAGCCCGACGCCGTTAACAGATACAAAAGAGATATTTTCCGTTCGGATATAATTTTCATTAAGCCATATTTCCACCCTGTAGGTGCCGGGTAACTGTTCTCCCCGCTCGAAGCGGCCCAGATCGATGCCCTGAGAAGTCGAGTGTGTTTTTTCAAGCGCATCGGCCATAAAATAGAGTTCGCCCGCAGCTGCGGGAAAAACGCCCGAAATAAAAAGCGCTATCGTCGAGAGTCGACTTACGCGGTTAGGCCACGAGCCAGAGAAAAAACCATATCGAGAAAAAGGAACAGTATTCACTTTGCTTACCTGCGCGAGTGACATAGCGTATTGTTAATATTTTTTATTTCAGCATCTGGCGCTTTTCTGTCGTTACGCCACCAAAATCATTTATGGCTTTCCAGGCCACCTGCGTTCCACTGCCGGCCACCGTTGCGGAACTAAAGGGTGAAATCATCGGCGGCTGCGCAATCGTTTTATTGCCAATCGTTAATGAATAAAGAGAAACGTAGAACGGCGTTGGGTTATTAATCACCAGGTGTTCACCGCGCGTCTCAAACTTTAATTTCGTCCATGCTTCACCGGATTTTTCAGACGCCAGCGCCGCAGGGCGATAGAAAATTTTCATACGCGTCTTAACGGCAATAAGCAGCCGATTTTCATCTGACCGGGTCATTGAGGGAATAGACTTAACGTTTAGCCAAAAGATAGATTCGCGATTATCAGGCAGTGTTTTTTCACCGGTATAAATGATCCGCAGCGTATTTTCATGGCCTCCGTCTAGGCGGAACAGGGGCGGCGTAACGATAAAAGGAACCTTCTCCTTCGAGTTTTCACCTAACTCAACCCATGACTGAATTAAATAGGGAACGGCATCCCGACTGTTACTCACCGGGAGTGAGGCTTCGCTTTCATTTCCATTATAAATTAAGCGTGTCCCCCCGACGGTTATGCTGGCCTGAACCGGTAGAGAGAGCAGGCAAACGCCTGATAACGCAATCGTTCGAATAAGTTGACTCATCATACGTTCCCAATATTTCAGCAAGAGACAACGGGGCGCACCTTAGGTACGCCCGGGATATTACTGATAGGTAATGGTAAAATCTGACGTCGCGTTTGCCGTACCCGCCACCACGGCAGCCTGCGTTGCCTTATATTTGGCCACGAAGGTCATCTTATTGCTGTTTGCGGCATCTTCGCCTGCGCTGGTGTCAAGGGTGATGCTCTTCGACTGGGTTGCCAGAGGGATCGCGGTAATGCCATCCTCTTCATAAAACGCAACGCCTACACCTTTCGCCGTTTGATCGCTGTTCAGCGCAAGAATACTGGTGTCAGAGCTGTCCGCAGTACCATCAAACTTAATAGATGCAGAGGTAACGGCCGCGGGGCAATTGTTCAACATAATGCTGAAGCGGGTTGCAGCAGCAACAGATCCGGCCGCGCTGAACGAGCTTTTAGGGATTTTCCCAAGGTTAACGGTCTGATTCGCCGTACTGGATTCAATCGTACAGGCCGAATCAAGGATTGTGCCGGTGAAATTAATTTTTCCATCGGCCGCCTGAGCGGCAAAGGTGATTCCACTCACGGCAGCGGCCGTCAGTACATTACGAATTACACGGGTAACTTTAGTTTGCATAGCTTTATCCTTAGGATTGAACATTATCTGCATTGACGTCATGTCAATGCAGGAACAGCGGAATAAGTCCGCTAAACCAGTTAATGTATTATTTATTGCCCAGTCAGGCTGATTTTAGACAAGGATGGTGATAAGCCTGAGTGGATAAAATAACGATGAGCTGTTTCATCTCTGAACTGCTTCCTAATGCAAGTCGCTTTCTTAAATAGTAGTTTTTATTAATGTCATCGCGGTCATTGCAACGATATTTCCCGGTCGACGCATCGTATAGCGTCATCAGAAAGTCCAGATGTTCTGGCGATAACTTTACCGATAACCTGTCGTAAATAACATCGGCTACTTCCCAGGGTTTTTCCGTTGCGGGGAGTTTCGCTGCGCGATCGCAAAGCGCCTTCAACTCTTTGATCGTCGTAACCAGCCAGAAGAGTTTTAAATAGCTATTGCCTGTGTTTTCTTCTGGTGAAATAAAATAGGTTCGTCGCGATAATCCTCTGGCCGCGAGCCGAGAATACAACCACCTTATGTTATCTGTTGTTTCATCAATTGCATCAATCAAAATGCAAGGCTTATCCAGGATCGTTGCACAGACGATAAACTCAAGGCGGTTATCAAAAAAGAATACCGCTTTGTCCGCTGAGGATAAGCCCTGAATGGCCTGCCTCATTGCAAAATTCCGAGTGAACACCAGTAGCGTCGTCAACGTTCATTCCTTTTTTTAATTCACATAACATGATTAAGATGAAGTTTTGACAACATATATGCGCTCTAAGCAAGACCTATCGATTACATAAGCTTTTCCATCAACCCTTGCAAAGGGATACCGCTCAAAGCCGACGGTATTAAACGCATTTTGAATTTTTTTAATCATGGACAGTAGATAAGATCTGGAGCACCGCAACCCATGATCTTCAAAAACATGTACGATGATGTCATTATCGTAGACAATTCCTTCATCCATTCCTGACAATAAATACTCAAACAATCTGGCTTTCGTTGTACCAAATCTTTTGATTCGGCCATTTTTGATATTAATTAGCGTGCGCGTTGTTGGCCTGTATTCCAGATGCTGGAAAATGGTGTATCCATACAGAAGTTCGTCAGAGACAAAAGGCACAACCACTCCTTAGGGGCTTATCGTTCTCATTTCTTTGACATCTCCTCCTCCGCACTGGGTAATCAGTGTTCGCCTGATTTGTAGAAGATGGTATTTGAATGAAGAAAATGTGACAATGAGACAGATTTATCAAGATAAAAAATCACAACTTAGACTCTATTAGAAATATTCAACCAATAAATTAACATTATTAAGTATAAAAATCCTTTTGATAAAAAAATGTATAAAGCCAACACTAATTTTTAACGAAATTATTACACAAGCATATTCATCCATTATAATTAACAAAACAGAACAAAAAACCAAACAATAAACAATCAATAATTCAAATCAATAAGTTAGTAGAGTAAAGAAAAGGAATTAAACCTTTTCTTAATAGGGTTAATTTAAGATTATTCATGACAAAACTTTGAGTTTTAGTAAAACACCCAATACAAAACCTGAATTTTCTTTACAAAACCCTAACCCCCTCTCGTGTGAATAATAAAAAAACTTATTAAAAATCAATCACATCATGAGAAATCACACTCAGATCAATTTTTTTGATGAAAATTAACATTATTCCGGCACATTCCTTCTTCCCTTCCCGTGATGAGTTCTGCCAGCAAACTCAAGAGATAAAAAAGGCAAGTGCCGATAGACACTTGCCTTATATTGCGCGTTTGTAAAAAGTAACTTACGTATCCGGGAACATCACGCTATTCCCCGGCGCTTCCCTGTGCAGATGGATAAAGTTCAGGTGCCGTTCATACTGGTCCAGAATATCCGTAATCACCTGCTCCTTGCTGTAGTCCATCAAATCATTCCCCTGGCTTCCTTCAAGCAGGAAGGTTTCCAGCCGGTAGTAGGTCGATTTCCCGCTGCGCGCCCGGTAGGTAAAGCCGGGGACAGAGTACTGCTGCGGCCAGATCTGGTAGACAAAGTTCTGCTCGTCGCCCATGTGCACCAGCAGATCCAGGTGACCCAGGGTTTCACCCTCCTCTGGCGGCAGGTTTTTCAGCTCCACGTACGCACCGCGCAGCTTCAGTTCCTGCGCCACCTCTTCCATTGCCGGGAAGCAGACCGTCTCCATCATCTGTTTGGTGTAGCGCGTGCCCGGGTAGTTCATCAGGCGCGACAGGCGTTTCTTCCAGCTCAGTCTGTCCTGCGCCCCCATCGGACGCGGTGCGGTATCGCGGCTGGCGCTGACGCGGCGGTAATCTTCCACCTTGAGCGATTTATACAGCCCGGCCATGACAAAGAAGATGACGAAGCTGAACGGCAGCCCCATGATCACCGTGGTGTTCTGTAGCGCCGAGATGCCGTTGGTCATCAGCATGCCGAGCGTCAGCAGGCCGATGGCGACCGACCAGAAGATGCGCAGCCAGTTCGGCGCATCGCTGTTGATGTCTTTGAGCTTCGAAGTGAAGTTGCCCAGCACCAGCGCGCCGGAATCCGCCGAGGTGACGTAGAACAGCAGGCCGGTAATGGTCGCCACGGAGGCGCTAAAGGTGAACGCCGGGTACTGCGCCAGCAGGCTGTAGAAGCCGCGCTCCGGGTGCGCCATCGCTTCCTGTGCAAAGGTCGCGTTGCCGTGGATAATCTCATGCAGCGCGCTGTTGCCGAACACCGACAGCCACAGCAGGGTAAAGGTGAACGGGATAATCAGCGTGCCCATCACAAACTGGCGGATGGTGCGCCCGCGCGAAATACGCGCCAGGAACAGGCCGACAAACGGCGACCACGCCACCCACCACGCCCAGAAGAACAGCGTCCAGTTGTTCATCCACTCCACCGGACGGTCAAAGGCGAAGCTGTTCAGCGTCATGCCCATAAAGCGGTTTACGTAGTCGCCCACGTTCAGCACTAAGGCATTGAGCAGGAACGAGGTGTCGCCCATAAACAGCACGAACAGGATCAGGCCCAGCGCCAGCGCCACGTTCAGTTCGGAGAGCACGCGGATGCCTTTATCGACGCCCGACGTCACCGAAATGGTGGCAATAATGACGGAGAGCGCAATCAGCGCCGCTTTCGCCGCCATCGAATCCGGAATATCAAACAGCACGCTCAGCCCGTAGTTGAGCTGCACCACGCCAATCCCGAGCGTGGTCGCAATACCGAAGATGGTGCCGATCACCGCCGCGATATCGACGCTGTGGCCAATCGGGCCGTTAATCTTTTTACCGAAAATCGGGTACAGCGCGGAGCGAATGGTGAGGGGCAAATTATAACGATAGCTAAAGTATCCCAGCGCCATGCCCATCAGGGCGTACATTGACCAGCCGGTCAGGCCGTAGTGGAACAGCGTCCAGACCATCGCCTGGCGCGCAGCCTCCATCGTCTGCCCTGCCCCTTCCGGCGGCTGCATATACTGCGTGACCGGTTCCGCCACGGAAAAGAACATCAGGTCAATGCCGATGCCCGCGGCAAACAGCATCGCGGCCCAGCTCAGCAGGCTGAACTCAGGCTTGGACTGCTCTGGCCCGAGCTTCACGGAGCCGAAGCGCGAGCAGGCAATGCAGACCACAAAGACGATGTAGAGCGTCGCCGCCAGCAGGTAGTACCAGCCGAAGGTCTTCGATACCCAGTTCAGGGTGCGCCCAATCCACTCGGCAGAAAAATCGCGAAAGAAGATCGTTGTCAGGGAAAACAACAAAATCAGCCCGGCGGACGTATAAAAAACGACCGGGTTGATTTTGTCTTTTTCTCTGTCCTGTGAAAGGTCTGTCATCCAGTATCCTCACTGTTTTTGTAACTATTAAAATCCAAATCCGCAACAATTAAGACACATTTTATATTGAACGTCCAATCAAAAACCGCTTTAATGGTTAACCAAAGCTGATGAATGGAGTGGCAATAATGCCCAAAGTGGGGATGCAGCCGATCCGGCGCAGGCAGCTTATCGACGCCACGCTGGAAGCAATAAATGAAGTGGGAATGCATGACGCGACGATCGCGCAGATCGCCCGTCGGGCGGGCGTTTCCACGGGGATCATCAGTCACTATTTCAAAGACAAAAACGGTCTGCTGGAAGCGACCATGCGCGACATCACCGGCCAGCTGCGCGATGCGGTATTAAGCCGCCTGCACGCCCTGCCGAACGGCAGCGCGGAGCAGCGTCTGCAGGCGATTGTCGGCGGTAACTTTGATGAAACCCAGGTGAGCAGCGCGGCGATGAAGGCCTGGCTGGCCTTCTGGGCAAGCAGCATGCATCAGCCCATGCTCTACCGCCTGCAGCAGGTGAGTAGCCGCCGCCTGCTGTCGAACCTGGTGTACGAGTTCCGCCGCGAGCTGCCGCGCGAGCAGGCCCAGGAGGCGGGCTACGGGCTGGCGGCGCTGATCGACGGGCTGTGGCTGCGCGCCGCGCTGAGCGGCAAGCCGCTGGATAAGACCCTGGCGCAGTCGCTCACCAGCCACTTTATCAGCCAGCATTTACCGACCGATTAACCGAGGAGAATTTATGTCCCGAATGGCAGAACAGCAGCTTTATATCAATGGTGGTTATACATCGGCCACCAGCGGTCGCACCTTCGAGACCATCAACCCGGCCAACGGTGACGTTCTGGCGACCGTACAGGCCGCCGGGCGTGAAGACGTCGACCGCGCCGTGGAAAGCGCAAAACGCGGGCAAAAAATCTGGGCGGCGATGACCGCCATGGAGCGCTCCCGCGTTCTGCGTCGCGCCGTCGACATCCTGCGCGAGCGCAACGACGAGCTGGCAAAGCTGGAAACCCTCGACACCGGTAAAGCGTATTCCGAAACTTCCACCGTCGACGTCGTCACCGGCGCGGACGTGCTGGAGTACTACGCGGGGCTGATCCCGGCGCTGGAAGGCAGCCAGATCCCGCTGCGTGAGACCTCATTCGTCTACACCCGCCGCGAGCCGCTGGGCGTGGTGGCGGGCATCGGCGCGTGGAACTACCCGATCCAGATCGCCCTGTGGAAATCGGCCCCGGCGCTGGCGGCGGGCAACGCGATGATCTTCAAGCCGAGCGAAGTGACGCCGCTTACCGCCCTGAAGCTTGCCGAGATCTACACCGAAGCGGGCCTGCCGGACGGCGTGTTTAACGTCCTGCCTGGCGTGGGCGCAGAGACCGGCCAGTACCTGACCGAGCATCCGGGCATCGCGAAAGTCTCTTTCACCGGCGGCGTCGCCAGCGGCAAAAAAGTGATGGCGAACGCCGCGGCCTCGTCCCTGAAAGAGGTGACGATGGAGCTGGGCGGTAAATCCCCGCTGATTATTTTCGACGATGCGGATCTGGATCTCGCGGCGGACATCGCCATGATGGCCAACTTCTTCAGCTCCGGCCAGGTGTGCACCAACGGCACCCGCGTGTTTGTTCCGGCTAAGTTCAAAGCCGCGTTTGAGCAGAAAATCGTTGAACGCGTGGGCCGCATCCGCGCGGGCGATCTGTTCGATGGAGCTACCAACTTTGGCCCGATGGTCAGCTTCCCGCACCGCGACAGCGTGATGCGCTACATCGCCAAAGGCAAAGAGGAAGGCGCGCGCGTGCTGTGCGGTGGTGACGTGCTGAAGGGCGAAGGCTTCGATAACGGCGCGTGGGTGGCCCCGACCGTGTTCACCGACTGCACCGACGAGATGACCATCGTGCGCGAAGAGATCTTCGGCCCGGTGATGTCCATCCTCACCTATGAGTCCATTGAGGAAGCGATTCGCCGCGCCAACGACACCGACTACGGGCTGGCGGCAGGCATCGTCACGGCCGACCTGAACCGCGCCCACGGCGCCATTCATCAGCTCGAAGCGGGCATCTGCTGGATCAACACCTGGGGTGAATCCGCCGCAGAGATGCCGGTCGGCGGCTACAAGCACTCCGGCATTGGCCGCGAGAACGGCGTGATGACGCTGCAGAGCTACACCCAGGTGAAGTCCATCCAGGTTGAGATGGGTAAATTCCAGTCCATATTTTAACCGGGAGGTTTATTTGCAATTTGACTACATCATTATCGGGGCCGGCTCTGCCGGCAACGTGCTGGCGACACGACTGACTGAAGATCCGAACACCACCGTCCTGCTGCTTGAGGCGGGCGGACCGGATTACCGATTTGACTTCCGCACCCAGATGCCCGCCGCGCTGGCGTTCCCGCTGCAGGGCAAGCGCTACAACTGGGCGTACGAAACCGAGCCAGAACCCTTCATGAACAACCGCCGCATGGAGTGCGGACGCGGCAAAGGGCTGGGCGGCTCGTCATTGATCAACGGCATGTGCTACATCCGCGGTAACGCGATGGACCTCGACCACTGGGCGAAAGAGCCGGGCCTGGAGCACTGGAGCTACCTCAACTGCCTGCCCTACTACCGCAAGGCAGAGACGCGCGACGTGGGGCCGAACGACTACCACGGCGGCGACGGTCCGGTGAGCGTTACCACCTCGAAACCGGGCGTGAACCCGCTGTTTGAGGCGATGGTGGAGGCGGGCGTGCAGGCGGGCTATCCGCGCACCGACGATCTCAACGGCTATCAGCAGGAGGGCTTCGGCCCGATGGACCGCACGGTCACGCCGCAGGGCCGACGCGCCAGCACCGCGCGCGGCTATCTGGATCAGGCGAAACCGCGTCCGAACCTGACCATCCGCACCCACGCCATGACCGATCGCATCCTCTTTGAGGGCAAGCGCGCGGTGGGCGTCGAGTGGCTGGAGGGTGAAAGCACCATCCCATCCAAAGCGACGGCAAAAAAAGAAGTGCTACTGAGTGCCGGGGCGATTGCCTCCCCGCAGATCCTCCAGCGCTCCGGCGTGGGCAACGCTGACCTGCTGAAGCAGTTTGATATCCCGCTGGTGCACGATCTGCCCGGCGTGGGGGAAAACCTGCAGGATCACCTGGAGATGTACCTCCAGTACGAATGTAAAGAGCCGGTCTCCCTCTACCCTGCCCTGCAGTGGTGGAACCAGCCGAAGATTGGCGCGGAGTGGCTGTTTGGCGGCACCGGCATAGGTGCGAGCAACCACTTCGAAGCGGGCGGGTTTATCCGCAGCCGCGAGGAGTTTGAGTGGCCAAACATTCAGTACCACTTCCTGCCGGTGGCGATTAACTACAACGGCTCGAACGCGGTGAAAGAACATGGCTTCCAGTGCCACGTCGGCTCCATGCGCTCCCCGAGCCGTGGACACGTGCGCATCCAGTCGCGCGATCCGCACCAGCATCCGGCGATCCTGTTCAACTATATGTCCCACGAGCAGGACTGGCAGGAGTTTCGCGACGCGATCCGCATCACCCGCGAGATCATGCACCAGCCCGCGCTGGACAAGTACCGCGGCCGTGAAATCAGTCCGGGTATTGACTGCCAGACCGACGAGCAGCTGGACGAGTTCGTGCGCAACCACGCCGAAACCGCCTTCCACCCGTGCGGCACCTGCAAGATGGGCTATGACGAGATGGCGGTGGTCGACGGCGAAGGCCGCGTTCACGGGCTGGAAGGGCTGCGCGTGGTGGATGCGTCGATTATGCCGCAGATTATCACCGGCAACCTGAACGCCACCACCATTATGATTGGTGAGAAGATTGCCGACGCCATTCGCGGGCGCGAGCCGCTGGCGAAGAGCACGGCGGCGTATTATGTGGCGAACGGGGCGCCGGTGAGACGCTAAGTCATTTGCCCTCTCCCCACCGGGGAGAGGGAATTCACTTCCCAGCCACAAATTTATTTTCATTTCCCTGCATCCAGTTTCCCCCCGCCCCTCGTATATGAGTATGTGAGCAACGCCTTTGCTCCTTAATCCGAGGATAAATGATGAAAAAGCTACTCAGTGTTGCATTCGTATCCAGCGCGATACTCTTCTGTGCAGGCGCATCAGCAGCCATGACGTCAGACACCGTGATGGTGGGCGGAGCGGCGATGTTCCCGAGCAAAAATATTGTTGAAAACGCCGTGAACTCGAAAGATCACACTACGCTGGTGGCCGCCGTCAAAGCGGCCGGGCTGGTGGATACGCTTCAGAGCAAAGGGCCTTTCACCGTCTTTGCGCCGACCGATGCGGCGTTTGCGAAATTGCCTGCCGGCACGGTCGAGAACCTGGTCAAACCCGAAAACAAAGCCACGCTCACCAGCATCCTCACCTATCACGTGGTCGCCGGTAATTACGATATGAAAGCGCTGGAGCAGAAAATTAAACAGGGCGGCGGCCACGCGGAGCTGAAGACCGTTAACGGTCAACCGCTGTGGATCATGAGCAACGGCCCGCACAATATTCAGCTTAAGGACGGTAAAGGTAACGTGGCGAACATCAGCACCTACGACGTCCATCAGAAAAATGGCGTGATCGATGTGATTGATACCGTCCTGATGCCTAAGTAGTTGTCTATACTTCGGAAGTGTGACGTTGCCTTCCGGAAAAAACATGGATAACGCGCTGGCTGAACAGCAGTTGAAATTAATGCAGGCGATCGCTAACGGCGATCGCCGCGCATTTGAACAACTTTACCGACTCACATCGCCTCACCTGTTTGCCGTTGCGCTGCGCATGCTGCGCGACCGCGCCTGGGCAGAAGAGATCCTGCACGACTGTTTTGTCACCGTCTGGAGTAAAGCCGAAACCTATAACGCTACCCTGAGCTCCCCGATGACCTGGCTTACGCATATTGTTCGCAACCGCTGTATTGACTGGCTGCGCAGCGGGCAAACCCGGGCTGCAGCCCGTGAAGAGTCGTATTCGGAAGATATTCTGCTGAGCGAAAGCGATGAGCAGAATAACTGGCACGACGATGCGCAGGCAGAGCGGCTCAGGCATTGTCTCGAACATTTGAGCAGCGAGCAGCGCCAGAGCATTACGCTCGCCTACTATCAAGGCATGTCTCACAGCGACATTGCCGACTGGCTCCAGCAGCCTGTAGGCTCGGTGAAAAGCTGGATACGTCGGGCAATGGATCATCTTCGGGAGTGCGTGGGGCTATGAATGACGCAGAAAAACGCGACGACATGCTGGCAGCAGAGTATGCCCTCGGCACGCTGCGGGGAGGAGCACGGCTTCAGTTCCAGAAAAGGGTCCTCCGTGAACCGGCTCTGGCCGCCCGCGTCGCGTACTGGCAGAAAATGTTCAGCACGCTGGATAGTCATCTTGTGCCCGTCCCTCCACCCGAGACGGTGTGGAAAAGAATCGCCCTCGACCTGCCGCCCAAAAAGCCTTTACGCAAAAGTCGGCCTTATGTCGGCTGGATGGTTGCGGCCTCCCTCGCCGCCCTGTCGGTCGTTGCCTGGTATGCCACCCGTACACCGGAACTCGCTCCGCTGATCGTCCTCAACGATGCCCAACAGCACGGGGAATGGGTCGTCAGCGCGGATGCCAGCCGCCAGCACCTGAGCATTGCCCCTCTTCGGCCGACGGCCGTCGCGGCGCAACACAGCCTCCAGCTTTGGCTGATCCCAGGCGGGCAGGCGCCGGTCTCCATGGGGCTGCTGCATAACGACATACCGACACGCGTCACCCTCAGGAACACAACGCTCCCTCCTGACGCCACGATAGCCATAAGCCTTGAACCAGCGGGCGGATCGCCCACTGGGCTCCCCACAGGCCCGGTGCTTTACAGTGGCAAATTGTAATTCTCAGGCCCTGTTCGCAGGGCCGCTATCGTGACCCCATTTCATTTAAATACTATTCTCGGTTACCTATAAGAATTAAATATTAAGCCTGTAATTAATTTAATTATTAAAAAACAACATTGACAGACTCTTGCGCACTCCATTAAGTTTTAAATGAACATCATTTTATTTCCGATACACAATATATCAAAAACCGCATTAATGAATTTGTCATTATTCATTTACGCTTCTCTGCCTTTTATTTTTTGCATCACTCAATAGCGAGATAAGATCATGAATAATAGTGCAAACAAGGTTGTTGTCATTACCGGTGCCAGCAGCGGTATTGGTCAGGCGATTGCCCTCCATTTAGCGAATAACGCGTTTTCGCTGGTGCTGGTGGCGCGCCGTCTGGACAGAATTAATGCCCTGGTGGATCAGATTATTCAGCAAGGCGGCAAGGCGATAGCCGTGAAGGCCGATGTCACCCGTCAGGAGGAGGTTCAGCGCGCCATTGACGCTGCCGTTGCCGCCTACCAGCGCGTGGATGTGCTGATCAACAACGCGGGCTTTATGGCTATCGCCCCCTTGAGCGAGCTGAAAACCGACGAATGGGACAAGATGATTGACACCAATCTGAAAGGGGTGCTGTACGGCATCGCGGCCGCGTGGCCGGTGTTCCAGCGTCAGGGCAGCGGGCATTTTATTAACGTTGCCTCCGTTGCGGGCATCAAGGTGCTGGCGCCTGGCGGCGTGGTGTACAGCGCCACGAAATTCGCCGTCCGCGCGCTGAGTGAAGGCTTACGTCAGGAGGCGGGTAGAACCCTCCGCACGACGCTTATTTCACCCGGCGCCGTCGAGAGCGAACTGCAATTCGGCAGCTCTGACGAAGAGAGTAAAAAATTTCTCCATGAGTTTTATAAGCAGGCTATTCCGGCTGACGCAATTGCCCGCGCGGTTTTATTTGCCATAGAACAGCCTGGCGACGTTGATATTAATGAAATTGTTGTTCGTCCGACGCAGGAAGAATTTTAGCCTGGGTTAAATAATACTGAATGAGGTGTCAGTATGATTAAATCATTAACGTCCTTATCAGATCTCAATATGCGAACGGGTGCCGATATTCTTCTTGAAGTGCTGGAGAGTGAAGGCGTGGAATATATTTTTGGCAACCCCGGCACCACCGAACTTCCTCTGATTGATGCCCTGCTTCGCCATGAAAATATTCACTATATTCTGGCGCTTCAGGAGAGCACCGTGGTGGCGATTGCCGACGGCTATGCGAAAGCCTCCGGCAAAACGGGCTTTATCAATTTGCATACCGCGAGCGGCCTGGGGCACGGCATGGGGAATCTCATTAATTCGCGGATCATGAAAACCCCGCTGGTGGTGACCGTTGGACAGCAGGATACGCGGCACTACGTCCGCGACCCGCTGCTGTATGACGATATTGTGTCCATCGGCTCTCCGGTCATGAAGTGGGCGCAGGAGGTCACCAGCGCCGACCAGCTCCCGGTGCTGGTACGCCGCGCGTTTCACGCTGCCAGCTACCCTCCGGCTGGTCCGGTGCTGCTCTCCCTGCCGATGAACGTGATGGAAGAGCTGAGCGACGCCGGAATACAGACGGCGTCGAGAGTGAACTACCACACCGTGGCGGGCTCGCTGGACGAGCTGGCGGAGGCGCTCAGCGAGATCGCGCCGGGCAGGATCATGATTGTGGCGGGCGATGAGGTGCACTCCAGCGGCTCGACGCAGGAGATTGTCGAGCTGGCGGAAGCGCTCAGCGCCCACGTCTACGGCTCCTCCTGGCCGCTGAATTTGCCTTTTCCCACTCAGCACGCGCTCTGGCGGGGCAATATGCCCACCACCGCCAGCGAAATCGCCAGCATCATCAATGCCTACGATGCCGTATTTATCATCGGCGGCAGAAGCCTGATCACCATTTTGTACAGCGAGGGCGAGGCTATTCCGGCGACCTGCGCGGTGTACCAGCTCTCGGCGGATATGCACGAGCTTGGCCGCACCTATGCCACTCGCCTTTCGGTGATGGGGGATATCAAACTGTCCCTGCACGAACTGCTGCCAAAGCTTAAGCAGCGCCTGATCGCCAGCACGCTGGCCCACCAGCGGCTGCTGGTGGCGGCCCGCGACGAACGAGAGAAGGAGTGGCAGCAGCAGGAGGAACGTCTGGCCGTCGAGCGGCTACGCCCGGCCCTTTCGCCGATGGTCGCAGCCTGGGAAGTCATCCGATCCATTCCGGCGGGTACCACCATCGTGGATGAGGCGATAGCGACCGCCAGGCATGTCCGCCGGTTCATCTCTGACCAGCAGCACCAGCGCTACTACTTTATGCGCGGCGGCGGACTGGGCTGGGGGATGCCCGCAGCAGTAGGTCACTCGCTGGGGCTGGGCCGCGAGCCGGTAGTGTGTTTAGTTGGAGACGGAGCCTCCCTCTACTCGCCGCAGGCGCTCTGGACGGCGGCACACGAAAATCTGCCGGTCACCTTTATCGTCATGAATAACAGGGAGTACAACATCCTGAAAAACTTTATGAAGAGCCAGGCTGACTACAGCTCAACGCGGCTGGGGCGTTTTATCGGGATGGACCTGGTGAACCCGCATATCGATTTTCAGTCGCTGGCCACCGCCATGGGCGTCCACTGCTGCCGGGTAACCGAGGCTGCCGATATCGCCGAAGCGGTAACGCGCGGCCTGCAGTCAGGAAAAACCAACCTGATTGAAATCGCGATTTCCGCGGATTAACCGCGCGTTTACGCTGTACCCTACATAAAAAACTTATAACCGAAACGCCTCAAGCCGCTTTATCTGCCGCCCTTCCTCGTCAAAATTCTCTGCCGCCAGCCAGGCGCGCAGCTCCGCATCTCTTTGCGGCCATTCGCCGTCAATAATAGAAAGCATATCGCTGTCGCGGTTGCGCCCTTTACGCACCAGCTTCTGGCGCAGGCGTCCTTCCCAGACAAACCCCAGCCGCTCCGCCGCCCTGCGCGACGCCACGTTCATGGAATCGCACTTCCACTCGAGGCGCCGGTAGCCGTGCTCAAACGCATTTTTCAGCAGCAGCCACACCGTTTCGGTGCCGATGCGGGAACCTTTCATTTTGCGCGACCAGGTGACGTGACCAATTTCCACCGACCCCAGCAGCCGCTCGTTGGCCATATAGCTCACCAGCCCCACCGCTCGTTCGGTGCGTAAGTCAATGACGGCAAACGGCACCAGTTCATCGTCCATGACCTTCGCCATGATCCAGTGCGCGGTGGCTTCCACGCTCGTGGGCTGCGTGCTGGCAAGCCACGTCCAGTCGCTGTCGTCTCCCAGCGCGTAGGCCTCAAAGAGATCGGCCGCGTGGCGATCGGCGTCCAGCGGCTCCAGGCGACAATACTGGCCGAACAGCGGCGTGCGGGTTAACGCGCGCGCGCCTTTCCAGTCGGGAACGATATCGTTAACGGTTTGACCATGTTGATTGATTTCGGGCACGGCGGTGACTCCCTGAAAGGTAAGGCATTTGTTATAGCAGGTTAAAAAGCAGGCGAAAAGCCGCGTGTTTTAATAGCCCGAGCGCATGCGATATTCCCGGAAGGCATAAGTAAAGCTGAATTTCGACTTTGTGGAATGTCACAGTCGCCCTAACGTAGCGGAGCATAAAACAATCACAATATATTCTTCTCAGGGATCGCTATGACAAAAAAACTGTTGCCGTTACTGGTGCTGGCTGCGCTCTCAGGCGCCGCCCACGCCGCTACGCCGCCCAACACGCTGGTGGTTGCCCAGGGGCTTGATGATATCGTGAGCCTCGACCCGGCCGAAGCCAACGAGCTCTCCAGCATCCAGACCGTGCCGAGCCTGTACCAGCGTCTGGTGCAGCCGGACCGCGATAATCCGGAAAAAATCACGCCGGTTCTGGCAGAAAGCTGGGAAGCGGACGCAGCAGCAAAAACCCTGACCATCAAGCTTAAACCCGATGCGACATTCGCCTCCGGCAACCCGCTGCGCCCGGAAGACGTGATCTTCTCTTATACCCGCGCCGTGACGCTGAACAAATCCCCGGCCTTTATCCTCAACGTGCTGGGCTGGGACGCGAGCAACATCGCCAGCCAGCTGAAAAAGGTGGACGATCATACCCTCCAGCTTCACTGGACGGCGGACGTCAGCCCGTCGGTGGCGCTGAATATCCTCTCCACGCCGATTGCCTCTATCGTCGATGAAAAAGAGGTCGCCGCGAACGTCAAGGATAACGACTTCGGTAACGCCTGGCTGAAAATGCACTCGGCGGGCAGCGGCGCGTTCAAAATGCGCGTCTATCAGCCGCATCAGGCCATCGTGCTGGAAGCCAACGATTCCGCGCCCGGCGGCGCGCCGAAGCTCAAAAGCATCATCATTAAAAACGTCCCCGATCCGGCTTCACGCCGCCTGCTGATCCAGCAGGGGGATGCGGACGTGGCGCGCGATCTGGGTGCAGACCAGATTAGCGCCCTGGACGGCAAGCCGGGCGTGAAGGTGCTGAGCATTCCGTCCGCCGAGCAGAATTACCTGGTGTTTAACACCGGCAACAGCGCCAATCCGCTGCTGAACAACCCGGCGTTCTGGGAAGCGTCGCGCTGGCTGGTCGACTATGACGGCATCACGAAGAACCTGCTGAAAGGCCAGTATTTTGTTCACCAGAGCTTCCTGCCGGTCGGCCTGCCGGGCGCGCTGGAAGACAATCCGTTTAAATTTGATCCGGCAAAAGCGAAGGCAATCCTCGCCAAAGCGGGCATTAAGGACGCGCACTTCACGCTGGACGTGGAGAACAAGCCGCCGTTTATCACCATCGCCCAGTCGATGCAGGCGAGCTTTGCGCAGGGTGGTGTGAAGGTGGATCTGCTGCCTGCCGCCGGGAGCCAGGTCTATGCCCGCGTGCGCGCGAAGCAGCATCAGGCGGCGATTCGTCTGTGGATCCCGGACTACTTCGATGCGCACTCCAACGCCAGCGCCTTCGCGTGGAACGACGGGAAGTCCAGCACCGTGGCCGGTCTGAACGGCTGGAAAATTCCGGAGCTGAACAAGGCCACGCTGGCGGCGGTTGCCGAACCGGATCCGGCGAAACGTCTGGATCTGTACAAGAAGATGCAGGAACAGCTGCAGCAGAGCTCGCCGTACGTGTTCGTCGATCAGGGCAAAACCCAGATCGTGGTGCGCGATAACGTGAAGGGGTATCAGCAGGGGCTGAACGCGGATATGGTCTGGTACGATCGCGTCACGAAGTAGCCCTTGTTGCCGGGTGGCGCTGCGCTTACCCGGCCTGTGTTCTCGGTTTTTGTAGACCGGGTAAGGCGAAGCCGCCACCCGGCATGAAGAGATTTTCCATGCCACATCTTTCCACCCGCGTGCTTCAGGGTCTTCTGACCCTGCTGCTCACGCTCTTCGGGCTGCTGCTCGTCACGTTTGCGCTCTCGGCGTTTTCCCCGGTCGATCGCGTGCTGCAGATCGTCGGCGATCACGCCAGCCAGTCAACCTACGATCAGGTTCGCCACCAGCTTGGGCTGGATCGTCCCCTGCCCGTGCAGTTCTGGCACTATCTGCAGAGCCTCGCCCACGGTGATTTAGGCACCGCCAGCGCCACCGGGCAGCCGGTGCTGCAGGATCTGCTGCACGCCTTCCCCGCCACGCTGGAGCTGGCAACGCTGGCGCTAATTATCGGCACGATACTCGGCGTGATTGCGGGTGTGCTGTGCGCCCGCTACGCCGGTTCGCCAGTGGACTTAGCGATCAGAACGCTCACCCTGCTCGGCAACTCGGTGCCGATTTTCTGGCTCGGCCTGCTGATGCTGGCTCTGTTCTACGCGAAGCTGCAGTGGAGCGCGGGCCCCGGCAGGCTGGACGATATCTGGCAGTTCACCGTCGAGCCGCGCACCGGCTTTGCGCTGATAGATACCTGGCTTTCCGGCGATCGCGAGGCATTCCGCAACGCCATCAGCCACCTGGTGCTGCCGGTGGTGCTGCTGGCCTACTACTCGCTGGCGAGCATTACCCGTCTGACCCGCTCCGCCTGCCTCAGCGAAATGAACAAGGAGTACATCCTGCTTGCCCGCGCCAAGGGCGCCGGGGAGATGACCATTCTGCTGCGCCACGTGCTGCCGAACATTCGCAGCACCCTGCTGACGGTGATCGCCCTGGCCTATACCAGCATGCTGGAAGGTGCGGTATTAACCGAAACCGTCTTCTCGTGGCCGGGCATCGGACGCTATCTCACCACCGCCCTGTTCGCCGGAGACACCACCGCGGTCATGGGCGGCACGCTGCTGATCGGCGTCTGCTTTGTCCTGATCAATAACCTTACCGACCTGCTTGTGCGGGCGACCGATCCCAGGGTGCGCTGATGCCGTTTTATCTCTTCTTACGCCGCCTGCGCCGCTCCCCTGCCGCCGTTTGCGGGCTGATTGCCCTGGCGCTGCTGGTGTTTATTGCCCTGTTCGCGCCCTGGCTGGCACCGGTTGATCCGAACTGGCAGGACGCCGCCGCGCGCCTGCAGGCACCGAACGGCCAGCACTGGCTGGGCACCGACAGCTACGGGCGCGATCTGCTCTCGCGCCTGATTTACGGCACCCGTCCGGCGCTCGGGCTGGTGGCATTAGTCACCGTTATCACCCTGCCCGCCGGGCTGCTGGTGGGGATCCTGTCCGGCTACTACGGCGGCTGGCTGGAGCGAGTCCTGATGCGCTTTACCGACGTGGTGATGTCGATGCCGCGCCTGATCCTCGCCTTCGCGTTTGTGGCGATGCTCGGCCCGGGGCTGGTCAACGGCGCGCTGGCGCTGGCCTTAACCAGCTGGCCCGCCTACGCGCGTCAGGCCCGGAGCGAGATTCAGCGTCTGCGCCACAGCGATTATCTGGCCGCCGCGGAGATGATGGGGATCCGCGGCCCGCGCCTGCTGGTCGGCCATATTCTGCCCCTGTGCCTGCCGTCCGCGATTGTGCGGCTGGCGCTGGATCTGGCGGGGATTATTCTGGCCGCCGCCGGTCTCGGCTTCCTCGGCCTTGGCGCACGGCCGCCCATGGCCGAATGGGGCGCGATGATTGCCGACGGCATGCAGGTGATTTTCGACCAGTGGTGGATTGCCGCTATTCCGGGCGGAGCGATTCTGTTTGCCAGCCTGGCGTTTAACCTGCTGGGCGATGGCCTGCGCGATGTACTGGAGCCACAGCATGACTGAACACCGCGTCATCGTCGATGCGCTGAATATCGACTACCCCGCCGCACGCGTGGTCAACAACCTGAGCTTTACGCTTGGCAACGAGCGGCTGGCGCTGGTGGGGGAATCCGGCTCCGGCAAGTCCATGTCCGCCCGCGCCCTGATGGGTCTGGTGCGTAAACCCGGTATCGTAAGCGCCAACCGGCTTAACGTGCTGGGCAACGATCTGCTGACCCTGAACGCCCGCCGCTGGCAGGCGCTGCGCGGCAACGGGATTGCGATGGTCCTGCAGGACCCGCGCTACGCCCTTAACCCTGTGAAAAGCGTCGCCGCGCAGCTTGATGAGGCGCTGAGCCTGCATCAGCGCCTGCCGCGTCCGGAGCGTACGGCGCGTATTCACGACATCCTCCGCGCCGTCGGGCTGAGCGAGAACGTGCTGTCACGCTATCCCGGCGAACTTTCCGGAGGCATGGGCCAGCGGGTGATGATTGCGATGGCGCTGATCAACAACCCGCAGGTGCTGATTGCCGACGAACCGACCTCCGCGCTGGACGCCCGCCTGCGCAACCAGATCCTCGAGCTGCTGGTGCAGCAGTGCGAAGAACGCCAGATGGCGATGCTGCTCATCAGCCACGATCTGCCGCTGGTGGCGGAGCACTGCGACCGCGTGCTGGTGATGTATCAGGGCGAAAAGGTCGATGAGATGGCGGCAAGCCGGCTCCCGCAGGCGACGCATCCGTACACGCGCACCCTGTGGACATGTCGTCCAGACGCCCATACCTATGGGCAGATGCTGCCGACGCTCGACCGTTCGCAGCCGTGGAAGGAGGCCAGCGATGGCGATCGTTGAGGTTAACCAGGTGCAGGTCGCCTTCGGGGAAAAAACGGCGGTTTCGGCCGCCAGCTTTAGCATTGAGAAAGGCGAGACGTTCAGCCTGATCGGTGAATCCGGCTGCGGGAAATCGACCCTTCTGCGCGTGCTGGCGGGGCTGCAGCGCGAGTGGCGCGGCAGTATTGCGCTACTGGGAGAAGCGTTAACGCCAGGGCGACGCTTTGAAGGCGAGCTTCGCCGCAACGTGCAGATGGTGTTTCAGGATCCGTGGGCGTCGCTGCATCCCAACCACACGATTTCTCGCACGCTGTCGGAGCCGTTGAACATTCGCGGCGAGACGCAGGTCGCGGAGAAGGTGGCCAATGCGCTGCACGAAGTGGGGCTCTCCGCCGACGCGGGCAGGCGCTATCCGCACCAGCTTTCCGGCGGCCAGCGTCAGCGCGTTGCGATTGCCCGCGCGCTGCTGCTGCGCCCGCAGCTACTGCTGCTGGACGAGCCGACCTCGGCGCTGGATATGTCGGTGCAGGCGGAAATCCTGAACCTGCTTAACCGCCTGAAGGCCGAGCATGAGATGACGTATCTGCTGGTGAGCCACGACGCGGACGTGATTGCCCATATGTCCGACCGGGCGGCATTGATGGCGCACGGGAAGATCCAGAAGGTGTTTGACCGTGAGGCGATGTTACGGGGCGAGCACAGGATGGGTTAAGTGCGTGCGGCGGTGCCCGGTGGCGCTGCGCTTACCGGGCCTACGTTTTGTGCCGCGTTGATGGTTTTTCGTAGGCCGGGTAAGGCGTAGCCGCCACCCGGCAAACAATTACTTCAGCAGCTTCACCGTGGCATCGATGTCGATCTCATCTTCGGTGAAGATCAGCGTCGTATTCTGGAAGGTGGTGATCGCCAGCTTCTTCACCGTGCGCATTTCGCCCGGCTTTTTATCGGATTTTGGCTTGATGCTGTTCATCAGCAGGCCCACCGACAGCACCGCGTTCTCTTTGTCGATTTTGGTATCAACGGGCTCTTCTTCGCTGAACACCACGAAGGATTTGATCGAGGTGAGCTTTACGCGCTCGCCTGCGATATAGAGATGTTTGCTTTCGGGGATCACCTTCACCGCATAGGCGGAAAGGCCTTTGTTGTTGGTGGTAGGCTCGAAGGTCACCGCGGCATCTTTCTTAATCAGATCGGGGTTCGCGACCTTAATCACATGAAAATAGCGGTTGTCGCCGTTTTCATCTTTGATAAATCCAAAGCCTTTATCTTTAAACCACGTTGTGATTGTACCGTTCATCGCTGTTACCGCCTGTCAGATCGTAATGACTAAAGTTTTGCAGCGCGCAGTGTAATGCACAATGACGGAGGAGACAAAAAAAAGCCCCTGCACGGGGGCAGGGGAAAACTCATGTCAGAGCTTATTAGAATTTAGTTGAACACCATCCCACCATCGATGAGCAGAGACTGGCCTGTCATGTAGTCAGAGTCCGGTCCTGCCAGGTATGAGACGCAGGCGGCGACATCTTCCGGCTCGGACAGGCGGCCAAGCGTAATGCGTTTGGCAAAAGTCTCGGTTCCGTAGCCGAGCGGTTTACCCGCCGCCTCGGAGACCTGACGATCGATCTCCGCCCACATCGGCGTTTTCACGATGCCCGGGCAGTAGGCGTTAACGGTGATCCCCAGCGGAGCAAGATCCCGCGCGGCGGTCTGAGTTAGGCCGCGCACCGCGAATTTACTGGAACTGTAGACGGCCAGCTCCGGGTTACCGGTGTGGCCCGCCTGGGAGCAGGCGTTGATGATTTTCCCGCCGTGCCCTTCTTTACGAAACGCGTCAATCGCGGCCTGAATGCCCCAGATCACCCCTTTCACGTTGATGTTGTAGACCTTATCGACAATCTCCGGCGTGATGGATTCGATTGGCGTGGACGGCGCGACCCCGGCGTTATTGACGATCACGTGGAAACCGCCCAGCGCGGTGCGGGCTTTCTCCACCGCCGCAAATACCTGCTCGCGGTCAGAGACGTCCACCTTCACGGCGACGGCGTTACCGCCGTTGCGGATAATTTCATCGGCCACGGCTCTGGCCGTTTCCGCGTTATAGTCGGCGATGGCGACGGCAAAGCCATCCTTCACCAGGCGAAGCGCAATCGCTTTACCAATCCCCTGGCCTGAGCCTGTTACGAGAGCAACTTTTTGCATTTCTCTGTCCTTATGTTGAGTCACAAAATCTGGCTGAGATGGAGCTGGCCCATCAGCAGCGGGTTATCGCTGTAGTCGACGGGAATGGCCACCACGGCCGGGCCATCCACATCCATCGCCGCGCGCAGCGTGGGTTCGAGCGCGTCGGCGCTCTCCACGGCAAAGCCTTTCGCGCCAAAGGCGTCGGCATAGACTTTGAAATCGACCGGGCCGAACTCGACGCCGGAAAGACGCTGGTATTTTTTCTCTTCCTGAATGGCAACCATGTTGTAGCCGTTATCCACCCAGATGATGTGCAGCACGTTAGCGTTGAGGCGCACCGCGGTTTCCAGCTCCATGCTTGACTGCAGGAAGCCGCCGTCACCGGAGACCGACACCACCTTGCGGCCCGGGTTGACCAGCCACGCGCCAATGGCCCACGGCAGCGCGACGCCCATGGTCTGCTGGCCGTTGGAGATCATCACCTGGCGCGCCCGGAAGCTGTAGAGGTAGCGGGCGATCCAGATGTGGAAGCTGCCCATGTCGACGGTCAGGGTCACGTCGTTATTCACGATGTCCTGCATGGCCCGCACGATGCGCAGCGGATGCAGGGCGAACTGGTTGAGCGAGGCGCCGCGGCGATCGAGCAGATCGCGCTGATGCTGGCGGTCGACCAGAATTTCGGAGGCCCGCTGGCTCAGCTCCAGCTTGTGATCGATACGGTTCGCGAGCTGATTCAGCGTTTCGGCGATGTCCCCCACCAGCTCCAGATCCGGCACGTAGTTACGTTCTTCATAGGCAGGCAGCACGTCGATGTGCACCAGCGTGGCGTCGCCGCTGTTCCACATGGACGGCTCGTACTCCACCGGGCTGTAGCCGATGCAGATAATCAGGTCCGCCAGATGGAGCAGCCTGTCGCCCGCCTGGTTATTGAACAGACCGACGCGTCCGGCGAAGCGGGTGAAGTGCTCCTGATTCACCGCCCCGGCGGCCTGATAGGTGCTGGTGACCGGAATACGGCTTTTCTCCAGCAGCTTGCGCAGCGCCGCGCTGTTGGCGGGCTGGCTCGCCATCAGCCCCAGCAGGATGACCGGGTTTTTGGCCTTTTCGATAAGCTTCGCCACGTCGTTGATAGCGGATTCTGGTGCGGGGCCCATCAGCGCGGGACCGCTGGCGGGTAAAATCGCCCCCGTGGCGGGCTGGTCGACAATATCCTGCGGCAGGCTGACGAACGCGCCCCCCGGCCTGCCGTGCTCGGCGGCGCGAAACGCATTCGATACCACCTCAGCAATCGCGTCCGGCGCACTCACCTCCACGGCGTATTTGGTGACCGGGCTGAACATGGCGACGGTGTCCATGCTCTGGTGCACCAGCTTGGCTTTATCCGCCCGCTTCACCGCCCCGCCCAGCGCCACCACCGGGTCGCCTTCGCTGTTGGCGGTAGCAATGCCGGTGATCAGGTTCGAGCAGCCCGGCCCGGAAGTGACCAGCGCCACCCCGGCCTTGCCGGTCAACCGCCCTACCGCCGCCGCCATAAACGCCGCGTTCGCCTCGTGGCGCACCGGGATGATCTCAATGGAGGAGTCCAGCAGAGAGTCAAAGACCTTGTCGATTTTCGCCCCCGGGATCCCGAACACCTGCTTCACGCCCTGCGCTTCCAGCTGGCCGACAACCAAATCGGCGCCGTGCGCCCACTGACGTGACTGTTTCTCACTGTTCACGGTAGTTCTCCTGTTAGTTTTCGACGGCACGGATCGCCGCATCCAGATTGCTGGGGTGAAGGTTGGCCTGTAAAAAGGCGCTGTCGGCGGGCAGGTCAATCATCAGCTTGTGAATTTCACCGAAGGTGAGCACGCCGCTCTCCAGCTGGTAGTCAAGCAGATGGCCCCCGCCCTGACGGTCGTCGGTGATGAAGTGTTCGTGGTAACCCGCCACGTTGATCCCCTGCATATGCTGCGGCGTGCGGAACCCGACCAGCACCCCTTCGCGCTGGTTAAAGCGGAACACCGGCTGGTCGTCCAGCACGTCGGTCATCGCGCGGTACGGCGGCGTCTGGCGCGGTACGGTGCGGGTGTGGGCATGGCGGAAGTTGCCGTCAATGCGCAGCGCGCAGAACAGGTTATCGGAGGGGATCTGCTGGTCGATGACGTCGTGGATCTGCTGACGGCTGACCGGCGCGTCGAAGGTTTTACGGTACTGCGGCTGGAACCAGGTCATCACCGCGAACGGCGTTTTCTGCTCCGGCTTCGCGGCCCGGGCGCTGCCGTCGGCGCGCAGCTGGTACACCTGGCTACTGAAGGCAATCATTTCGCCGTCCAGCTCGTTGAAGGTGCCCAGACCAAAGTCACCGTGTGCCAGCAGATCGGCGATGGTGGTCTCACCTTCATATACGCCGCTTAACAGGGCGCTCATTAGCGATGTCTGATAGATCACGCTGTCAGGATGCTGGGCGGAGAACCCGCGCAGGGTCTCGCACAGGCTGGCTTCACAGTCGCAGGCAGATGAATGCACCATCATGCTCGTCCTCTTCAACTTTATTTAGAAAGGTTAAATAAATGTTGACCCGATTCAGCAGAGAGTTCCAATATAGAAACCATGCTGGTTTGAGACGTTTTAGATATGGAACTTCGTTATCTGCGGTATTTTGTCGCGGTAGCACGCGAGCGACACTTCACCAGGGCGGCCGAAGCGCTGGGTATTTCACAGCCTCCTCTGAGTCAGCAGATCAAACGGCTCGAAGAGGAAGTGGGCACGCCGCTGTTCAGACGCCTGACGCGGGGCGTGGAGCTGACCGAAGCGGGAGAAGCCTTCTACGAGGACGCCTGCAAGATCCTGGCGCTGAGCGACGCCGCGCTGGAGAAAGCCCGCGGCATCGCGCGCGGGCTGAACGGTAACCTGTCGATTGGCATCACCAGCTCCGATGCTTTTCATCCCAAAATTTTCGCGCTGATTCGCCAGTTTCAGGTGCAGAACATGGCGGTGCAGGTTCACCAGGTGGAAGCCAATATGTCGTCGCTGACGACGATGCTGGCGGAGGGTGAACTGGATATCGCCTTCGTGCGCCTGCCGTGCGAGAGCAGCAAGGCGTTCGAGTTAACCATCCTCGACCGGGAGCCGATGGTGGTGGCGCTGCATCGCGACCATCCGCTGGCGGCGTGCGATTCGCTGGCGTTAGAGCAGCTTCGGGATACGCCGGTGGTGTTGTTCCCGCAGGAGGTCGCGCCCGGCCTGTACGACCGGGTTCACGGCTGCTGCGAGCGGGCCGGCATCGACGTGCAGCACGCGCTGCAGTCGTCACAGCTTTCATCCTCCCTGAGCATGGTTTCCGCGGGCGGCGGGTTTGCGCTGGTGCCGAAATCCATGGCGGCCATTTCTCCGCCGAATGTCACCTACCACGCGCTGAGCTCGCCGGAGCTTTACACCGATATCGCGCTCTGCTGGCGGCGCTTTGAACGCTCGCGGACGGTGAAGCGGTTTCTGGCGATGATGAGCGAGGGGTAGCGGCCGTGCCCGGCGGGATTGGTTGGTGGTTTTTGTAGGCCGGGTAAGGCGTAGCCGCCACCCGGCAATGCCCTTCTGGAAGCCGCCTCGCAAACCTGCAAGCAACCTTATGTAATTCAGGGTTATCCCCTTTCCATCCTTTTTTCACCGCCGTAAAGTGCCTGCGTTGCGGCCCATCCGTAACCGGGCGTAGGAACCCGTTAGCATAAAGCGATATTTTTTGTCGCGACAGCGCATATCCCGTTAGAATCACGGTGGCGCTGACGGAGCAGTCGAAAGGCTGGCCGTTTTTCTTTATGCACGGTATTCCTACCTCCGTCAGCGCTACCCCCTCTGAGCGTAGGAACTCATCGGGCGGTTAACATTTTTTGCATAAAGAGGATGCCTTATGGCTACTATCCCTGGATTTTCTTACGCGCTTACTGAAGAAAGCGCTGTTTATCACCTTCTCCACGTACAACTTCCCGATTCTGCGGATCTCTTTGAACTGGCTGACGCCTGCACTGCGTATGTGAGCGTATTGGTGGAAACTGATGACGCGGTGACGTTTGCCACGCTCTGCAAGCGATTGCTGGCTGTGCTGAAGCGGCTGCGTGAGTGCTGCGATGCCGAACTGCCTTCGTATCTGGTTGAACAATTGATCGCAGGGGAAAAGATTACCTCCTGCGTGCCGGACTGCTGGCAGGAAACGACGCTGCAAGTGGACTATACCGTGGCGTTAACGCTGGCGGTGATGGGCGGGACACTGCCTGCGAGCGTGTCGAAAGAACTCACCGGACTGCTGCATGATATGGTCTGGCTGCTGGCGGAATTTGTGAAGGAGCCGTATATTACGGCGCACTGAGGTGGTTGATCGGAGGCCGGGGTTCTGCTGGGTAAAAAGCGGGATTTCGGCCTTATGCAAAGAACAACGTTGTTTGTTGAATGTTCATTAGGAGCGAGGAGCAGACTTTAGAAGCTATCATCTATAGTTGAAGCGCTACAGAAGATCATAAATTGTACACTTTGTTCTCAACATCCCATTATTGCTTTATGATCAATTGTAATTTTTTATGACGGAATCAAATGGATGAATCAGAAAGCATGGTCTTTTAAAGCAGTAGGTAATGATGATCTCCGGTACTTTGGGAATAATGGTTATCACGATGACTCAACTAGTTTTTACCAATATGACAACTTTGTACCAAACCATAAGCAAGTCAAAAAAGGGGATATTGTCATAATAACTGATAGGAATAACGTTCTGGGTGTATCAGTTATAGATAATTTATCATCTTCCCCATATCTAAAAGCTCGTAACCGATGCCCATATGAGAATTGCACACCAGCAAAATTGACCCTTCGAAAATCAAAAAATCCAAAGTGGCGATGCAGCAATGATCATGAATTTGAGCAGCCCAAAGTCGAAAACGTGCCGGCACTCAAATTTAAAGCTGAGTATAAGCACAACTACATGCCCATTAATTCTATCTCCATGATGGATTTAGTATCTCATACACCGCGTTACAACGTTCAAAGTTCAATTCAAGAAATTGATTTTGAATGGGCAAGTAGTCTATTTAATGGCATCATTCAGTTGGAGTCTTCTGAAGCTGACATTGATGATACTTGTCTCGATGTAGATGATCAGCGCAAGGCGGTTTTACGGCAAATTAAGCAAAGGCGCGGGCAAAAAAGTTTCCGTGACAATTTGTTAAATCAAGAAGCAAAATGTGCAGTAAGTGGCTGTGAAATAGTTGATATCCTCGAAGCGGCACATATCACTGCATACAAAAATGATACACATAATCATGTCAGCAATGGACTATTATTGCGCTGTGATATGCATACTCTTTACGATCTGGATCTATTTGCAATCGAACCGAACTCATTCGTAATTTACTTTTCCCCACAGATCAAAGATAAAGAGTACATAAGATATCATGGTAAAAAGCTGCATGTAACGTATAAAGTTAACCATGGAGCTCTTGTCGAAAGATGGAAAAGGTTTGCTAAAAAATATGATTTAGATGAAGTTAACTTGCTAAATCTAATCATGCATAGTTAAACAATATTGTCAATAAAATTTATATTTAGTTAAGCGGTTACCATGTTTATAGTCCACTCTTAACCAAGAGTGGACATGATTTAATTCCATCAATTCCTTCGAGAGCGAGGAAGTGACGTTTCTGGATTAAGTGCATTAACCATAATTATATTTATCACTCCAATATTGCCGATGATTTTGCAAATGAGTGATTAACGGCCAGTCTTTCTTATCTTTTGGCAATCTAAGGTACCTGCCATCTAACTCTGCATATTCCGTCCCAACGAGCTGTTCAGATATTCTTATTTTTAGCTCGGCATCAATCCAGAGCAAACCACGATCAAATAAAGTATGAATATCTGTTTTCAATAATAAACCATGCTGGGCGCGGGTATGCCAGGAACCGGCATAAGGTGTTATATGAGCAGCCTCTAGTAACACCTGGATAGAACAACCTGTTACCGCACATCTGCCGTCATAAGCTTCGATTAGTTTTCGTCTAAATACGGGTTGTCCTTCCCGAACAATAACTTCACGTAAAGCCTTTAGACGGATGTCACCTTCATCCTCCGGCGACTCCGTGAATAATTCATCCCTCATTTCAAGTACTAACCGATCATATGGCCTTGGGACAGCAATCTGAACTGGTGTTCTCCCATCATCGCCAATATCCCATATACCGTGCAGTTCTTGGATATATAGTTCATACCGTGTATTTCGTAGGTTTCCTGTACGAAACAACACGTCGTATGGATTGCCCTGGTCAGTACGAGCGCTTTTACGGCTACCAAGATATCGATAACGTGAATTGCTATTAACAGTTAATGCATCCAGTTGAATGCGAATCTCGGTTTCTTTCAGAGTGGCGTTGCTGTTACGGATCCACTTAACAATATTTGCAGCAGAGGCGGAACCGAGTTGTGTCACGGCATACCATACACGTAGGTATTGTGGATAGTGCATTTCTTCAGGGATGATACCCGACTCACTAGCAACAAATGTTGAGAAATTATGATGACGCATCCACTCTCCCCATTGGCGAGAATGTGTACTAATACCTATACGATGTGGTTCGCGTTTACCAATTTCGTCATTAAATTCCTGGCGGGAGGGGGCTCGGCCTAGTTTCTCATAAAGTTCATCACAGCACTCCCATACAGCCCGTACCAACGGGGCTTGTGGATATCCATCTTTGCGCAGATTCAAAATTATTCTCCGTCAATAAACATATCTTGAAATAAGTGAGATCCAAACTCGCAACAATTAATCAGACTTCTGTGAGCAAGAAGATGACTAACCCGCTCCGTGCCGACCTGTCACCTTGATTTAATAAACGAGTCTCAGGAAGTTGCAGTAACACTTTTGCGATATTTTTTAAGAGGGACCTAATTTACAGTCCCATCAACAATCTTGAAATTCTCAATTTGTCGATACCAGTTCCCTTAGATGCACGATATTTAAGATTCATTTTGACAAACTTTAGCCATTTTCCCTCGTCCTCTAAATCACCATGCAATGATCCGCCAGAGTATCGATTTATTAGGGCTGTTCTAACACTATGCCATTTTGACATATCAATACTAAGCCATAGATCAACAAATTCATGAGGTTTGAAACTTGCTAGAATCGGAATATAACCATATATATTTATCTCTCTGAAGCCATTTCTAGAAATTTGTTCACAAAACTTTCCGGTATCTTCCTTTAAATTTGTTTTCAGCTCAGATCTAAAAATTGGATATTTTTTTCTTAAGGATATTTGTCTATGCTCCATTAATATCTTGTACAATTTCGCTGAGTATTTTCTATAAGAATCATTTATCCAAAATCCATATCCATAAGCTGAATCACGAATTGGATCATATTCTGTGAAGAGATCAGCGGGTAGGAATTTATCATTACATTGTAATTTTTTAACGTAGTCTAAAAAAAATGAATATATTTCATCAAAACTTTTATCAATATGTTGAGCATCTGATAATAAAAACAATACATTGATAGAATGCTGGATTTCACCGTTTTCGACTAACTGCATATTCTCAAAGAGAGCATAAAGTTCTTATAACGCTTTATCCACCTCTTCAGTTTTGCATGAGTCGAAGCTCAAGATAGTAAACCAAGGTCCATAGCTCTCTGGTTTCATAAAATGACGGCTTTTACTTATGCAGTCATGGATTTGCTCTTTTATATATACGCCATTAATAATCGTATTGATTAAAATTTCATTTGAAATCAAATCACTTTCAATATCTAAGAGGACTTCGTTTTTTTTATAATTATTTTTTATTGTATCAAATATATCTTCTGCATTTTTATCCTTATTCATGTAATAATAAACAGAATTTCTTGATTCAATGTCTTTGTCTCTTAATTGAC
>OJYG01000069.1_pt1 | contig 49630 bp, 47 predicted proteins | sample 1600841 | NCBI WGS metagenome assembly OJYG01 (sample SAMN04436709, study PRJEB24849) | human gut metagenome | biome: human gut; feature: NICU; material: stool | host: Homo sapiens | place: USA: Saint Louis, MO | collected 2010-09-09
AGAGGTGGCTGTTGTTTCAGCGATACCAGAGATGGAGAGGAGAATCTCGTACTCTGGTAGGGGCTGGGTCGATTTCACCATCTCATCCAGCACAGCTTGTCTACGGTCAGAAAGTCTAACCAGTTCCTGAGCATAGTAACGAACCTCTTCGATCATTGGAGAGGTTTTCTTGGTAGCACAATAAGACTGTTTGGCTAACCCAATCAGTTTATCAACGAGATACTCCACTCGTTTATCAGAAATCCGCTTTGAAGTGGATTGGTGGATGATTTCAGCTAAGTCCTCATCAGACAAGTCTAAGATGAAAGCTTTACTTGGGAATGCCCTCACCAGCTACCAGTATTGTTCACCTGTTGGCGCTGATAAAATAGACTCTATTTCTGGGAAGGTCACTTGCAGTACTTTGTGAAGCGGTTCTTAGTACGAATGGTATCCTCTGTCAGATTTTGATAGAAGCGACTCAAATCTCGCAAGTCTTGATAAACCTCCTCTTGAACATAGGTCGGTTTACGGTTCAAGATAAATTGTGACTGTGCTAACTTCTCTGCATCGATTTTATCTGTTTTACGGACACGCAAGCTGTCTAGTTATTTCTTGGCTTCCAGAGGATTGAGCCGTGTATAAGCATAGCCATTTTCCTCAAGAAATGCCTGAAGGCGCCGTGAATAGACCCCAGTGCCTCAAAGATGATTTCAGGGTGTTGAACGGTTTTTAAATCGCTCAAGAGACGTGCAAATTCAATGGTATCGTTGGACATGGTGTAGCCATGAACTTTCTCCCCATTCACTAAAATCGCTACCGCTGAGCTTGCCTTGCTCACGTCAATCCCGAAAACAACTCTCATGAAATTACCTCTTTGTCTTGAATGACTCCTTGTTTTAGTGATGTTATTTTCAATACTCGACGTTGAACGTCCCACATACTTTGATAACATTCTTCCTAAAACAGGTGTCTTGCCAGTTTTGTGTACGACGTCTAGCGTCAAAAAGACCCTCGACTTAACAAGACACCTCTACTTTAACATAAAGAAAAAGCAGTGAGGAAATCTCCCGTCGGAGATTTCTTCACTACTAATCTTAGTATGTTTTGTTTTGTGAATATTGGTCATTTAGCATTTTAGGTGATTGTATTTTGTTATATAATGATTCAAATTATCAGTAAGGGAGGAGATTAGATGATAAAGAAAGTAGGAATTGTCAGTTTATCAAGCGGGATTATAGGAGAAAGTTTCGTTAGACATGAGTTTAAGCTGGGATTGAAACGCTTGAAAGACTTGGGACTTGAAGTGACGTTTTTAGAGCATGCACAAAAGGGAATGGATTATCTGAAAGACCATCCTAAATCGAGAGCGCAAGATTTGATTCAAGCTTTTGAAGATCCTTCAATTGATATGATTTTATGTGCTATTGGTGGAGATGATACGTATCGATTGCTACCCTATTTGTTTGAAGATAACCAATTAAAAAAGGTTGTGAATCAGAAAGTATTTTTAGGTTTTTCAGACACTACCATGAATCACTTCATGCTCCATAAGTTGGGAGTGAAGACTTTTTATGGTCAGTCATTTCTTGCTGATGTTTGTGAGTTAGAGGAAGAAATGCTGCCTTATACGCTTTCATATTTTAAGGAACTGATTGGAACAGGGACTATCTCAGAAATCAGACCGAGCAATGTCTGGTATGATGAGAGGACGGATTTTAGTGAAAAAGCCTTAGGAACGAAACGGATTCGTCACGAAAATCAAGGCTTTGAATTGCTGAAAGGAAAAGCAACATTTGAAGGGGAAATTTTAGGAGGCTGTTTGGAGTCGCTTTATCAGATATTTGATAATACAAGACATGAGGATACGATTGAACTGTGTGCTCACTATCAGCTATTTCCCAGTCTTTCAGAGTGGGAAGGAAAAATTCTTTTGTTGGAAACCAGTGAGGAAAAACCAGAACCAATTTTATATCGAAAAATGCTAGAAGCCTTAAAGGCGACAGGGATTTTTTCTGTTTTAAATGGGATTCTTGTCGGAAAACCAATGGATGAAACTTATTATGGAGAATATAAACAAATCCTGCTTGATGTCATTGATACAGATATTGCTATTTTATATAACTTAAATGTTGGACATGCTACCCCGAGAGCAATCATTCCTTTTGGGGTGAAAGCTCAAGTGGATGCCAACGAGCAAGTCATTCGATTTTTGAATGAATTGAAATAACTTAAAAAGTGCAGGTTGAAGAATGATCTGCATTTTGCGTGTTGTTTACGAATTTAGTATAATAGGGGAAGCAAAAGTAGAAAAGAGAAAAATATGCGAATTCGTGGTTTTGAGCTTGTTTCAAGCTTTACAAATGAAAATTTACTGCCCAAGCGTGAGACGGCTCATGCGGCTGGCTATGATTTGAAGGTAGCAGAGCGCACAGTTATTGCGCCAAAAGAGATTAAATTAGTGCCAACGGGAGTCAAGGCTTATATGCAGCCTGGTGAAGTGCTTTATCTTTATGATCGTTCATCTAATCCACGTAAAAAAGGATTGGTTTTGATTAACTCTGTGGGCGTTATTGACGGGGATTACTATGGCAATCCGGGAAATGAAGGGCACATTTTTGCGCAAATGCAGAACATTACAGATCAAGAAGTGGTTTTAGAAGAAGAAGATCGTATCGTTCAAGCTGTCTTTGCGCCGTTCTTGCTTGCTGATAATGATGAAGCAGATGGTGTGCGGACAGGTGGTTTTGGAAGCACGGGGCATTAAGAAAGAGGAATCTATCATAGCCAAGAAAAAAACGACATTTGTTTGTCAAAATTGTGAATACCATTCGCCCAAGTATCTAGGGCGCTGTCCTAACTGTGGGGCTTGGTCTTCTTTTGTAGAAGAGATCGAAGTTGCAGAGGTTAAGAATGCGCGTGTTTCTCTGACAGGTGAAAAAAGTCGACCGATGAAGTTATCGGAGGTGGCTTCTATCAATGTCAACCGTACCAAGACAGATATGGATGAGTTTAACCGCGTCTTGGGTGGTGGCGTGGTGCCAGGAAGTTTAGTTCTAATCGGAGGAGATCCCGGTATTGGGAAATCTACCCTTTTATTGCAGGTTTCGACCCAACTATCTCACAAGGGAACGGTATTGTATGTCAGTGGGGAAGAGTCTGCTGAGCAGATTAAGTTGCGTGCGGAGCGATTAGGCGATATTGACAGTGAGTTTTATCTTTATGCCGAGACCAATATGCAGCAGATTCGTGCTGAGATTGAAAAAATTAAACCAGATTTCTTGATTATAGACTCTATTCAGACGATTATTTCGCCAGAAATTTCCAGCGTGCAAGGGTCGGTTTCACAAGTCCGAGAAGTGACAGCGGAGCTGATGCAGTTGGCAAAAGCCAACAATATTGCCACCTTTATCGTGGGCCATATGACCAAGGAAGGAACGCTGGCTGGACCTAGAACCTTGGAACACATGGTGGATACGGTACTTTATTTTGAAGGTGAGCGACAGCATACTTTTCGTATTTTGCGTGCGGTCAAAAATCGCTTCGGCTCTACGAATGAAATCGGCATTTTTGAGATGCAGTCAGGTGGGCTGGTTGAAGTGCTCAATCCTAGTCAAGTTTTCTTAGAGGAGCGTTTAGATGGGGCAACAGGCTCTTCTATCGTGGTGACTATGGAGGGGACGCGTCCAATCCTTGCGGAAGTACAAGCTTTGGTGACACCGACCATGTTTGGCAATGCCAAGCGGACAACGACAGGATTGGATTTCAATCGTGCTAGTCTGATTATGGCTGTTTTGGAAAAGCGAGCAGGGTTATTATTGCAAAATCAAGATGCCTACCTCAAGTCAGCAGGCGGTGTCAAATTAGATGAGCCAGCCATTGACTTAGCTGTTGCTGTTGCAATTGCTTCTAGTTATAAAGATTTGCCAACGAATCCACAAGAATGTTTTATTGGTGAAATCGGTCTGACGGGCGAAATCCGCCGTGTCAATCGCATTGAGCAGCGTATCAATGAAGCTGCTAAGCTGGGCTTCACCAAAGTTTACGCTCCTAAAAACTCTCTGAACGGGTTGAACATTCCCGAAACTATTGAAATTATTGGTGTAACAACGATTGGTGAAGTGTTGAAGAAGGTGTTTGGGTAAGTCAGTGTAACTGAGCAGTGAATTGCTAGGTGAGACAGACGGTGGCTTCTACATTGCTAAGGAAATTCTGTAAATGATTGGAAGAATAATAAAGTTTCATCGTTTCTGTTATTTCTTTTCAACAACTATGTGGTATAATAGTAACGTTTGAAATAAAAACAGGTTTTTCCTGTTAGAAATATAAGATAAATATTAGGAGATATACAATTGGCGAATCAAATTCGTGTGCGTTATGCACCAAGTCCAACGGGACTGTTACACATTGGGAATGCGCGGACTGCGCTCTTTAATTATCTTTACGCTCGTCACTACGGCGGAACTTTTATCATTCGGATTGAAGATACTGACCGTAAACGTCATGTGGAAGACGGGGAACGTTCGCAGTTGGAAAATCTGCGTTGGTTAGGAATTGATTGGGATGAGAGCCCAGAAACGCATGAAAAATATCGCCAGTCTGAACGCTTGGACATTTACCAAAGCTATATCAATGAGTTACTTGAAAAAGGCTTGGCTTACAAATCATATGTGACGGAGGAAGAGCTGGCAGCAGAGCGTGAGCGTCAGGAAGCTGCTGGAGAAACACCTCGTTACATCAATGAATATCTGGGAATGTCTGAAGATGAAAAAGCAGCTTATATCGCAGAGCGTGAAGCAGCAGGCATTGTTCCAACAGTCCGTCTTGTGGTCAATGAATCTGGTATTTACAAGTGGAACGATCTTGTCAAAGGTGAGATTGAATTTGAAGGTGGCAACATCGGTGGTGACTGGGTTATCCAGAAAAAAGACGGCTATCCAACTTATAATTTTGCGGTTGTAGTAGATGACCATCTGATGAAAATTTCCCATGTCATTCGTGGAGATGACCACATTGCCAATACCCCTAAGCAGCTCATGGTGTACGAAGCGCTCGGTTGGGAAGCGCCACAATTTGGTCACATGACCTTGATTATTAACTCCGAAACGGGTAAGAAATTGTCCAAACGTGATACAAATACGCTTCAATTTATCGAAGATTACCGTAAGAAAGGCTACCTGCCTGAAGCCGTCTTCAACTTTATTGCCCTCCTTGGCTGGAATCCTGGCGGTGAAAATGAAATCTTCTCTCGTGAAGAATTGATCCAACTCTTTGATGAACATCGTCTCAGTAAGTCTCCGGCTGCTTTTGACCAAAAGAAATTAGACTGGATGAGCAATGAATACATTAAAAATGCGGATTTTGAAACCATTTTTGATATGGCGAAGCCTTACTTGGAAGCGGCTGGTCGTTTGACTGACAAAGCTGAAAAATTAGTTGAACTTTACAAACCACAAATGAAGTCTGTAGATGAAATCGTACCGCTCACAGACCTTTTCTTTGAAGATTTCCCAGAGCTAACGGCAGAAGAAAAAGAGTTTATGGCAGGCGAAACGGTACCAACGGTTTTGAAAGCCTTTAAAGAAAAATTGGAAGCTATGAGTGATGAAGACTTCAAGTCAGAAAATATCTTCCCGCAAATCAAAGCGGTTCAAAAAGAAACGGGGATTAAAGGCAAAAATCTCTTCATGCCAATTCGTATTGCTGTTTCAGGCGAAATGCACGGTCCAGAACTCCCAGATACCATTTACCTGCTTGGACGTGAAAAATCCATTGAGCATATTGAGAAGATGCTGAAACTTATTCAATAAGTTAACTAAAAAACATCACAATATTTGAACTTTGTGGTGTTTTTGCTTTTATATGATGAAATGCTTGATTTTATGTTATAATACCCCTTAATACTAAATCAAAGTGAGGAATGCTTATGCCAGCTACTAAAATGACCGCACAGGAAATTATTCAGTTTATAGCGGATGCTAAGAAAAAGACAAATGTAAAAGTGACTTTTGAAGGAAAACTAGCGGGCGAAGTGCCGAATTCAGTTGTCAAATTGGGCAATGTTCTCTTTGGTGACTGGGAGAAAATTAAACCTCTTTTGGTTAACCTAGAAGAGAATAAAACCTATGTGGTGGAGCAGGATGCTCGAAATTCTGCCGTGCCGTTGTTAGACAAGCGTGAGGTCAATGCTCGGATTGAGCCAGGAGCTATTATCCGCGACCAGGTGGAAATCGGTGATAATGCTGTGATTATGATGGGAGCTGTTATCAATATCGGAGCTGAAATTGGTGCTGGAACGATGATTGATATGGGAGCCGTTTTGGGTGGTCGAGCTATTGTTGGAAAAAACAGCCACGTGGGTGCTGGGACTGTTCTTGCCGGTGTCATTGAGCCTGCCAGCGCAGATCCTGTCCGAGTGGGGGACAATGTCTTGATAGGGGCTAATGCTGTCGTTATTGAAGGAGTGCAGATTGGCAATGGTTCTGTCGTCGCTGCAGGGGCTATTGTGACGAAAGATGTGCCAGAAAATGTTGTTGTAGCCGGTGTGCCTGCGCGTGTGATTAAGAAAATTGATGAACAAACCCAGCAGAAAACAGCATTGGAAGACGCTCTTCGGACACTTTAAAGAGGGAAATGTATGATTGATTATCAAAAAATTCGCCGAGACTTGCATCAAATTCCGGAAATTGGACTGGAAGAGTATAAGACTCATGCCTATCTGATGAGAATAATTGATGAGTTGACTGCTGGCTTGGATTTCGTTGAGATTCGGACTTGGCGTACGGGAATTTTGGTCTTTGTCAAAGGCAGTACACCTGCTAAGACGATTGGCTGGCGGACAGATATTGATGGTTTGCCGATTGTTGAGGAGACAGGGTTTGCCTTTGCTAGTCAACATGAGGGACGTATGCATGCCTGTGGGCATGATATGCACATGACAATCGCTCTGGGTTTGTTGGAGCAACTAACTACTGAGCAGCCTAAGAATAATCTACTTTTTCTTTTCCAACCAGCTGAGGAAAATGAAGCTGGGGGCATGCTGATGTATGAGGACGAAGCCTTTGGTGACTGGTTGCCAGATGAATTTTATGGGCTTCATGTTCGGTCTGATCTCAAGGTAGGAGATATTGCTACGAATACCAGTACACTTTTTGCAGGGACTTGTGAAGTCAAATTAACCTTTAAGGGCAAGGGTGGTCATGCTGCATTTCCACATAATGCTAATGACGCTTTGGTAGCAGCCAGCTATTTTATCACTCAGGTTCAGACCATTGTGAGTCGCAATGTGGATCCAATTGAAGGAGCTGTCGTCACCTTTGGCGAATTCCATGCTGGAACGACGAATAATGTGATTGCTGAAACTGCTTTTTTGCATGGAACCATTCGAACGTTGACGCAGGAGATGAATTTGCTCACTCAAAAACGCTTGCGGGAAATCGCTGAAGGAGTAGCGCAGTCGTTTGGTGTAGAGCTTGAGTTGGAGCTGAAACAAGGCGGTTATCTTCCTGTGGAAAATCATCCTGAATTAGCTGCTCAATGCATGAATTTTTTCCAAAAAGAGAATGGCGTGCACATGATTGATATTTCACCCGCAATGACCGGTGAGGACTTTGGCTATCTGCTCAGTAAAGTCAAGGGTGTGATGTTCTGGCTGGGAATTGATAGTCCTTACGCACTTCATCATCCTAAAATGGCGCCAGATGAAGCAGCGCTGCCTTTTGCTATTGAAAAATTTGGGAAGTTTTTAAGTGCAAAAGTTAATGAATAATGGGCTGAGAATGTTGATAATGTTTCTGATTGAGGAGAAGATAAATGAAGGCAGATTTGCGCAAAACTATAGTCAGAAAAATGAAAGAGCAGGAATTGATAGTAAAACAGCAGAGAGATGCTTTGCTCACTCAGTACTTGCTGGAATCTTCTGCTTATCAACAAGCTAGAACAGTTGCTACTTATTTATCTTTGCCACACGAGTTTGATACAAGGATTTTCATCAGGCAGGCTCAAGCAGATGACAAGCGGGTTTTGGTCCCTAAGACTTATCCCGAAGGGCGCATGACTTTTGTAGATTATAATCCCAATGACTTGGAATTGACTGTTTTTGGTATCTGGGAACCAAGAAGTGAACGAGCGGTGGAAAAATCTCATATTGATTTGATACATGTTCCGGGTGTTGCTTTTAACAAAAAAGGCTATCGGATTGGCTATGGAGGCGGCTATTATGACCGCTATTTGGCTGATTTTAAAGGGATGACAGTAAGTACAATTTATCCTTACCAGTTAGTTGATTTTCAACCAGACAATTGTGATATTCCCGTTCAGGAGGTATTGATTTGTGAATAAAATTTATGATAAACGTTATCCAGTGACGAGTTTATTGTTGCTTATCACGACAGGAGTTTTCCTAACAATGTTTCTGTTGCGTGGCTTTAATTATGCTAGTACCCAAACGATTTATGAATTTGGGGCAATGAATGGTCGAACGATTCAATATTTTCCAAGTCAGATTTGGCGCTTGGTATCGGCGATTTTTGTTCATATCGGCTTGGAGCATTTTGTGATGAATATGATTACGCTGTATTTTATCGGACGACAATCTGAGCATATTTTTGGCTCGTGGAATTTTCTGTTTCTTTATCTGATGTCTGGTATTTTAGGAAATGTCTTTGTCTTCTTTTTCACTCCAAGTGCTGTGGCTGCAGGTGCCTCTACATCTTTGTTTGGGATTTTTGGTGCTATTATTACTTTGCGCTATGCGGTGCGAAATCCTTACATTCAGCAACTTGGTCAGTCATACTTAGTTCTTCTAGTTATGAACTTGGTGTTGAGCTTGACACCGGGAATTAGTCTGGCAGGACACTTAGGTGGTGCAGTCGGAGGCGCTCTCTGTGCTGTTATTTTTCCAGTCTGTGGGGAAAGAAGAGCTTATCAAGTGGGACAACGGTTATTGGCGTTGATTGCTTATATTGTTTTAGCTTTGGGAATGATTTGGTTAGCTTTTAATCGACGCATATAAAAAGAGGTTGAATAGACTGCTGTATCTCGCAGCAATCTGTTTCTACCTCTTTTTCGTTTATTTTTGTTGGCCAACTAAAATCTTTGCAGCAATCGTGATGCCAGTTAATGGTGACCAATCTATTTTATCAATGTCAATATTAAAGAGAAGCGGTGTCATATGAAGAAGTGCCGCTTTTTCGTTTTCTCTCAAGTTGAAAGTGGCTGCAACGTCATAAGAATTTGTAATGGTAAAGGCTTCTTCAAAATGCTCAATGATTTTGTGATTGGAATAATTCGTGTTTGTTAATTTATCAGCTACAATACCTCGGATTTCTTGCAAGTGTTGGCTATTGGGAATAACTTTAATCAGCAAGCCGTTTTTCTGCAATACACGCTGAAATTCTTGGTAATTGGCAGGAGAGAAGATGTCTAAAATCATATCCATGCTAGCATCTTGAATAGGGATGTGTGCCAGATCTCCAACAAACCAATTTACCGTCAGGCTGTGGTCACTTTTGGCTGCTAGTTGAATAGACTCTTTTGACAAATCGAATGCATAGATATGTTTATCTGGCAATTGTGCTTGCAAATTTCGAGCATAATAGCCTTCTCCGCAACCAATGTCCAGCAGATTACCATGTTGTGGTAAAGATGATAAAATTTCTAGTAATTTCTTCAAAATTGGCTGGTAAAATCCTGCTTCGAGAATCAATTGTCGATTTTTAAAGTTGGATTTATCGTAGTCTTTTGATTGCTTCACCTGTGGAGCCAAGTTGACATAGCCAAACTTTGCCAAGTCGAAGGAATGATGGTTCTTGCATTTGAGACTATTTTCTGATAAAAACAAGGCTTGCTGACAAAAAGGGCAAGCAAAGAAAGTAGCTGTTTCAAAACGTTTAAGTTTGGATTTCATGCGTTTTCTCTTTCATAAATTTCTCTGACTAGTGTAACATGTGAGAAATGCTTTGACAAGTAGATAAAGAAAGGGAATTTTAAAATGAACCACACTTTTAAAGCGGTTGGAGCTAAAGCAAGCACTATGGTAATATGCTTTTTGCTAAGTAAGAATGAAAAGAAGCTGGAGCGAAAAGTCTCCAGCTTCAAAGTATATAGCGCAATAGACCAACGATGTAGTAGTTGATTGCTCTCTTTCCTATTTAGTAAGTCAAAACAAAATATTTTTTCTTATTTGCTATCTAAAAGCCTATAATATCAACGTTTGAGGGGTGTTTTTAGGTCTATTGTTTTGAATTTACTCCCCTTTTTGTGGACTTTTACAAATTTTGGAGAGCTTTTTCATAATATAGCACCGCTTCTTTTTCTTTCTCTTTTGATAAATGGCTATAAGTATCCATAGTCATGGCTAACGTTGCATGTCCTAGGCGGTGTTGTAATTCCTTATAGCCAATTCCAGCATTAAGCAATAAACTAGCGTGTGTGTGTCTGAAAGCGTGAAACGTAAATTGTGGTATACCTGCTTCCTTGCAACGGTGTCTAAGTGACTTGGTTCTAGCGTCGCTGTTTGGGTATTGTGATACCGTTGTAGAGAATACCAAGGCAGGAGCACGCGCCCCAGTCTCAAAAAATAGCTGGCGTTGTCTGTTCCTGTACTGTTTGAGCATGAGAATAGTTTTATTATCTATGCTGATAATTCTAATTCCTGCTTTGCTTTTAGGTGTACCAACCTGCTTTACAATTCGGTTGTAAGTCTTGGTAATGTTGATAGTTGCATTATTAAAATCAATATCAGACCATTCAAGAGCTACCGCCTCTCCATATCGGCAACCAGTAGCAAGTAACAGCTTATACAGTACACTATCATAGTAATAGTTGTAGGCGGTGGGTGCTAGTCGTTCCATGTAGTCTAGGAATGTTTTCAAATCTTCCTTATCGATAAATTTGATACGGTTAGCGCCTGCCTTTTGTGGTCTGGGTAGAATAACCTCACGCGCAGGATTGAACGGTATCAATTGCATACTAACCCCATATTGTAAGATACGTTTGTTGATTGAGGCAGCCACCCCATAATTAACAATCTTGAAAGCTAGCTTGTTTACCCAACTTTGTATGTGTGCTATATGTATCTTATCTAGTTGCATATCACCAAATACAGGTAAAATGTGGTTCCTCAAAAATTGGTGCGTGTTTACGAGTGTTTGAGGTTTAACCGTCATTTGATAATTTTCTAACCATAAATCAGTAAGTTCCTTGTATGTGGTAACTTCTACTCTTTTGAACACAGTTGACCCGTTAGCGTTGAAATTGCTTTGGGTTTGCTGGGCTTTTGTTTTAACCTCTTTTTTCGTTCGCCCTGTTACAGTCGTTTTAACTTTCTTTCCTGTAATGCTATCTACTCCCAAATAAACATTTGAGCGGTACACTTTTGTACCGTTTTTTTTAATAACTTCTTTGATATTCATGATAAACCTTTCTACAGCAGGCAAGCCATTATTAAAAAGGTTTTAGGTTTATATGAATTGTTGGGATAACTGTAGTCCTAAATTAGGAAAGCAGGTTAGAAATACTAGAAAATACTAGAAAATCATAGTGTAGAAACAGCTCAAAATTGAGCGCTACTGTAAACCAAAATGTCGGCAATGTAGGCGCGTGGGTTAGTCTATCTCAGTATTATCAGCCAATGCCTTTGCAACCTTGATAAGAGTTTCTTTGTCTTGGTTATTTAAAACATAAAACAAAGAAAGTAATTCACTTTCCTTATCTGATAAATAAGATAAGGCTATAGCAGTATTTTCTAAAGTCTTTTTTACTTTCTTGATTTGTAATTCAGCTATTTTTTCTTGTCCATTTTTATCCCTTGATAGTTTCATCAATTCAATCGGTGATAACTCTTTTAACTCTTTTTCAATATCTACTGTCTGAATGAGTTTTTTTATAAAGGCGGACATATCAGTTATACCAGATTTTGTAATGAGTTTATCATATCCAAGATGAGCTCGTTTATTTTCCTTTTCATCTCTTTCAGTATTCAAAAAAACTTGTGGGCTTTCTCTTAATACTTCCGAACTAAATCCCAATAAATACCCCACAGATACACCGAAGAAGTCAGCTAGTTGCTGGGCTTTTTCTGGTTTAATTTGGCTTTCTCCGTTTTCCCAATTTTGAAGAGTCCGATAATGAACCCCAATATTTTCAGCTAACTCTTTTTGAGATAGCTTTTTTTCTTGTCTTAATTCTTTCAATCTATTCATGCTTTATCACACCTTTCACAGAAGATTATATACTATATCTTAGAAAAAGTACATTTTTTTTGTGCAAAAATTAAAAAAACAGTTGACAACGGAAAAAATATTGTGTATCATACAAATCAAGCACATAAAAAATGTGCACACCCCCCTCCAACCTTTCACACTTTCAATCTATTCATGGAGGGGGATTGTCACAGAAAGGAGAAACACCATGAGCAAATTAAAAGGCTATCGTGTCATGCTTGGGCTAACACAGCAAGCAATGGCAGACAAGCTGAATATCTCTTTGCAGTCTTACAATAACAAAGAGACGAAGAAAACGCCCTTCAATGACAAAGAGCGCCTAGCGATTAAGTCAATGGTTGCTGAAATTAAACCAGATATCACCATTGATGAACTATTTTATCAAGACTAGAAAGGCAAGCAAGCTAACCCGATTCATACAGGAGGTAGAATCACAATGAATCTAGTTTATTTAGACGGCAAGAAAGAGCCGTACACAACGAATGAAATTATCTCAGAATGTGCTGAAATTGAACGTATTTCAGTTAGAAAATTGATTGAAAACCATAAAGAAGATTTAGAGGTGTTCGGAATATTGTCATTTGAAATGACAAAAATAAATGACGGTCGTGGTCGCCCTAGAAAAATTTATCATCTTAACGAACAACAAGCGACACTACTTATCACTTACTTGGATAATACCGAACCAGTAAGAGAGTTTAAAAAGAATTTAGTTAGTGCTTTCTTTGAGATGAGGGACGAGTTAACCAAGATTAGGATAGAGCGAGCTTCCGAAAGGCCTAAACGCTTGGCACTTAACGAAGTTATTAACCGTTGGGAGAACGCCCCTAAAATGGCTTATTCTACTGTTTATAATCTTTTGCTAAAAGGTGTTACGGGCTATAACAAAACACAATTAACCACTAAGCGAGGTGGGGAAACTGGTATTGATTGCTTGAATAGTATTGAGTTAGCGCAGTACCAAGCATTAGAGGACATGACAATAGCTCTAATCAATCTGAATTTTAGCTATCAAGAGATAAAAACAATGGTCTTTAGACAAAAAGAAAAGCTCTCACAAGGAGCGTGAAAGCAAAGAAAAAAGGCTTACCGAAACCAATCAGAAAAGCCTTAAGTCGGAAATAAAACACGATTAATAAAGCAGGCAAGCCATTATTAAAAAGGTTTTATGTGTCTATTATAGCAGATTTTAAACATTTTGACCATACGGAGGGCGCTAACCCTTAAAAAGGGCATAAATACAAGAAAATCCAAAAGAGGTAAAACACCATGACGAAAACAACAACTGTATTATTGAGCACTGAAAAACTAATCGACTTAGGCAGCGAACTAACTGACATCATGAACAGCTTAGAAATGAATAACTTAACTCTAGAAGCCTTAGAGATAACGCAAAAAGTGGATACAACGACCTTTAACTGGATAGCTAAGAAATATATTGAGACCGCTTATGCACAAAACGAAAAACTTTGCCAAAGACTAGACAAAATTGCCTTTCTGCTATTAAACAATGACAACCCCAAGGAACTGGAGGCATTAAACAAATGAGTGAACTACTAGGCGCAATTTTAACGCTACTACTTTTCTTTCTTGCTGGTATTTGTACTCAACTGTTTAATGCTTGGGCGATTGCTTACAAGCGGAGGGGCTACATCACTAAAAAACAGCTAAGAAAAATTGAAAAATGGCTAGAGGTTATGGAGGCAGAACATGGCAGATAAAAAAGATTTTGACCTTGCAAATGAAAGAGCTAAGAACTTTGGTATTTGGCTAGAAGAAGCCTATCAGACTATGTTAGATTTTTCTCTAGAAAATAAATTTGACTGTTACAGTATTGAGGAACGAAACCAACTAGAACGAGTTTTAGAAACTTTAATGGATTTTTGCGATATGTGGGAAAGAGGGCAGATTATCCTAGCCAGCAAAGAAAGAGAGACGATCGAATGAAACTTCCAACTTTACCAGTAAATTATAAGCGCGTGTTAAGACAAATCAAAGTGGGGGCAGATAATCCAATCACAGGAGCAGAAATAGCCCTGACTTTAAAATTAGAGGAAAGAACGGTACAGAAGATTATCAACCAACTAATCACAAGATATGGTATTCCTATTGTTGGTGTTAGACATGGTTTTAATCGTGGCTATTTTATTCCAGAAGATAAAGCTGAATTATTGGACGGTGCTAAGTCTTTCTACAATCAATTACAAGACGAACAGAAACGCTTAAACGTTCTAATGAATGCCGAACCAGAAGAATATAAGCAACTTGTCAAGCAATTATTAGAAGAGGTATAGCTATGTTTAGTTTGAGTAGAGAAAGTGAGAACAGTCTCAAACGTGGCATATTAAAGCTCATACAAGACTTTCTGCAGTCGTATTTTAAGCCCAAACCACGGATATTAGGACTAATCACACAAGACGAGTTACAAACAGAATTAAATATCAAGTATGGCACGGTGAAGCGTTGGGAACAGGCAGGTTTAAAACGATACCTACCACCAATTGAAGGCACGCGCACCGTATTCTACAAAATTGATGACGTTTTATTATTTTTAGGAGTAGAAAAATGATTGATGACATTATATCAGAATTAAATGACCTACAGACGTTAGCAACTGTAGCTTTGGTTGATGATAATTTGAACACTAGTCAAGCAGTTTTACGATTAGTTGAACAAAAAATACCACGGATTGTTGAAATTTTAGAGGAGTTGGATAATGGGAAGATATAATATACACCCCGCACAAGAGAGCGGACATTATCACAATGAAAAGCTTTATAAAGACCGTCGCCCTACATTGGAACAGCAAGAAGAACAAAAAAGGCTTAAAAAGTTGAAGAAAAAACGCAGAAAGGGACGATAAAATGGTAGTATACGAAAGTAAAGGTTTTAGCTCAATTCTAAGACCATACAAGGGAAAACTAGAACCATTTGAATATATCGCAAACTTTAGTCCTTTAGTTGTCCCAGAGGGAGCAGATATTGCAGAATACAAACGCACACAAGCCCCCTACTGCTTAAGCGGAAAAGTAACACCAGAGAAGAATGGAACTTATAAGCGCAATAATACAAGCCTTGTCTATCGTGATTTAATTTTTCTTGATTATGACGAGATTAACACAGGCATAGACCTACCTAAAATCGTTTCTGACGCACTTTTTGGCTATTCTTATATCATTTATCCCACAATCAAACACACGGCAGAAAATCCCCGTTATCGGCTTGTAGTGAAGCCCAGTTGCATCATGAACGAAGAATCCTATAAACAGGTAGTGAAAGAAATTGCTGATAAGATTGGGCTACCCTTTGATATGACCAGCCTTACTTGGTCACAGCTCCAAGGGCTACCAGTAACAACAGGAGACCGAGCAGACTATCAAAAAATCGTAGAGCATGGTCTAGATTATCCAGTACCAAAGGTTGAACCAAGAGCGAAGCAAGAAACTACTGAGCGTTACAAGCCTAGAGCAAGTGGACAGAGGTCAATGACCATGAGAATTATTGACACGCTTTTCAACGGATTTGGAGACGAGGGAGGGCGTAACGTGGCACTCACGCGCTTTGTCGGGCTACTCTTTAATAAGTGGGTTGATTGTGATATAGAAACAGCTTACGAGTTGACAAAGATAGCTAACGGTGTGACAGATAACCCATTACCGATTGAGGAGTTAGACCGCACTTTTACCAGTATAGCAAGAGCAGAATTTAGAAAGAGAGGATAGAGCCATAGAAAAAGAAGATTTAAAAAGCCTTGAAAGTGAAATCTTAGAGGCGCGTGAAGAAAGAATAGAGCCACCCAAGACCATGGCAGAGCTATATAATTTATTGTATCAGCTAGGGAGCGCGTGGCGAAAAGAAAACGCCTATATTGTCAACGAGGGACAAAAAAACGAACGTACGGTCACACCACAGCCTAATGTGTCTACAGTGGCTAAAGTACTGAAAAAGCATTGTTATTTTACTTTTATCGGAGAGGGTGCAATTAGTGACGTTAGTAAGTTGTATATCTATCATTTAGACCTAGGTTACTATGTGTCAAGTGATGATATTTTTAGAAAATTGTTGTTAAAATATGACAACCGCCTGACTTCCCATAGATTTTTCAATGAATTAATAGCTTATATCCGTACAGAAACCAAGATACAGCCACCATTAAGCGACTATCGCTACATTCCAGTTTTTAACGGTGTGTATAATATCAAAACAAAGCAATTAGAAAAGTTTAGCCCTAAATTCATTATTACAAGTAAGATTAAAACTTATTACAATCCATTTGCTGAGAAGCCAATTTTAGGCGGTTGGTTTGATTTTGATAAATGGCTTGATACGTTGACTTGTAATGATAAAGAGCTTGTAACGCTCTTATGGCAGGTCATGAATGAGGCTATCAATCCGAACCGAACACGTAAAAAAATGGTGTTGCTTGTTGGTGACGGTAATAATGGTAAGGGAACTTTCCAAGCCTTGCTAGAAAACTTAATAGGCAGGGAGAACATAAGCAATCTAAAACCCGACCAATTCGGAAAAGAATTTTATTTAGGAGCGCTTGAGGGTAAAGTGTGTAATATTGGCGATGACATATCAAATAAATACCTTGATGAAGTATCCGACCTTATGAGTATTGTTAGCGGTGACCCTGTACAGGTCAATAAGAAAGGCAAGCAACCAATAGAAGCACGTTTTAAGCTTTTGTGTATCTTTTCAGGGAACGACTTACCAAGCGCTAGAAACAAGACCGCAGGCTGGTATAGGCGCTTGTGTATCATTCCTTTCAATGCTGATTTTAACGGTGAGACAGAACGCCCTGAAATCAAAGACGAGTTTATCAGAGACAAAACATTATTGGAATGGGTACTATTCCAGATTTTAAATATGGCTGATTTTGATAAATTCATAGAACCTAAAGCAGTACAGGAAATGTTAACCGAGTACCAAAACAACAACGATTATATCAAGGTTTGGGTTGAAAACTACTATATTCCGAACGGTTGGCATGAAGTCAATCATGTACCAATGTTTATAGCACGGAACAAACTTAAAGAGTTTGCCGAAGATATCGGTATTGATAAACCGAAATTAGGTCAGTTTGGTAAAAACGTTGTTTCAGAATTGGAGAAACAGACCACTAATAGATACAATATCGGAAATGGAACTACAAAAAAAGAATTCTATGGCACACTAGACCCTAACGGCTTTTACGGTAACAAATTTATTGGGGTTTGGGGTATCAAGCTAGAAAAATAAAATATTAGTTTATTAGTTTTGTAATGTGGTGATTTTTTTAAAACCTAATACCAATAAAACCAGTTACTATAAGGGCTTAGCCATGTAATATTAGTTTATTAGTTTTTAAAACATAATATATATATAGTAAAAAAGAAAGTAGCTATTATATATAGACGCAGAAGTAAAAACGAAAACTAATAACTAATAAACAGCTCTAATCCCTTGCTATGACTGGGATTTGAAATATTAGGTGGAAACTAATATTTTTCCTAATAAAAACAAAAGTATATACATGAATTGATATTTTATTAAAAAATAATAAAAACAAGAAAGGTAAATTAAGAAAATGGATAATCAAGATGTGAAAATGACTTATAACAATAGCATGGCTTTTGTGGATGAGTTGGTTGATACGGTTCTGACAATCAAGGAAAGATACAAACTTGATGAACAGACAGCGCTAGAAATCTGTAAGCTATCTTATCAAGTAGCAAACAATCAAAAGATGAAAGAGGTAACTAATATGACTAACGACAATCAAACAACAGCACCAATGACACTAACAGAACTCAAAGCATGGGTAGAAGAAACTTGCGAGCTATCCGAGCTATTACAGACCAAAGACTATAAGAGCTATCTTCCTGAAGAGAAACAAGAAGAATTTGAAGCAATCGCTTTTAGTGTTTTCAATTGTTTGGAAAGCTTCTCAATGATGTTAGAAGATGATGAATTACATTATCAACCAAAATGGCACAATATCAAGCGTTAACATAGACAAGAGGAAACTTACTGATTATCAGTAGGCTTCTTATCTTGGATAGAGAAACGAACCAAGAGCGAAGCGAGAGAAAACGCAAAAAAGCCAGCACAAGGCTGACTCCTTTGTGATATATCCGATAAAGATATTATATCATAGAGGAGACCAATGCATGACACCAGAGCAAGTAAAAGTAAAACTAGAGGGTATTAAGTGGCTGAATAAAGAGATGGAGAGTTTACAGTTAGAACTGCAGTATCTGGGTCAAGGTTTATTCACAAAGTCAACGCTGACACAAACCAAAGTCCAGACTAGCAGAACAAACAATACAGAGAATGAACTTGTCTATGTTTTGAAGTTGAAAGAAGATATACAAGAACGACTTGCAAGTCTTACTGAGGAACGCTTAGAAACCTGTAGGTTAATTGATAAGCTAAGCGAGCCGCTTGAACGAACTGTATTAAGAATGTTCTATGTTAATCGCTTAGAGATATGGGATATAGAGGATAAGGTAGGAAGAACAAAAACCACAATATACAGACTAAGGAAAAAAGGAATCGAAAGTATCGCTAAAATTATGAGCGAAGAAAATTTATGCAAATAAAAGACACTTAGCTATTATTTATCTAGTCAGCTACCAGCTACTAGGATATTATGCAAAGTTTTTACGTTCGGAAATACCCCAGCGGAAAATTCCCTTTTTGATTTTTCTAGCACGTCATTATTAGCCCCTAAAATGCCCTGTATGACGTTTTAAGCGATTGGAGTATAATTATATTGTCCGAGTGTTTAAATTAACCCCCCCGCCCCTATCTCGTGCCGAGGAGAGCCGCGACAAGGTGTTGACTCACGCAAATTCCAATTTTTCAGATTTTTAAGGGGTGTCATGGGGGACGGATTAGGAGGTGAGTTAGCTTGGTTAAAAATCCTTGCTATCGGCAGAACAAAGGGCGTTTACCCAGCGACCCTCCGAACTATTTGGAAACAGTTGCGAGGGAGACTTGGCGCAAAAACGTTCCGTTTTTAGAAAGCACTATAAGAAGTTTTTGAAGTATACTAAAAAAAGCACCTTTTGGGTGCTAGTTCCTTGCCTGCTGAACTCGTAAAATTTACTCCCCTTTTTGTGGACTTTTGATAAAAATAAGTAAAAATGTAAGGAGATAGGTTTTTCCAGAAACCCTGCAATATCAACGTTCCAAGGGTTCTATGCTAGTATATGATTAGCTAAAGTTCAGTACAAAATATTTTTTCTTACCACGACGTATAACGGTGAGTTCATTTTCTAATTTGTCAGCGTCCGTTAATCTGTAGTCAAGGGCTTGAATGCGCTCACCATTGACATAAATAGCACCATTTTGGACATCTTCACGCGCTTGGCGTTTAGAATTGACAACGCCAGCTGTTACCAAAAGCTCTACGATATTGAGATTGTCATCTGCGTTCACTTGATAATTTGGCACACCACGGAGACCTTGTTTCAGCTCTTTGACAGAAAGATTTTTGATATTTCCGGCAAAAAGCTGCTCGGTGATATTGAGTGCTTCTTTGTAGGCTTTTTCACCGTGCACGAGTGTAACGACTTCTCGCGCTAAGATTTTTTGTGCCAAACGTTCATGTGGAGCTGCTTCAAATTGTTTCCCGATTTCTTCGATTTCATCAAGCGGAAGAAGAGTGAAAATTTTAAGGAAACGAACGGCATCAGCGTCCATGACATTCATCCAGAATTGGTACATTTCGTAAGGACTGGTCTTATCAGCATTGAGCCATACAGCGTTGCCTTCTGACTTACCAAATTTCTTACCGGTTGCGTCTGTGATAAGGGGCACTGTAATAACGTGAGCTGTTTTGTCTGCCTTCCGACGAAGCAGTTCAGTACCAGCAGTCATATTGCCCCATTGGTCAGAACCACCGATTTGTAAAGTGACACCGTATTGGCGATTTAGCTCAAAAAAGTCATAGCCTTGCATGATTTGGTAAGCAAACTCGGTATAAGAAATCCCTGTTTCAATTCGTTTTTTTACGGATTCTTTACTCATCATGTAGTTGACGGTGAAATATTTTCCGACATCGCGCAGAAAGTCAATAAAACTAATATCAGAGAACCAGTCGTAGTTGTTGACCATTTCAGCCTTGTTGTCACCATTTTCAAAGTCAAGAAAACGAGATACTTGCGCTTGAATGCTCCGTACCCAGCCCTCAACTGTGTCTTTTGTTTGTAAACTCCGCTCGGTATCTTTAAATGATGGATCGCCAATTAAGCCAGTTGCACCGCCGACGAGAGCGTAGGGTTTGTGACCTGCCAACTGTAAATGTTTCATGACAAGGATTGGTACAAGATGACCGAGGTGCAGGCTGTCAGCTGTTGGATCATAGCCAGAATAAAAACTAACATTTCCTTCCGCTAAGGCTTTGCGCAACGCTTCTTCGTCAGTTGTTTGAAAAACCAAACCACGTTCTTTTAGCTCATCAAAAATGTGCATGTCTGTCTCTCCTTTATAAAATTTCTAGTTATTGTAACATTGTATCACAAACAGCCATTAGAATGTAGTAAAATTGCAAAAATAATTTAAAAAAACAATGATTATAGCCAAGGATTTCCTTTCCTGTTGTCAGAAGTTTCATAAATTTGCTATAATAGTCAGAGAAAGTTCAAGGAGAAAGAATGAGTAAACAAGTTTTTGAAAAGATCAAACGATTGTTTGAAAAACTTTTTCAAACGAAGCGTCCGAGCAAAAATGAAAAAGAAAGCTGGACACTTTGGAGTGTTGGCGGGACTGTCCTTCGTACTCTGAAATTATTATCAAATGTCTTTTTTGTGTTTGTTCTTTTAGGTTGCTTGTTTGGCGGAGGAATTGCATTAGGCTATGGTGCACGAATCTTTGACAAGGTTGAAACTCCTAAAAAAGAAGAGTTCATCAAAAAAATTCAAGATATTTCAACCATTTCTGAATTAAAATATGCTGACGGCAGCTCCATTTCAGCCATTGATAGTGATTTGTTGCGAGTGCCAATTAAGAGTAAAGATATTTCTGACAATGTTAAAAAAGCGGTCATTGCGACAGAAGATGAGAATTTTCGGAAGCACAATGGGGTTGTCACAAAAGCTGTTTTGCGGGCTACGCTAGGATCTGTTGTAGGGATTGGTTCCTCAAGTGGTGGTTCTACCTTAACACAACAGTTAATCAAGCAACAAGTTGTCGGCGATGCTCCAACCTTTAGTCGTAAAGCATCAGAAATCATTGATGCGTTGGCTTTAGAACGCTACATGAGCAAAGACGATATTTTAACGACTTATTTGAATGTGGCACCGTTTGGGAGAAATAACAAAGGGCAAAATATTGCTGGTGTGGAAGAAGCTGCACAAGGAATTTTTGGAGTTCCTGCCAGCAAATTGACAATTCCTCAAGCAGCTTTTATTGCCGGTTTACCACAAAGTCCGATTGTTTACTCTCCTTATGCAGCTGACGGTAGCCTGAAAAGTGCTAAAGATATGACTTTTGGTCTCAATCGTTCGAAAAATGTTATTTACAATATGTACCGGACAGGTGCGATTAGTAAAGACGAGTACCAATTGTATAAAGATTATGATTTAAAACGAGACTTTTTACCAAGTGATACGACTTCAGCAAGAACACATGACTATCTATATTACGTTGCTATGAAAGAAGCTCAAAAAGCAATGTATGATTACTTAATCAAACGTGACAATGTTTCACAGCAAGAGTTGAAAAATGATGCAACAGTGAAAGCTTACAGAGAACTAGCTGCGAAAGAGTTGAGTGAAGGCGGCTACACTGTCACCACAACTATTAATAAGAATGTGCATAATGCAATGCAAAATGCAGTAGCTAATTTTGGTAGTGTCTTAGATGATGGAACAGGTGCAGTCGAATCTGGAAATGTCCTCATGGATAATCGTACAGGAGCTATTTTGGGGTTTGTGGGAGGACGTGATTATGCTTCTAACCAGAACAACCATGCATTTGATACAGAGCGCTCACCAGGCTCAACCATTAAGCCGATTTTAGCCTATGGTATTGCCATAGACCAAGGGCTTATGGGAAGTGCCAGTATGCTGTCTAACTACCCTGCAAATTTCTCTAGCGGTGAGCCAATTATGCACGTAGATAGCCGTGGTACAGCCATGATGGATTTGCAGGAAGCTTTGAATACTTCTTGGAACATTCCAGCTTATTGGACTTATAAATTGCTTCGTGACAAAGGAGTTAATGTCCAAGGGTACATGGAGAAAATGGGCTATCAAATTGAAAATTATGATATTGAAAGTCTGCCAATGGGAGGAGGTATTGAAGTATCTGTCGCCCAACACACCAATGGTTTCCAAACTTTAGCCAATAATGGGGCATACCAAGAGCGCTATATGATTGAAAAGATTACGACAAAAAACGGGAAAGCTGTCTATGAACACAAAGCAAAACCTGTTCAGGTTTACTCTAAGGCAACGGCGACGATTATGCAAAGTCTTATGCGTGGGGTATTGAGTTCGGGTGCTACGACGACCTTCAAATCTCGTTTAACGCAGATTAATAGCGGTTTAGCTAGTGCTGATTGGATTGGGAAAACGGGTACGACTAACAGTAATGGTGACATGTGGCTCATGGTATCCACTCCTAAATTAACGTTAGGTGGTTGGATTGGTCATGACAATAATGCTTCAATGGCAGCTTTGACTGGTTACAACAACAATGCGCAGTATATGGCTCAACTAGTAAATGCAATTTATCAAGCCGACCCAAGTCTCTGGGGAGTTGGTGACAAGTTCAATCTAGATTCTAGTGTCATTAAGTCCAATGTTCTTAAAGCAACGGGTGAACGAGCTGGCGCAGTAACAGTCAATGATCGCAGTATGAACCTGACCGGACAGACAGTTACTAGCTATTGGGCAAAAAACGGTGCTCCGATGACTACCTATAAATTTGGAATCGGTGGTACAGATAGTGATTATCAAAAAGCTTGGGCAGCACTTTTAGGCGGACGCTAAATAAAGGTAAATAAAAACACTTTCATAAGTAAAAAACTTGAAAAGCAGAGTTAAATAAGGTATAATATTACTAATAATTTGTCGTCTGCTTTATTTGAAATATTGTCCATATAAAGCTTACAGCAGTTAAATCATACTTTTAGAGTCAGATTTAGCTGCTCTTTTTGTGCCTATTTTTGGGATCTTTGTCGTTTGTCATCAAAACTTAAAGATTCTGAAAATTACTCAAAAAGGATAAATGAATATTGCTACTCTATCATGTAATAGAGAATGTAGAAAGAAGAAGGAGTAAAAAACTTGGCAGGACATGAAGTTCAATACGGGAAACACCGTACTCGTCGTAGTTTTTCAAGAATCAAGGAAGTTCTTGATTTACCAAATTTGATTGAAATCCAGACAGATTCATTCAAAGATTTTCTTGACCATGGTTTGAAAGAAGTATTTGAAGATGTACTTCCTATCTCAAACTTTACAGATACAATGGAGCTAGAGTTTGTTGGTTATGAAATTAAAGAATCTAAATACACTTTAGAAGAAGCACGTATCCATGATGCCAGCTATTCTGCACCTATTTTTGTGACGTTCCGTTTAATCGATAAAGAAACCGGCGAAATCAAGACGCAAGAAGTCTTCTTTGGCGATTTTCCAATCATGACAGAAATGGGAACGTTTATCATCAACGGTGGTGAGCGGATTATCGTATCACAGCTCGTTCGTTCTCCAGGTGTTTACTTCAATGATAAAGTAGACAAAAATGGGAAGGTTGGGTATGGTTCAACCGTCATTCCAAACCGTGGAGCTTGGTTAGAGCTGGAAACAGACTCAAAAGATATTGCTTATACTCGGATTGACCGTACTCGTAAGATTCCGTTTACGACACTTGTTCGTGCGCTTGGTTTTTCTGGCGATGATGAAATCTTTGACATTTTCGGCGACAGCGATCTCGTTCGCAACACGATTGAAAAGGATATTCATAAAAATCCAATGGATTCACGTACGGATGAAGCGCTTAAAGAAATCTATGAACGTCTTCGTCCAGGTGAGCCTAAAACAGCTGATAGTTCACGTAGTCTATTGGTCGCTCGTTTCTTTGATCCACATCGTTACGACTTGGCGGCAGTTGGTCGTTATAAAATCAATAAAAAATTAAACATTAAAACACGTTTGTTAAATCAAACGATTGCAGAGCCTTTGATAGATCCAGAAACAGGTGAAATCTTGGTTGAAGCTGGAACGGTTATGACGCGTAGTGTCATTGATAGTATTGCAGACTATTTGGATGGAGATTTGAATAAAATTACTTATATTCCAAATGATGCAGCTGTATTGACAGATCCAGTCGTTCTTCAAAAATTTAAAGTCGTGGCACCAACTGATCCAGATCGCGTGGTAACTATTATTGGGAATGCTAATCCAGACGACAAGGTTCGTGTTGTAACTCCTGCGGATATCCTTGCAGAGATGAGCTATTTCCTCAACTTGGCAGAAGGTATCGGTCGTGTGGATGATATCGACCACCTTGGAAATCGTCGTATCCGTGCAGTTGGTGAATTGCTTGCAAACCAAGTACGTCTTGGACTTTCTCGTATGGAACGTAATGTCCGTGAACGTATGTCTGTTCAGGACAATGAAGTTTTGACACCGCAACAAATTATCAACATCCGCCCAGTCACAGCAGCTATCAAAGAATTCTTTGGTTCATCTCAATTGTCTCAATTCATGGACCAACACAACCCACTTTCTGAGTTGTCTCACAAACGTCGTTTGTCAGCCTTAGGACCTGGTGGTTTGACTCGTGACCGTGCTGGATATGAAGTGCGTGACGTGCACTATACCCACTATGGTCGTATGTGCCCGATTGAAACGCCTGAAGGACCAAACATTGGTTTGATCAATAACTTGTCTTCTTATGGTCATTTGAATAAATATGGATTTATCCAAACGCCGTATCGTAAAGTGAATCGTGAAACAGGTCTGGTCACCAATGAAATCGTTTGGTTGACAGCGGACGAAGAAGATGAATTTATCGTAGCGCAAGCAAATTCTAAATTAACAGAAGATGGTCGTTTTGCAGAAGCGATTGTCATGGGACGTCACCAAGGGAACAACCAAGAATTTCCTTCAGATCAAGTAGACTTCATGGATGTATCGCCTAAGCAGGTAGTTGCGGTTGCGACAGCATGTATTCCTTTCCTTGAAAATGACGACTCAAACCGTGCTCTCATGGGTGCCAACATGCAACGTCAGGCGGTACCGTTGATTGATCCGCATGCACCATATGTTGGTACTGGTATGGAATACCAAGCAGCTCATGACTCTGGTGCGGCGATTATTGCCCAACACGACGGTAAAGTTGTGTATTCTGATGCAGCCAAAGTTGAAGTTCGTCGTGAAGACGGTTCACTTGATGTCTATCATATTACGAAATTCCGCCGTTCTAACTCAGGTACTTCTTACAACCAACGCACGCTGGTAAAAGTTGGCGATACAGTTGAAAAAGGTGATTTTATCGCAGACGGACCTTCTATGGAAAAAGGTGAAATGGCACTTGGACAAAATCCAATCGTTGCTTATATGACATGGGAAGGTTACAACTTTGAAGATGCCGTTATCATGAGTGAACGTTTAGTGAAAGACGATATTTACACATCTGTTCACTTGGAAGAATTTGAATCAGAAACACGTGATACAAAGCTCGGACCTGAAGAAATCACGCGCGAAATTCCAAACGTCGGGGAAGATGCTTTGAGAGACCTTGACGAGATGGGAATTATCCGCATTGGTGCTGAGGTAAAAGAAGGCGACATTCTTGTCGGTAAAGTAACGCCGAAAGGTGAAAAAGACTTATCCGCTGAAGAACGCCTGCTTCATGCAATTTTTGGTGATAAGTCTCGTGAAGTGCGTGATACCTCCCTTCGTGTACCACACGGTGGTGCAGGTGTTGTCCGTGATGTGAAAATCTTTACTCGTGCGAACGGTGATGAATTGCAATCCGGTGTCAACATGTTGGTACGTGTTTATATCGCTCAAAAACGGAAAATCCGCGTTGGAGATAAGATGGCCGGACGCCACGGAAACAAAGGGGTTGTTTCCCGCATTGTTCCAGTTGAGGATATGCCGTATCTTCCAGACGGGACACCAGTTGATATCATGTTGAATCCTCTTGGGGTGCCGTCACGTATGAATATCGGACAAGTTATGGAATTGCACCTCGGTATGGCTGCTCGCAACCTTGGTATCCACATTGCAACGCCAGTCTTTGACGGAGCTAGCTCAGATGATCTTTGGGAAACCGTTCGTGAAGCAGGTATGGATAGCGATGCTAAGACAATCCTTTATGATGGACGTACTGGAGAACCGTTTGATAACCGTGTGTCCGTTGGTGTCATGTACATGATCAAACTCCACCACATGGTTGATGATAAGCTCCATGCCCGTTCCGTTGGTCCTTATTCAACCGTTACGCAACAACCTCTTGGTGGTAAAGCACAGTTTGGTGGACAACGTTTTGGAGAAATGGAAGTTTGGGCTCTTGAAGCCTACGGTGCTTCTAATGTCCTTCAAGAAATCTTGACTTACAAGTCAGATGACATCAATGGTCGTTTGAGAGCTTATGAAGCCATTACCAAAGGTAAGCCAATTCCAAAACCAGGTGTTCCAGAATCCTTCCGTGTCCTTGTAAAAGAATTGCAATCACTTGGTCTTGACATGCGTGTCCTTGATGAAGACGACAATGAAGTAGAACTTCGTGACTTGGATGAAGGCATGGATGACGATGTGATTCACGTAGATGACCTTGAAAAAGCGCGTGAAAAAGCAGCACAAGAAGCAAAAGCCGCTTTTGATGCTGAAGGGAAAGAATAAGAACTGATTCAATAGATAATAAAGAAAGGTAAGAAATAGTGGTTGATGTAAATCGTTTTCAAAGTATGCAAATCACCCTAGCTTCTCCTAGTAAAGTCCGCTCTTGGTCTTATGGAGAAGTGAAGAAACCTGAAACAATTAACTACCGCACACTAAAACCAGAACGCGAAGGGCTTTTTGATGAAGTCATCTTTGGTCCTACGAAAGACTGGGAATGTGCGTGTGGAAAATATAAACGGATTCGTTATAAAGGAATCATTTGTGACCGTTGTGGTGTTGAAGTAACTCGTACTAAAGTTCGTCGTGAACGTATGGGACATATTGAGTTGAAAGCACCTGTTTCTCATATTTGGTATTTTAAAGGAATCCCAAGCCGAATGGGCTTGACCTTGGACATGAGCCCTCGTGCCCTTGAGGAAGTCATCTATTTTGCAGCTTATGTGGTGATTGATCCTAAAGATACACCACTTGAGCACAAATCCATTATGACGGAGCGGGAGTATCGTGAACGCTTACGTGAATATGGTCAAGGCTCCTTTGTTGCAAAAATGGGTGCTGAAGCAATTCAAGATCTCTTGAAACAAGTAGATTTGGAAAAAGAAATTGCAGAGCTCAAAGATGAATTAAAAACGGCAACTGGACAAAAACGTGTCAAGGCTATTCGTCGTTTGGATGTTTTAGATGCCTTTCAAAAATCTGGTAACAAGCCAGAATGGATGGTCTTAAACATCTTGCCAGTTATTCCGCCAGACTTACGTCCAATGCTTCAGTTGGACGGTGGACGTTTTGCCTCTTCTGACCTGAACGACCTTTACCGTCGTGTTATCAATCGGAATAATCGTTTAGCACGTCTTTTGGAACTAAATGCTCCTGGAATCATCGTGCAAAATGAAAAGCGGATGTTGCAAGAAGCGGTTGATGCTTTGATTGACAATGGTCGTCGTGGTCGTCCTATTACTGGACCAGGTAGCCGCCCGCTCAAATCATTGAGCCACATGCTCAAAGGAAAACAAGGTCGTTTCCGTCAAAACTTGCTGGGTAAACGGGTTGACTTCTCAGGACGTTCGGTTATTGCAGTTGGTCCGACACTCAAGATGTACCAATGTGGTGTGCCACGTGAAATGGCTATTGAACTCTTCAAACCATTTGTCATGCGTGAAATTGTCGCGCGTGATATTGTGCAAAATGTCAAAGCTGCTAAGCGCTTGGTAGAACGGAATGATGAACGCATCTGGGATATTTTAGAAGATGTGATTAAAGAACACCCAGTGCTCCTTAACCGCGCACCGACGCTTCACAGATTAGGAATTCAAGCATTTGAGCCAGTCTTGATTGACGGGAAGGCTCTTCGTTTGCACCCACTTGTGTGTGAGGCTTATAATGCCGACTTTGACGGAGACCAAATGGCTATCCACGTGCCCTTGTCAGAAGAAGCTCAAGCAGAAGCACGGATTCTCATGCTGGCAGCCGAACACATTCTCAATCCAAAAGACGGGAAGCCAGTAGTAACCCCTTCACAGGATATGGTCTTGGGGAACTACTACCTGACTATGGAAGAAGCTGGTCGTGAAGGAGAAGGAATGGTCTTTAAAGACCGTGATGAAGCTGTAATGGCTCTCCGTAATGGCTATGTTCACTTACATACGCGTGTTGGGATTGCAACGGATAGTTTAAACAAACCATGGACAGAAAATCAAAAACACAAGATCCTCTTGACAACAGTGGGTAAGATTCTTTTTAATGATATCATGCCAGATGAATTGCCATATTTGCAAGAACCAAATGCTTCAAACATGGCAGAAGGTGTGCCAGCTAAGTATTTCTTAGAACCTGGTCAAGATGTCAAAGAAGCTATCAGTAAGCTAGAATTAAATGTACCATTCAAGAAGAAAAATCTTGGGAATATCATTGCTGAAATCTTCAAACGTTTCCGTACAACTGAAACATCTGCTTTCCTTGACCGTCTGAAAGATCTCGGCTATCATCATTCAACGTTAGCAGGCTTGACAGTAGGGATTGCTGATATTCCGGTTGTTGAAGATAAGGCAGAAATTATCGAAGAGTCTCACAAATGTGTGGAACAAATCACCAAACAATTCCGCCGTGGTATGATTACAGACGATGAACGCTACAATGCAGTTACTGCTGAATGGCGTGCAGCTCGTGAAAAATTGGAAAAACGTTTGGTTGCCAACCAAGATCCTAAGAATCCAATCGTTATGATGATGGATTCTGGAGCCCGTGGTAACATTTCTAACTTCTCACAACTTGCTGGTATGCGTGGTTTGATGGCTGCTCCTAATGGCCGTATCATGGAATTACCTATTCTATCTAACTTCCGTGAAGGTTTGTCTGTTTTGGAAATGTTCTTCTCTACTCACGGTGCTCGTAAAGGGATGACTGATACAGCCCTTAAAACAGCTGACTCAGGTTATCTGACTCGCCGTTTGGTTGATGTGGCGCAAGATGTGATTATCCGTGAAGACGACTGTGGAACCGATCGTGGTCTTGTTATCCGCTCAATTACTGATGGTAAAGAAATGATTGAACCATTAGAAGAACGCTTGATTGGTCGTTATACGAAGAAATCTGTTAAACATCCTGAAACAGGCGAAATCATCGTTGGTCCAGATGTATTAATTACAGAAGATATGGCGCATGAAATTGTTAGCGCTGGTGTCGAAGAAGTCACTATTCGCTCTGTCTTTACATGTAATACACGTCATGGAGTTTGCCGTCGTTGTTACGGTATCAACCTGGCAACGGGCGATGCGGTTGAAGTCGGTGAGGCGGTCGGAACGATTGCTGCTCAATCTATCGGTGAACCTGGTACACAGCTTACAATGCGTACTTTCCACACGGGTGGTGTTGCGTCTAATACCGATATCACACAAGGTCTTCCTCGTGTTCAAGAAATCTTTGAAGCCCGCAATCCGAAAGGGGAAGCAGTTATTACTGAAGTTAAAGGCGAAGTAACTGCAATTGAAGAAGACGCTTCTACTCGGACTAAGAAAGTCTTTGTTAAAGGTGCAACTGGTGAAGGGGAATATGTAGTACCATTTACAGCTCGTATGAAAGTAACAGTAGGGGATAAAATCTCTCGTGGCGCTGCTCTGACAGAAGGATCTATCCAGCCTAAGCACTTGCTGGCTGTTCGTGATGTCTTGTCTGTTGAAACTTACTTGCTTGCTGAAGTACAAAAAGTTTACCGTAGCCAAGGGGTAGAAATCGGTGACAAACACATTGAGGTAATGGTTCGCCAGATGATTCGCAAAGTGCGTGTCATGGATCCAGGAGATACAGATCTTCTCATGGGTACACTCATGGATATCACAGACTTTACTGATGCTAACCGAGATGTGGTTATCTCTGGAGGAGTTCCTGCGACTGCTCGTCCAGTCCTCATGGGAATTACTAAAGCATCTCTTGAAACAAACAGTTTCTTGTCAGCTGCTTCCTTCCAAGAAACCACTCGTGTCCTTACAGACGCGGCTATCCGTGGTAAGAAAGACCACTTGCTTGGTCTCAAGGAAAATGTTATTATTGGTAAAATTATCCCAGCTGGTACAGGTATGGCTCGTTACCGTAACCTTGAACCGCAAGCTGTCAATGAAGTTGAAATTATCGAAGATACAACTGTAACAGAACCTGTGGAAGAAACCACTCCAGTAGAATAATAAAGAGTCGAGCCTTCTCGGCTCTTTATTATTTAGATTTCATATTTTAGTCAAATTATTTTGTGAAAACTTTCTTTATATCAAGAAAACTTTTAGAAAATATGATATAATAGTTTCGTATAAAATAGAAAAAGGAGTTTTTGTAACATGGCAAAACTTACTGTTAAAGACGTTGAATTGAAAGGCAAAAAAGTCCTTGTTCGCGTTGATTTCAATGTGCCGCTTAAAGACGGAGTTATCACAAACGACAACCGTATCTCAGCTGCTCTTCCAACAATCAAGTATATCCTTGAACATGGTGGACGTGCTATTCTTTTCTCTCACCTTGGACGTGTGAAAGAAGAAGCTGATAAAGAAGGAAAATCTCTTGCACCAGTTGCGGATGATTTAGCTAAAAAATTAGGTCAAGATGTTGCTTTCCTTCCAGGAGTAACTCGTGGAGCAGATCTTGAAGCGGCTATCAATGCCCTTAAAGATGGTGAAGTTCTTCTTGTTGAAAACACTCGTTTTGAAGATGTTGACGGCAAGAAAGAATCTAAAAACGATCCAGAACTTGGTAAATATTGGGCAAGCCTTGGAGACGGCATCTTTGTAAATGATGCATTTGGTACAGCTCACCGTGCTCACGCATCTAACGTAGGTATCTCAGCAAACGTTGAGAAAGCAGTTGCAGGTTTCCTTCTTGAAAACGAAATTGCTTATATCAAAGAAGCTGTTGAAAATCCAGTTCGTCCATTCGTAGCCATCCTTGGTGGTTCTAAAGTATCAGACAAGATTGGTGTTATCGAAAATCTTCTTGAAAAAGCTGATAAAGTCCTTATCGGTGGCGGTATGACGTATACTTTCTACAAAGCACAAGGTATCGAAATCGGTAGCTCACTTGTAGAAGAAGATAAATTAGATATTGCAAAAGCTCTCCTTGAAAAAGCAAACGGTAAACTCATTTTGCCAGTTGACTCAAAAGAAGCCAATGCTTTTGCGGACTATACTGAAGTAAAAGACACCGAAGGTGAAGCGGTAGACCCAGGTTTCTTAGGTCTTGATATCGGTCCTAAATCAATCGCTAAGTTTGAACGAGAATTGACTGGTGCGAAAACAGTTGTTTGGAATGGTCCAATGGGTGTCTTTGAAAATCCTGACTTCCAAGCTGGTACAATCGGTGTCATGGATGCTATCGTGAAACAACCAGGCGTGAAATCTATTATCGGTGGTGGTGACTCAGCAGCGGCAGCTATCAACCTTGGTCGTGCAGACAAATTCTCATGGATTTCTACAGGCGGAGGCGCAAGCATGGAGCTTCTTGAAGGTAAAGTATTGCCAGGATTGGCTGCTCTTACAGAAAAATAAGGCGGTCAGTCAGAAATCTATGATTTCGTTGAGTGTCATTTCTGATTTTTAGGGGACAACTTCAACTCATCTACTGGAAGAGTTGAACCCTGCAAGGCTGAATAGGTTGGTCACGAGCTTAGCGAAGTGAACTGCCATTCAGCTATTACGCTATAAGTAGATGAAAAGAGCTGGATGTCAGCTCTTTTCTAGTGCACACGCTAGATTTTCTGCGAAACGAAGTGAGCTAAGAAAATCAGTGGAGGTAAAGATAAAGTACTGCCAGCTTTTGCAGCACTTACGGAACAATAATTCTAAAGGAGACTGGAACAAAAAATTTCCAGTCTCAAATTTATGTCATCATAAATTATGACTGCAGTAGCTGATTGCTCACAGCAGTACTTGAAGGTTGCAGTTAAGATTTGTGGCACAAGCTTCAACCTTTTAGAATGAAAAGAAATTGTTTTCATTTCTTGTAATCATTATTATCTTTTCTCTAAAATATGTTAGAATAAAGGTAAAAGGAAATGCATGAATGGGTTATTTTAAGAAGTATAAGTTTGATAAGTCGAAATTTAAATTAGGAATGCGAACCTTTAAAACGGGGGTCGCGGTTTTTCTTGTTCTTCTTGTCTTTGGGCTTTTTGGTTGGAAAGGATTGCAGATTGGTGCTCTGACAGCTGTTTTCAGTTTGCGCGAAGATTTTGATAAAAGCGTCCATTTTGGAACCTCTCGTATTTTAGGAAATAGCATTGGTGGTTTGTATGCTTTGCTCTTCTTTCTCATCAATAACCTGTTTCATGAGCAGTTTTGGGTGACCTTACTGGTCGTTCCTATTTGTACGATGTTAACGATTATGACAAATGTTGCTATGAACAACAAAGCGGGAGTGATTGGTGGTGTTTCTGCCATGCTGATTATTACTTTATCTATTCCAACAGGAGAGACAGTTTTGTATGTATTTGCACGTGTCTTTGAGACTTTCATGGGAGTTTTCGTTGCCATGCTGGTCAATTCTGATGTGGATCGCTTGCGGAAGGTATTGAAATTAAAAAACAAAGAATAATGTTAGAAGATATAACATGAGTTCTTGACATAGAAATTTTTTCAGATTATAATAGAGCATAAGAAAGGAATTTGCAATGAAGGAAAAAGAATTTCGTCGCAATATGGCTGTTTTTCCCATTGGTAGCGTTATGAAATTGACGGATTTGACAGCACGTCAGATTCGTTATTATGAAGATCAAGAATTGATTAAGCCTGATCGAAATGAAGGAAATCGCCGCATGTATTCATTAAATGATATGGATCGCTTGTTGGAGATTAAAGATTACATTTCAGAAGGTTACAATATTGCTGCTATTAAACGGAAATATGCTGAGCGCGAAGCGAGATATAAAAAGCCAGTGAGCGAGAAAGACGTTCGTCGAGCCCTTCATAACGATATTTTGCAACAAGGTCGCTTTGCTTCTTCCCTTCCACCATTTGGTCGTATGCATTGACCAACATCAATTTTTAAAATTTTATAAGGAGATACTCATGTCAATTACAGTAGCTGACATTCGTCGCGAAGTGAAAGAAAAAAATGTTACCTTTATCCGTTTGATGTTTTCGGATGTTTTGGGAACGATGAAAAATGTCGAAATTCCGGCGACAGATGAACAGCTGAATAAAGTTTTGTCCAACAAAGTGATGTTCGATGGTTCTTCCATTGAAGGTTTTGTGCGTATCAATGAGTCAGATATGTACCTTTATCCTGATTTGGATACATGGACTGTTTTCCCTTGGGGAGATGAAAACGGAAGTGTCGCAGGACTGATTTGCGATGTCTATACGACGGAAGGAACACCTTTTAAAGGGGATCCACGTGGAAATTTAAAACGCGCTTTACGTCACATGGAAGAATTAGGATTCAAATCCTTTAATTTAGGTCCTGAGCCAGAATTTTTCCTATTTAAACTCGATGAGAATGGCGATCCGACTCTTGAAGTGAATGATAAGGGTGGCTATTTTGACCTTGCTCCGACTGACCTGGCTGACAATACTCGCCGTGAAATCGTTAATGTCCTTACAACAATGGGATTTGAAGTAGAAGCCAGTCACCATGAGGTAGCTATCGGTCAGCACGAAATTGACTTTAAATACGATGAAGTTCTCCGTGCCTGTGATAAGATTCAGTTGTTTAAGCTGGTTGTTAAGACAATTGCCCGCAAGCATGGTTTGTACGCTACTTTTATGGCAAAACCAAAATTTGGTATTGCTGGTTCAGGTATGCACTGTAACATGTCGCTCTTTAATCAAGACGGTCAAAATGCTTTCTTTGATCCAGAAGATCCAAAGGGAATGCAATTATCAAAAACGGCCTATTATTTCCTTGGTGGGTTGATTAAACATGCTTACAATTATACAGCTATCATGAATCCGACTGTCAATTCTTACAAACGTTTGGTTCCTGGCTATGAAGCTCCTGTGTATATTGCTTGGGCAGGACGGAACCGTTCTCCGCTTGTTCGTGTGCCAGCTTCACGCGGTATGGGAACACGTTTGGAATTGCGCTCTGTTGACCCAATGGCTAACCCTTATATTGCTATGGCGGTTCTTCTTGAAGTTGGACTTCATGGGATTGAAAATAAAATTGAAGCACCTGCTCCGATTGAAGAAAATATCTATGTCATGACAGCAGAAGAGCGCAAAGAAGCGGGTATTACAGACCTTCCTTCTACTCTACATAATGCGGTGAAAGCACTGACAGAAGATGAAGTTGTAAAAGCTGCACTCGGGAACCATATTTATACAAGTTTTGTAGAAGCAAAACGCATCGAATGGGCAAGCTATGCCACTTTTGTTTCCCAATGGGAAGTAGACAACTATCTTGATTTGTATTAATAAATTGGGAGCGAGGCTTAGAAAAAGTCTCGTTTTCTTATCTGATGAATGAAAAAGTACTAATCAAAATAATGCCACTTTTTCTACATTTTTGAGCAAATGGCGAAAAACTTGTATAATAGAGCATATCTGTTTAAAAAATTTAGCATTTCCGATATAATAAACAGAACAAAGGGAGGTGAAGCAGGTGTATTGTGTGATTGAAATGTATGGCAAAGATGAGCCTTGGTGGTTTTTTGATGACTGGGAAGCTAATATCGTATCTATACAACATTTTGATGACTATTATACTGCTTTAAAGTATTATAAGCGCCAATGGCTGAAGTTGGTAGCTGCTTTTCCTTTCTATAAAAGTCGAAGTGATTTAATGTCCATTTTTTGGGATGCAGAAGATTTGAGCTGGTGTGAAGAATGTAGTGATTCTGTCCAGCAATACCATTCTCTCGCTTTATTGGAAAATGATGGTGTCATTCCTAAAGAGAAATGGAGACCGGGCTATAATAAACAAAATAGTGAAGAGGAACACCGTGCTTTCTCTCTAACGTTTAAATAATTTACAAAATGGTGATTTTTCATCATTTTTTTATTTTCTTCTGCGAATAATATAAAGTGAGGAGGAGATATGGTTCAAAACATTGCACAGGCTATTATTTGTCAGGCTAAGGAAGAACGAGCACAGGACATTTATTTTGTTCCGAAGGAAAATGTTTACGAGTTGTATATGCGAATTGGAGATGAACGCCGTTTTATACGCAATTATGAATTTGAAGAGATGGCAGCAGTAATTAGTCATTTTAAGTTTACTGCTGGGATGAATGTCGGCGAAAAACGTAGAAGCCAGTTAGGTTCTTGTGATTATCAATATGGTGATAAGAAAACGTCATTACGACTATCAACAGTAGGGGATTATCGTGGATACGAAAGTCTGGTGATTCGTTTATTGCATGATGAAGAGGCAGAGTTGAAGTTTTGGTTTGCTCAAATCCCAGAGTTAAAAGAACGCTTCAAACAACGAGGGCTTTATCTTTTTTCGGGACCGGTAGGAAGTGGTAAAACTACTCTCATGCACCAGTTGGCTCAAGAGCGTTTTGCCGATCAGCAAATCATGTCAATTGAAGATCCGGTTGAAATCAAACAAGCAGGGATGTTACAGCTGCAGCTGAACGAAGCGATTGGTTTAACTTATGAAAGTTTGATTAAACTTTCTCTTCGGCATCGACCAGATTTATTGATTATCGGAGAGATTCGTGATGCAGAGACAGCAAGGGCAGTTGTTCGAGCTAGCTTAACGGGAATGACTGTTTTTTCAACTATTCATGCTAAAAGCGTACGAGGTGTCTATGAACGGTTGCTGGAGTTGGGAGTGACAGAAGCCGAGCTGAAAGTTGTCTTACAAGGGATTTGTTACCAACGCTTAATTGCGAAAGGAGGAATAGTGGATTTTGTCAGTGAGAAGTATCAAGAACACGAGCCAATCGATTGGAATAGGCAGATTGATCAGCTTCATGCAGCAGGACATATCAATCTTGAGCAGGCAGAAGCGGAAAAAATTATCCACAGTTAGGCAGAAAAAGGTCGTAGAGTTGCTGAATAATCTTTTTTCTAGTGGCTTTCATTTGGCAGAAATTATCGACTTTTTGAAGCGAAGTGCCTTGTTAGAAGAAGTCTATGTGGACAGGATGAAAGAGGAGTTGTCAACAGGAAAGCCTTTTTCGGACATTATGGCAAGCTTAGGTTTTTCAGATAACGTGGTGACACAGCTTTCGCTGGCAGAATTACACGGAAATCTCTCACTCAGCCTGAGTAAGATTGAGGAATACTTGGAAAATATCTCAAAAATTAAGAAGAAGTTGGTTGAAGTGGCGACTTATCCCTTTATTTTGTTTGTTTTTTTGATATTCATTATGCTGGGATTACGTAATTATTTACTCCCGCAACTCGATTGTCAAAATATAGCAACTCAGATTATCAGTAATTTGCCGCAACTTTTTCTGGGTTCATTAGGGGTAGTCTTTGTTTTGTTAGCGATAGGTTTTTATTGGTTTCAAAAAAGCTCAAAAATAGCAGTATTTCGTTTGTTAGCTCGCCTTCCTTTTTTGGGCGCTTTTATTCAAACCTATTTAACAGCTTATTATGCGAGAGAATGGGGGAATATGATTGGTCAAGGTTTAGAACTCAGTCAGATTTTTCAGATGATGCAAGGACAACGCTCTGCTATGTTTCAAGAAATTGGAAAAGATTTAGAAGTTGCGCTGCAAAATGGTCAGGAATTTTCGCAAAGAGTTAAAACATATCCATTTTTTAAAAAGGAATTGGGCTTGATGATCGAATACGGTGAAGTAAAATCCAAATTGGGGTGTGAATTAGAAGTTTATGCCCAAAAAACATGGGAGACATTTTTTAAACGTGTTCATCAAGCGATGAATGTCATTCAACCACTAGTGTTTGTCTTTGTGGCTTTAATGATTGTATTGTTGTATGCAGCCATGTTGCTGCCAATTTATCAAAATATGGAGGTTCAATTATGAAAAAATTAAAAAGTTTGAAGGTTAAAGGTTTTACTTTAGTAGAAATGTTAGTCGTGCTTCTTATCATCAGTGTTTTGATGCTCTTATTTGTACCGAATTTGACCAAGCAAAAAGAAGCTGTAACGGAAAAAGGAAATGCAGCGGTGGTAAAAGTTGTGGAAAGCCAGGCAGAGCTGTTTGAGGTCAATCACACCAATGAAAAAGCGACACTCTCAAAATTAGTCAACGAAGGAACGATTACAGACAAGCAGGCAGCATCTTATAAGGCTTACTATGCGAAACATACAAAAGAAGCTCGTTCTGTTGCAGATTAAGGGATTTACGCTTTTGGAAAGTTTGCTGACATTATTTATAACGAGTTTCTTATTGCTTGCGGTGTCGGGCTCTGTTCGTTCTTCTTTTGAACAGGTGGAAGAGCAGATTTTCTTTCTGGAGTTTGAGCATTTTTATCGGGAAAGTCAGAAGTTGAGTAGCTCAGCTCAAAGTCAGCTGGACATGAATTTTTCTCGTGAGAGGATTTCAAATGGTTACAACCATTTGGTAGTTCCTCGCTCGATTCAAGCGCCAGAAGATTTGACGCTTCATTTTGATAAGGCTGGTGGCAATTCATCGCTCGGAAAGATTGTCTTTCAGACGAAAAAGCAGACAATTACGTATCAATTATATCTAGGAAATGGGAAATTTAAGAAAACAACACGTTAAAGGAACGATTTTATTAGAGGCGCTGCTGGCTTTGGCTGTTTTTGTGACAATTGTGACCCTGTTGTTGGGACAAATTCACCAGTCTCGAAAAGCAGAAAATGACTTGCTTAGAGAAGAAGAAGTTTTAAGGGTAGCTAAAATGGCTTTGCAGACAAAGCAAAGCCATTTGACAATGAACGGTATTAAAGTGCGTGTTGAAACAAGTCAACAAGGTATTCAAATTTATCATGGGAAGGAGCTGATTCTCGGTGTTCAAGGCAAATAAAGTGAAAGCTTTTACCCTTTTAGAGGCTCTGATTGTCTTATTTGTACTCAGCGGAAGTGTGCTGCTTTTTCAGTCAATGACGCGTCTTCTGGCTTTTGAAGTTCAAGCCCGGCAACATAGTGAACAACGAGAATGGCTTTTGTTTGCTGATCAACTAGAAGCAGAGTTGGCTCGTTCTTCATTTGAAAAGGTGGAGAATAATCGTTTATATATGAAACAGGACGGCAGGGCAATTGCATTTGGAAAGTCAAGTGGACAGGATTTCAGAAAAACCAATGCGAATGGGAAAGGTTACCAGCCGATGGTTTATGATGTAAAAAAAGCAGAAATCTCACAGAAAAATGAGCTGATTTATGTTAGACTGACGTTTAGGCGAGGATTGGAAAGGGAGTTTGTCTATCGTGTGGAAACAGAAAGTTAAAGCGGGCATTATGCTCTATGCACTCTTTATGGCGGCAGTTTTTAGCTTGCTTTTGCAATTTTACCTTCATCGTCAAACTGCTAATCATAGAAATTTCACCCTAAACCGAGAACGAACACAGGCTTATGCAATGGCTCTTCTAGCCAACGAAAATTCTAAGCAAAGGGAATTTGATAAAGGGTATGTCCAAGACCAAAAGAGTGAGAAAGAGCTCATCCTGACAGTAACAATGAAGACTGGTCGCCGTTATCAATTTTCTTTTTCGGCTAAAAAAGAAAAGCAGATGGATAAAAAATTGAATAAATAAATGATGTACGTGCAACAGAGTACACTCGCAAAAAAAGCTAAATTTTGGTATGATAGGGAGCGGAGGATGCTATGAATTTTGAAAAAATTGAACAGGCCTATACGCTCTTGTTAGAAAATGTCCAAGAAATCCAAAATGATCTTTTAACGAGCTTTTATGATGCTTTGATAGAGCAAAATGGCAGCTATCTGGACGGGGATATTGAACTAGATAGTGTTCGGCAGAACAATGAAAAACTGAAAGCGTTGAAATTAAGTAAAGAGGAATGGCGCCGAGCCTACCAATTTTTGCTGATGAAAGCAGCTCAAACAGAGCCTTTGCAAGCCAATCATCAATTTACTCCAGATTCTATCGGGTTTATCTTAACTTTTCTCATTGACCAATTGAGTAAAAAAGAACACATTGATATTTTGGAAATTGGTAGCGGAATGGGGAATTTAGCTGAGACGATTCTCAATAATACACAAAAAAATGTGGATTATCTAGGGCTGGAATTGGACGATCTGTTAATTGATATATCAGCCAGTATCGCAGATGTGATGGACGCAAAAGTTAGTTTTGTGCAAGGTGACGCAGTACGTCCGCAAGTATTGAAAGAAAGCGATGTGATTATTAGCGATTTACCAGTTGGCTTTTATCCTGATGATAGCATTGCGGCGCGCTATGAAGTGGCTAGTACACAGGATCATACCTATGCTCATCATTTGTTAATGGAACAATCGCTCAAGTATCTCAAATCAGGCGGTTATGCTATTTTCCTTGCACCAAATGATTTATTGACTAGTTCGCAAAGTGATTTATTGAAGAAATGGCTACAAAAGCATGCACAAATAGTTGCAATGATTGCGTTACCAGAGTCTCTTTTTGGAAATGCAGCATACGCTAAAACAATTTTTGTACTGAAAAAGCAAGATGAACAAGCTGTCCAACCATTTGTTTATGCTTTATCTGATTTGCAGAATCAAGCGGATTTATTGACATTTAGCGAAAAGTTTCAAAATTGGAGCCAAGAAAGTGAAATTTAAACAAGTTTTTGATATAATAAATGAAAACGCTTAAAAGAGGTAATTTATGTCAAAAACAATTTCAATTAATGCTGGAAGTTCAAGTCTAAAATGGCAATTATACGAAATGCCAGCTGAAAAGGTTATTGCCAAAGGGCTGCTTGAACGGATTGGTCTCAAGGACTCCATTTCAACAGTAAAATTTGATGGTCGTGTAGAAAAGCAAATTTTAGATATTGATGATCATACGCAAGCTGTAAAAATTTTGTTAGATGACTTGATGCGCTTTGGTATTATCAAATCCTATGAAGAAATCACAGGTGTCGGTCATCGTGTTGTTGCAGGTGGTGAATACTTTAAAGAATCTGCGCTTGTTGATAGCGAAGAAGTGATTCAAAAAGTAGAAGAATTAGCGCTTCTTGCACCACTTCATAACAAAGCAAATGCAGCAGGAATTCGTGCCTTTAAAGAATTGTTGCCAGACATTATAAGTGTCGTTGTGTTTGATACATCTTTCCATACAACAATGCCAGAAAAAGCCTATCGTTATCCATTACCGACTAAGTACTATACGGAGAACAAGGTTCGCAAATATGGCGCTCATGGTACAAGCCATCAGTATGTTGCCAAGGAAGCAGCAAAGGCGCTTGGCAAGCCACTTGAAGAGTTGAAGCTAATTACTTGTCATATTGGGAATGGCGCTTCTATTACAGCGGTTGATAAAGGAATTTCTGTAGATACTTCAATGGGCTTTACTCCGCTAGGTGGCGTGATGATGGGAACTCGCACAGGGGATATTGATCCGGCGATTATTCCTTATTTGATAGAGCATACAGAAGATTTTAATACACCAGAAGACATCAATTATATTTTAAACAAACAGTCTGGGCTTCTAGGAGTATCTGAAACATCAAGTGATATGCGCGACATTATTGCAGGAATGCATGAGGGTAATCATAATTGTAAACTGGCTTTTGACATTTTTGTTGATCGCATTCAAAAACATATCGGTCAATATTTTGCTGTTTTAAATGGTGCGGATGCGATTATTTTCACAGCTGGCATCGGAGAAAATTCTGATGAGGTGCGCGAAGCTGTTATTTCAGGTCTATCTTGGTTTGGTTGCGATATTTTACCGGAAAAAAATGTACGTGGAGCTGAAGGGATTATCTCAAGTGATGCTGCTAAGGTGAAAGTGCTTGTCATTCCTACAGATGAAGAATTAGTTATTGCACGTGATGTTGAGCGATTCAAAAACCAAAAATAAAACTTGGAATTTACAAGTCATAATATTTAAGAAGAGAAGCTGAGACAGACAGCCATGAGTGCGCAGCACTCATGGCTGTCTGTCTCACTCTCTTTCATTTTCATTTTTAGTTTGAAAAAAGATTGTTGAAGTGATTACCTAATGCTCCTGGAACATAAAATGTGAATAAAAATGTCTGAATCAACCGTACAGGTAGGAGAATGAGCTGTTTAACAGTCTTTTGATTTCCTCTATACTTTCTTTTTGAACTATACCAATTTTCTTGTTGACAAATTCACAATAAAAGTATATACTGGTTTAGCTTATTTGATATAGCTGTTATTAGACTATACCAATTTAAAAACAAAAGGAGGAAATAGCAAATTTTTGAAAGTTATTTGCTATAAAAAATAGTATGTGTGGAATTGTCGGAGTTGTTGGAAATCGGAATGCAACAGATATTTTAATGCAGGGTCTAGAAAAATTAGAATACCGGGGATATGATTCAGCGGGAATTTTTGTGACAAATGGGAAAACATCTAGCTTAGTCAAATCGGTTGGTCGTATTGCCGACCTTCGTTCAAAAATAGGGATTGATGTAGCTGGAACGGCTGGTATTGGGCATACACGTTGGGCAACGCACGGAAAACCAAGTGAAAGCAATGCGCATCCGCATACGTCTCAAACTGGACGTTTTGTTTTAGTGCATAATGGTGTTATCGAAAATTACCTAGATATTAAGAATACGTATCTTGCTGAACATGATTTGAAGGGGCAGACAGATACAGAAATTGCGGTTCACTTGATTGGAAAATTCGTTGAAGAAGACGGATTCTCAGTACTAGATGCTTTTAAAAAAGCGCTCCACATCATTGAAGGTTCCTATGCTTTTGCTTTAATGGATGCAGAGGATGCAGACGTGATCTATGTGGCGAAAAATAAATCACCGCTCTTAATTGGCCTGGGAGAAGGCTACAATATGGTCTGTTCGGATGCTATGGCGATGATTCGTGAAACCAGCGAATACATGGAAATTCATGATAAAGAACTGGTAATTGTGACCGCTGACAGCGTAGAAGTGCAGGACTATGACGGGAATCCAATTGAGCGCGATAGTTATACTGCGGAACTTGATTTATCAGATATTGGCAAAGGCACTTATCCTTACTATATGTTGAAAGAAATTGATGAGCAACCGACCGTGATGCGTAAGTTGATTGGTACCTACTCTGATGGGGATCAAAATATGCTGGTAGATCCAGAAATTGTCAGGACAGTTCAGGAAGCGGATCGCATTTATATCATTGCGGCTGGGACTTCCTATAATGCTGGTTTTGCATCTAAAAATATGTTGGAAGAACTAACCGATACACCGGTAGAACTGGGCATTGCTTCTGAGTGGGGTTATGCAATGCCATTGCTTAGTAAAAAGCCAATGTTTATTTTACTCAGTCAGTCAGGTGAAACTGCTGATAGTCGTCAGGTTTTGGTTAAGGCAAATGCTATGGGAATTCCAAGTTTGACTGTAACCAATGTTCCAGGTTCAACTTTGTCCCGCGAAGCAACCTACACTATGCTATTACATGCGGGACCGGAAATTGCGGTAGCGTCTACTAAGGCTTACACAGGACAAGTAGCGACTTTAGCATTTCTTGCTAAGGCAGTTGGTGAAGCCAATGGTAATGAAAAGGCTAAGAACTTTGATTTAGTTCACGAGCTGTCTATTGTTGCTCAGGCTATTGAGTCGACTCTTTCTGAGAAAGAATTGATTGAAGAAAAGGTTCGAGGTCTTCTGGAGACAACTCGTAATGCTTTTTACATCGGACGCGGTCAGGACTATTTTGTTGTCATGGAAGCTAGTCTTAAGCTCAAGGAAATTTCCTATATCCAATGTGAGGGCTTCGCAGCTGGAGAGCTTAAGCACGGAACCATCTCCCTGATTGAAAATGGAACACCTGTCATCGCCCTAATCTCTGACAATCCAACCGTGGCTTCTCATACTCGTGGTAATGTATCGGAGGTGGTAGCCCGTGGTGCCAATGCCTTAACCATTGTCGAAGAAGGTGTGGAAAAAGAGGGAGACGATATCGTTGTAAACAAGGTTCATCCATACCTGTCTAGCATTTCTATGGTCATTCCAACTCAGCTAATCGCCTACTTTGCATCTCTCCATCGTGGACTGGATGTTGATAAACCTCGTAATCTGGCTAAAGCTGTTACAGTAGAATAATTTCGTATAAGTGAAAAATAGGGGTAAGACTTGAGAACATATTTCTAGGGTGTTGCCACCTATTTTTATATTTATAAGCAGGACTGATAGTCGGAGCGTCATATGATAAGAATAGTTTAAAAATATTTTAGTGCTAAAGATTAAGTTTTTGTCACAAAATCTGTGCCAAAGCTTTAGTTTTAAGCGCTTTCATTTTTGCGTATACTAGTTATAAGAGAAAAGGAGGACTATTCTAATGGAAGAAAAAACATCATTGAAAGTCAAAGTTCAAAAACTGGGAACTTCACTTTCAAATATGGTAATGCCTAATATCGGGGCTTTTATTGCGTGGGGAGTCTTGACTGCCTTATTTATCGCTGATGGGTATCTACCTAATAAACAGTTGGCTGCCATTGTCAGCCCTATGCTGACTTATTTATTACCGATTCTTATTGGCTACACGGGTGGCTATATCGTTCATGGCCAGCGAGGTGCCGTTGTAGGTGCCATTGCTACTGTAGGTGCTATCACTGGTTCTAACGTTCCTATGTTTATTGGAGCCATGATTATGGGTCCTCTGGGAGGTTGGACCATTAAAAAATTTGATGGAAAATTTCAGGAAAAAATTCGTCCAGGATTTGAAATGTTGGTCAATAATTTCTCGGCTGGATTGATTGGTTTTGCACTTTTGCTGCTGGCCTTCTATGCTGTGGGACCTGTTGTATCTGTTTTGACAGGTGCAGTCGGAAAGGGGGTTGAGACTGTTGTCAACGCCCACCTTCTACCTTTGGCTAACATCATCATTGATCCAGCTAAGGTGCTTTTCCTTAACAATGCTCTTAATCACGGAATTTTCACACCGCTGGGAGCTGAACAGGTTTCTCAAGCTGGTAAATCAATCCTCTTCCTCTTGGAAGCCAATCCCGGACCAGGTTTGGGTATTCTCCTAGCTTACGCTCTTTTTGGTAAGGGAGCAGCTAAATCTTCTTCATGGGGAGCTATGGTTATCCACTTCTTCGGTGGGATTCATGAGATTTATTTCCCTTATGTTATGATGAAACCGGCTCTCTTTTTAGCTGCTATTGCCGGAGGTGTATCTGGAACCTTCACTTTCCAACTTTTAGACGCTGGTCTTAAATCTCCAGCTTCACCAGGTTCTATCATTGCTATTATGGCTATGGCACCAAAAGGTGTTTGGCCTCACCTCAATGTTCTCTTAGGAGTTTTGGTGGCAGCTGTAGTCTCCTTCTTAGTAGCAGTGTTTATACTTCGTGCAGATAAGTCTACTGAAGATTCACTAGCAGCTGCTCAGGCAGCTACTCAGGCGGCCAAGGCTCAGTCTAAAGGTCAGGTAGTTCCAGTTGCTGTGGATGCTAATATCTCAATAGACTCAGTAGAAAAAATTATCTTTGCCTGTGATGCTGGTATGGGAAGCTCTGCTATGGGAGCTAGCATTCTTCGCGATAAGGTTAAAAAAGCAGGTCTGGGAATTCCGGTCTCCAATCAGGCCATCTCTAACTTGGTTGATACCCCTAAAACTCTGATTGTCACTCAAGAAGAATTGACTCCAAGAGCTAAAGGTAAAACACCGAGTGCCATCCACGTTTCTGTCGATAATTTCTTAGCTTCTCCTCGCTATGATGAAATAGTCGCTTCTTTGACAGGCAGCACTCCAGCGGCAGTTGAGACATCAGTTGCTTCAACTACTCAAGAGATTGACCTAAATCATATTGATGCTGTAGTAGTGGCTTATGGCAAAGCTGAAGGATCTGCAACTATGGGTTGTGAAACGATTCGGGCAATCTTTAAAAACAAAGATATTCGGATTCCGGTCTCTACAGTAGCTATCTCAGAATTAGGTGAATACAATGCTAAGAATATCGTAATTGTGACAACGATTACCTTGCAAGCAGAAGTCCAACAGGCGGCACCAAATTCTCAATTTTTGATTGTGGATAGCTTAGTGACAACACCCGAATATGATAAGATGGTTGCTAGGATGTACAAATAGAATTTAGAGGTTTGTAAATAACACATGCTATTAACAAAACGAGAAGAACAACTTTTGAAGGCTTTCCTAAATGTAGGGAAGCTTTCAATGCAAGACATGATTGAAATTTTGCAAGTTTCTTCTAGAACGATTTACCGAACCTTGGCTGAACTGACCGAAACTTTGGATCAGCGAGGGATTCAAATCATAAAAAAAGGCAAGCAATATTTTCTGCGTGGCAATTTGGATGATTTACTAACAGATTTGAAAGTTGTGGTTGAATACAGTCAACAGGAAAGATTAACATTGATTACCTATCGCCTTTTGACGGAAGAGGATTTCATCACCAATGAGTCCCTGCAAGAGTCTATGAAAGTCAGCAATGTGACCATTATTCAGGATATTGCAGATATTGACAAGCGACTCTTGGATTTTGATCTGAAGATTGAGCGTCAGAAGGGATATAGGATTTCTGGAGATTCGGTTTGTAAGAGACGGCTTTTAGCGATTTTATTGACTAACTCTATCTCAGTAGCAGACTTTTCAGCTGGAAATTTCGGCAGTTTTGATATCTTAGATGTGAAGAGAACTCAGCAGGCCAGTCGGATTTTTGAAACCTATTTTACGGATTTTCCAGACATGGATGTCAAGATGAAGATGTTTTTTGCTATCTTGTTATCTTTGCTTGGTCAGGAGCAAAATATTTCAAATCTTCCTAATACCAGTAAGCAGGCTTTGGAAATCTCTCAGAAAATCTTTCAGGACTATTCCAAGCAGACTATCCATTTTTACAGTATTCATGATATTATCTATTATGCTAGTGTTTTGGATGAGCTGATTATCAAAAGGCAGGACAATCCTCTCTTTACGGAAAAGTTTGATGGTGAGTTCTTCTACAATATTTCCAATCTGATTGACACAGTTTCCATGTACACTAAGATTGATTTCTTTAAGGACAAGGTACTCTTTAATTTCCTATTCCACCATATTCGGCTCAGTCTAGGTATTCCCATTCTTTTCCCAGATGAGAATCTTCCTGAGTCTATCCAGCTTTTGATTGAGAGAAACAAATTTCTTCACACGGTTGTCAGTCTTTTGGTTAATGATATTTTCCCTAAGTATCTGCACACAGATTACGAATATGGAATGATTGCACTCCATTTTATCTCTAGCTTGGGTCGTAGTCCAGAGATTTATCCCATCCGTATCCTACTTTTGACAGATGAGCGGCGGGTAACTCGGAATCTATTGGCTGCTAAGATTAAGAGTGTGGCTCCCTTTGTGGAATGGGTGGATATCCAGTCTCTGGCAAACTATGATAATCTAGACAGCAGCCAGTATGATTATCTTTTGGCAACTAAACCATTGGGAAATCAAGAAATTGATGTAATTTCCAGCTTTCCTACAGTTAAGGAATTGCTGGAACTGCAGGAAAAACTCCAGTATGTTCAGGAAAATCGAACAGTAGTGGCCAGAGAAGATCTGATTCAGGATGTCAACTATGACCTTCAGGCATATCTAAAAGCTAGCAGTCAGATACTGAACCATTTTCACCTGCTTCCTCTAGCAAATCCAGAAAGTTTTGAAGGAACTATCAGACAGATTATTAGTCAGATGTCTCAGGTTAATGACCACTCCTATCTCGTCGAAAAATTGCTGTCCCGATTTGAAACCAGTCCTATGGCTATTCCAAATACGGGTTTGGTCCTCTTGCATACCCAGTCCAGCAAGGTGACGACCAGTAGCTTTACCATATTTGAGCTCAGACAGTCTGTTACTGCTCTGTCCATGAAGAGGGAGAGGGAGAGAGTCAGCCGTTGTCTACTCATGCTGACAGCTGCAGATGCCAGTGAGGAAATGCGAGATTTGATGACGACTATCAGCCAGTCTATTATTGAAAATCATCTCTATACAGAGATTTATAAGACTGGTAATCAGACCATCATTTATCAGTTGCTCAACACCATATTTAATGAAAAAATCAAGAAATTGGAGAACTAAGATGAAACTTGAAAAACATTTGATTAAACTCAATGAGAAATTTTCTAACAAAGAAGAAGCTATCCGCTTCTGTGGAAAGGTTCTTTATGAAAGTGGCTTTGTCACTGAAGACTATATTGAAGCTATGATTAATCGTGATGAAGAACTATCTGTTTATATGGGCAACTTCATTGCTATCCCCCATGGGACTGATGAAGCTAAAAAGGCTGTCCTTAAGTCTGGTATCACAGTCGTTCAAGTACCAAAAGGAGTTGATTTTGGCAATGCAGACGATCCAAAAGTAGCAACAGTTCTTTTTGGCATTGCTGGCATTGGCAACGAGCACTTGGAAATTATCCAGAAGATTTCTATCTTCTGTGCCGATGTGGACAATGTAATCAAGCTAGCAGATGCTCAGTCTGAAGAAGAAGTCATTCGTCTGTTGGACGGTGCCGAATAAGCTATTCAGTTCATGCAGTTGGAATTTTCTAACAATGAATTAATCTGGGAAACTATCTAATCCTAGAATAGGGCAATGGTAAGCAGCTAGTGTAGATAGTTCAAAGTATAGTTCGGAGATTCTAAATTGAGATTCCACAAGAAATTATTAGCTACTATAACACTACGAGAAATAAAGTAAGAAAAGATAAATTAAACGACTATATCAACTCAAAGGAGAAATTCAATGAAACATGCAGTACATTTTGGAGCCGGAAATATTGGCCGTGGCTTTATCGGTGAAATTTTGTTTGAAAATGGCTTCCATATTGACTTTGTAGATGTCAATGACGATATTATTCAAGCTCTAAATAAGCAGGGCAAATATGAGATTGAAATTGCTCAAGAGGGTCAGCCCCATATTGAGGTAGCCAATGTCACTGGTATCAATAGCAAGAAGCATCCAGAGCAAGTTGTTGAAGCTATTCAAAAGGCAGACATTGTGACAACTGCTATCGGGCCTAATATATTGCCCTTTATTGCGGAGCTTCTGGCTAAGGGAATTGAAGCCCGCCAAGCTGTTGGGAACACACAACCTCTGGATGTCTTGGCCTGTGAAAATATGATTGGTGGTTCCCAATTCCTCTATCAGGAAGTCAAAAAATATTTAAGTCCAGAAGGTATGGCATTTGCTGAAAAATATATTGGTTTCCCTAATGCTGCGGTTGACCGGATTGTACCGGCTCAAAGCCATGAAGATCCACTTTTTGTAGTCGTAGAGCCTTTTAATGAATGGGTAGTGGAGACTAGCCGCATAAAAAATCTGGATCTGCGTTTAGATAAGGTTCACTATGAAGAAAATTTGGAGCCTTTCATCGAGCGCAAGCTCTTCTCAGTCAACTCTGGTCACGCAACTTCAGCCTACATTGGTGCTCATTATGGTGCTAAAACAATCTTAGAAGCTCTGCAGAATCCACAAATCAAGGATCAGATTGAGGCAGTTCTGGCTGAAATTCGTAGTCTCCTGATTGATAAGTGGAATTTTGATGAAAAGGAGCTAGAGCACTATCATAAAATTATCATTCAGCGCTTTGAAAATCCCTTTATCGTGGATGATGTTAGTCGCGTAGCTCGGACTCCGATTCGCAAACTAGGCTATGATGAACGTTTCATTCGCCCGATTCGCGAGCTCAAGGATCGAGGTCTGTCCTATGACAACCTGCTCAAAACAGTAGGTTATGTTTTTGATTATCGTGACGTCAATGATGAAGAAAGTGTCAAACTTGGCCAGATGTTAGCAGCTCAACCAGTCAGAGAGGTTGTTGTTCAAGTAACAGGTCTGAATGATCAGGATTTAATTGATGAAATTGTTGCTCTTGGATAAGTTTAGCCTCATAGCAGTCATTGCGAATTGCTCATCTGGACGTATCATAAAAGCTGATGAAAACCTATACTTCATCGGCTTTTTTGGTGTATTCTCGTTAATTCACAGGAAGAGTGGATAAGAAGTTTAACTCGTTTTTGGTTAGATGCTTATTTTATAGGATAAATTGTAAAATATAGTGCAACAAAAAAACTCATAGCGTTTCATTGGTGTAA
>OJYG01000087.1_pt1 | contig 44794 bp, 37 predicted proteins | sample 1600841 | NCBI WGS metagenome assembly OJYG01 (sample SAMN04436709, study PRJEB24849) | human gut metagenome | biome: human gut; feature: NICU; material: stool | host: Homo sapiens | place: USA: Saint Louis, MO | collected 2010-09-09
CGGCTTCGGGATGCAGTACGGCATGACCCGACACTGGGAATATGGCCCGGCGCTGGCAGAAACGCTTACGTTGGATTTTTATTTCCCCCTTCTATTTTAAATCAGAGCTGTTAAAAATTTCATTATAAAATAGCAGAATTAGACTCTTTCTTTCCAAGAAGTCGCTGTTTGCTTAAGCACTTGATTGAGCTCATCAATATTTTGAAAACCGCTTGTCCGGAGCCATTGACGAGCTGCTTCTTCCCCTTGCTCAATATAGTCTTTGACACTGCCGGCCCAAGTTGCACGGCCGCAAAGCACTCCGTTGAAGTTAGCACCAGATTCGTGGGCAAAGACCAGAGTTTCTTGGAAAAGCTTAGCTGCTACACCAGCGCTCAGATAGATATAAGGAAGATCAGTTGCTTCATCCTGTTGTTTGAAGAAGGCAGCTGCTTCTTCTTTCGTATGCACCACTTCACCATCCCCAAAGCCTTCTACATATTTCACATTGACTGGTACTTCAACCTTCAAAACATCAATATTGAAACGTGAATCAGAGAAAACTTTCATGGCTTCAATAACTTTGCGAGGCTTCACCTTGGCATACTCGGCACTGGAAGCATCCGCAATTTTTTCATCATAAGCCAAGATTTCAAGGAAGAATGGAATATCTTCTGCCACACACTCAGAACCCACACGTTCAATATAGGCTTGCTTTTGTTGGTTGAGTTCATCAGAGCTATCTACATCATAGTAGAGCAAAAACTTAACAGCATCTGCACCTTGTTCTTTGATACGTTTTGCGGACCAAACATCCAGACAGTCCGGTAGACGCTTAGTGCTGGAGGTGTCATAACCTGTTTTTTCATAAGCCAGCAGCAAACCGGCATTTTTGTCCAGGGCTTTTGTAGCTGGAAGGCCATATTCTGGATCCAGCAGCATGGAGGAAGCGTATGGGGTCAGTTCTTCAGCTACCAGAACTTTCAGTTCTTCCATTTGCGCAACTGTTGGTTCTGCCTCTTGGTATTGAGCCATCAATCGTTTCAAGGCTCCACGTTGGTCAAAGGCCAGGGCAGAGATGATACCATTTTCATCAGAAAGTTTTTCCATATATTTACGTTTTTGCTCAGTTAATACCATTGTTTATACCTCTTTTACGTTTATTTGTTCATAAAGACCGTCATAATGATAAACATTGACATGTCCAGTCATCTTTTCTTGAGCATTTAACATGCCAAGAACATTTGCTTTTTTCAATAGAGAGACATCATCTACATGATGACTCAGAGCTGAAGAAATTCCTGCAACAGTCGAGTCCCCAGATCCAACTGGATTGACTACTTCAATTTTAGGGATATCTACCTTGTAGAAAGTATCCCAGTGCTTGGCAAAGGCACCATCTGCACCAAGTGATACGATAATCCATTCGACTCCTTCAAATAAAGGATCAGACAAAACAGATTTGAGTTCGCCAATATCCTTTGAAACTTCTCTACCTAATAATTGGGATAACTCCTCATTATTTGGTTTGATTGCAGTTGGCTTTACATTCGATTTCAAAACGGCTTCCAAGGCAGCACCTGAACAGTCCAGGACGACTTTATTATCAAATTGATTGGCAATTTCAATAAGCTGAATATAATACTCAACTGGTAGACCCGCCGGTAAACTACCTGAGATGCTGACTACATCAGCCGATTCCATCAAGTGCTTGAAATGATGCAAGAAGCCATTTGCCTCTGATGCAGAAATTCTTGGCCCAGCTTCCAGGATTTCCGTTTGCTTACCCTCGTGCAGAATGGCGATACAATTCCTGGTATCCCCAGAAATTTCATAAAAAGACTGCTGCACATTCTGATGGAGATTCTGAAGCAAGAATTTTCCATTTGTTCCACCAATTAATCCTGTTGCGGCGACATGATCGCCAATTTCTGCTAGAACCCTTGTTACGTTTAAACCTTTTCCGCCAGCTGTTTTACTGACTTCTGCAACACGATTAACAGTGTCTAGCTTAAACTCTTCCAACGGATAAGAGATATCAATGGAAGGATTCATTGTAACTGTAAGAATCATCTGGTTACCTCACTAATCGTGGTATTCTCCGCGATCCCACTTTTCCAAAAATTCTGTGAAAAAGTTCTCATCAGCTTGATGAGCGTTGTGAGTTTCGACATGCTCAATTTTTGCAATCAACTTTTTGTTTTCTTCCGTTGGTTTATATTCTGCATGAATGAAAGCTTCAATGATATCACACATGAGAAGTTCTCCGGTAATCTTGCCACCAAACCCGATAACATTAGCATTTAATTCTTCTTTAGCGTAGAGAGCTGAAGTCATATCACGGACCAAGGCTGAACGGATTCCCGGAACCTTGTTAACCGCATTATTAATGCCGACCCCTGTACCGCAGATACAGATTCCTAGATCTGCTTTTCTGCTGGCCACTGCTTCTCCGACTTTTTTACCATAGATTGGATAATGAGTCCGTACATGGTCGTATGTTCCGTAGTCTTGAACTTCATAGCCTTTTGATTTCAAAAAATCAACAACAGCCATCTTTTCGTTAGTTACGATATGGTCACATCCAATTGCAATTTTCATTTAAATTCTCCTCTCTCCTTAGCACATCTTGTTGAGCATATCAACACGGATTTGGTGGCGACCTCCGTCATATTTCCCATTGACGAATCCTTTTGCAATATTCTTAGCAAGGCCTTCACCAACAATTTCTGATCCCATCGTAATCATACGAGAGTTGTTGTGGCCGCGAGTCATATAAGCAGAGCGTTCATCTGAAACTTCTGCTGCAACCATACCCTTAATTTTTGTCGCAACCATGAACGGACCTGCTCCGTATGCATCAATGACAATACCAAGATTATCTTCTTGCTCATTCACTTCAGTGGCAACCGCTAGTGTCACATCAATGAAATCCTGGCCTTCCTTTGTCACATCGACTACTTCAAAGCTTTCTCCAACGAGATAATCTTTGACCACATCTTTCAGCTTGCTTCCTGCAGCATTTGCTCCAATAATAATTGCCATGAGCATTCTCCTTTTTTGATTTATTTGAACAGATTGTTGTTTTTAACCAACACAATCTGATTTTCATAATCATAATATACTCCTTTTTTAGTTTATTGTCAACACTTTTTGTTTAATTCAATCAATATTTTTATTAATCTGATTAAGTCAAACAAAAAAAGCCCTAAAAAGAGCTTTTAGACAATATAATCAGAGTAAGTTATAAAATCACTTTTGTATACTCCTCTACCTTTTCTTGTACCTTATCTAAAGATTGATCAGTGATTACAGCGGTGATATCTGATAAGGAACAGATAGAAGTAAAATCTTCCTTCCCGATTTTAGAGGAATCTATCAAAAGATAGCTTTCAGTGGATCGTTCCAGGGCTAGCTTTTGAGTGTAAGCTTCTTCAAAAGACGAAGTCATAATCTGACCATTCTTAATTCCATTCCCACTAAAAAACATCTTGGAGAAATACATCCGATCCATAATGGCATTTGTCATCTCTCCAACAAAAGCCTGAGTGGCATCTCTCATTTCTCCACCTAAGAGAAATACTTTAAACGTATCAGATTTCTTTTTCTGTAGATCATTAAAGATTGGTAGACAATTAGTAATCACCCGAAGATTTTCATTCGTAATCTCATCAACAAGAACCTCGACAGAAGTTCCTGGGCCAAGAAAAATGGTGTCCCCATCCTTAATTAATTCTACAGCCTTCTTGGCTACTTTCTTCTTTTCTTCTATGTTCTTTAATAGCTTTTCTTCATGGGGGAGTTCACGATAGAATTGGGATTTATTACTTTTGGCTCCACCAAAAATTCGAGTCAGTTTTCCTTGACTTTCTAACTCTGTTAAATCACGCCGCACCGTCATATCTGAAACTTTCAAACTGTCCATAATCTCAGAAACAGTGACTGTTCCCGCTCTATCAACTAGTTTGACTAATTCATCCAGTCGTTGATGTTTGTTCATCCTTTATCCCCTTATCTACATTGTTACCAATTGTTCATTGTTTATTCTGATATTTTATACAGAAAGATTCTAGTATTCATTATAACTCTTTCTGTTTAACATTTCAACATTTCATGTTTAATTCAAACACTTTCGACTTGCATTAGTACCTCTGAAAATTTCTATATTTCAGGTTGATCTAATGATTCTTGATACTTGAATTTGGAGGCTTCTGTATATTCTTTATTCAAGATTTCTACAAAGTTTTCCAATCTCCTTGCTACATCTTCATAATTTTCTAGATATTTATCTAATTGTTTTTGAAGTTTAAAGATGTCTGGTAACACGCTTGAGCCAAGATTCCTTTTCTGCCGAAGGCATTAATAACCTCATCACTTAATCCACGAATCTGGGTCAAGTAGGTTCGTGCTTGCTGAAAAGGTTCTTCAGTGAGGTAATAACGAAAAGGTTTATAAATTTCTTCTATCGTTTTAGTCTGTTTAAAATCTCCAGTTTCAAGATAAGATACAGCTTCTTTGAAAGAAACACCTGTCACCAGCTGAACAAAGTCAATCACATCCCCTTGTATGTCTCTTGAAAACCATTTGAATGTATTGGTATCGGCAAAAATCCGAAAGGAATCATGTTCTGGGTGTTCATAAACTTGTCCTGATAAACATCTAAAGGAATAACCCAGACTCTCAGCCACATCTAAAATGGACTTTTGTTTTACTGCTTTAATTATTGTCATCTCATCTCCCTATCAAAAAAGCAGAAGAATCTCTCCTGCTAGTTTGTCTCATGTGTGGTATCTCCTTGAATGTTTGGAATACTAGAGTTAGCCCCATCGGTAGCTTCTTTTAAGTTCTCTAGTTTTCCATTACAAATGGTTAGATGATTAACCAGGAGCTTGTCTGAAACCTTGGAGTAGGACAACTTAATCGTCTTAGTTTCTGTCTGAGTAGTTCGTTGTTGCTGCTTACTCAAATCAGATACATAGGTCACTTGATAGGATACTTCTGCAAGTGCTTCATTTTCTTCTGTATCGACGTAGATACTAGCTGATTCAAATCGGTAGTCAAGCATGTAATCTTTATAAACTTGATTGATGGCTTCTTTCTGATTTGCTTCTTCTTCTGAAAATGCCGAATCAGTCATGTAGGGCTTAATACGAGTGTTATTTTCACCTAGCTGAACTTTGGTATAATACCGTGTCAAAAACTCTTTAACAAGCTCATCTGATAAGATCGTTGCTTTTTCTTCCTGCCTTTCCTTTGTCACTAGCTTATTTGCTTCTGCTCGTATTTGGTGCTCAGTTTGCTTTGAAACGGATTGTGAGCCAATCGTATAGCCAATCATGACCATAAAACTTACTGCGACTAAACCTCCTACTCCAATCAGAAATCTAGCCTTTACTTTATTTAACATGGCTTTCTCCTTTATAAGTGATAGCCACATCATATCAAGATTAACTTGGAGATTTTATCACAAGAAAAAGGACTACCAATTGGTAATCCTAAGTATTAAGCTACCCTTTTTCTCCATAATCTAATCATCAGAGTAAGGAAGAATAAAAAGTTCGATGCAATATAAAATCCTGTAAAACTCCAAATACCATTGGTGGCTAAATCTTCTGTATAGAGATTTCGTTCTGTGAAGAAGAGGTAAATCCCAAAAATTTCCATAAAGGCCAAGCTTCCAATGAGGCCGATAAGAACTAACCCTGTTGCAGCCTTTACAATCTGAAATAAAACAATAAAGATTAATCCTAATGCGGTAATAAGAAGAGAGCTTTGTAATATCTGTTCCATCATATCTTGCACCTCTTCCTAAGTCAATTGCTTACGGTAATAATCAGCTTGTTCCTTGTCGAGTTCATCTAATTGACTAACTAAATCAAGGTAGTCTTCTTTTGTAACCTCATCCAAGTCCGGAAAGTCATTCTCACGGGTCGTGATGATGACCTCTAATTGACTGATGATTTCTCGTTTTGAAAAGCTAACATCAAGGGTTTCATCTTCATACTGTTCCTTTAAAGCTTGGTAGTCAGCTCTATCCTCTGGACTTGTGAAACCTTGTACCAACCATTCTTCTAGTTGATAACGCATTTCTTCTATCGTTTGGGCCATGATCTAGTCTCCTTTTGTGATTTCTTGACTTCATTTTACCGCGTTCAAAAATTTTTGTCAGCCTTTTTCTTAAATCTCAAGAGCTATTTGTTGCTGTTTTTGATGTTGTGTGCCTTCATTAAACTTGGCCAGTGCTACATCAATTTCCTCGATTTCAGCTTCTTGTTCTACCAAGGGTGCCAAAACATCATACTTAGCCTTTACAAGCTGATAATCCTCTTCTTTTGGAAAGACTTTCTCAACTTCAACTTTCGCTACTTGTAACTTATCTTTTAGGTTCTTTACCATCTCTTCTGTCTTTTCTTGGTCATCAATAATATGGTCAATGGCATTATTAATCCGTTGAATAGTTCCCACGTCTGATTTCAAATCAAGGGCGACTGTATATTGATTATCTCCTACAATCATCAAAGAAATAGTCTCTGGTAAGGGCTCACTAGGACCTCGAGTTGTCATTTTTAAATCAAATCCTCTAAATGTGGCAAGTGTTCTGACTTCCTTGGTCTCTGAACGGTTATAGGTAATGAGTTTTCGGAGATAGTCCCCTGCTTCAGCACGATTGTCCATTGCTTGATTGTCAAATCGCATGACAAAGTCTAAGTGCTTAGTTGCGAGGGATTGAGCAATATCCTTATCATATTGACTCAATCGTTTTTCCATGATAGGGAGGTACTTCTCGCAATAGGAAACGGTATGGCGGTATTCATCTTTGGAGCGGTTAAAGGCTCGTTTTTGATTTTCTAACACCGTTAGTTCATTTTCCAACTCCATTTTGAGTTTGAGATAGGGATTACCAGTCGCTAAAGCCTTAAAGTCAGAAGCCGTCATGGTTTGTTCGTCTATATCTTCTGCTGCTCGAATAGGTTCTTTAGATGTCATAATTTGTTTAATATAACGCAACTTATTTTCCTGTGTTGCCCACAAATAATTATCAAAAGAACCTTTCGTAATATAATGATAAATCTCTACATTTTGGTGCAGATTACCTTGTCTAATCAAACGTCCATTGCGTTGCTGGATGTCCGAGGGACGCCAAGGAACATCCAAATGGTGGACAGCTTTCATTCGTGATTGCACGTTTAAACCAGTTCCGCCCTTTTCCGTTGAAGCCATGAGAATCCGTACTTCTCCGCTATTGACCTTTCTAGACAGTGAGTTTTTCTTTTCATCAGTATTGGCGTCATGGACAAAGGCAATCTGGTCTTTTGGAATCCCTCGATCCACAAGCAAGTCTTTGAGTTCATTGTAAACATCAAAGCCTTCTTCCTTACTTTTAGGGGTTCCAATATCCGAGAAAATCATCTGAGTGGCTTTGTCTCCAGCTCCTTCACGGTAAATCCGCTCGACATTATCAACCACTTGAAGAATTTTCTGATTGTCCGATAAAGTATAAGCTGGGTCAATCAACCGCATATCAATGGCTAATTTTCTGGCTTCCCCAGTGATCTTAAGCATGTTATCAACACTAGGGTCAACGCCGCCTGATTTGATAGCGTCTGAACGCTCTACCAGTTCTTCTAAATAGTATTTCTGAGCTTGCGTTAACTCGCTTTCCACCGCAATTATCTTAACTTCTGGTACAGGTAAATCCAACATATCAGAAGTTTGAATATCGGCAGTTTCCTTGTAGATTCGCATAAGTTCAGGAAGATTGACAAATTTCTTAAACCGTTTCTTGGGTTGATACTTATCTCCTGTGGGGGCTAACTCCATAGAGTTCTCGATATTTCCGAAAGCTCCAACCCACGAGTCAAAATTGGATACCTGATAACGTTCTAAGACATCTGGCTGAATATAATTCATCATGGTGTAAAGTTCACTAATGGAGTTGGATACAGGTGTTCCTGTCGCAAAAACGACATTTCTATCTCCATGCTCTGCCTGAACCTGTCTCACCTTCATCTCCATATCCACATTCTTCTTAGAAGTGGTATTGGTGATTCCTGCGACATTGCCAAGTCCAGTAATCGGTCTAATATTTTTGAAATGGTGAGCCTCGTCCACAAAGACGAAATCAATACCTAGATTTTCAAATTCAATAAAGGTATCTCGTTCCAGTTTTTGGAGTTCTTCCAATTGATGTTCCAAGCCCTTGATGGAGCGCTCTGCTTCTTTAACCGTATAGTCACTATCACTTTCTAGCTTGATTTCTCGGAGTTGCTCTAGCTTATCGTGAATATAAGTGACCTGTTTCTCACGACTCATCGGTATTTTTTCAAACTGGGAATCCCCAATGACAATAGCATCGTAGTCCCCTGTGATAATGCGAGAGACAAACTGCTTGCGTTTGGCTTTGGCAAAGTCTTTCTTGGTCGTCACATAGACCTTTTTCGTTGGAAAGAACTTCATGATTTCTTGACCAAACTGGGCGGTCAAACTAGAAGGAACCACATAGAGAGGTTTATGCACCATACCAAGTTCTTTCAGTTTAAAGCCTGCTCCCAGCATGGTTAAGGTCTTTCCAGAACCGACTTCGTGAGCTAGTAGGGCACGTTTTTCTTCCACAATCCGTTGAATGGCATTCTTTTGGTGAGGACGTAAGGAGATATTCTGGGCAAGCCCATCGATGGCTAAATGACTGCCATCATAGACCTTGGACACTGTTCGATTATAGAGGCCGTTATAGGTGTCTTCAATCATCTGCTGCACTTCTGGGTACCTTGCCACAAAGTCTTGAAACAACTCTTGAATTTGGTTTTCCTTGGCACGAAGAACTGTTGTTTTCTCCACATCTGTCACATTCTTTTTCTTGTCTCCTTCAACAATTTGTTTTGTGACGGTCGGTTGATTGGAATTAAGGAGGTTTTCAAAGATTTTTCGACCACTATCATAACGAGAACCTGAAACACCCAGACTTCTATCCGTTGCCGTAGAATAGGTATAGGCAAACTTAGACTGGTAGGAAATTGTTCCATCAAGAGGACTGACTTCAAGGACTGTCGCTACTTCTTGGCCAGAGAGTTCATAGGCTTTCCCCATAAAGGTTTCTTGGGCAAATTTTCCATAAACGGCTAGATGAATCCAACGTGAGCCAATCCGATAATCAATATCTGCTAGAGTGACACGTTGTGGTCTAACCTCTTCTAAGAGAGCTTGATAGTGTTGCCAAGGAAAATCAGAATTTTCTTGCTTAATGAGTAAGTCCACAATTTCTAACTTGGTCACCACATCCCCTGATAAGAAATCCTGACGAGACACATAGACCACTTCTCCGTTTTGGAGATAGCGTTCTGGGTCAGGAATAATGGCATCTCCCAGTTCTTCAATCAAAGTAGCTTTGGAATCTGTGTGATAAATAGACATCATGTAATCCAAATCCACTCCACGCCCATCTGCTAGGCTGGAATTGAGAGCATCAAGTGCTGAGGTAACTTCTGTCACTTCTCTTTCAGGACGAACCAGAGCTTTTTCAAAGGCAAGCGACTTAGTATAGATAATCGTTTTTCCATTTGGGTCAAGACTTTCATCTTCTAAACTAGCAAGGAGCGAATACTTATCATCACTATCAAAAAGATTGCGGTTTACAGCACTATTCAAATAACCATAGCGTTTGACAAAGCTATCATAAACATGATTGAGTTTGCCTAACAATTGATTAAATTTCTCCTTATCGTAGTCATAATAGCGTTGAATGGCAATGACTTCTTGATAAGTATTACGAATGTCCACCATTCCCTTAATCCGTGCCACTTCCTTATCTGATAGCGGTGCTTCATAAAAGACCGTTTTTTTGAAATATCCCTTAAATTGTCCTCGTTTTGCTGTTTCCTCGGTCACATAGACATCAAGAGCCGTACTATCCGTCACCTCTAAAGCATTAAAGCGGTCAATCTGCTTTTGGGAATGCTTGCTGTCCCAGGCTTTAAAGTTTCCATCTTCATCGACATAATAGCTGATTTCTTCCGTCTTGGTTCCCACTCGAATACCTTTGTTATCTCGATAGTAAACCGTAGAATCCTGATAGCCAAAACTGTATTGACCAAGATTCTCTCTCATTTCAGGTGGAATGGAGGTATCAATAACTAGTTTGGCCAGTACATCTGGGTTGATGATGATTTCAGAAGCATCTACCATTCTTGGTGCCTTGACCTGTTCCATAGCAGTCTGAACATCTCCTATCAGGTTATCAGAACTGCCCTTAACAGAAAGAGTTCCACCGTTAAAGTTTCTGACTTCATAGGTTCCTAGGACTTGGCGATTGTATTCTCCATCAAAGTAAGGATTGAGCCAAATGCGGTCATCCTTGTCATAACGAACGGAACCTGAAAAGGCTAGGTCAGCTGCCACATATCCTTTGTCGAAGTGCTTCTGGAAGAACAACATATCTGTTGTAACATTGGTTCCTGCAATGGCCTTAAAAGCAGTATCTGGTAAACGCACACCACCAAGAAACTCGGTTGTCTCACGAATATCTTGAAGAATATTCTCCGTCCGTTTATCCATGGTTCCTGTGGAGGAGATAATAGTCACTTGCCCACCATCATGCACCAAATCAAGCGACTTCTTCACAAAATAGTCATGAATCATATAAGGCTTATCGTACTTGTTATCTGCAATCCGAATATTAGCAAACGGTACATTTGAAATTACCAAATCAAAGCTATTATCATTAAAAGCAACTGTCTCAAAGCCTTTGACTTCTATATGCGCATTTGGATGAAGGTGTTTGGCAATAGCTCCTGTAATGGTATCTAACTCCACACCGTATAACTCACTTTTTTCTCTCAAATGTTTGGGCATAGCCGCAAAGAAATTCCCTGTTCCCATGGAAGGGTCTAGAATTTTTCCGCCTTTAAAGCCATCTCGTTCCAACTTATCCCATATCTGGCGAATAAGGGCAGGATTAGTGTAATAAGCTGTTAGAGAGGACTGTTTCATATCCGAATATTCCTTATCGGATACTAAATTTTTTAGTTCTTCACGTTCTTTAGAGAACTTAGGATTATAGTCATCAAAGAAATCGTTAGCAAGTCCACCCCAACCCACATATTTGGCCAAAAGTTCTTGTTCACTCGGAGTCGCTTGTCGTTGTTCTGCTTCAAGTGTTTTCACAAGACGAATGGCAGCAATATTCGTCTCCACCTTATCTCTAGCTGTCTTAGGGTAAAAGTCTGTCAGATCTTCTGGAAAGTGAAAATCAACGGTAGGAATGGTTTCAACGACATCAGCTACCTCTGAATCAGTCTCCATCTCAATACTTTCTGGTACTTTCTCTTCTATTGCGTTGACTGGTTTTGCTGTCATCATCACTTGAGAAACTGGCTCTTTTTGTTCTTCCATATCCATAAAGGAAAAGAGGTCTAATTCCTGACTGGTTTGCTCCATCTCTTCTTTTTCTTCGACAGAAGGAACATGGAGAGCCTGAGTGATTTCGTCTAGTGTCCGTAAGAAAAGGACTGGATTTTGTTCAATCAAATCCGTGAAATCATTTTGTAATTCAATCCGAATGAGGTCATTAACCCCTGACTCTTCTATGGCTATCACCTTAAAGTCTTGTCCCTTATAAGTTACCATAGAGTCAAGGGGAAAACGTTCAAGAGCTTCTTGTATGATAGGATTGTTGGGGGGCGGCTGAGGAATGGACATTTCAGCCTCAGTTTGAATAAAGGTGTCCCTCCAGTATTTAAAGACAAGGTCTGGAGTTTCCTGTTTTTCTGCTTCAAAAGTTCTAGCTTCTTCCAAAGATAAGTCTTCGTGTAAAAAGCCATAAGCAACTGGTCTTAAATCTTCCAAATCCAGCTGACTGGTCAAGAAAAATTCAACTTTGTCATGACTCAGTCCCATCTGAAGCAATTCTGTCGCAAGAGCTAGTTGAGTTACTGTGGCTTTGGGATAGCCGCCTAATAATGCAAGGTCCGCATTTTCCAAACGGAAGCGACCTGCTGCATCTAGCAAAATCCCACGTTGATTCTCATCAAAGCTCGTCAAGTCTATCCCTAAACTGGTGAGCTTTTCCGTATTCTCTGTTAAAATTGTTTGCCCAATCTCACCTAAAAGAGCTTCTTCTTGTATCGTTAAAGGACGCTGAAGTTTATAAACTGTCCCATCTGCTTCCAAATACGTCAGAAGCGTGTCACCTTCATAGATTGGGGTCATTTCCATCTCATGATCAAAATCCCCACGTCTAAGGTTCGGAAGTTTAGGGAGGTCGTTTCGTACCTGGTCAAAATGGCTCAGTATCTCAAATTTCTGAGTCAAATTCAATTTCTCATAAGCTGGTAAGTGTTCTGTTTGACCCGTTCGAAAATCCAGTTGCGACAGGTCTTCATCAAGGCTTGCAATCATGATAAAGCCTTCTTCTCGAAAAGTAATCTCTTGAAGTGGTTCTGGTCCTATGACTTCTTTCTCTTCTTCAATAACTTTTGGTTTCACTGCCTCTGCTTCTGGTTCATAGCTCAAAAGAAACTGTTCAATATCACGACTGATACGGTCAGACAGGTTATTAGCCACACGGTACACATTGACTAAGTTTGCGGCTCTGCCTTTTTCCAACAGAGAGGATACTGAAATGGACTGATAAGCTCCTTCTTGGTCTAAGAGTTGAAAGCGAGTCGCCAGGTTAAAGAGGGCAACCTCAATCACTAAGGCTTTCTCATTGGTTGATAATTGGGGTAACTTATTTAGTCCAGCCTGACCAAATGTTTGCGTATAGGTGAGTAAGTCATGAGCTGCTTCAAATGGACTAGCTGCCACAAAGGCAGAGACATCCGTCTCAAACTGAACCACTTGAACAAGTGGTTTGACCTCTCCCCTATGGGTCGTAAAGTGTTGGATCAGACTGTCCCAGTCCTCATCAAAATGGGCTGCCTGATAACGTAAAAAAGATTCTAAAAGGATGGGGTCACGTGGCAATCTTGCCCGCAACATCTCTAGTAAGTGTTCTTGATTCATGCTTCCCTCCAATCAAAAATGAGCTGAGAGGTATTCTCAGCCCACTGCTTTAATCTAGGACCAAGGCTCTTTGGTCTTTTTCTTGTGGCAACTTATCCATTAAAGTCGTCACATAGTGTTGTAAGAAATCACTTTTCTGGTCCAATAAGTCTTTCTGTAAAGCCATGTAGGTCACATCTCCAAAATAATCTTGGCTAGTTAGAGACAAGTCCTTTTGGATAATGTCTTGCAAGGTTTCTAAGGTGAGAGACGAATAATCGTCCTCATCCAAAACCTCATACCGAGGAAGGGTGTCCGAAATGTTGTTGGACGCTATCACTTCCATGATGAAACTAGCTCCCTCCCCTGTTCGATAGAGTTTCTCCAACAAATCGGTCAGCTCTTCTTGAAGCTGTTCCTGATAGCCTTCTGCCTTTAGGCGTAAATCATCACTAACCAAAGGCAAGTCATCTATTGCCATAAAGTCACGATAGAGGGTATCAAGTAGTGACATATTATCAACACTTAACTCCATGGCTAGAAAGGCTTTAACCATATTCTTCATAGTTTTCTCGTGCCATCTCTGAAAATGTCTTAGAAATGGTTTCATAGTTCCAAGTCATAGCTTCTCTCCTTACGCTGATGTTGAGTTGGCCATAAACCTTGTTGTACTTCTTCAAGATCCGTTAGCCCATCACTATCCGTGTCACTGCTCAAGGGATTGGTTCCTAGATCTAGTTCCACAGCGTCCGTTAAGCCATCCTGGTCAGAATCCGTATTGTAAATCGTTTTAGGTTCCATCTAGTTGTCCTCCATTTTCCGCTTTGAAAAGCCATAAGCTAAGCCTAAAAGAAGCCCTCCACCAACAAGCGCCAAGAGAGACTGACTATCCCCTGTATTTGGGAGAACACTAGCAAGAACTGGTGGCTCAGGAGTCTCAACTGGTGGTTGTGATGGTGCTGGCTGATTTGGAGTTGATGGTTCTGGTTCAGGGGTGTGCATCTTAACGGTGTTTGAACTGATGGTATAACCATTAACAGTATGAAGCACTGTATTTTCCACCTCACCTGAAGTGATTCGTGTCATCTGCAAGTAAACATCCGCCTGAAATTCAGATTTTTCTGCGAGACTTTCTAAAAAATCTTTATCAAAGCGAATGGTGACTGTGCCTTTTGAAGTATCCACCTCTTGTAGCGTGTACTTGGTCACTTCTGTACCTTTTGGTAGAACACTTCCATCTTTTAGGGTGACATCCACCAAAGTATAAGCCTTGTAGACACCGTTATAGGCATCGTGGCTTTCATCGTAATCATCGTTAAAACGATAGTCAATGAGCGGTGTCGCTCGATTAGCTGGAATATGTGCTCCTACCAAACGATAGTTGAAGACCTGATTCATAGCGATTTTCTTACCGTCTAAGCTCTTATCCTTTTGAGACAAATCAACCACCACATCTTTTTGTGGGTCTAGTTTTGGAACATTATTGACCACGGTTTCCGTCACGTAAGCCAAGCCAAAATCAATCTGATAAGCCGTATTTTCATACTTGCCACCAGTCTTTGTCAACTCATTATTAATGGTCATCGGCAGTGTCACGACTAAGGTTTGACCAGTTTTAACATAGGTCTCATAAAAGGCTTTAGGATTATCGGCACTTAAGACGTGAATGGCTCCTTTTGGTGTAAACTGGCGTTTGGCCATAGCTTCTTGAATGACTTTGGGGGCTTCTGATAGGTTAGCGTAGGTTTTAACAGAGACACCTTTGACAAGATTGCCAGACTTATCCATGATGTGAACACCATCTGGATTTAAAGTCAGAGCTTCTTCGGGATAGTCATCTACCATGTAGAAACCTTTAGCAAGGGTATCATCTGTCACTACCAAGTCCTTGTACTGACTGTAATCCAGAACCATTTTATAGTAATTGATGGTATTAGGAAGAATGGTCTTGCCATCAATTGTGCTGCCTGCTTTATTAGTATTAAACTTGTGTGGAGTAACTTTGGGTACATGATTAGTCACCGTGTTGGTCTTATAGGCTTGCCCAAAGTCCACTTGATAAGCCACATTATCATAAGACTTCCCTGAATGAAGCATGGACTCCCGAACGGTCATAGGCAGTGTAATAGTAATGTTTTGTCCCTTAGTCACATAAGTATCATAAAAGGCTTGAGGGTCTTCTGCCATAAAGACTTGGAAGGCTCCTTTAGGCTCAATCTTTCGTTTAGAAAGGGCTACTTGTAGGTTTTTAGGCGCTTCTGATAAGCTAGAATAAGTTTTCACCGTAACACCTGATACTGCTTTACCATCAGATGTGGTTAGCTGAATCGCTGTTTCATCTGGTAATAGGGCTTCTTCGGGATAATCATCTACAAAGTAAAATCCTTGTGCAATTTGAGTCTTATCTGCTTTAATGCCTCGGTATTGGTCCAAGTCCCATGACAGCGTATAATGGTTTTGAGTTCCCACAAGCATGGGCTTCCCATTGATGTCCACCTTATCCTTATTCAGGTTTTGTTTCTTAGGCTCTGGAGAAACAAGGGTATTGGTCACTTCCTTGGTTTCGTAGCCATTTCCAAAATCGACTTGATAAGCCTTATTCTTGTAGTTAACAGTTTGACCATAAAGACTCTCTTTAACGGTCATTTTGGTTAGCAGTTCCAATGAAGTTCCTGTTTTAACGTACTGGTCATAGAAGGCTTGGTTATCGTGAGGCATGAAAACTTGAAAGGCCCCTTTTGGTGTGATCTTGGCACGAGCCAGTTTGTCTTGAAGGTCTTTAGGAGCATCCTTTATAGAAGCGTAAGCTTTGACAGAAATTCCTGACACAGACTTGCCATCACGAGTGGTGATGACTGTTCCCTGATCCACTAAATCCAGCACATCTTCAGGGTAGTCGTCCACAAAGAAGAAGCCACGTGCAATGGTCTCTTTAGAAGAGCTATCTCCCTTGTATTGGTCTAAATCCCAAGTCAAACGGTAGTGATTGGTGGTTCCTAAAGCAACCACGGTATCGTTAATGACGACACCGTCCTCATTTTCATTGCGTTTCTGAGGTACAATGTGGCTGGTCGTATCTCCATCACCTGGTGTCCGAATGGTTACAACATTTGAAGTGACGGTATAAGCATTTGGTGTTCCCTTGTTCATCAAGAGCTTATAGCTGTTGGAATAAGTGGCCCCATCATTTTGAACAGTTCCATAAAGTTTTGGGGCGGTCAGTTGATAAACCTTGGTTAAGTCTTTATTAACCTCCTGCAACAAGTTTTCCTTGGCAGTTAAGGTCACAAAGTTCTTTTCCTGATTAAAGGTCACCTCATAGTTTCCGTTCTCCACTTGTGTTTTTTCCTTATCAAATACATAGCCTGCTGGCAGGTAGTCTTCGAAAGTAAGGCTTGTTGTTTTGGCACGATTGGAAGAAAAAGCGTCTACTGTCAGTGGGTAAATAACAGTTGAAGCCTTTGCGACTGTTTTGCCATGAAGATTTGTTTGGTCTGTATTCACCACTTTTTTCATAATTTCGGGCGTTGTTGTCAGACGGTAGTCATGGTAGTGAACCATTGGCACTTGTGGTGCTTTGGGCAAGGGTTTTGAAGTAGGAATTTTCGGCAAAGTGACCTTTGTTAAGGTCAAGCTAGGTTGTGTCACTTTCTCTAGTGGTTTCTCTTTAAAAGTCACATGTGGTTCAGGCGTAAACGTCTTTGGTGTGAAAGTTTTTGGCACCACCTTAATCGGATCAGGTACGGGATCCAGTTTTGGGGTCACATATGGTTTGGGACGATACGGTTTAACAGTCCGTGCGACGGGCAAAGTATTTAAAGCAAACCAATAGGTCTTTCCACCCACCTGCATCGGCATGTCTCCCTGCCCAAAAATCACTGTATAGGTATTCCCTGATGTGACGGTTGAGACAATCGCACCTTTATAGGCATAGCGACTAGACGTCGTATCCCATTCCTCTGACAACTTCAAATCACTGGCACGGTTGGAACCTAGTGAACGAGCCAAGCCTTCATTTGTCACTTGAATCGTCGAGCCATTGATAGAAACAAATTTACCAGATGAATTCTTCACATATTCCAGACCGATATCATTATGATTCAGTGAGGAGTGGGTAAAGACACCTGGTTTTTCCTTAGTGAAAGCTACTTGCGTTCCGTCTTCCAAAAAATACTTGGCTTTGACACGGAACTCCATCTTATCGGTTCGCCAATTCCCTGTTCCATCATTTCGGTAAGCAATAAAACCTTCTGTTGGATCGTTTGGTACGACTAACTGCACTGCATTGGTGCCCGTTGGCGAAACAAGATTAGTAATATCATATGTGATACGACTAATCCTCTTCCCATCAAATCGGGCATTTTGTAAGTTTTGATAAGTGAAGCTTAAAGTTTCACCTGTCTTAAAAGAGTCATATACAAAGAAGCCTGTGGAATCTAAGATATTAGAATAGCCTCCAAGCATAGCATTGCCTTTCGCAATAATACGGTCTGGATTGCGAGTAGTTGCGCCATGTCTTGCTTGTGGTTCCCCATTATTCAAGTTTAGAGCTTGAGCAAGGGCTTCTGAAATATACCCCTCTTCTCCTTTGGAAATCTCTGCTAAGTCACGCTTGTAGCGGTTCATTTCTTTTGCATTATAAGCATCAATGGCTTCATTTTCTTTCTTTGCGGCTTCTTCTTTTTCCTTGTTGCGTTTGGTGATAGCTGCAATTTCATCCGCACGATCTGTGGCCAATTTCTGTTGGTTGTTATTGTACTCATCAACAGCAGCTTTACCCGCTTTGTTTTCATCATCAATCGCTTTTTGTCCAGCTTGATTGCGTTTGTCAATCGCTTCATTATCAGCCTTTTCCTTAGCTAGACCTGTTTCATTTTCCTTTTGAGTAGCCAGATTCTTTGCGACAATGGCATCTGCGGCTTTTTTCTTGGTCACATATTCTGAAAGATTATCCTTATTTCTCTGATCAATAGTAGCTACTGAAGACATGTAATCCCGATAGCCTGGAACAGTTGAGCCATCTCCTGACGATACAGTTTGAGTCGTTACAGTCACATCAGCAAATTTATCTTGAGTCTTCACTTCTGAAACCTTGGTATCAACAGAACTGTTTAAGCCATTTCCTGCTTGAGTCGCTTCTTTGTGACTGGCCTCTAACGCAGCATTCCCTTTTTCAGCACGTGTTTTATCCTGTTCATGGGTTGCTTTATCAGCTTTATAGGTATCTGTTATCTGAGTGATTTCCTCAGCTTGTTTAGCAACATCGGCTTCAGCTTTAGCTAATTGTTGGTTAGTCTCACTAGCTGATGTCGTGTTGCCCAAATCCATCGATTGGTCCTGAACAGTCTTGATACCTTCTGCTTTCGCTTGATTGACAGCTTGGGTTACTGTATCATGAGGAACCGTAACCGTGATAGCACCGTCTGTTTGAACAGTTGAAGCAAGACTCTTCGTCTGTTCCACAACTGGTGCTGTCTGTGCTTGAGGCAAATTGGTGGCAGGATTTCCCGTTCGTTGAATGATGTTATCCTGTGGTGTCGTTACTTCGTCAGCCTGCGCCACTGCACCACCCCATGCGACAATAGCTGTGACCATTGTTCCAATAGCTACCGAACAAAGCGTACGATACTTCTTACTTTTACGAAAGACATGCTTCTCTGCTTTTTCCTGATTCACTAAAAAGTGATGATGACATTGTTTTGTCATAACTAATCCTTCTTTTCTTTTGATAAGTAGCAACAAACTGTCGCTCTTTCCCCATCATAAAAAAGAAGGCTTGATTTTGGTATCACATCAAGTAAGAGAATAGTAAACTGTATAGATAACATCTAAAAATGTTGCTTTTGTACTGTAAAAATGGTAAAATTGCGGTACAAAAGCAACAAAGAGAGGGAGAAATATGTCTAAAAAAGAATTGTTACTTGAGTACTTAGACAATCATAACGGCATGATTACTTATAGAGATTGTAAAAAATTAGGTATTCCAACCATTTATCTAACTAGACTAGAAAACGAAGGGGTTATCTTTAGGGTCGAAAAAGGTATCTATCTATCCTCTAGTGGAGGTTATGATGAATACTATTTCTTTCAGTATCGTTACCCCAGAACTGTTTTTTCTCATATCTCTGCTCTTTATCTACAAGGACTTACAGATGAAATTCCTCAATATTTTGAAGTAACAGTCCCAAGGGACTACCGTTTTAGGAATACACCATTAAATTTAAATATCCACACTGTTTCTAAAGACATTGTCAACTTCGGGGTCACCAGTGTAAAAACTCCAATGGGAAACACCGTTAACGTTTATAATTTTGAACGTGTTCTGTGTGATTTTATCCTTAATCGAAATAACATTGATGCTGAGCTCTTTGTCAAAACACTTCAAACTTATAGTAACTTCCCTAAAAGAAATCTCGCAAAGCTCTATAAATATGCTCAAAAACTAAATATCTTAGATGAAGTTAAACGAACCTTGGAGGTACTACTATGAATAAAGCAAAATTAACAGCACTCTGCCATAAAATATCGAAGAATACTGGATTAACCTTTAATTCCGTCATGACCTATTACTTTCTTGAAGCTATTCTGAAAAAATTAAGTCAGAGTTCTTATTCGAATCACTATATTTTCAAAGGTGGATTCCTACTTTCAAACGTCATTGGGGTCGAATCTCGCAGCACTGTTGATATTGACTTCCTGTTTCATAAACAAACTTTATCAGAAGAAAATATTCAACAACAACTTGAAGAAATTTTAACTGAAGCGAAAGATGGTATTCAATTTTCAATTCAATCCATAACAGCTATTAAGGAAAGCGATGATTATGGTGGTTATCGAGCAACCATTTTATGTCAACTAGAAAATATTAAACAAATTATCCATTTAGATATTGCGACTGGAGACATTGTCACACCTTACCCTGTTACCTATGACTATAAAGCCATTTTTGATGATGGCAATTTTCCAATCATTGCTTATACGATTGAAACAATCTTAGCTGAAAAACTCCAAACCATTTATTCACGAAATTTCTTGAACAGTCGCAGCAAAGATTTTTACGATGTCTATATCCTTTCAAAGCTAAAGAAAGATGACATTGATTTTTCACAATTAAAAATTGCTTGTGAAAGAACCTTTTCCTATCGTGAAACTGAACTCGATTTCAATAAAATCATTGAACTACTGGAGAGATTCAAATCTGACTCTATTCAACAGCAACAATGGCAAAATTATTCAAAAAAATATAGCTATACAAAAGACATTCTATTCACAGATATACTTAATGAGATTATCAGCCTCTTGATAGCTCTCAATTCTAATCATAACGCTTAAGTCGTGACTGAAAGACTTTAAAGCTAGCAGCTGACCTTGCCATAAAAAAAAACAAAAAGAATATGCTAACATTTTTATACTTTGTTAGCATATCCTTTTTATTTCGTTGTGTAGGCAAAACTGATAGTACTATCCACTCCTGATAATTTACGGAAGGTATAGTTGGGATTGCCGTTATAGTTGGTCTCTGAGATAAGAAATGACCCATCTGGGTAAACTTTTTCAACGAAGGCCACATGCCCGTACTGTCCACCCGCAAAGGAGACAATCGCTCCTGCTTTAGGGATGGTTCCTGTTTCACCACCGAGACTAGCCGCAGTTCGTACCCAATCTTGACCATTGCCCATGGTATTGATAATCGGAATTTTCTCACCATTTCTGCCTTTGAGTTTTAAGCCTAATTGGTTAATCCGTGCAGCTACTCCCCATGTACATTGACCGTAGGCATAGCCCATACCATCACCACCACCTGGGATAGAGTTGTCATAGAAGTCACCACGAACAGCCTCCAAAGCTTTGGGATCACTTTGTGCGGTCCCACCATTTGGCTGGCTAAACCCTTTTTCGATTTGGTAATACCACTCGGTTGCTCTGGTTTGGCGCTCTAAGAGCTTATCTCCACTATTTCCTTCCCAATAAATGAGAAAGAGTTGAGCAAGGCTTGCTGGACTTCCTGAATGTTTGAAGTACTCTTTTAACCAGTTGGTGTAATAGGGACTATCACCATGCAACATAAAGTCCAGTTGTAAGCCTAGATTATACCACTTCTGATTCTTTCGTTTAGCATATTCTAACAAAAGTGTGTGACGGCGTGACCCATCAGCAGTATCTGTCCACTGTCCTAGCCCTAGTCCACGTCTCAAGATATTAGGGTAACGACCGTTATAAATGGCTGGACCACCCAGAGATAGCCACCCCTCATCATCCCAAGAGTTTTCTCTTGCCCCAACTGGAGGAGATAGGTAGTCGCCTTCAGCTCGTTTGGGATTGATAGAGGATTCTACCGACCAGTTTCCTAGGATAGCTGCGATGGCTTGATTGGTCGCTCCTTGACTTCTCAGGTACTCATAGATCGCTTTCGCTCTCGCAAACTCATCCCCGCCAAACTGACCAATGGCTGGTATAATAGTGGTTTGAAGCTGAATCACTTTAGGAAAGTAAAAGGCTGGATTGACATAAACCAACTTGTCCGTGTCATCATCCACCTTTTGATAGGTGACTTTTAGCCCCGTACCATCTTTAGTTTGGCCAATAACCTCTCCTGCTTGGACTCGCTGACCAGCCGTCACTCGACCAGTATGAACATTATAAAGAGTGAACTGAGTCTTGTTTATTCCCTTGCCTGATGTGAGGATAAGATTATCCCCATCAAGAGAGACTTTCCCATCCATAGGTGCCACAATCACTTGGTTCTCTTTAGCCTCTAAAGTGATGTGATGATGAAGCATTGGTTTCTCATCCATCACCTCGTAGCCATAGCGAACGGTCATGGTTAGAGCGTCATCTTCCGTTTGTCCTTGAAAGGGATTCTCCAATTCCTGAAGGGAAAGGTAAGTTCCTTCCTCGCTTAATTCCTTCAGGTCTGCTCGTTCTTCATCTGAGAGTTTATAAGGAGGATTTTTAGTTAAGTCTGACATGGACTGAATAGATGAGCCACCATTTAAGTCCTGCCAAAGCTGACTCAAATAAGCTTGATAGGTTTGAGGACTTTCTTCCATAACTTCGTCTAAGGCATAATCCTGATACTTATGATTCATGAAGGCCATGACCTCATCAATCTTAGTGTAGTAGGTAATGCCTTTATCATTGGTTCTCGTGTGCTCCGCATCCTCCCAGGTCAGATGGGTATAACTCTTGGTCAACTCTATCTCATCTTGTTGGATGAGACTGGTTCCTGAAATCCCCATGACAAAACTCATCATGAGAAGAAACAGAAACAAGAGGCCTGATACCACCCAAGTCATGGGATTTGTGATAAGAGCTGAAAAGAAGGTCAGGCTCCCCTTAATTGCTTGGATTATTTTTGAAAAGCCTGCAATACCTTGCTTCCCAGCCTGTTTAAGAAAAGTTTGGTAACGTCTTCTTGGCTTTAAAGGTTTTTGGCGTTTCCAGCCTTTCCCCTTTTTAAAGTTCTGATACCGTTCCTTGCCATGAGCAATCTTGTTTTTGGCAAAACGATGTCCAGTCTGCCCACCTTTCACGACGACTTTTCCAGATTGATAGGTAAATCTAGCATAGCGTCTGCCTTTCAGACTGGTATCTTTTAGGGTTCTAAGACCATCTAAATCATCGTCTTGAGCAACTACATCTAGCGATTCGGACGCTAGAAAACGCAACCCTCGTTTAACTTTGGTAGAGGTTTTCTTAGCCTTATGAGCCTTTTTGAGCTGATGAACCTCACGTTTGGCGGAAGTGACTTCTTTTTCTGCCTGAAGGCGGTCAAAATTTTTCTCTTTTTGGAACTGAAACCGTGAAGTTTTCGTTTCTTTTGACTCTTTGTGATAGGTAAACTTAGGATTGACAGTTTTCTCTTTTTCTTCTAGCTTGACCTCTGCCAAGTGTCTTCGGGCAAGCTTCAGACGATTTCTTGCTTGTGGGAGACGGTACTTTCTTATTTCCTTTGCCTTTAACCATCTGGGAGATACATAGGCGATAAATTCCTTAAAAGTTTCTGTCGCAGCTGCTTTTTCATCTTGATAGGCTTCTTTGAGAGTTTTCCTCTGTTCTTTTGCTTCTGCTTTCTCAGCTCGTCTGGTGAGAAAGCGTTTCTTAGGGAGAGCTATTTGTACGGCTTTCTTCTCCCTACGGTAATGAATTCGACTAGACTTTAAACTGCTTTGAAAGGTTTTTCGTGCAGCTTTAAGGGTTTTCTTATATGGTATCATTTGTCAAGCCTCATCTTTTCTGGATCGGTACTCATGATGTCAAAGAGCTTGGTTTGGTGTGGAATCTTATTCCTGAATGGTACAACTGTTGAGCCAGCCTTAATGAGACCTGCTCCCTTTTCAGGATTAACCAAGTATTTCTCTAACTCCTTGGATAAACCTAAGAGGTGAACCAATTCTTCTCGGTCATTCTTAGCCTGTTTTAGGAGAATCATGAATTCGCTATTGGCAATAATGCGTCTGCCATTGGCATCAAGAAGCAGAGTCTCCACATTCTGCGTAATCCCCGTTGGCGTTGCCCCGTACTTCCGAACCCGACTCCAGAGTTTGAAGAAGAAATCAGAAGCGTACTTATCCAATAACAGCAGCTGCATTTCATCAAAGTAAATCCAGGTTCTCTTCCCTAGTTTTTGATTCTTCACCACACGATTCCAAATCTGGTCAAAAATCACCATGAGGGCAATTTGTTTGAGTTCATCGCCCAGCTTTTTGACATTGTAAATGAGGAAGTGGCTATCGGTTTTGATGTTGGTGCGGTGTGAGAAAATATCTAGAGAACCTTCCACATACAGTTCCATATCAAGAGCCAAGTCCTTCGCTTCTAGTTCAGGTTGCTTGGAGAGGACAAAGACCCATTCCACCAAAGACGGTTCTTGAAAATGCTTATAGGTCAAGCGTGTCACACGGTCGATTAGTGACTTCTCACGACCATCTATTTTGCGGTCCAACAATTTCCCAATCCAAGACAGGAGAAATTCTGACTTGACCTTAACAGGGTCTTCATCCATATTCTCATCTGACAAGTCTAGGACATTCAAGAAAGTGGTGGAGTCAGGCGCAATGTCAATGCTTTCCCCACCAAAGGCTTGACCGATGATGCTGTACTCATTTTCAGGATCGACGATGATGATTTCGGTATCATTATCCGCTTCTTTTAATTTAGTCGAAATAATCTCATGTTTTGTGGCCATGCCTTTCCCTGAACCTGATGTCCCTAAAATGAGACCTGATGGGGTATTGAGTTTCCCACGGTCAATGGTAATGATGTTACTTGAAATCTGATTAATCCCGTAAAATTTTCCACCTTTGTCCTGAATATCAACAGAAGTCCAAGGTGAGTTGACGGCAATATTCGAGGTTAAGAGAGACCGAGAAACACCTTCAACATAATTCTTCCCAAAGGGTAACAGACTATTAAAGGCAGCTTCCTGCATATAGGTCAGATTATCAATGATGAGATCATTTGAGCCGGCCACTTGTTTGACAATGTCTAAGGATTGGTTCAGCTGATCCTCATTATCCGCAAAGACCCCAATCAAAAAGAGGGTGTCAAAGAGCTTATCTCCAGTCTGTGTCATAGTTTTAAGCAGCTCATCAGCTTCATCAATATTGCTTTCAAGAACCTGACTAACCTTTTCCAAATAAACACCAGAGCGTGCCATCTTTTGTTGCTCGCCAATTTTTTGTGATTCCATCAAGGTTTTCTTGGTTCGGAGTTTCTTCATGGCCTCTGACTTAGCTGAGCCTTTGGCATGCAGGCTCATCATCACTTTCAAATCCGACTGTATTAAATCACGAATAAACTTGTCCCCTAACTCCATACCGTAATCCCGAACATAGACAATCTGAAGCAAGCGCTCATCTATCTCCATATAATTCTTGTGTTTGAAAGATAAGCTTGGTGGTGCAATAAAATGTTTGGTGGTTTGTCCTGAACGCACGAGGTCTTGATAAGTAAAGGGCAGATGGTTTTCTCCGCGTAACATATCGGCCAGGTGATGGACTCGTTCTTCTCCTGTCAAGAGGTTAAAGCTAGCCTCGATTTCTGAAAGACCACTCTTGAAGTATTCTCCAATTTGAGACAGAGAGCGGTAAGCCAGTTTAGGCGTTTGGTCACTTTTCCCAAAAGAAATCAACTTGATAGCTGAAAAATTATTCTCTCCTGCTTCTAAGTTAGCATCCATCATACGGTTGAGTTCCTCACGGTAGGAATCAAAACCATCTTCATGCAAGGGATAAAGGACACTTTTTCGGAATTGTTCCAAGTTGACTTTCTTGTTAAAAATGGTCAGTTGGAAATTTGTTTTATCGTCCAGCGAATTGATTAAATCTGAATACTTCTCAACCATAGCCCCCTTATCCTCCAATCCCACGGTCTGTTAATTGACATCCCCTAAGAGATAGGACTGTGAGAAATAATCTGGGCTTACCTGCATGAGGCCATTGGGAAAGAGGCCTTGATAAAGAAGAGTATTAAGTGTTGTTGGTAGAACCTCCTGTTTCTTTGGGGCTATCTTTTTGACCTTAGAAGAGGTCTTTGGTTTCATGAAGTGTTTTAAGTTTTTCATGGTGAATTCCTTTCTGTCCGGTTAGTGTGCGGTCTGGTACCGTCATCTCGTAATGAAAACGGTATTTAAGATAAGTTTCAAAGGGAAGATCATTAGGACGATAAACCCCAAATAACATGAGGGGAATGGTAAACGTAAAAACAAATCCATAGACAAACCAGTCTCCAAATTGCCAATAAAAGAGATTTAGCCCTAAGACAAGGATGGTGATGGCAATAGCTGGCAAGACAAAAATGACTTGCCGTGTGGTAAAGCCTAACCAAGCCCTGTGTTGAACCTTTGTAACATCCTTAAAAACACGTGTATTCATAAAATAGTAACTCCTTCTTTGATAAAAGGACCAAGATGGAAATCTTAGTCCAGTTTAAATTATTTTGTGACTTTGACGCAGTAGACGTCTGAACTCTCTACGCTAGTTTCTAGCTATGACAGTTCTAGTCGTCCTTGCGGAGGTAGGACAACGAAATCGACCGTAAAGCAGTACCTTGTTCCTCTTCGATTTCCAAGGAACAACCTTAAACAGTCCACTGGACTGTTTAAGCTATCCTACTCTCACATGCCCAAAATACTTCGGGCAGTGCGTTGACTGCCCACCAAGGCAATGATTAACAAAATAGCCTGCACTAAGCTACCAAACATAATGGCTAGGCTTTCCATAATCCCTGCCCCACTTGAAACAGCGATTTTTCCAGCTGATTCAAAAAGAGGTACAAGAGAGACGATGAGGAAAATCAAAACTCCTTGCAGGGAATAGACCATAATATTTTTAAGATAGCCAATCCCAACGCCACGCCAATCATCACTAAGGAAAGCTGGAATCGTCAGCGGCGCAAAAGGAATCATGAGATAAAGCTGGATAAAGCGAATGGTAATGAGAATATTCACGACCATCACACTGACTAAACGAACCAACCAAATCATGATGGCAAAGAGTCCGACAATCATTTTTCCAACAATGCCTGAGCCTTTAAGGCCTGAGATGGTATCATAGGCTGTTCTCCCATGTGACACCACGCCTGCCACCTGTTCGATGATGTGGGAAGCGACAGCTAAGATAGCTTCCACAATCACAGTGGTGTTGGTAATCACCACTGCTACCATGATGTAGCTGACAATCATTGGGGCAAGGGCTTCAAAAGTCATGGCACCTCCTGAGCCCGCAATTTTCTTTGCCATCTTAGAAAATTCCAGAATCAAAACAACCGCTAAAATCGCTACCCCCAAAGGCTGCATAATCCCTTTGGTGATGGCAGACATATAAGACCAGACGGTCGGATTGTATTCTGCCAAGGATTTGATTAAATCAGCTGTTGATTTTAAATCCACATTAAAGCCTTCAAAAAGTCTGTCGCTTGAAATTTTCTCTGAGGCTAGAAAGACAAAAGCTGAGGTTAGTTTCATTATCATGTCATACCTAGCCCTCCTAAATCGTAATCTGAGTAACAAAGGCGCCAGCAGCACCGACCATTACCCCACCCACAATTTCTAAGATGGCATTACGGACACCTGGTCCGCCATCTTTGATATTGGTAGAAAGGTTGATAATGCCCATCACAACAAGAAAAGCCCCTACGGCAATCAAGCCTTTTTGTAAGAGAGACATGGCTTGGGCAAACATGGAGCTGGCGTCCACTCCGTAAACAAAGCCTGTAAATTTTTGATCCATATGATTCCTCATTTCTATTAGTGTAGTGTGGTTTCTTTGCTTAAATCCCTGACCTTGTGGTTCGATAAATCAAGAAGTGCTTCCTTGTTGCTTAGCGGATCAATCTGATAGTGCCACCAACGGTCATCCGTCTCCTTATCCGCAAGGTATTGCCAGTTCTGGTGTTTCAGAGGGAGATACTTCTTCTCCTTAAAGACTGGAACTCCTGCAATTCGTACCAAACATTCATCTCGTTTCATGTTTCCGACTTCATCAGGGGTCATGAGGTCCCTTGCAATTTTTTGATGAGAAGTAGAACCAGACCCTGTTTGGCCATAAGACCGACTGGTGTTCCTCACATCAATGGTTTGTTTGCCTAAAAGACTACTCATGAACTTGAAAGTCTCTTCGTCATTCCCTCCCAGATACAGCAGACTGTCACAGTTACCAAGAATGGTTTTCCAAGCCTCTTTTTCCTTATAAAGCCCTTGGAGTTGAGCGATATTTTGAAGAATGGGTACGAGACTCATGTTTCGGGAACGAACCGTTGAAGTTTGTTCGGCAAAGTCTGGGATTTCTCCACAGTTCGCAAACTCGTCTAAGTAGGCTCTCACATGAATGGGAAGTTCTCCCTTGAAGTCTACATCAGCTTGTCTGGTTAAGGCTGAAAAAACCGTGGAGAAAAAGAGGGCAGACAAGAATCTGAAGGTCGTGTCATTATCAGGAATGACAAGATAGACCATCGTCTTCTGAGTTCCCCATGTCTTCAAGTCCATGGTGTCCCACTGCGTCAAATCAATCACTGATTGGATATTAAAGAGTGCAAACTTAGCTGTTGTGACCGCAATGACGGAGTCCAAAGTCTTATCCTTATAGTTTTGAAAGTCTGCCCAGTTACGCATAGTAAAGTTTTCTGTCCCATACTTCTTAGCATAGTTCTCAAACATGACCTCTAAGACACTCTTATCTTGATTGTCTCCTTTGGATAAGAGCTTGATGAGTTTTCCAATTTCTGAAAAGGCTGGGTAACGCCCTCGCTTGCGCCGCTTCTCTGCTTCTTCCTTGGTGCTTCCTAGAGGGTTGTAAAAATCCACCAGGTAGGAAGCAATTGCTCGTACCAAGGTCATGGAGGCCTCATCCCAAAAGGGATCGCTTCTTGAACCACTACCTTTCGTGTTGTTAAAATACACCGTCAGCATGCGGTTCAAATCATTCTCTGTCTCCACATAGCGAAAGGGATTAAAGCCATCCGAATTAGTCATATTCACTATGTCTAATACCTTGACCTGATAGCCATTTTCTAGAAAGAGCTTGCCTGTCTTTTCTGCCAAATGATCCTTGGGGTCAACCACAATGTTGGAACAGTTAAGCTGAATCAGATTTGGCTTCACAAAACGAAAGGTCTTCCCTGCTCCTGACCCACCAATAACGACCAGGTTTTTATTTCGGTCAAACTGTGGAGCTTTCTTTTCTAAAAGTGTCAACCTGACATTTCTAGAAAAGATGGTATCGTTCAAAGGATTCTTACTGGCAAAGGCTTTACGCTCACGACTATTTCCAAAACGAGCAGAGCCATACTCAGCCCCCTCTCTGTAAACCTTTTTGCCTGTTGAGATGTAAAGATAGACAAGCCCCATGGCTATCAGTCCAAAGAGAAAGCCTAAGAAGGATTTTCCAGTGAAGTTGAAGTTCCACAAGGGATGAAGCACCTGGTTTTGCCCCTCTCCTAAGATATAAGCAAGATGTTCGATGGGTGGCTGATTAGGCAGGCTGTCATAAAGCAGGACTAATCTGTGGCAGAAATAGCCAAAGGCAAGTCCTAAGACGCCAAAAACTAAAGTTTTTTTCCCTGAATACATTAGAGAACTACCTCCTTTGTTTTCACGGCAGAAGGTTCTGACATCACAATTTGTTCTTTGGCTTTAGCAATTTCCTCATCAAGGGTTTTATCAAACGTTAAGTCTTGAAGTTTTTCTGGATTAGAGACTAACTTTTTCAGTAACTCATCTAGGTGCCTGTCTAAAAGAGACTTGTCCTTGGCGTAGAAATGAAGATAGTTCCCTTGCCAGCTAATGGCAATGGGAAGGTTCTCGGATTCCATCAGTTCCTTGAATTTCTCCACATCAATCGGTTTATCCAACATATCCCTGGTCACGTTTACCGATTCAATGGCATAGGGACTTTGAAGCAGTTCTTCCAACTTTTGAACCCCAATCTTATAAGCTGAGTCTTGAGCTAGGGCTTGCCTAGCCGACCACTCTAAGAGCTTTAAGAGCGTTTGAACCGTAAACAGGCTACTTCTCTCCGCATATTGCAAAGCTTGACGTTCCTGTTGTTCTGAAGACATAACTCCCTCCTTTGTATGATTCCCTCATAAAAATCAGGGTGCCTTCATAATACGAAAGCCTTCTTGATTTTGGTATCACAGAAATGATAGAAGAAAAACCGCACCATTCCAAGAGAGATGAACCAGAGTAGACATTAAAACATCCGTTTTGAGACGAACCAGTCCTAATGTCACTCCTAAGCTGCCATAAATGAACCAAGTTATCATGCTAGAAGGGTGGTGCGCTAGTGAAAAGAGGAAACTGGTCAAAACAACCTGTACGACTGGAAAAGACAGCTTTCCCCATAATAACTCTCGATACACCACTTCTTCCGCCATACTAGCATTGACTAAAAATAGAATAAAGGAAATTTTAGGAACTTGATTTTGAATAGACAGGATTGTTCGTTGATTGGTTTCTGTTCCTGAAAAAAGGAAACTCACTAGGATAGCTAAACTAACCATCACACCAAGGCTCCCTAAAAGCCAAAGTCCTCTCTTTATCAAGGGCATGTTTCTTTTGGGAATGCCATAGTGTTTCCAAAACCACAACAAAAAAGTTAAAAAAGCAACTTGTAAGACGATTAAGCCTATCCCATCAATCCATCCCATTAAGAAGAGACTAACTAAGAGCACATTAGCATGAATGGCTCCGTACATCAGTAATACTCGTCCCATCTCTACCTCCTAAACAAATCTTCATAATCAATCTCTAAGACTGCTACAATTCTCTCCACCCATTTGAGTTGAGGCATAAGGCGATTGGACTTATAATGACGGAAGGTCTGATAGAGACGATTAAACTCACTGGGATAGACATATTGACCTTTAAAGATTTTCCGTGCTAAATCTGCCCAAGACATACCCTTATCAATGAGGAGGATTTCTAAATTTTCCCAAAAGCGCTCGTTCATAGATCCTCCTGTTCTGTCAAGTCCTTAAAGAGATGTTCACGAAAGAGGACTTCCTTATGGTCTCTTGGAAGAAAGGTTCGTGCCTCTTCTACACTCATATCGGGATACACTTTCTTCTGACAAACCACGAGAGGGAGACGTAAATTCTGTTCAGGTTTTCGAAGAACCAAAGTGACCAACTCACTCAATTTCATCTGTTTATGACGTTTAAAGCGCTGAAAGGATGGAGCTAACATCTCAAAACAATCACTGGTTTTGGCAAATAAGTCCAGTAAATCCTCATGGGCCAAGTGACCAACATCTTTACAGGTATAGGAAATGTCATGTGACCTACAAAAGTTAAGGAGTTTCTGATTACGACTGGTATTTCGACTTAAATAGATTTCTAACATGTCTCCCTCCTATACGGATAAATCCTTATGCAATTCTTGAGTCAGTGGTGTGAAAACTTTACTCCTATCAATCGGAGACTTGCCTTCGCCGAAACATTCAATCGTAATCAGAATTGTCATCTCCACTTCAGCTTGATGGATGGCTTCATCCAGTTCTATACATTCCCTAATACTTTTATTATGTAACAACTTCATGTTCTTCTTCCTCAATCTTTCTATATGCTCCAGCGATGGCTTCGATGACTGTCACGGTCACACTATTGCCTGCTTGTTTATACAGCTGGCTTTTACTGGAGACGCTTTCCGCTCTTTCATAGGCCCAGTCAGGAAAACCCTGAAGTCTAAAACACTCTCTGGGAGTCAGCCGTCTGATTCTTAAACGATAGAGTTTCCCATCAATGACAATCCCTGTCACCTCATACCACTTGTCCTTGCGGTATTCAAGAGCTGCCACAACTACCCCCATATTGTCAGAAGTAGTTATCGTATTAGATACCCCTTTACCGACTCGTCCCCTTCGTTTTGTGGACTCTGGATAAGCAAGGTTGACAGAATCCCCTATTGTCGCCTTGGCATAACCTAGTTTAGTAGCTTCTTTGATTTTTAAATGCGGAGCTTCTTCCCGACAAAGAATCTTAGGAACTTTATCGCCTCCCTGCATGGTGGTAAGTGTTGGGGATACTCCTGAAATATCATAGATGCATCCAGTTTGAACAAAAGATGTTGGTAAGGTTCCTGCGACAACGACACCATGCCTGTCTTGAGCAGTTAAGGTAAACATGGGGTCTTGATTGTCCTTAAAGCGTCTGCCATGTTGGCGTTTCTCTAGCCTATCAGGAGTTAAAACTGGTATAGCAATTTTAGCTCCTTCCCCTTTTCCTCTGGTTAGAGTTGGGGATAATCCGTGACTCAAGTAAACCTCCCCACTCATGCCTTTCCCTGATGGATTAACATTTCCTAGTCTTTCAAGATGAGCTGGGCTACCTTCTCTTCGGAGAGGAAATAAGAATCGGGAACGGTATTTTCGAGAATGTCCGATAATAAAGACCCTTTCTCTGTTTTGGGGGACTTGGAAGTCCTTACTGTTAAGCACCTGCCATTCGACATCATACCCCAGCTCATCCAATGTAGTGAGGATTGTTCGAAATGTCTCTCCCTTGTCGTGACTGAGTAAGCCCTTGACGTTTTCCAAGAATAAAAAACGTGGTTGGATCTGTTTGGTCGCTCGAGCAATCTCGAAGAACAAAGTACCTCTAGTATCCTCAAATCCCAATCGTCGACCTGCGAGTGAAAATGCTTGGCAAGGGAATCCCCCACAGATGATGTCCACTTGCCCTCTAAGTTGTCTAAAGTCTTGGTCTGTGACTTGTCTAATGTCATGAAATTCTATCTCTCCTTCGGTCTCATACATAGCTTTGTAAGATTTCCTCGCAAACTTATCAATCTCACAAAAACCAACACACTCATGGCCTTGACGGGTTAACCCCAGTCGAAAGCCCCCTATTCCAGCAAATAAATCTAAAAACTTCATTTTTCCTCTCTTTCAAAATAAAAAGAGCCTTACTATTTGTAAAACTCTTACTTAAATATGGTCATCCATATCTGGTGCACGGATGATTTCAATCAATAAAATAATAAGGGAGATGAGATAGACTCCACCTAGTATCCACCAAATCATCTTAATCACCTCCCCTCGCTTCTTGTCGCCTTAGTTGCTTAGTCCATTCAGACAGCACACCATTAAACACGTATTCGGCTATCGCTTCTGCCGACCGAGCAAATCTCATATGTTCCAAAGCGTACTGATAACGGTCACTAAAATAAATCATGGCGTAATCACTAGCTGACTGAGATAAGCCTGCTTGTCTCAACTGGTCATGAACCAAGCCCCAAATATAATCTCGATCGTACTTGGTCACTGAGTCAACTTTTGGAGAAAAGGTATCTTCTTGTTTTTCAACTACAACTCGCCTCTCCTCCTCGTCCTCAATAAGGAAATCACTCTTTTCAGTTTCACTATATTCAGTCTCACTAGGGGCTGAATTTAAAACCGACCCCGGCTGATTTGGAGACCCCCCTAGTGTTTTTTGAACACTACCCCCGTCTGAATTTAAGACTGGGGTGGTGTCATGTTCTAACTCCCCTAAATAAATCTTATTAGCCAAACGCCCTTTTTCACTGGAAGACTGTTGGACTTCATCAATCAGTCCAAATTCTCTCAATGTCTTTTTAATCGTCAGCAATTTAGACTTGGAACAACCAAGAAGTGCCATCAATTTTGAGTTGGAATAAATGAGATAAATAGCTCCATCCTCATCAATCCATCCCTTACTCAGAGATAATTCCAATCGATCTTTTAAGACCGCATAAGCCACCTTAACCTCTAGTTTCATCTCCTTATAGCGGTCACTCTCAAATAAAAGTTTTGGGAGCTTGTAGTAACGCTCTGACGTTTGATAGTGATTTGCGGTAATACGTTTCATGATTGTCCCTCCAACAATAAAAATCCAACATTCCCCAGTTCATCAAATTGAATCAACTCTGCTTTCTCCATTTCAGCAACTAAATGTGTTGCTTCATCAACATCAATTCTCATGATAGTCATGAGATGGCACATCACAGCATACCGTGAGGACTTTTCTTCTTTTTCCATGATTTTCCTCCTGAAAATAAAAAAAGTGAGAACACTTATTAAAATGTTCTCACCAAACTAAAATATTTTACGACGTATCTATTTTTTGTCTACGCAGTCGACATACAAGCATACGTTCACATCAATGTACTTTTTTTGAACCTTTTTTATGTCAAAAGCACTCTTTTCAATAAAGACAAAATGCTTGAAAAAGTGCTTAAAATAAAGGATTTTCACTCTTTGCTTCGTTGTAGCAACACTACGCACTCAACGTGCTCATCATTGTCCAAACCTATGTTGAGATTTTCTTCTATAATCGGAAGCTTGAAAGTAATTGATTTTAGCCATTGTCCGTTAGGCTGTTTTTCTTCATAAACTTGAATTTCAGAAATCAAAGCTGTAATTAACTGTCTACGCTCTACATCATTCATGACTTTATAGAGCTTATCAAAATAGATCAGAACCTTATATATGTTATCTCCTGTAAGCTTTTCAGCTTCAATAGTCTGTTTCTTTGCTTTCGCATCAATTAGTGATGATTCTAATTCATCTATTTTGTCATACATGCGATAAAGTCTGTCGTCTAAATCCTGTTTCCTTCTCTTATAGTGCTTATCTTCAACATCTAAATTATCTATTTCCTCAATTAGCTTAAACTTTGTAGAATGACACTTCCTCAATTCCTTTTGGTAATTATCTATTTCTGTTTCTATTTCAGAGGTATCCACCTTCATGTTGATTTTCTCTTGCATCATAGAAGCAAATTTCGGATTACTTACAATCTTGACAATTACCTCTGCAACAGCATCATCTAACAATTCTTCTCTAATTTGCTTACGGAAAGTACACTTATGACCTCTTATCATCTGCCTATGTTTACAACCATAGTAATAAAAATCTTTATACTTTGTGCCATCTTTCTTTTTCTTGATACACTTGTTTCCAAACATTCCCACTCCACATATCGGGCATTTTACAATTCCAGAAAGCAAGTGTGTGCGTGTATCTTTTCCTTTATTCACATGCTCATATTTCTTTGCTTGAGATTTTAGCTTAACCTGAGCAGCTTGCCAAACTTCATCGGAAACTATAGCTTCATGTATCCCTTCAGATATTAGATACTCATCTTGTTCAACCTGCTTATATTCATTTCTTGTACCATGAACTTTTTCTAAAGTTCTTCTTCCAAATGCTATTTTCCCATTATATACAGGATTCTTTAATATCTTTCTTATAAGACCTGCATCAAACAAAGGATTCTTACCATTCTGTCTTGGGATTTTTCTAATTCCATGATTCTCTAAGTATTTAGATATCCCATTGGCTCCTATCGTAGTATTTACATACTGGTCGAAAATCGTTCTTATGGCAATTGCCTCTTCCTCATTTATAAATAGCTTGCCATCTTCAAGTTTATATCCATACGGAGCAAAGCCGCCATTCCACTTTCCTTCCCTTGCTTTTTGAATGCGACCTTCCATTGTTTGAATACGTATGTTTTCTCTTTCTATTTCAGCCACAGCTGATAAAACAGAAATCATTAGTTTCCCGGCATCTTTAGATGAATCAATGCCATCTTCAACGCAAATAAGATTAACTCCATAATCCTGCATTATCTGAAGTGTAGAAAGAACATCAGCGGCATTTCTTGCAAATCTTGATAACTTAAACACAAGAACAAAAGACACTCCATCTTTTCCAGATTTTATATCTTCCATCATTCGATTGAACTGAATTCTACCTTCAATAGACTTGCCAGACTTTCCGGCATCTTCATACTCTCCAACAATTTCATAATCGTTGTAAATAGCAAAAGCTTTCATTCTTGATTTTTGTGCCTCTAACGAATACCCCTCTATCTGTATTGACGTAGATACTCGTGTATAGAGGTATACTTTTATTTTTTCTTTTGACATAGCATTAACCTCAATATAATTTTTCTATATCATATATAAATTTTTGAATTTAAGTTTGGACTATCATTTCAAGTATATTATAACACCTTTATTAGTCCGCCTCAATTAGTGTTTTTGCCATGTCAAAACTATTTTTAATCTCTTGATTTTTTGCTGGCGTTGGATCGGGCAGATTATCTAAATCTAAAACACCAGCATATTTTGTAATCAGATTTGCTATTAAATCAGCCAATCCATTCCAGTCACTATCCACAGACACCCCTCCTTCCTTTACAAACTTTCTATAATCAAAATATGTTTTCTTCTATATTTTAAGTTTAACGACTTTGGTAGGTGCTTGGCAGCAACATAGGAATCTCACCTCCGCCTCTTATTCCAGACGAGCCGGCTTAAACTATTGAAGTATCATTATCACTACTTGCTTCATTGAACAGGTTGCCAAATCTGTTTTTATGTATTCTTATTTATCGCTCGCTTTCTTGTTTCCTTGACTCACTCAGTATTCATTAAACCGAAATTATTCTCAGCAGAAAGGTCATGGCGTAAGTCATAATCCTCCACAAGTAGATAAAGTCCTACCTTGGTCTATTCAGTTTTCAAGGAACAATAGCCTAACGGCTTTAAGAGAGATTCTCTTCAACTTTATGGTTTTCATCACTTCCTTAAATAAAATATAAGGACAGATCTCCCTTCAATTTATAAAGGAAAATCTGCCCCCATCTACAAGGCGTTTACTTTATAAATTCTTTCAAAAGCACCTTTAGCTTTTTAAGAATATTGTTTTTTCGCCATTGTATAGCTTGATAGCTCACTTTCTTACCTCTCGCTATGCTTGATAGCGTTTCATCATTGAAATACAAACGCTCTATGATGTCCCTTTCCTCATCGTTTAGTTTTGATATAGCATTTCTGACTGCCTCAATCATCATCTGTGTTTCAACAATCTTTTCTACATCAACGCTTTCATCAGCAAGGTTATCTATAAAATGTCCATCATGATCCAATGATGAAAAAAAGAGCAAGTGGTTTTTCTTGTCCACCTGCTCTAAATACTTTTCGTGTTCTTTTTCTCGCCAGTAGACTTTATAAATATCTTCACTGACTTTTACCTTTTGCCCTCTGACATAAAGGTAATACTCTTTTACCATAAAGTTTCCTCCATTTCTTTTTTGTCTATTTGTTTTTCAGACAAAAAAGGAGGACTCCTGCATCTTGGCATAAGAAGTCCTCTGAAATGAAAGAAACCTGTTCTTTCTTTTACTATATTTAATTGTTTAGACGAGAATATGGAAAGACAGACAACTGTAAATCTTATAAGAAAAAGGAAGGATTTTGTTTTGAGTTATAACTTCAAAGAAATATATAGCCTTTATCATATCCTGTCCCTCCATTTTACAACTAACTATTCCTCATAAATTAAGCCCTTCTACTATTTCAGGTATCCACGCACATAATAAAAAATCTTATGCTTGTACTTTTTCTTTGCTCATCTTATTTAGTTCTCCAAGCATCATGAAGATTCCAACAACAATCATAATGAAATCAACAAGGGGCTGTGTGAACCAAACAGCTTTTACTCCAAATACCATTGGCAGAAGAATCATTGCAGGAACAAATAGGAATAGCTGTCTAAGCATAACAATAATCCCCGCTTTCTTTCCGTTCCCAATAGATTGGAAAAATGTAATGCTCATGACCATTACTCCATATAAAATAAATACGGAATAGAACAGTCTGAAATTCCCAACTCCCTGTGTTATGATACTTGCTTCTACTCCAAATAAGGAAAGTATCTGACTTGATAACAGCAATGATGGAATCCAAAAGACTGCTGCAAGAACAAGTCCTCCGATAGAAAATACCTTCATTGCTTGCCTTACTCTGTAATATTGCTTTGCTCCGAAGTTTGTTCCGACAACAGGCTGCAATCCTTGACTCATTCCCCAAAGTGGAATAAACGAAAAGGCATATACACGAAGCGATGCTGCCATCAAAATTCCGTTTGGATCTCCGCCATACTTAAATGCCATTTTATAAAGCATAGTCTGTTGAATCATGAACAGAAGCTGCATCATCATAGCTGATGAGCCTACTCCAAACATTTCTTTTTTTATTGCTTCATCGGACTTAATCTTATGAATTTTAACGACTTTACTCTTTTTCAGGAAGTAGTGCAGCGTTACAACCGCCTGAACAAACTGTGCTGTAATCGTTGCAAGGGCAGCACCTTCAATGGCGTATTCACCCATAACTGTCATTAAAATCGGATCAAGAATGATATTCAGTAAAGCTCCAAGTCCCATTATCATCATGGCTTTTTTCATTAGACCTTCGCCACGCATAACCATGTTTGCGGACTGTGTAAAATTTACAAAGAGGGAACCGATAAAGATTACTCTTAGGTATCTGATACCATAAGCTTTGATCTCACCTGTTGCACCGACCATATCTAAAAAATGTGGTGCAAGTAGTATTCCGCCAACTGTTATGATCGCCGAAAACAAAATCACCCAGAAAATCAGGTTGCCCATGATTTTATCTACGGTGTTCTGATCTCCTTTACCAATCGCTCGTGATAAAACAGATGCAGAACCTACACCAAGAAGTGTAGACACCCCGCTGTTAAAAAAAGTAAGTGGCATCGCAACGCCGCAGGCAGTCATTGCAGTTTGCCCTATAATATTTCCCGCAAAGATTCCATCCATTAGTGGATAAAGACCTATTACTATCATTCCGATAACCGCCGGAATAGATAGCTGAAATAGTAAATCTATTGGTCTTTTGATCAATAGTTGTTCTTTCATATCTTGTTTCATTCTTTGTCCTCCCTTGTTTTGATTTATATTTTTATAGGCAATTATTTGTTTGATTGAAAAATTCCTTAATTGCCTTTATATTTTTTTCATTCTTACCACCGTGCCATTTTAATTTTCCATTCTCCATAAACATAAAATAATCACAACAACATTCTACTAATTCCGGATCATGTGTAATAATAAAAATAGTTTTTCCGTCCTCTTTAAGCCTCATCATTTCATTAGAAACTTCTTTCATATTCTTAAAATCCAAACCACTTGTAGGTTCGTCCAAAATCAGTATTGTCCTATCAGAAGCGATAGCACTTGCAATTGCAACCCTTTGTTTTTGCCCTCCGGATAATGACATTGGATGGCAATCTATAAAATCCATTAAATTTAACTTTTTACATATTTCATCGACCTTTTCTTCTTTATTTTCATCGTTCTCTATACTCAAAAGAATTTCTTCTTTAACTGATTCGGTAAATAATTGGTGATTAACATCCTGCATCACCATAAAACATTTTTTCAATCTTTCTTTTGTATCATAATTTTTTGTTTCTATCTTCAAGGTTCCTTTTGCTTTTTCTTCAACTCCACATAAGCATTTTGAAAAAGTTGATTTTCCAGAACCATTATTTCCTAAAACAGCCACAATAGATTTTTGAGGTAATACAGCATCATGAATTTCAAGAAACGGTTTTTTCCCATAACTAAACATAAAATCCTTAATCTCTATTTGTTCCTTAGATTCTATATTTTTCATACGGCTATTGGTGTCAATAGTGTGTATACTCCTTAATCCCATATCATTTAAAGTGCTATTAGACAATTCTTTGAACTCAACACAAGAAAATTCTTTGTTAATTTCCCCATCTTTCATATAAATAAATCTATCTGCAATATCTATTAAATATTGTAGTCTATGCTCTGCAATAACCACAGTTGACTTTTTTTCTTTCCATTTTTTTATGATATCTTTTAACATTTTTATAGTTTGTATATCTAAATTAGAAGATGGCTCATCTAATACATAGATTTCAGGCTCCATAACAGCAGCAGAAGCACAAGCAATTTTTTGTTTTTCTCCTCCTGACATAGAAAACAAACTCTTATCAAGCAAATCTTTTATATTTAATTCTTTTGTTACCTTGCCAATTCTTCTACAAATTTCTTCTCTTGAAATCCCAAAATTTTCACAGGCGAATGCAATTTCACTTGTTGAATCTACATTGAAAAATTGAGTTCTTGGATTTTGAAATACTGATCCTACATATTGACTCAATTCATTAATAGAGTTTTTAGAAATTTCATGTTCATTTACAATAACGCTACCAGTCAAATTTCCGGAATAATACCCGGGAATTAACCCATTTATCAACCTACTTATTGTAGTTTTTCCGCAACCGGACTCACCACAAAATACAACTACTTCACCAGCATTGATATTTAAATTAATATTATAAATTCCAGCATTCTTATTCCCGCTATCATAAGTAAATGACACGTCTTTAAATTCAATCAATGCTATCCCCTCCTATATAAAAATAGTCCTGTAAAGGCAATTGAAAAGAGTAAAATGAGCAAATCATATATAGTAAACTTTACTTTTACTACAGTAGTTCTCTTTTTCAAAGCTCCCAATCCTCTACTTATTGCCGCCGCCGACAATTCATCACCTATTTTTGCAATAGAAACGATTAAAGGTATTGTTACATATTCCAAGTATAAGCTTGGATTTTTCCACGCCTTTTTATTTTTAAAACTAATTCCTCTCATTTTCATAGCAGTCTTAATAGAGTTGTGTTCTTCTTTCAAAGTTGGAATAAACCTGAATGCAACTGCTGTTGGAATAATAAATGCATTGGGAATTTTCCACTTTACCATGGCTGCTATAAACTCGCTCGTTTTTGTGGACATTACAACATAATATCCCAACATAAAAATTGGAAATAGTCTTAAAATTAAGGCATTCAACAATACTGAAATTGTATTTATGAGTGTAGGCAATGTGTACATATCTTTCGTAAAGTGTGCCATAATAGCCAAGGTAAATAGCCCTCCATAAATGAAAGATATCTTAAATTGTTTATTAGATAATAATAATGCTATTGCCACAATGGCGGATATAAGGCTAACTAAAATATCCTTATATCCGACAGACATTATGGTTGTTATAAATATCATAAATAAAATTTTAGTACGAGGATCTAAGAAAAAGCCCTTTGGTTTATTCGGTTTGTATACCTCATACTCTTCCATTAAATGATACCCGCTCTCTCAAAGTGTTTCTTAAGCATTTTCCTCCCTAAATTTGCACCAATAACTGAGCCGATAAAAATAATTCCAAATGCAGCAATCCCCATCCAAGAAGGCATATATTTTGCGAGTGCAAGTGCATATTGTTCTCCCATTTGTTGCTTAACACCTTCCATATAGGTATCTGCCATTACCCACATTGGCATTTGACAACCTATCATTCCGCAAGAAAATAGCCAAAATCCAATAACATTCTTTTTAAAACTCTTAAAACCACCTGATTTCATAACCAGATCACTGATAATTCCAAATGGAATATATCCCACTAACGCTAACCATGTATAGCCCATAAAATACCAAAACACACCGATAATAATTGACATAATCGTAACCATGCCAAATTTTTCTACTTTAGTTAAAAACAACATAAAGGGAATTCCTGTGACTATAGGAATTAGAAGATAGATAGCTGGGTATAAGATAGGTATTGCATTCATCATCCCTATTACAAAAAACAGAACTAAATAAATAGCTGTATAAATTCCTACATTGATTAGATCTTTAGCTGACAATCCCTTTTTCATTTTTTTTAATCCTCCTTAAATTAAAATAATATAAATCTACATGAGCTATATTTGAATAATTCTCATATAAATCATTTTCACTTATGACAGTTTCCAATTAACTGCCTTTTGTCGTGCCTCAACAAAATTTTTATAGATACCTTCTGCTTGAATTAGCTCTTCATGTGTGCCTTTTTGATTTATTTTTCCATTTGCTAAAACAAGTATTTGGTTTGCATTTTTTATTGTCTTTAGTCTGTGTGCTATCATTATTACTGTTTTATTTCTTGTGAGTTCCTCCATAGCAACCTGCAATTTATCCTCATTTTCAGGGTCTACATTTGCAGTAGCTTCATCGAAAATAATAATAGGTGCATTCTTTATCATTGCTCTTGCAATTGATATTCTTTGTCTTTCTCCACCAGATAAACTTGCACCTCCCTCTCCTATAACTGTTTCATATTGTTCAGGAAGCTTCATAATAAATTCATGACAACACGCTTTCTTTGCAGCTTCTATAACTTCATCATGTGTAGCATCTGGCTTGGCAAACTTTATATTGTTCTCAATAGTGTCTTGAAATAAATAAACATTTTGAAAAACCATACTAATTTGTCTCATTAATGACTCCAATGAATATTCTTTAATATTATGTTTACCTATGCTGATTTCTCCTTTCTCTACATCCCAAAATCTCGCTATCAAATTGCAAAATGTAGTTTTTCCAGCTCCTGAAGGTCCAACTATAGCTGTCATTTGGTTTTGTGGTATCTTGACAGAAATATCATCAAGGATTTTTTTGCCTGAATAAGAAAACTCTACATTATCAAAAGAAATATCGAAAGTAGTAGGCTTTATGTCTTTTCCATCAATATCCATCTGTGGAAATTTCTCTAACTTCTTTGTTTGCTCAATAGATCCACTAACAACTCTGAGAGAAGTTGTTGCACTTCCTGCCAATTTTATTTGAGAAAAAGCAAGAAAAGAAATTATAATCGTCATAACTGTATTTAAGAATGAGAGTTCTCCATTGATATAAAAGAAAATACCTGCACCTATTATCAAAATGCTAAACAAATCCAAAAGAATATTTTGCAAAATCGTATAAGGTGTAAACAGTTTTTCACAATCAAGATTTATTTTTCTACTATTTTCAATAGCACCTCTGACTTTTTCATCTCCTTTCCCTGTTAAATTGAAGGATTTTATAACAGACATTCCTCCAATTTGTTCTAAAATGGCATCAACTAATTTAGCAGATGCTTTTTGTCTTTTAGGAAGAACACTCCTTGATTTGCTTTCCATTTTTGAGAGAACAAATAAGTACAATAGGCATCCAATTGCAACAATAAAACCTATTCTCCACTCAAATGCTAAAATCATTATTGTAAATATTATCGTGTTTATAAAACCTGATAATGTATTTACCATAACCATTGCTGCGGTATTTTCTACATCTTCTAAAACAGTTGTAGAAATTCCAACCACTTCACCAATATTGTTTTCATTGAAAAATCCCATAGGTATTTTTTTTAACATTTCACCTATTGCTACTCTTTTATTTGCCACCATGAAATAACTTGCATGGCATTGCTGTAATTGTGAAAAATAATTTGTAACACTTCTTCCGATTATGCTAATAACAAGAAGTATTAACGCGATCCACGCGGGCATCATGCTCATGTCTTTTTGGACAATTGCTTTCACTATAAAATAAATAGCACTGATTTGAAGCATATGAAAAATCGCAAACAAAAAACTTACCCATATAGAGTGATATACATTTTTCTTTTCATCACCTGAGAAATCTAAAATCTTTTTTAAAGCACTTAACATTTCATCCCACCATCCTTTGTTCCTATATGAGCGTTCCACATATTTCGGTATAATTCACAACCTTTTAATAATTCATCATGCTTACCGTATGAAACAAGTTTTCCATTCTCAATTAAGAATATTTGTTCTGCATCTGTTATAGTTGATAACCTATGAGCAATAATAATCACCGTTTTATCTTTTATAAGCTTTGATAAAGCTTGCTTTATAATCACTTCATTTTCAGGATCTATATATGAAGTAGCTTCATCAAGTATTACAATAGGTGCATTTTTGAGCATTGCTCTCGCTATTGATATTCTTTGCCTTTCTCCACCAGAAACATGGCTCCCACTACTTCCGACAACCGTATCGTAACCATGTTCCATTTTCATAATAAAATCATGACAACCCGATTTCTTAGCAATGTCTTCTACTTCTTTATCACTGGCACTTGGATTACCCATTCGGATATTTTCCCTAATACTTTCGTTGAACAAAAAATTATCCTGCGAAACAAAGGCAGTTAAACTATATAATTGCTTTAATGGAATTTCATTAAGATTGTATCCACCAATATTTATATTTCCTTCCGTAATATCCCAATATCCAGCTATTAATTTTGCTAAAGTTGACTTGCCACTTCCACTTGGTCCAACAAAAGCCACTGTTGTCCCTTCTTTTATGTTTAGGGATATTCCATGAAGAATTTCTTTTTCTTCTTCATATCCAAACTTTACATTTTGTAAATCAATATTATATTGCTGGATAGTTACTTCTCTATCAGAATGCTTTTGTTCTTTTCCTTCTAAAATTAAGTTAATAGAATTAGCAATAGTTCCTATCTTAGCAAGACCATCAACAAAATTGATTGTTTCAAGTAAAGGTCCTGCAATACCTAAAGATAGAATAATTACAGATATAAATACTTCTGCACTTAAACTGCCGCTAATGTAGAAATACCAACCAAATGGAAGCACTGTTATCATTGTAGTAGGAGATATATTTTTAGATAAAGATACAGGTAACTGACAGCTCTTCATCCATTCATAAAAGTATCTTGCATTTGCAATGACTTTATCTTTGTACTTTGCGTACGATCTCTTGTCTTGATTAAATGTTTTTATCACTTCTATTCCATTGACGTACTCAATAATTGCAGAATTCATTTCTCGATTTACCTTTACAGATCCTTCATATTGAACAGCATAATTTTTCATTACGAGTCCCATAAAAAGCATTCCCACAGGAATGGATACTAATGATAAAAGAGCCATTCTCCAATCAAGAAATAATAAGTAAATAAATATACTCAAAGAACCTAAGAGATTCGATGTCATTTCAGGCAACAGGTGAGCGAGCGGTTTCTCCATACTTTCAACCTGATCCACTATAATCTGCTTAAAGTTTCCGCTTGGAACAGAGATTATTTCTCCTAATGGCATCTTTGGAAGTTTTTCAAGCATTCTTAAACGAACATCTTTCAGTACACTAAAAGTTGCTTTATGGGATACAGATAAAGCCATAGAGTATAAAAATGATTTTAAGATGTAGGATAACAATCCTATTCCTAACCATAAAGAATAAATTTTAAAATCCTCATTTCCCTTTAACAATTCAACTAAAATACGACTTGCTGCAATATATGGAATAATCCCTGCAATAACACCGATACTCGCTATAAATACAGATGTTTTTAACTTTGAATGTTCCTTTTTTGCAAGCTCCCACAATATAGTAGCAGGACTTTTTTGTTTCATAATCAACACCTCCAAATAAAATAACTTAATTAGCTAACTTAGTTATCTTTATTTTAAAAAATATAAGGGCGCTTAATACCCTTTCCCTTATATTTAAAAACCTCGTAATTTCTCCCATCCATCATAAAAAAACTTCGAAACTATTCTTGTGTTTAACTTTACTTCTTCTTCTGTTTGAGAATGTATTATAATTTCACACAATGCATTAATATAAGCATGGTTTAACAAATGCATTGCATTTTTAGGGACTTC